>Ga0335075_10012272_pt1 | contig 12950 bp, 13 predicted proteins | sample Lox_Sample_24_FD_206723 | JGI IMG/M metagenome (GOLD analysis project Ga0335075, IMG submission 206723) | Soil microbial communities from Loxahatchee National Wildlife Refuge, Florida, United States - Lox_Sample_2.4 | ecosystem: Environmental > Terrestrial > Soil > Wetlands | place: USA... | reverse complement strand
AACGCGGCACTCGCCACAGCATCACCGCTTCCTGACCTGCCGACGTAGGCGTGGTTGCCGGTCCTCAGTCGGACAGGTAAGAAGCGGCCGAGCCCGGGTCACTAGTCCTCATCACGCCCGCCTCGCAGCCGCCCTGGCCGTTTGCGGCGGGTGGCGCAGACCGCGAAGAAAGAGACCCGCGAAGAAAGGGACACGATGCAGCAACAACAGATCGTCGTCTTCGACGTCAACGAGACTCTGCTCGACCTCGAGGCGATCCAGCCGACGTTTGAGCGCATCTTCGAGGACGCGTCGGCCATGCGCCTGTGGTTCGCGCACCTCATCACGTACTCCGAGGCGCTGACCTTGGCAGGCGACTACGTCGCCTTCACGGACATCGGCGCCGCCGTGCTGCGGATGATGGGCGCGACCCGCGGCATCACGCTCAACGATGCCGACACTTCCGAGCTGACCGAGCGCTTCGCGACGATGCCCCCCCACCCGGAGGTCCCTGACGCCCTGCGCCGGCTCCGGGACAACGGGTTCGGCCTGTTCACGCTCACCGACAATACGCTGGACATCTCCGGGCGCCAGCTCGAGCGGGCCGGCGTGATCGACCTGTTCGAGCGCCGCTTCAGCGTCGATGAGGGAGTGCGCCGGCACAAGCCCGCGCCGGAGGCCTACCGCTCGGTCTCCCAGGCGCTCGAAGTCGACCCGGGCGAGATCTGCATGGTCGCCAGCCACGTCTGGGACACGATCGGAGCCCTCTCCGCCGGGTGGCAGGCGGGCCTGATCCTCCGTGCGGGCAACGCGCCTCTGGACGTGGGCCCGCAGCCCAACTACATCGGCCGGGATCTGGGTGAGATCGCAGACCAGCTGATCGCACGTTCCGCGGCCCAGCCGGCACAACCCTGAGACAGCTGCCCTGGAACAGCCGCACCAATCCGGCACCCGCGAACAGACCATGAGCGCGCGCTATCTGGGAGCGGGCCACACCTTCCGGCTCGACCCGCCGCGGCTGCGCACGACCGGCGACCCGGCGGAGGAGCGTCACGCGACGTGGTTCGAGCTCTTCTTCGACCTCGTCTTCGCCGCGGCTCTGAGCCAGCTGGCCTCGTCGCTGGCGCGGAGCCCGTCGGCGTGGGGGTTCGTGCGCTTCGCGGGCCTGTTCGTGGTCGTCGTCTGGGCGTGGATCCTGTACGCGCTGTACGCCAACCGCTTCGACACCGATGACCTGATATTCCGCCTGGCGAAGTCCGGCGCGATGCTGGCGATCGCAGGCGCGGCCGTCAATCTCAGCGACGTGATGTCGGGTCACGGCGGCACGGCGGGGTTCGCGCTCGGCTATGTGGTCCTGCGGAGCCTGCTGATCGCGCTGTACGTGCGGGCAAGGAAGCACACCGACGGCTCGGCGCGCCAATTGACAGAGGTCTACATCGTCGGCTACTCCGCGACCACGGCCATCTGGACGGCGTCCATCTGGGTCACCACCCCACTCTGCTACTGGCTGTGGCTCGCGGCGATGGTCGCGGACCTGGCGATCGCCCCGGAGGCCTGGGCGAAGCTGAAAGCGCGCCCCATCGTTGTCTCGCACCTCACCGAGCGGTTCGGCACGTTCTTCATCATCGTGCTCGGAAGGGCTGTCGCCTCGCTCGTGGCTGACCTGGCGGGCGTCGACCTGACGCTGCGATCGTGGGTCCTCGCCGGGCTCTGCTTCCTCACCGCGCTGTGCTTTTGGTGGATCTACTTCGACCTCGCCGATACCTCGGTGGTGGGCCGCGGCGTACTGGGGCTGGTGTACGTGTACAGCCACTTTCTGCTCTTGACCGGCGTCGGCGCCTTCGGCGTGGGAAGCGCGCTTGTCGTGCCCGAGGCTGCCCGCTACGGCCTGACGGCTGGCGCGAGATGGGCCCTCGCGGGTGGGGTGAGTGCGTTCGCGCTCTCGCTTGCCGCCCTGCACATCGGCGCCGAGTGGACCTCGATGAGCGACCGAGCGTTCCTCAGTCGCCTCGTGCTGGCGGGTCTGGCGCTCGTCCTCGCGGACGCCGGAGGCGGAATGGCGCCGGTCGTGTTCGTCGGACTGCTGACGTGCGCGGTGTTCGGACAGCTCATGATCGAGGCGCTGACACCCCGCGAAGGCGCCGCGACCGTGCTCCAAGCCACGCCTCCCGCGCCACCCAGAGGCCAGGAACCGGCGCTGGACGCGCCTGCGCCGGCGGCCTAGCCGGCGCCCGGGCCGAAGCGCTCGGTACGGATCTGCTCGGGCTGGAATCCGGCCCCCAGCAGCAGCTCGCTCGCGGTCTCCACGAACGGGTTCGAGCCGCAGATGAACACGAGTCCGGAGCGCATCGACTCAGCGGCGGCCTCGACCATCTCGGCGTCGATACGCCCCTGGCGGCCGGTCCAGCCCGCAGGTGCGTCCTGCGTGAACGTCAGCAGCGTCTCATCGCCCAGCTCGTCCTCGTAGATCACGTCGTCGGCTTTGCGCACCGAGTAGATCAGTCTGATCGGGGCCTCGCTCCCCGTGAGCCGACGGTGGCGCAGGATCGACATCAGCGGCACGACGCCCGACCCGCCGCCGACAAGTAGCACGGGCTGCTCGCCTCGCCACACGAAGTACGAGGCGAACGGCCCCCGCACCTCGACCAGGTCGCCCTCCACGAGCACGTCGTTGAAGTACGGCGAGACCTCGCCGTCCGCGACGCGGTCGATCGTCAGTTCGACAGCACCCTCGTCAAGCGGGGAGGACGCGATCGAGTAGGACCGTTGCGCCCTGTAGCCGTCGGGTGCGGTCAGACGCACTTCGTAGTGCTGGCCCGGCAGGTGCGGCATCCACATCGGCGTGGCGATGCGGAAGGACTTGACGTGCGGGGTCTCGGGCTTGATGCGCGTGACCGTTCCGATCTGCCAGCCTCCCGGGGCCCGCTGCTCGATCGAGCCTATTCCCCCCAATAGCGCTCCTCCTTCCAAGGATCGCCGTGGTTGTTGTAGCCGTTGCGCTCCCAGAACCCGGGCTCGTCGTGGTCCATCACCCGGATCCCCGCGATCCACTTCGTGCTCTTCCACAAGTACAGGTGCGGCACCAGCATGCGCGCCGGGCCGCCGTGCTCACGCGGCAGTGGCTCTCCCTCGTGCTCGGTGACGATCCACGCCTTGCCGCCAGTGACGTCCTCGAGCGGCAGGTTCGTCGTGTAGTCGCCGAACGACCACTGCATCGTGTACTGCCCGTGCGGTTTGACCGCCTCCATCAGCGTGTCCACCGAGACGCCGCCGAAGCTCGTGCCCAGTTTCGACCACTTCGTCACACAGTGGATGTCGCACGGGACCGTCTCGAAGGGCAGCCCGAGGAACTCCTCCCATGTCCACTCGCGCGGCTCGGAGACCATCCCGTCGATGCGCAGCCGCCACGTCTCCGTCGCGACCTCCGGCGTCGGGCCGGCCGTGAGCACTGGAAAGTTCGGCTCGGCGTACTGGCCGGGGGGGAGCCGCGACGCGAGCTCGTCGGGGGTCCGCCGACGCCCGGTGAAACCGCGGGAGACGAACCCACTCACGTCTCGCTCCGGTGCTCTGCGACCCAATGCGGGTCCTCTTGGCAAGCCATCAAATCTCCATCTCCGCTCCATTTGAGTCCTCGCCGGTGCCCATTCTTACCCCGCCGGTGGACGGAGACCGCCTCCCACGAGCGCCAATTCGCCCGACGAGCCCGTCGGCAGCCGCGCGTGGAGCCGGGTGCCGCCGCCCTTCGGGCTGACGAGCTCGATCGTGCCCCCGAGAGCCTCGACACGATCGACCAGCCCCATGAGTCCAGAGCCTCTCGAGGCATCCGCGCCGCCGATGCCGTCGTCCCGGACGACCAGGTCGAGACACCCTTCGTGGTGCCCTACAGAGAGCTCGGCGCGCGACGCCTGGGCATGCTTGACGGTATTCGTCAAGGCCTCCGACGCGACGTAGTAGGCGGCGACCTCGGCGGCCTCCTCCAGCGGCTCCTCGCCAAGGTCCAGGCGCAGCTCGACGGGCACCGACGAGCGGCGCACGAGAGCCCTCAAAGCCGCCGCCAGGCCTCCCTCCAACAGCACGGCCGGGTGCAGCCCACGCGAGAGCTCGCGCAGCGCGTCGATCACATCCCCCAGACCGGCCCCGACGCTCGAGAGGCTGCCACGGACCTCGCTCAGCTCCGCGGGTATCGTGCTCTCGGCCGCGCGCAGTTCCATTCCCAGCGAGACGAGCCGCTGCTGAACGCCGTCGTGGAGGTCGCGCTCGAAACGCCTGCGGGCCTGATCGCCAGCTTGGACGATACGGGCCCGCGACCGCGCTATCTCGGCTTGCGACTCCAGGTTCGAGATCGCCGTCGAGAGCAGCTCAGCGAACTTGGCCACCCTGTCCTCTGTTCCGGGCGCCAGCGTCTGACTCGCCGTCGACCCGACGACGAGCGCCCCCCACAGGCGCCCGTCGAGGACGATCGGACCGCCGGCACCGGATCGTGCGCCCGCCGTCCGCAGCACCTCGCCGATCGAGCCCCCGACCTCCGAGTAGTCCGCGACCCGCGCCGGCGCGGCGGTTCGCGCGACCGTCTCGATGACCGTTCCCTTTGGAATCGCGACGTTTGACCCTGGCCGCAACGGGTCCTCCGCGACCCCGCTCGAGGCCAGCACCGTGACGGTCCCGTCGCTCTCGAAGCGAACCGCGCGTGCGAGCTCGACGTCCAGCAACCCACGCAGCTCCTCCGTGACGAACGCGAACACGTGCTCGGGCGAGGCATGCCGAGCAACCAGCTCGGCGACACGCCGCAGCGCGGACTGCTCCGCCGCGAGGCGCTCGACCTCACCCCGCGATTCGACATTCGAGATTGCCGTTGACGTCAACTCGGCGAAGCGAGCGATCCGCTCCTCGGTGCCGGACGGGAGTGCCTCTCCGGCCCGAGCGCCCACGACCATCGCTCCCCACAGCCGTCCGTCGACGACGATCGGACCCCCGGCTGCCGACCTTACGCCCTCTGCGCGCAGGGCCGCGCCGCTCGCTCCCCCGACGTTCTCGTAGTCGTCCACCCGGGCCGCGCGCCCGGTACGCAAGATCTGCTCGAGCACCCCGTGGATCGGCAACGAGATCTTCGCGCCGGGGGGCAGTCGGTCGATCGGGCGCCCGGTCGCCGCGAGCACGGTCGCTGTCCCGTCCGGCTCGAACCGGACGGTTCTCGTCATGTGGGCGTCCAAGAGCTCACCGAGCTCTCGGGTCACGAGCGAGAACACCTGATCGGGCGGCGACTGCCGAGCGACGAGCTCCGCCACGCGCCGCAGAGCGGACTGCTCAGCGGCCACGGCGGTCAGCGCGGCCGAGGCGAGATCCTCGCCGGTGGGGTCCAGGTAGGTGCGCCACTCGACGATCCTGCGGCTCCTGAACCGGTACACGCCACACGCCGCTGCGGAGGCCGCTCCCTGGCCCGATGAGGACCCGTCGACCATCAGCACCTCGGTGACCACGGTGTCACCGACTTCGGCCACGACTCGGAGAGGCTCGACCCGCAGGCGCGGATTGGCCCGTGCGGTCACCGAGACGAACTCCGTCACGGCCTCGAGGCCGCGGACGCTGATGCCCGCCATGATCAACTCGACGCCCTGATCGAGCAGTTCGGGGTACGCGTCGAACTCCCTCGCGTTGAACACCTCGTACGTGCGATAGACGATGGAGCGCAGCTCAGACATCGCGCTTGGCGAGGAGCCGCTTCGCAGGCGTTTCGAGATCTGCGCGCGTCTCGCCTGTCCCACGCGGAGCGGGGGCCGGCGCGCCAGGCGGTGCGGTAGGCTTCGCCCAGAGCAGAGCCCGCCGCGCGCCGAACCCTCGGATGATCATGTGCAGAACTCGTGTTGTGGTGGCAGATGACGATCTCCTCGTACGGGAGGGCATTGCCAGGCTGCTGAAGAGCTCACGGTTCGAGCTGTCCGGCGTGGCTGGCGATGCGTCCGAGCTCATGCAGCTCGTCCGTCGCGAGACACCGGACATCGTGGTGCTCGACATCCGAATGCCGCCGTCGTACTCGACGGAGGGTCTCGAGGCCGCCCACGCGATCCGCGGGCAGTTCCCCGAGATCGGGATCCTGCTTCTCTCCGCGCACGCGGAGGTCAATCGCGCGGTCGACCTGCTCGCCGAAGGGGAACGGGTCGGGTACCTGCTGAAGACCAGAGTCACGAACGCCACCGCATTCCTGGAGGACCTCCAGCGGGTCGCGGACGGTGGCTCGGTGATCGACCCGACTTTGGTCAGGGAACTGCTGTCCTCGGGCAACGTCGATGACCCGCTGGGCGCCCTCACCGCGCGCGAGCGCGAGGTGCTCGGGCACATGGCGGAAGGTCGCTCCAACGCAGGGATCGCGCGCGTGCTCTGGGTCACGGAGGGCACGGTCAAAAAGCACGTCCGCAGCATCCTCGCCAAGCTCCCGCTCCCGGACACGGGGGACGACCACCGCCGCGTGCTCGCGGTGATCACGTTCCTCGAGGCGCAATAGGAGAACTGGGACCGGCGGCCCCGCGAAGCGCGCCCTCGTCATCGGCCCGTAGTGCGGAAAGCTGGGCCCTACAGTGATCTCTGATCGCAATGCTGCTCCTGGCGCGACGACGGTTCCTCAACGCTGAACGGTTTGTGTGTTGAGCAGCTCGAGTCTTACGTCGAGTCCGGCGTAAGTTCGGCCGGCTCGGCGACCTCTAACGGCTCATCATGCCATCCGGCCGACACAAGGAGCCTCGATGACCGCAGGCACGCCAGCGGCGCTGGGCGGGCCGTCCGCTCCGAGCCGCGCGACGGCGACCCACGCGTCATGCGCGCGATGAGGGCCTCGCGGGGGATCGCTTATCCGCCGATCGCGGACCACGGGGTGATCGGCAACCTGCACACCGCTGCGCTGATCTGCACCGATGGCACGGTGGACTGGTACTGCTCCCCGCGGTTCGACTCTCCGAGCGTCTTCGCCTCACTGCTTGATACCCGCCTCGGAGGTCATTTCGCTCTCAGGCCCGCTGCAGGTGAGTGGCAGAACAAGCAGCTCTACTTCCCCGACACCAACGTCCTGATCACGCGTTTCCTCACTGCCGATGGAGTGGCGGAGGTGCAGGATTTCATGCCCGTCGGAGAGATCGCGGATGATTCGCAGCGCGACCAGCTGGTTCGGCGTGTGATCTGCGTGCGTGGTCGCATGCGGTTCGAGCTCGAATGTGCACCTCGCTTTGACTTCGGCCGCGAACCGCATGTAGCAGAGCCCCATGCAGCCGGCGTCCTCTTCGAGAGTGCGGGCACGCGGCTCGCACTCGAAACCGAGACCCCGGTTGTGGTCCGCGGCAGAGATGCGCACGCTTCGTTTGAGCTCGAAGCCGGTCAGAGCGCCACGTTCATCCTCGACCACGTGCCCGGCGACTACGTGATGCGCGCCCACGGGGCGGCCGAGACATCGGAGATGTTCGAGCGAACGATCGGCTACTGGCGTCGGTGGCTCGCGCAGTCCCGCTATCGCGGCCGCTGGCGCGAGACAGTGCACCGGTCCGCGCTCACACTCAAGCTCCTCACCTATCGGCCGAGCGGCGCGATCGTGGCCGCCCCGACCACGAGCCTACCCGAGGTGATCGGAGGCGAGCGCAACTGGGACTACCGCTACACGTGGATTCGCGATGCGGCCTTCTCGCTGTACGCGCTGCTGCGGCTGGGCTTCGCCGAGGAGGCGACGGCGTTCATGGACTGGCTGACCGACCGGCTGAGCGACGAACACATGCAGGAGAGCGGGCCGTTGCAGACCATGTACGCGGTCGACGGCAGCCGCGAGCTCCCCGAGCGACTGCTCGACCACTTGGAGGGATATCGGGGCTCCGCGCCGGTGAGGGTTGGCAACAACGCGGCGACACAGCTACAGCTCGACATCTACGGGGAGCTGGTCGACTCGATCTACCTCTACAACAAGTTTGGCGCCCCGATCTCGCACGCCGCTTGGGACGACCTCCGTCGCATGGTCGATTGGGTCTGCGAGAATTGGGATCAGGCGGATGAGGGAATCTGGGAGACGCGCGGCGGACGCCAGCGGTTCACGTATTCCCGGTTGCAGTCATGGGTGGCGGTCGAGCGGACCCTGAGGATCGCGGCCGCCCGCGGGCTGCCCGGCGATCGGAGTCGGCTGGAAGCGGCTCGTGATCAGATCTATCGTCAGATTCACGAGCGCGGGTGGAGCCCGCGACGGCGTGCGTTCGTCCAGCACTACGACACGGACTTCCTCGACGCTGCCGTGCTGTCCATGCCCCTGATGCGGTTCATCGCCGCGACCGACCCGCGCTGGCTCTCGACGCTCGACGCGATCGGCAGCGACCTGGTGTCCGATTCGCTCGTCTATCGCTACGACGCCCGAGCGTCACCCGATGGGCTCGCAGGGCATGAAGGCACGTTCTCGATGTGCACCTTTTGGTACGTCGAGGCGCTGGCGCGCGCTGGCCGGCTCGACGAAGCCCGGCTGATCTTCGAGAAGATGCTCACGTACGCCAATCACCTCGGTCTCTACGCCGAGCAGATAGGTCCAACGGGAGAACAGCTCGGCAACTTCCCGCAGGCGTTCACCCAGCTGGCGCTCATCAGCGCCGCAGTCAACCTTGACCGTCAACTCGGATGAGGCGCACGACGCGCAGCCCCCAACCGAATGCACTACTGGTTCCAAGAATCCACTTGACCGACAGGAGGAACAGATGACCGTTCAGGGCAAGACAGTGCTCGTAACCGGCGGCACCTCGGGGATCGGCGAGGCCGTCGCCCGCGCCTATGCCGCCGAGGGCGCGGAGGTGGTGATCACCGGGCGCAGCGAGGAGCGTGGTCGGCACATCGCGGACTCGCTGACAAAGGAGGGGGCGCGCGTGCGCTTCATCCGAGCCGATCTCGCGAACTTCGACGACGTCCAGCGTCTGGCCAACGAGGTCGACCGCGTCGACGTGCTCGTCAACAACGTCGGCAGGGGCATCAGCGGACCCACGCACGAGACCGACGGCGATCAGTTCGATTCGACGTTCGCGCTGAACGTCAAGGCGCCGTACTTTCTCACCGGGGCGTTCGCGCCACGCATGGCGGCCAGCGGCGGCGGCGCGATCGTCAACGTCTCGACGATGGTCGCCAGCTTCGGCATGCCGGGGATGGCGCTCTACGGCTCGGCAAAGGCGGCGCTCGAGTTGCTCACGAAGGCGTGGGCGGCCGAATACGGACCCGAGGGGGTGCGGGTCAACGCCGTTGCCCCCGGCCCGACCAGGACGCCCGGCACCGCACGGATGGGCGAGAGACTGGACCAGCTGGCGAGCACGCTTCCACTCGGGCGCCCCGCCACGGCGGAGGAGATCGCGAACGCCGTGCTATTCCTTGGCTCCGACGAGGCCTCCTACATCAACGGCGCGGTCGTAGCGGTCGACGGCGGCCGGACCGCCGTATAGGCGAAAGGATCAAGTGATGTCCACGACCAGCACGACCACCACCGAGGGCCGCGCTGCCCACGGCGTTCGCCCAACACAGCCCGCGCCGGACCTTACGGTGGCGCTCCTGCGCGGCGGGACCTACCGCCTCAGCGACCAGCGACCGAAGCTGTTCTCGATGGTCGTGTTCTTTCGCGGCCTGCACTGCCCCGTCTGCCACGCCCAACTGAGCGAGCTTGAGCACCGGCTTGCCGAGCTCGAGGAGCGTGGCATCGAAGTGATCGCCGTCAGCGCCGAGACGCTCGAGCGCACTAGCACGCTCGCCCAGGAGTGGAAGCTCGAGCGCCTCAATCTCGCCTACGGGCTGACCGAACAGCAGATGCGTGCCTGGGGGCTGTTCATCTCTCGCGCCATCCACGAGCACGACCCGCCGCTGTTCAACGAGCCCGGCCTGTTTCTGATCTCCCCGGATCACACGGTCTATTACGAGGCGCTCCTCTCGATGCCCGTGGGGCGTCCCAGGCTCGCGGACCTGCTCGTCGGCATCGACTACTGGACGAGCCACGACTACCCGGCCCGCGGCGAGGCGTAGAGGTGGCGTGGTCGTATCGGATGCCGCTGCCAGCCAGAAGATCGCCCGGGGAGGCCGCGCTGCTGGCCGATGAGATCATCGTCCTGGACCACGGACGCGTACTTCAGGCCGGCACTCGAGGGGCGATCTTCCACGCCCCGGGCTCTCCGCAGGTCGCCGCCCTGCTGGGCATCGCCAACACGCACCGCGGAGTAACCGTCGCACGCGACCGCATCCTCAGCGACAGCATCGAGATAGACGCATCTACGGGGGACTTGGCGGCGCTGACGCAAGTCCTCTGGTGTGTGCGATCCGACTCTGTCTGCTTGAGGCCGGACGGGCGTTACGCAGCGACTCTGATCGACGATGTCGACCTCGGCACAGTGCGCGAGCTGACACTCGCCCTCGAGGACACCCTGCACCTCACCCTGCGCTACGCCGAGACCCAGCGCTTTGAGATCGGACAGTCGCTGCGCCTGGACCTGGCGCCCGAGCAGATCAGCGTGTGGCCCCTGGTAGCGGCGAACGTCGACGCGAGCTCCGCCGCAAATGGTGCTCAGCCGCAGAGGACAGCCGTCCCGGAAGAGAGCGTCTGCTGATGCCACACACCGCCGAGCGGCTCACGAATGAATCGGCGCTCACCGACGTCGGGGACGCTCGGCGGTTGATCCTCCAAGAGGCGCGCCGTCTGGCGAGCGAGCACGTGCCCCTACGTGACGCACTCGCCCGGGTGGTGGTGGTGGACATCCGCGCCACAGATCCCGTTCCTGCCTTCGACAGCTCCGCCGTGGATGGCACACCGATGGCGGCGAGCTTGTCCGTCGGCTCTACCGGCACCGCGACCGCGACCGCGACCGGGCGCTCGATCGAGTTGCCACTGCCAACGAGCGGACGGCGAGCTTCACGCAGATGCAGCTCGGCGTCGAGGTTGGAATAACGTCGCAAGACGCGGGTACGGTTTCGCGATGAAACGCTCGAGCGCCATGCGACACAGCGTCATCTACGACCCCGACGCTGTCGTAGAGCTGCTGGCGATGAAGTCCAAGGAGGAGCACCGCGCGCTGCTCAACGCCGTGCGGAAGCTGGGCGAACTCGGCGAGCAGCTCGGCCCGCCGCACATGAAGCCACTGAAGGGGGATCGCGCCGCCACGCTACGCGAGCTGCGTCCGAGGCAGGGGCAAAGCGATTGGCGGGCGATCTATCGCCGAGCTGGCGACTTCTACGCCATTCTCGCCATCGACCGGCACAAGAGCTTCGCGAGCCTGATTGAACGCGCCCAGGCTCGCACTGAGCGTTACGATCGGCCATTGAGTTCCGATAAGCCATGACCTATCATGAGGGTATGACCGAGATCCCAAGCCACTGGCCGAAGGGCATCAAGACCGCCGACGAGGTGCTGGCCGCCGCGCTTGCCGCCGACCCGGAGTTCGCGGCCGAGTGGGAGCGCTTGGCGCTCGCACGCATGGTTGCTGCACGGTTGATCGCCTACCGCTCCGAGGACGGGCTCTCGCAGCGCGAACTGGCTAAGCGTCTCGGCGTGAGTCAGCCGCGCGTTGTGGAGCTTGAGTCAGGTGAGAAGAACCCGCAGATCGAGACGCTGGTGAAAATCGCAGCGACGACTGGCATCGAGTTTGCGTTTGATGTTGTCCCGGTTGGCCGCGAGCCTACCCTTGTCCGCAAGTCCTTCAAGGACGCGCAAGCTCATGTGTACGCCGGTGGGTCGATTCTTGTCGCGGCTCGCTGACTCGCGTCAGCTTGCGCCTGGGTCCTCGAGCCTGAGATCAGGCGGGCAACCGAGCGGTGAGCCGATCGACCGCATCGCTCAGGGCGATCGCTGAGCCAGACAGGTAGGTAGGGGGGTCCTACAGTCATGCCGTTGTCTTCAGAATGTCGCCACCCTGCCCGCTCTCGTTGCTTTGCCGACCGCCTCGCCCGAGTAATCCACCCTTAAGAGGCCGGACGGAGACTCGTGTGCATGGAGCGCCGATCACCTTCGGTATCAACGGCATCGAGTTGGTGCGGTCCATTGGCGTCCAGCCGACGTCATATGGTGTCGCTTTCGCTGATGGGCTCGCCAAAGCGCATACATGGGACGAGCAAACCGACCCGCCGGCGCTCAGGTCGTGGCCCTGTGACACAGCCTGGCTATCACGCTGGCCGCGTTCCTCCGAACAAGGGCCGAAGTCTGCCGACCCCAGTTCTGACGCGGGAGGAAGTCGGCGCCTTGTTCGATGCGTTCCGGGTGACCCGTGCTGTAGACGTGCGTGACAAGGCGCTCATGTGGCTCGCCTATCGTCACGGACTCAAGTGTGTCCAGTTGATTGCTCTCGACACGAGCGCCTACGACCCCAACCGCCGCGAGCTTAGGGTGCCGTCTACGACGAGGATTCCACAATCCGTCCTTTCGCTCGACTCCATGACCGCCGCCATGCTCGATCGCTGGATGGAGGTGCGAAAGGATCTGGGGATTAGGCTGTTCGCTCCCCTGTTTTGTACGGCAGTCGCGGACAGCCTCGGGCAGCGGATAAGCCCTTCGTATCTGCGCGGCAAGCTGTCTGAGCTAGCCCGTTCAGCGGAACTGGCGAGACGTGCAACGATCGAGGGCCTCCGCGCGTCCGGCAAAGCCCACATGATCGACGCTCAGCCTTCGGTTGAGCAGCAGCTTGAGCGATACGTGGATGCCGACGGGTTTCGCTCAAGGCATCCGGAGGCGTACGAGAAGTGGGCCGACGCCAGAGTCTTTTTCGCAGCGGATCCCAGGCGATACGCCACGCAGATCGGGCACAGCTGCCGGGAGGCGTTGGCCGCGCTAGCCACTGAGCTTGCGCGCAGCCACCAGGCTGTTTTGGAGCGCGACGGGGGAACCGTGGACAAGCTTCGCGCTGTGTTCGCGACGTGCACCACCAGCTCGACCGAGCGACGATTCCTCAACTCTCTGTTGGGCTACTGGCGGTCGGTGAGTGATCTAGCGCAGCGGCAGGAGC
>Ga0335075_10012270_pt1 | contig 12950 bp, 13 predicted proteins | sample Lox_Sample_24_FD_206723 | JGI IMG/M metagenome (GOLD analysis project Ga0335075, IMG submission 206723) | Soil microbial communities from Loxahatchee National Wildlife Refuge, Florida, United States - Lox_Sample_2.4 | ecosystem: Environmental > Terrestrial > Soil > Wetlands | place: USA... | reverse complement strand
CGGTGAAGGCCCGCGCGGTTTCCACCATCTGCCGCTGTCCGATCGCGAGATCTCCCGCCGGCCGGTCCGGGTCGATACCGTGGCCGGGGAATATCGCATCGAGCGCTGCAACGATCAGTGCGCGGGCCCGGCGCCGCCAGCCGAATCCGCCAAGTCCCGGATGCACCACGCGCGTGTTCTCGACGACGCTGAGATTGGGGCACAGCGAAAGTTCCTGGAACACGCAGCGGATGCCGAGCGCGTGGGCTGCGTGGACATCGTATCCAGCCCGCCGTTCCAGCCCGCCGATCCGGATTTCGCCCGCATCTGCGGCGAGCGTGCCAGCAAGCACCTGCATCAGGGTCGATTTGCCGGCCCCGTTATGTCCGACCACGCTGACCATTCGGCCGGCGGAAATCGAAAGATCGACCCCCGCAAGCGCCTGCACGGCGCCGAAGCTCTTGCGGATGCCGGCGAGGCGAACGAACGGCGAGTCGTCCGCCGCCATCGCCGGCGTGCTGAACTTAAGGAACCCCTGCCGGAATCGGCGAGGCCGGCATGGTGCCCTGTCCGCGATTGGCGGCGATCAGCTCCTCGGTCCATTTCTGGCTGTAAAGCGGCGTCGAGACGCCGCCCGGCGGCACCGCCTTGAGCCATGCATCGAGGTTGTCGGTGCGAATGACGAGCAGCGGCACATGCACCGTCTTCGGCACGTCGGCACCCGCGAGCACCTGCTGGGCGACCCAGAACGCGATCGAGGAGACGCCGGGAGCCGAGGAGAGCGAGAATGTCCGGTAGCCTCCGGGCTCGCCGGCGAGGTGTTTCCAAAGGGTCAGCTCCTCCTCCCGGTTGCCCATGATGATCAGCGGCGTCGGCCGGCCGGCGGCCTTGAATGCCTGATAGATGCCGTAGCCGTCGCCGCCCTGCGTCACCACCGCGTCGATCTTGGGAAGCGTCGGCAGAATGCCCGCGACCTCCTTCTGGGCGATCGACTGCGTCCAGTTGCCATGCACCGAGCCCACGAGCTTGATGCCTGGATATTTCGCAAATCCATCCACGATGCCCTGGTGGATGTCATTGTCGACCGAAGTGCCCGCGATGCCGCGGACTTCGAGCACGTTGCCCTTGTCCCCCAGGCGCCTGGCGACATAATCGGCTTCAATCTTGCCCATCTGGACGTAGTTGTAGGCAACCTTGTAGGCGCATGGCGCGGTCGCCAGGCTGTCGAACACGACGACGACGATATGCGCGCTGCAGGCCTGCTGGATGACGCCGTTGAGCGCCGTCGGCGACGCGGCGTCGATCACGATGGCCTTCCAGCCTTGCAGCGTCAGATCGCTGATCTGGCTCGCCTGCTGGGGCGCGGAATTGTCCGAGTTCACGACCTTGGTCTTGGCGATCGTGCCATCGGCGATCGCGTGCCTGGCCGCGAGGTCCCACATCTTCAGCATCTGCTGGCGCCAGCCGTTGCCGGCATAGGAGTTGCTGAGCGCAATACCGTCCGCGGCGGTGCCGGCCGCTCCTGCCTCGGCGCGGGTGCCTGGCAACAGCAAAGCGACCGCCAGGGCTGCGATGACAATGCCGCCCTGCAGTCGAACCCGTCCTCGCATTTTCCGTTTCCCCTGCTGATGATCGTCAAAGATGGCGAACCCGGCCGATGATGGCGCGCGGCTCCATTTCCAACAAGCCCAGGGGACAAAGGCCAGGACAAAGTGCGGGGGACAAAGGCCGGCAGACAGCGGATCGGCACCGGCGATCGTGTCCCGGTTCGAATTCGGGCAGCGGTCTCCGCACCGCCGTTCAGGTCCCGGGAGATCATAAACGCCTGAAGAATCTCAAGTAGAAGGCGACAAACACCATGACGATGCCGATGTTGAATATGAGCCGTTCCCAGAATCGGTTTCTGAAGAACACGACATCCATACCGACTATAACGGCCACCATCACCGCCACGTAAAGCACGGCAGCCACGTTTACCTGTTTTCCCATTTCAGTACCTCGGGCGCCCCAGATGTATCTGCTTCTCGCATTCCCTTGTCCCCGGCCCCGGCCTTCGGCTTGTCGGACTGGCCTTGGACCATGACGGACATCGTGAAGCGCATCGATGCTCGCAAGCTCGCGCCCACGCCGCGCGGCCCCTGTCGCGAGCGGGCAAATTCAAACCAGGACGCGACTGCGCGGGTGGCGGGATTGTCATTCAAATCACCGATGCTATAGCCGCAGGCCGCGCCTTCAGACTCACCCGATGACCGACGATCCACCGCCGCATCCGGCCTTGCTGCCAACCGGCCTGTGCGACCTTCTTCCGCCCGAGGCGGAGCGGGAAGCGGAGGCCGTTGCCCGCGTCATGAAGGTGTTCGCCTCGCACGGCTACCGGCGCGTCAAGCCTCCCCTGGTGGAATTCGCGGACAGCCTGCTCGCCGGTTCAGGGGCGGCGGTCGCCGAGCAGACCTTCCGCCTGGTCGATCCGGAAAGCCAGCGCATGCTCGGGCTGCGCGCCGACATCACGCCGCAGGTGGCGCGCATTGCCGCAACCAGGCTGGCCGACGAATCACGCCCGCTCCGGCTCTGCTATGCCGGGCAATGCCTGCGCGTGCGCGGAACCCAGATCGCGCCGGACCGGCAGATCGGCCAGGCGGGCATCGAGCTGATCGGCAATACCAGCCCGGCCGCGGATGCCGAGATCATCGTGGTCGGCGCGGAGGCGCTGACGGCGATCGGTATCGCGCGGGCGAGCTTCGATCTGACCCTCCCGCCATTAGCGCCGGCGCTGATCGATGCCGCGGGCATCACGGGCTCCGATCGTCAGGTGCTTGCCCACGCGCTCGATCGCAAGGATGCCGCGGCGGTGGCGCGGCATGGCGGCGCGCTCGCCGACACGCTGACGAGCCTCCTGCTGGCGGCAGGGCCGGCCGATCGCGCATTGGCCGCGCTCGCCGCCGCCGCCTTGCCGAAACCGGCCGCTCTTCTGGCGGAGCAGCTTGCGGCCACGGTCGCCGCCATCCGCACCCTCGCTCCGGAACTCAGGATTACCGTCGATCCGATCGAGTTCCGGGGATTTCGCTATCACACGGGAGTTTCAATGACGATCTACACGCCGGGGCGCACGGAGGAGCTTGGCCGCGGCGGGCGATATCTGAGCGGCGATCGCGAGCCGGCCACCGGGCTCACGCTCTATTCGGACGTGCTGCTGCGCGCGGCACCTCCCACGCCGCCAAGATCGCTCGTCTATCTCGCCGCGAATGCCGATCCGAAAACGGCGAGCCTTTTGCGCGCCCAGGGGTATGCGACGCTGGCTGGCCTCGGAGACGGCGAAGAGCGGGCCGCCCGCCTCGGTTGCACGTTCATCCTGCGCGGCGCCGACCTCCTTCCGCTCGGCGGGCGCTGAAACGTGGCCAACGTTGCGGTCATCGGGGCGCAGTGGGGCGACGAAGGCAAGGGCAAGGTCGTCGACTGGCTGGCCAGCCGCGCCGAGATCGTCGTCCGCTTCCAGGGCGGGCACAATGCCGGCCATACGCTCGTCGTCGGCAACCAGACTTACAAGCTCTCGCTGCTGCCGAGCGGGCTGGTGCGCGGCAAGCTCGGCATCATCGGCAACGGCGTGGTTATCGACCCGGAGGCGTTGCTCGCCGAGATCGCGCGCGTGGAAAGCCAGGGCGTTGCGGTGACGCCGGAGAGGCTGCGCATCGCCGAGAACGCCGCCTTGATCCTGCCCATGCATCCCGCCATCGATCGCGCGCGTGAAGCCGCGCGCGGTGCCTTGCGGATCGGCACGACCGGTCGCGGCATCGGTCCGGCGTACGAGGACAAGGCCGCCCGCCGCGCGATCCGGGTCGCGGATCTCGCCGAGCCGGAAACGCTCTCCCTCAAGCTGGATGAACTGCTCCGCCATCACAACACGCTGCTGGCCGGCTTCGGTCAGCCGACTTTCGAGAAAGAGACGGTGCTCGCCGGGCTGCTCGCCCTCGCTCCCCGCATCCTCGCCTATGCCGAACCGGTCTGGCAGCGCCTGGACGAAGCGCGCCGGGCGGGCCGGCGGGTCCTTTTCGAGGGCGCGCAGGCCGTGATGCTCGACGTCGATCACGGGACCTATCCCTACGTCACCAGCAGCAACACGGTTGCCGCGATGGCCGCGGCCGGCTCCGGCATCGGTCCCTCGGCCGTCGGCACCGTCCTTGGCATCGCCAAAGCCTATTGCACGCGGGTGGGAGCGGGGCCCTTCCCGAGTGAGTTGACCGACGAGACCGGCACCACGCTCGGCGATCGCGGCAACGAGTTCGGCACCGTCACCGGCCGGCGCCGCCGGTGCGGCTGGTTCGATGCGGTGCTCGTTCGGCAGGCCGTGAAGGTCGCCGGGATCCATGGCCTGGCGCTGACCAAGCTCGATGTGCTCGACGGACTTCCCGAGCTTCGCATCTGCGTGGCCTATCGGATCGGCGCCGACGAATTCCGCTACTTGCCGGCTGCCCCTGGTGCCCAGGCCGCGGCCCGACCGGTCTACGAATCGCTGGAAGGCTGGGACGGCTCGACCCGCGGCGCGCGCTCCTGGGCCGAGCTGCCGGCCCTGGCGGTCAAATATGTGCGTCGGATCGAAGAACTCGTCGAGGCGCCGGTGACACTGCTCTCCACCAGCCCGGAGCGCGACGATACGATTCTCGTGCGCGATCCGTTCGAGGGGTGAACGGCCGGTTTTGCCGATTTGTAAACCAAATCGGGTGTTTACTCGGCGTTGATGCCAGGTTCCGATGCGCCCCTGCCCGAAGGTCTCATCGCAGGGCTTTACAAGGCTGATCCAGCCCGGCCGGTCAGCGGCTTCGACGGCGCCTCCGCGTTCGTCGCGCGCGGGGTGGATGCGGCGGAGGAGTTCCTGGCGATCGAAAGTCCGGCGGGCATGGCTCCGCGGGCGCTCGCCCTCAAGGCGCTCGCCAACCAGCCGATCCCCGGCCTCATGGCGCCCTTGGCGCACGGTCCCGCGAAGCTGCCGGGCAGGAGGCCCGCCTATTACGTCGTGACCCCGTCGCCGCCCGGGCAATCTCTCCTTGGGCGATCTCTCCCCGGGCGATCTCTCGTGCCGCCGTCGCGGGCCTGGTCGGAAGCGGCTTTGCTCGCCCTGGTGTTGCGTCCCGTCGCCGCCGCGCTCGAGCGGCTGGCCGCCCGCGGGGTCACCCATCGCGCGATCCGGCCCGACAATCTCTTCCAGGCGGCGCCGGATGAGCCGGTCGTGCTGGGGCCGGCCTGGTCAACGCCCCCCGCCAGCCGCCAGCCCGCGCTCTACGAGCCGCCCTATGTCGCCCAGTGCCGTGCCAGCGGCCGAGGCGAGGGTGGTATTGCCGAGGATATCTACGCGCTCGGTGTCGTGCTCATCGTGCTGGCGCTGGGCCGGGAGCCGTTGGCGGACGAGGAGCCGGAGGCGATCGTGCGGCGGAAGCTCGCCCTCGGCAGCTTCGCTGCGATCGCCGCTGAAGAGCGCCTGCCGGGCGAGCTTTCCGGCCTCGTCCGCGCGATGCTGGCAGAAGACCCCGGGCAGCGTCCTTTACCTGCCGAACTCCTCGATCCTGTGTTCGCGCGGGGGCGACGCGCCCCGCACCAGTTCGCGCGCCGCGCCCCCGAGCCGCTCGTCGTCGGAGCGCACGAGGCATTCCTGCCGCGTTCGCTCGCGCACGCCCTCGCAGAGACGCCGCAGGTCGGGATCCGGCTGCTCCGGCTCGGGGTGGTCGATCGCTGGCTGAGGCGGAGCCTGGGCGACCCGGCGCTTGCCCAGGCGGTGGAACAGGTGACGCAGCGGCGCGCGCGTGACGCGACGGAAGGGGAAGAGAGGGCGGATGCCCTGTTGCTGATGCGCGCCGTGGCGGTGCTCGATCCGCTGGCCCCCCTGGCTTGGCGGGGCATTTCCTTCTGGCCGGACGGGCTCGGCCCGATGCTGGCGGAAGGCGACGCGGCCTCCCCCATCGCTGAAATCATCGAGACGGAAGTGCTCGCCGCATGGGCGGCCTGCCGCGCGGGGAGGGAGCCTTCAGCGGCGCTTTCGATGGAGGCAAGGCGGCTTCGTGCACTCGCGCAGCGCGGCGGCTTGGGCGGCGGCCTGAAGCGGCTGGGCTATTTCTTGAACCCGCTGATGTCCTGCAGAAGCCCGCTGATCGGCGAGCAGATCGCTGTGACGATCCCGGCGCTCCTCACGGCTCTCGACGGATCTGCCGCCGAGCCCGATCGGCGCCGCGACCCGCCGATGGACGCCGAGATTGCCGCCTTCATCCTGGCGCGCGCGCCGGGCGGCCTCGAGGCGGACCTGACGCGCCTCGCGCCGTCATCGGAGGTGCTGGAGAAGGCATTGGTCCCGCTTCGTGTTTTCGCCGCTCTTCAGGTTTCGACGCGGGCGGGTCCATTGCCGAGGCTCGGGCGCTGGCTCGCCACCCAGGCGGAGCCGCTGCTCGGGAGCTGGAAAGAGCGAAGCCGGCGCAAGACGATGCAGGAGCAACTCTCGGCGCTGGCGGAGCGCGGCGATCTCGCTGCCATGCTGAAGGTGGTCGAAGACCCGTCGGCGCGCGCCCGGGACGCCGAGGGGCTGAAGGAGGCGGAACGAACGCTCAGGGGGATCGACGATGAACTGGCGCGAATCGCATCCGGTGCGCCACTGCGCGCCGAGAAGGCCCGGCAACTCGGGCAGGAGATCGCGGCCGGCGCTGGCCTGGCTGCGCTCAGCCTGACGCTGGTCATGATGGCATTCGGGTAACGCAGGTGTCCCGTCAGTCCGCCGCCGTCGCGTCCGATTCTCTCGGCAAGCCGGCCGCGCCGCCGCGTTCCTACGCCTGGCTGCAGGGCCTTCTGTGCGGAGTGGCGGCCACCCTCGTTCCTGGCCCGGCGCTGCTCACAGCCTTCCTGCTGGCACCTGGTCTTTTGTCCCTGCTTCTGGATCAGAAGCCCGGCAAGCCGATGGCGCGCGCGGTTCTGCTTGCCGGGCTCGCGGCTTCCGTCCACCCGATCGGTTCGATCTGGGCCGGCGGCGGCGGGATCGGTGCGGCTCTCGACATGCTCGGCAACCCCGCCGTGCTCGGCGTGGCATGGCTTACCGGCGCCGGCGGCTGGCTAGTCAGTGAACTCGCCCCGCTCTTCCTCAGGGTCGGGATGGACGGCGCCGCCGCGGCGCGCGCGGCCCGGCTCAGAGCCGAGCGCACGCGCCTGGTCGAAGCGTGGGACCTTGAGCCGCGCGCCGAGGCTGATCAGGCCGGAGAGGCCAACCCCTCCTGAGCCGGCGCAACCTGCGCTGCGAGCCTGCGCTCGGCCACCTTCGCCTTCATCGCCTTCTGCAGCTTCTCGAACGCCCGCACCTCGATCTGGCGCACGCGCTCGCGGGAAATGCCGTATTGCTGCGAAAGCTCTTCGAGGGTGGTCGGGTTGTCCTTGAGGCGCCGCTCGAGAAGGATGTGCCGTTCGCGCTCGTTCAGCGTTTCCAGCGCGTTGGCGAGCAGCGCCTTGCGGTCGCTCATCTCCTCGCGTTCGGCGATCGCGCTCTCCTGGCTTTCCGTTTCGTCGACCAGCCAGTCCTGCCACTCACCCTCGCTATCGCTCCGCAGCGGCGAATTCAGGCTGTGGTCGGGCGCGGCCAAGCGGCGGTTCATGCTCACCACGTCCTGTTCCGGCACGTTCAGCATCTCGGCGATCTTCGTGACCTGTTCGGGCTTGAGGTCACCATCCTCGATCGCCTGCATCTGCCCCTTGATCCGGCGCAGGTTGAAGAAGAGCTTCTTCTGCGCCGCCGTGGTGCCCATCTTCACCAGCGACCAGGAGTGCAGGATGTATTCCTGGATGGCGGCGCGGATCCACCACATCGCGTAGGTTGCCAGGCGGAAGCCGCGGTCCGGGTCGAACCGCTTCACCGCCTGCATCATCCCGACATTGCCCTCACTGATCAGTTCACCGAGCGGCAGGCCGTAGCCGCGATAGCCCATGGCGATCTTGGCGACGAGCCGCAGATGCGACGTGACCAGCTTGTGCGCGGCTTCAATGTCCCCGTGCTCCCGCCAGGCACGCGAGAGGGAAAGCTCCTCCTCCGCGGTCAGCATGGGGAACTTCCGGATTTCCTGGAGGTAACGGGAGAGGTTGCCCTCCGGGGCAAGGTTCATGATGGCTGCAGCCATTGGCAGCTCCTTTCACTGAAGCGTCTGAGTCCCGCCACCGACGGCACGGGAACCCATCCTTCCGAGACATTTACGGGGTGCAGTCTATTCCGAGCCGACAGGCCGTTGCCCCTTAAAAGGCGGCAACCACCTCGCCATCCGGCCCGCGCACCCGGCCGAACCGAATGCGACGTCGTATATAGGACTGATCTAGTCCTGTCAAGATTATTGACCTATCCGGCCGGTTCCCCGCCCCCGAGGGCGGCGAGCAGCGTGGAGAAGTCGGCCGGCGGCCTGGCTTCAAAGGCAAGCGGCCGGCCGCTTGTGGGGTGCGGAAAGCCGAGGGAGGCCGCGTGCAGCGCCTGGCGGGGGAAATCGAGCGCGGCACGGCGGGCTGCCTCCGGGAGGTTCCGCGCCGCCTGGGGGACGCGGCGGAGGTATACGGGATCCCCGACCAGCGGATGGCCGACATGCGCCAGGTGCACGCGGATCTGGTGGGTCCGCCCGGTGCCGAGGCGGCATTCGAGGAGGGCGGCGGCGCCGGCGAAGCTTTCGATGACCCGATAGCGGGTCAGAGCCGGCTTGCCGCCCGCGCGAACGGCCATGCGCTTGCGCTCCCTGGGGTCCCGCCCGATCGGCCCCAAGATTTCGCCAGCGGCCGGCGCGGGCACGCCCCAGCAGAGCGCGAGGTAGGAGCGCTCAATGGTCCGATTTCTGAACGCGCTCGCCATGGCCGCCTCGGTGGCTTCGGTCTTGGCGACCACCATCAGCCCCGAGGTGTCCTTGTCGAGACGGTGCACGATGCCCGGGCGGAGCACCCCGCCGATGCCGCCGAGCGAGGCGCCGGCGTGGGCCAAGAGGGCGTTGACGAGGGTTCCGTCGGGATTGCCCGGCGCCGGGTGCACGACGAGGCCGGCCGGCTTGTCGAGCACGATCAAGTCGGCGTCCTCGTAGACGATGGCAAGCGGCATCGTCTGGGGCATCGGCCGGGCCGGAGCGGGTGGCGGCGGTTCGAGGGAGTAGCGGGCCGCCGCGCGCACCGGCTCGGCCGGGTCGGAGAGCAGGGCTCCGTCCCGCCTGGCGTGTCCGGCGAGGATGAGCGCCTTGACGCGCGAGCGGGAGAGGCTGCCGATTTCATCGGCGAGGAAGCGGTCGGCGCGGCGTCCGGCGGCTTCGGGCGGGGCGAGGATCTGAAAGCCTCGGGGGGCGGTGGGGGAGGGGTCGGACATGGGGAACGAAGCCGGTCAGCGAACACCGGAGATCGGGCCGGGGATGCGGATTTTGAAGGTTGCGGTCGTGGTGATGGGTGTCCTGATCGTGGCCGGCACGACGGCGCTCGTGGTGTTGATTGCCCGCGGCGTTTCCACCCTTGGAACCTCACGCGCCGGCGCGCCGCCGCTGGCCGGGCTCGATGAGCCTGCCGGAACGCGGATCGTCGCGATGACGCGGGTTGCGAATGGGCTGGCCCTGGCCTTGCAGGGGGGAGGGGAGGCGGATCGCCTCGTGGTGATCGACCCGGCGAACGGGCGGGTGCTGCTGCGGATTGGAATTTCCCGCTGAGCGGGCCCGCGCTTGCGGCAAGCGGGGGGCTCCACTAGAAGCAGGCGGCCGGTCCCGTTCGTCTAGAGGCCCAGGACATCGCCCTCTCACGGCGGCAACGCGGGTTCGAATCCCGCACGGGACGCCAAATCTTTTCAATATGTCGCGGCGGATACCTGCCTTGCCGCCTCGCGGCATGCGGCAAGTTTACGGCATTGGCAGTGCGGAATCGGTTCGTTCGGCGCCGGCGATCAGGGGCTGTGGGGCGCCCGCGCCGCCCAGCTTCACGCGCTCGTGATGGCGCCCCATCGTGCCGCGCGCAGCATCGCCCGGACTGCCGCCCGGCTCCGGCGCCGGAAGGCTGGCGGGCGTTAACTTATAATTATCGCTTGACTGTAAGAACGTCCGTCCTTACCCTGCTGGCCGTAAGAAGCGGATCAATCGATGATCACCACAAGGCTGCAGAGGCTTGGGAACTCCGTCGGTGTCGCCCTCCCGCGCAAGCTACTGGCGGCGGCTCGCCTTAAACTGGGCGACGAGGTCCTCCTCAACGCCGAGGAAGGCAAGATCGAGATTACCAAGTCCGAAGAGGGATACAACGAGGCCATAGAGATCGGGCGCGCTTTTTGCGAGCGCTACCGTCAGACTATGGCCATTCTCTCCCGGTGAAGGACAGCATAGTCTTCCCACCGCTTCAGGCAATCCTGGACATACACGCGGAGCTTCTGGCCACCCACGGCGGGGCGCCAGGGCTCTGCGATCAGGGGGCGCTCGAGGCAGCACTTGCCCGTCCTAGGCAAATTCTCGCCTATGCCACCGAGGACGTCACCGTCTTCGATCTTGTCGCGGCTTTATGCGTCAGCCTTTGCCGGCATCAGCACCCGTTTATCGATGGCAACAAGCGGATCGCCTTTGCGGCGTTGGGTATGACGCTGGGGCTCAATGGACTGTATCTCGACGTGAAGGAGCGCGAGGCCGCTGAGATCGTCCGTGCCATTGCAGCGGGCGAAATGGATGAGCGAGCCTTCCGAGAATGGGTGGCAGACAATAGCTTTGAGCTACCCGATCCGCGCTCCGAAAAGTGATCCATGGACCGGGAAGATAAATTCCGGCGGCCCCGTATCACCGGCCGGGCACCCATCTTTCCGGCTTCGGGGGCGATGCGGGTGAGAGGCTCGGCAGTATTCATGTTCAGAGATATAGCCTGTCCGCAAGCGAACCCGCACCGATCGGTCAGCCGAATTCGCACATGCAGGTGAGCGGCAGGTCCAGCTCCACCCGGTCGTGCATGACCTTGGGCGCGATGCGGCCCCGCTCGCCGCGTTCGAGGCGGATCAGGCCGTAGCCTTCCATCGTCCGCAGCGTGCGCGACAGATTGGACTTCTTGCGCCCGGTGAGCGCTGCGAGTTCGTCGAGCGATCCCGGCGCCTTCTCGGCGATGACGCCCAGCAGCGCGCGATTGCCGGCCGACAGGACCTTGGCGAAGGACTCCGTCGAGGTGAACCAGACTTTCGGCTCATCGGCTGTCGCATGACACTCGCCCCGCGCCACGGCCATGGTGCGCGCCTTCATCTCATCATTGCTGGCGATGCCGACCTTCAAGGTGGTCATGGGATCTCCTCTCCTCTCTCGCGCAACACCGCGTCCACCGTTTCCCAGAAGCCGGATGAGCGTTGTCGGACCCGCCCAGCCGTTCATCGCCCGCCCCATGCAGCGTGGGCGAGTAGTCGATGCCATCCGGCGATACCGGCACCTTCGCCATCACGAACCGGACCCAGTGGCCGCCCTTCGGGTCCACCACGAGAACCTGCCCGTCGAGGTCGAGAAGCACGTCGAGGGTCGGATCACAGGATTCCGTCGCAGCATACGGTTATCATAATGAAACAACACGGGCAAGAACGGGTATTCAGGTCATAGGCATGGCCGCCATTGTCTGGGGCATTGATATCATTGGCATTTTTGCTAGAGGCGACAGCAGGATATGCCTCGCGAATAGCGCAAAACCTAAATCCGACCAACCACATAAGCCGGACAGATGGCTAGCCCTTTATCTTGCCGTCCATCATTGTCCTGGCCTACGCGGCCGACATGTCGCCGAATTGCGAATCAGGTAGTGCTTGGACTGCGAGAGGAGTGGCATTGCCGGCGGGGACGCGCCTGCGGGTGTCCTACAACGGGAAGGCATTCAACGGTGCGATTGAGAGAGGATTCTGGCTCGTGGACGTGGCGCGGTACGTCAGACTCTCAGTAGCGACAAGCGCGCTGGCCGGGGTATCGCTGAACGGATGGATCTACCGGGAAGCGCAGGTACCCGGCGCCGACAGATGGCGGCCGATTTCGAAATTTCGTACCGAGGTTGCGCGACGTAAGCGCAGGTGATTCATGATAGCAATTTGCTGTGACAGCCAAAGATTGGCCGAGGAGCGGAATGTGAATATGGTCACCTTGGTTGGCATAGTTGCTGAAGCTCAACATGCTCAAGGCCCCATTTCGCCCTCGCCGGAGGTGTTGAGAGCTCTCGCCGATCTGATCAAGGCTGCTTCAAAGTACTCTGAGGTCAGCGGTTCCAATGCTTGGTCGACACCCGATGGCTTGAGAGCAGTTGCACCGTTCATTGCCTCCATCTCTTGGCCACTCCTAGTGTTATTTGTAGTGTTGCTATTTCGACCACAGCTGAAAGACGTTGTACGCCGGTTAACCGAGTTCGAAGTGCTTGGCGTTAAGGGAAAGATTCAAAATGAACTCAGCCAGTCCGCACAAGCAGCGGAGAAATCAGAGGGCTTAAGCCTTGCTCCTACACTCGGCGAAATTCAACGAGCGATCCAGGTCGAACGGCTGACGACAAGCGCGGACCTCCCGCTGGTGCGGCAGCAAGTTGACGAACTTGCGGCGGAGTACGAACGCGTGCGTGGCTCAATGCGAGCCAGTGACACCAGAACTCGCGCAATGGAAGTGGTAGTATCCAAGATGCGGACGATTGGCCGTGCGGCCTATCCTCTTCGGCACGAACTCTCGGTATCTCCATCTCCGGGCCATCGCCTGCAAGCTATAGCATCGCTGCAAGTTATTCCTGATTATGATGATTTCTTGGATTGGCTCGCTGATCGCCTCGACAAAGAGAGGCCATTTGTGAGCTATCACGCCCTTGTCGCACTCAACACCGCAGCCAGCGACGAGCGCGCTTCTGATCACTTAGAGTCCGTCCGAGGACATTATGAAGGATTACAGAGCCTTCTGAGCATGAACCGGATCGACGCGAGATGGAGGAAGGCGAGTGCGTTGTGGTTGCGGTTTTCCCAATCCTTGGCGAGCCGGCGG
>Ga0335075_10012269_pt1 | contig 12951 bp, 14 predicted proteins | sample Lox_Sample_24_FD_206723 | JGI IMG/M metagenome (GOLD analysis project Ga0335075, IMG submission 206723) | Soil microbial communities from Loxahatchee National Wildlife Refuge, Florida, United States - Lox_Sample_2.4 | ecosystem: Environmental > Terrestrial > Soil > Wetlands | place: USA... | reverse complement strand
GTACAAGATTGAGGCACAGCTCGCCAAGATCAAGCGCATGCCGCAACTCGTGCGGTCATTCTTTCAGGCCCCAGATGTCGCCTATATTACCGACCCCTGAGTAAGGCGATCGATCCCTTGCCAGCACGCCGGTTTGCCAGTCTGGGCGGCTATGGAGGCAGTATGAGCACCATCACGAAGCCGTCTCAGGCTGCGAGTTCATGCGTATCGGTGGCCGGCCTGCTGCTGGGCGCGGCGCGGGTGCTGCGGGACGGGTAATGAGAGCATGACAACCGACCGGCTTGCGCTGGCGCATGTGATCGAGGAGGCGGGGATCGAGCGTGCGGGGGCTGAGCGAATCGCCTCCGCGATCTTCGATGCGATCAGCGACAATGTGGCGACCAAGCAGGACATCGCGCGGCTGGAGGCGGCAACGAAGGCGGAGATTGCCGCTGTGCGTGCCGACATTACTGGGCTGGAACAGCGGCTTGAGCGGCGCATCGACCTGGTGGTGACGCGCCTTGGCGCGCTCGCCGTGGTATTGCTGGGCCTGCTGTTCGCGGCACTGCACTACTGGCCGCCGGGGCATGGCTGATACCAGAAAAAAGCAGATTGCTCCGCCTTTCGTACTCACGATTCGCGCGAGGTTTCTGCGAGTCAGAAGCGGGGTTATCGCTCGCAAACGGGCCATACCGGCTTCGAAACGCCGGGCTGAAATATCACTCGGCCGGCGCGCTCTGCATTCGTTCCTCGGTATCAGCCTCGAACAACTCCATCAGCTCCTGTGCAGCCTGCTGGGTACTCTGGATCAACTGCTGCTCGTCATGCGCGATGGCGTGCGTCTCGATCAGGTTGCGCTCGTCATGCTCACGGAACAGCTCGATCGAGCGTTGTGCCGTATCCGGCGACACGTCAAGCGCACCCAGAACCATCTCGGTCAGCCGCAGGCTCGAATAGAACGTCTCGCGGACGATCCCGGTAATGTCGAGATCCATCAGAAGATGCGCGTGGTGCCGGTTGCGCGCGCGGGCAAGGATAACGAGATGTGGGAAGTGGCGCTTCGCCATCTCCGCGACTTGCAGCGTCTCGTCCATTTCATCGAGAGCCACCACCAGGACGCGGGCCGTCTCGGCACCGGCCGCGCGCAACACCTCCTCACGCGCCGGGTTGCCGAAATAGACTTTGCTGCCGAACCGCCGCACCACCTCCACCTGTCCGGGATCCTTGTCGAGCGCGGTGAACTCGATGCGCTGCAAGTGCAGCACACGTCCGATGATTTGACCGACCCGGCCGAAGCCGCAGATAATGACTGGCGCCTCCGCGTGTTCGATCCGGTCGTAGACCGGCTCCCTGCGGCGCTCCAGTAGCGGGATGATCCAGGCCTCGGACGCGGCGAACAGTACCGGGGATGCGGCCATCGATACCGCCACGGTCAGAATGGCGAGATCAGCCTGGTTCTGCGTCAACGCGCCTGCCGAGACCGCAACGCCGAACAGCACGAAGCTGAACTCGCTGCCTTCCGGCAATGAAACGGCGAACCGCAGTGCGCTGCTGACCAAGCCGCGTTTGATCATGCCCAGCGCGAACGCAATCGGCAGCTTGACTGCCAGCAGCGCCGCCACGCACAGCGAAACCAGTGCCGGATGCGCGACAGCGAGACCCAAATTCGCCGACATGCCGATCGAGATAAAGAAGAAGCCGAGTAGCAAACCCTCGAACGGCTCGACATCCGCCTGTAATTCGTGACGGTACTCGGAATCGGACAACACCACGCCCGCCATGAACGCGCCAAGCGACATGGAAAGTCCCGCCCACTCGGCGAGCGCAGCCGTGCCGACCACGATCAGCAGCGCGGTGGCGGTGAACACTTCGGGCGTCCGCGCACCACCGACCGCACGGAACAACGGGCGCACCAGGAAGCTGCCGCCGACCAGTATCGCGATGACCGCAGCCAGCCCGCGTGCTGCCTCGTGCCACGGAAGCTGGGTCGGCAGGTGCGTCGGCACGCCCGCGGTGCCCGCCAGCGGCACCAACGCGACCAGCGGCACGAATGCCATGTCCTGGAACAGCAGCACCGCGAAGGTGTCGCGCCCGGCGGTCGAGGACAGCAATCGGCGCTCGCTCAGCAGGGGCAGCGTGATGGCGGTCGAGGACAGGGCAAGCCCGGCGCCGAGCACCGCGGCCCCAGCCCACGCGATGCCCGCAAGATGAGCAAGGCCGGCCAGTAGTATCGCGCTCGGCGCGACCTGGCCCAGGCCGAGACCGAACACTGCCTTGCGCAGCACCCACAGCCTGTGCGGGCGCACCTCCAGGCCGATCAGGAACAGCAGCATGATCACGCCGAGCTCGGCGACGCTCTGGATCTGGCCGACATTGGTGACCAGGCGAAGCCCTGACGGGCCGATGACCACCCCCGCGATCAGGTAGCCGAGGATGCTGCCGAAGCCGAGCCGGCGAGAGATCGGCACGGCGATAGCGGTTGCCGCAAGCAGGGCAACGAGGGTTTCCAGCATGTCGGGCTCCAATGGGGGCGCAGTGCCGCGGTAGGCCTGCGGGGAATTTGGTGGGCAGGACGCATTTTTTGACCCGGTAAGTCATCGATCCGCCCACCCGGGGATCGTAGCTAGCACTGGCGCGACGCCACGGTAGAGGCAGCACCGACGCGTATCGCGACGACACCGGGCATCGGGCGATCGTTGCGATGAGGTGAGGTGGTTCACACGTTTCGAGTGGTAAAGATCATAGCTAGCGTGTGACGCACTTCGCTGAAATCGCCTCGCTTTTTTCGCACGATGGCGACGTCGGGAAGAAACCGACGCGACCACCGGTCTATGGAGGCGGCTGTGAGGAAAATCCTGCTGGCAACAATCTGGGCCCTGGGAGTGGGGTTCGCAACTATGACCCTTCCGGCCGCGACGCATATTGTCGGGCACGCTCCAGGCGTGGGTGCCGCCGGGATCAACGCCGCCGGCGCATATCGCCAGGCGGACGTCCTTGAACCCGGCACGCGCGGCAGCGTCGTCGAGGTCTGAAAGCCGCAACGAAGCAAAAAGAGGGAGAAGCACAATGATCGCAATCATGTTGATCGCCGGCCTGGCGCTGGCGCTCGCTATCGGGCTTGGGGCTTTGATCGCGCCTTCGCCGCGCGAGCTGACGGAAACTTCCCGCGACTGGGCTTGGCAATATCTGCCGGCCTGTCGACGACCGGAGATTCCATGAGATAGTTCCCGAGCCTGACGCGACCGCGAACCAGTCTCAGAATGGCGATCTGCTGATCCAATAGGAGAAGGTCCTATGCGTAACGTGACTGTAGCCGCCTGTGCTGCTCTGGCGCTCACGCTGGCGACGGGGGCGTATGCGCAGTCGCCCAAATCGGCCGCCTGTTCTCATAAGGAGCTCGCTGAAGAGGGCGGAGGCAATGGCGGCGCCGGGACCAAGCTCGCCGAAACCGGTGGCGGCAACGGTGGGACCGCCGCCAAACTCGCCGAACAGGGCGGCGGCAACGGCGGGGCGAGCTCCAAGCTCGCCGAAGCCGGTGGCGGAAATGGCAGGTCCGCCACGCCGGTCGCAATGGCGGCACCTTGCCCGTGACGTTTCAGGCGAGCCGAAGCGCCACCCAGCGCGTTCCGTCCGGGCCTTGCACCAACAGGAGCAGGTGGTCGCGGTTTTCGGACCGTTGGCGAGCAACTTCCTGCCGGATGACATCGGGCGAATCAGCCGTCGCGCCTTGCACCCGCAGGATCACGTCCCCGGCGTGCAGTCCCTGATCCGCCGCCGTGCTGCCCGGTGTGATGCCCGTCACCAGCAGGCCGACCTGCTTCTGGTCGAGGTGATATCGGGCGCGCGCCGCGGGATCGAGCAGCGCGAGCGCGAGTCCGAGATCGGGCGGAGTGACGACGGGTGCGACAGCGCGGGGCGGCATCACATGCTCGGGTTGACCCGGACGCTCTGCGATGGTGACCGTCAGCGTTCGTTCGGAGCCGTCGCGCCAAACGGTCAGCGGCACCGACGTGCCGACGTCCTGCGTTGCTACGGCGCGCGACAGGCCACGGAAATCGTGCATCGCTCGATCGCCGAAGCGCAGTACGACATCGCCGCTCTCCAGCCCCGCCTTTGCGGCAGGACCGCCTGGGACCGGGGCGACGATGATGGCTCCCTCGGGATAAGCGAGGCCAAGTGCGTCGGCCATCGCCGGCGTGAGGTCCTGGATGCGCGCACCCAGCCAACCCCGCCGCACGTAGCCTTGGCGGACCAACTGGGAGATAACGAATTGCGCCACGTCGGACGGGATCGCGAAGCCGATGCCGACTGAACCGCCGCTCGCCGATGGCGAGAACACCACTGAATTGATGCCGACCACCTGGCCTTGAAGGTCGAACATCGGGCCGCCGGAATTGCCATGATTGATGGCCGCATCGGTCTGGATGTAGTCGTCGTATGGACCTTCCCGCATATCGCGATCGAGTCCACTGACGACGCCGGTGCTGACCGAGATGCCCATGGCGTACGGATTGCCGATTACGATGACCGGCTGACCGATCTGCAGACTGTCGCTATTCCCCCATTTTACCGCCGGCAGCGGCGTCTCGGCACGCACCTTGATCACGGCGAGATCGGTAAGATCGTCCTGGCCGATCACGGTTGCCGGCAGCACGGTGTTGTTGTGCAATGTGACCGTGATCTCGGCGGCTCCGTCGACGACGTGATTGTTGGTTACGATGAGGCCGGCCGGGTCGATGATAAAGCCGGAGCCGCTGAAGGATTCGCGGTGCGGACCGTCCTTTTCCTGCGTGATATGGGTGGCGGAAACGGAAATTGTGGCTGGCAGCAACGGGGCGACGATTTTGGCAATGTCCGTCGGGCAGGAAAGTGGCGGAGCTGCTGCCGGCGCTACCGTGGGTATCAGCAACGCGACCAGAGCAAGCCAAGCCAGGCGCATTGAAGCTGATCCCCCATTCGAGCGGATGGATGGTAGCCGAATTTTCGGGACCGTTCACCGTCTTCCTGACGGCAGCCTGGCTCACCATGTCCGACAAGGGCCGACGGGAAGGTGATTATCGTCGGCCGAGCTTCATATTTGGGATCCAGAGAGGCAATGCATGGCGGTGAAGATCGGCTACCTGCTGCCGACGCGTGAGCAGATCATGGAGGGTCGGCCAGAAGCTCGCCCACTGCTGGCACTGGCAGAGCGCGCCGAAGCGCTGGGCTATGACTCGGTGTGGGTTGGCGACTCGCTGCTGGCACGGCCGCGGCACGAACCGCTGGCTCTGCTGGCTGGCGTTGCCGGACGCACGCGCCGCGTCGAGCTTGGCACCGCGGTGCTGTTGTCGGCGCTGCGCAATCCGGTACTGCTCGCGCATCAGGTCGCCACGCTGGATCAGGTCTGCGAGGGGCGTTTCATCCTGGGGGTCGGCATCGCGCGGGACATTCCCAGCATCCGGGCGGAGTTCGTCGCCGCGGGCGTGCCGTTCGAGAAGCGCGTCGGGCGCATGCTGGAAGGGCTGCGTCTGTGCCGCGCCCTATGGACCGGCGAGCCGGTCGATTGGGACGGGCGCTGGCAGGTGCAGGGCGGCGTGCTGGCGCCCACCCCGCATCGGCCGGGCGGTCCGCCGATCTGGCTCGGCGGCAATGGACCGGCGAGCCGACGCCAGGTCGGGCGCTGGTTCGACGGTTGGTTCCCGAACAGCCCTGATGCTGCCGCCTGGGCGGAGCAATGGGCGGAGATCGCGGCGGTCGCACGGGAAAGCGGCCGCGATCCGGCGGGCCTGGCTGGTGCGATGTATCTGACCCTGTCGCTGGATGCGGATGCAGCGCGGGCCGATGCGCGGCTGAATGCGTTCCTGGAACGATACTACAACCGGCCGGCCGCCGAGCTGCGCACCTGGCAGGCCTGCTTCGCCGGGTCGGAGGCTGGCGCCGGCGAGTGGCTGGCGGGCTATGCCGCGGCGGGCGCCCGCCATCTGGTGCTGCGTTTCGTGGGCGAGCACGAGCGGCATTTGGAGACTCTGGCCAATATTCGCGCCACGGTCGGCAAGCATTGCCAATGAGCCCTTTCAATTCGCCGCTGAAGCCGCCTCGGCAGTCACCGGTTGATGCGCCCGGAGGAAGGAGTGCACGTGGCGCACCGCCAGGGGAATCCGGTCCTTGGGCTGCTTCCATGGGTAGAGACTCGATTCGGCCCTCGGCGCTAAACTCACGGTTTCCAGGGCGACGGCCAACGGGTGCGGCGGAACATCTTCCGGCAGCACTAAAATTGGCGTTTGGCAGTTGCGCACGAAATCACGCGTCACGGTGAAGACGAAGTCTGGATTGCAGCGATACATCCTGGTCAGGAACGCGTCGACCAGGTCCATCGTGATGTCGGGTCGGCGGGCGCATAGAGCCGGGCCCCAGCTCTTGATGTTGTTTTGGTAGAAAAGGTCGGGCATTTCCGGACGGAACCCGCTGGGCTGCGCCAGCACGGCGGCGATGATGCGCCCAGGAGCCCGTCGCAACAGGTTCCAGATGAAGGGGCCGCCGATGCAGAAGCCCATCACCAGGAACTTCTCGATGCCCAGGTGATCCATCAGGCCGAGCTGGTCATCGGTGTACGCGTCCCAGGGTCGGTCGATTTCAAGCGGGCCGGACGACTGGCCGCTATTGGCGTTGCGCAGATCCGCTGTGATGCAGCGATACTCGCTTTTGAACTCCTCGATCGCGTTGAACGGCGCGTTCCCGGTAAAGAAGGAAATCGTCGAGTTCAATCCCCCGCCGGGGATGAGCAACAAAGGGAAGCCGGAGCCGGCCTCTTCGTAATGGATACGCACGTCTCCTTTTTGATAGAACGGCATCGGCAGTTTCTCCTTGCCCTATGTGGTGGCCATCAGCTTGGCAGAATTACTCCCTTCTTGAGCAGCAGGCAGCCGTACGGGCGCAGCTCGCCGGTCGCGACAATGGCGAACGCGGCCTGCGCCCGTGCGTAGAAGGCGTGGCGCTCGATGCCGGCCAGCCTGACGCCGCGTCCTTCCCGGCGGTCGATGATCTCTTGGCAAAGATGCTGTACCTCCGGCACCTCTGTCGGCTTGCCCACAACCTCCATGCGTAGTGCCGGATCATCAACGAAGCTGTCCAGCGGAATTAGCGCGAGGCAGGCGTCCAGCGCAGCGGGCAGGTCGGCGCCGTCGAGCCGCACAAGTCGGCGTGCCATCGATACTGCCGGGAAATGCGCATCGACCAATGCGATCTCGTCGCCATGTCCCATGGAGGCAAGGGCATGCAACAGATCGGGTGTGTGCAGTCGGGTCAAGGTCTTCAGCATGACGGTTCCCTTTAGCTTCGTTCTCGGACGGTGCCGAACGACAGGCCACGTACCAGGTAGTGCTGCAGGCAGAAGGCCAGCACGACGACCGGGAGCGCGGCGATCGTAGCGATTGCCGCGATGCTGCCCCAGCGGATATCGTGACCTTCCATCAGCGTCGGCAGGATAACTGGCAACGTGGTAACGTCGGAACGGGTCAGGATGATCGCGAAAAAGAACTCGTTCCAGGAGAAAATGAAGCTGAGCAAAGCCACAGCGACGATTGCCGGTACCGCCAGCGGCAGCGCGATCTGATAGAACGCCTGCCAGCGTGTCGCCCCGTTCACCCGTGCCGACTCCTCCAGCGCCGGATTGATGTCCTCGAAAAAGCTCTTGAGGACCCAGCTCACGAACGGAACATTGAACACCGTGTACTGAAGGATCAGAGCCGTGAACGTGTCGAGTAGCCCGAGCTTCGACCAGAAGATGTACATCGGCACCGCGACCGCAACCGGCGGCATGAACAGGATGCTGAGGACGGTGAAGGACAGCGTCTCGCCTCCCGTGCGATAGCGGCCCAGGCTGTATGCCGCGAACACGCCCACGACGACCGAGATAAGAGTCGATGCACTGGCCACAATCAGGCTGTCGATCAGGCCTTTGGCACCGCCCCACTGGCCCAGCGCCTCGGCGAAGTTCGCCCAATAGAAGCGCGACGGCCAGAACACCGGCGGCGCGTTCAGCCATTCTCCAGGCGGCTTCACCGCGGTGATCAGCATCCAGAGTACCGGGGCAAGGAAAAACAGGACGGCGACCGCGAGACCTACATGACGCGTTGCTTCGCGCAACCGGTCACGAAGGTGCGGCCTCATGTCGCACCGCCCAATGATGGTCGGTGGGTGAGCCGTATCAGCGCCTTTGCCAACACAGCCACCACGATAAGCTGTAGGATGGCGAGAGCGCTGGCATAGCCCAGGTTGAAGTAGCGAAATCCAACGATGTAGGTGTAGTATGCCAGGTTCTCTGTTGATGTACCCGGGCCGCCAGCCGTCAGCACATAGATGATATCGAAGGTCTTGAAGCTCATCAGTACACGCAGGACCAGGGCTATCCCGATCACCGGGCGCAGCAGAGGCAGGTAAATGCGCCAGACGATCTGCCACCGGCGGGAACCATCGACCCGTGCCGCTTCAATGATGTCGCCCGGCAGTGCATGCAGCCCGGCGAGCAGAAGCAGCATCATGAATGGTGTCCATTCCCAGAAGTCGACCAGCAGCAGCGACGGCAAGGCGAGTGTCGGGCTGGCGGTCCAGGTCGGTTGGCCCAGGCCGAACAGCCCGAGCAGGAAGTTCAGCGGTCCGAATTGGTAGTTGAAGAGCTGCGACCACTGGAATGCCGCCACGGACGACGCAATGATTGTCGGGATGAGCAGCAGCGTCGCGGCGAGCGTCTGGAAACGATGCATGCCTCGCAACAGCAGAGCGAGCGCAAACCCTGCAGGAAATTGCAGGACGACGACACCGGCGATGAAGCTCGCGGTGACTTTGAGGCTGCTCCAGAATAGCGGATCACTAAAGATGTCCAGAAAATTGCGAATCCCTACGAAACGCGCCGGCACAGGGATAAGCATCTGGTAGTTCTTCAGCGAAACCACCACCGCATAGGCAAGCGGGAAAATGCAGTTCGCGGCAAACATGACGAGCGCCGGCGCCATCAGCCACCAGCCGAACCAGTTGCGCGTTACGCCTGGTCGGCCTGGGCTGAGGATGCCGGCGACCGTCGTGCCCATCGCCGGCTAGTATTTGAGCCCTACCTGCTTGAACGAGTCGATCCAGGCGGAATAAGCTTTCTGCTGGTCCGATTTACCCTCCGCTTCGGTGATCGAGGCCCATTCATTGGCGCACGCGCTCAACGCCGCCTTGGGCGAAAGCGATCCGGCGAGCGCCTGGTTCACGTAGAGATCGAGTATGTCGATGTAACGCGGTCCACCTGGTATGCTGAGTTCGGGATAACCCGCTTCCAGCCCGGCACGGATCGCATCCACATAGCTCTTGGCTGCCTCCGGGCTCATGGTCGGTTGACCGGTGTGATTCTTCACTGCCGCGGGATTTAGGTACGATTCACGATACGGGTCCTCGCCGCATTCCGGATCGTAAACATAAGTGATGCCCACGTTCGGCTGCTGCATGTACGAGATCAGCTTGTACGCCTCGGCCGGATGCTTCGAAAACGCCGAGACGGCCATGACCCGGGAATACGGCATGTAGCTGCGCACCGGGCAAGGAGCAAAGCCGCCCTTGCCCACGACCTTGCTCATGGCCGGATTCTCGACTTTGAGTGCAAGATCGTCCCACTGCACTACCATCGCCGTGGAGCCGTTTAGGAACACCTCGTTGAGCGTTGGATAATCGACCTGCAGAATGTTAGGCGGCGCGAACTTCTTCATATCCACCAGCATCGTCAACGCCTGCACGCCCGTATCGCTGTCGATTCCGGGCTTCATGTCCGCTTCGAACCAGTGGCCGCCCAGGCCCGCAAAGATGTTGATGAACCAGGCGTAGCAAAAGCCACGCGCCGCATAGAACGCGGTGCCGTAGAGATTCGGCGGCCGGGTGAAGAATTCGGCCACATGCATGAACTCCTCCCAGGTGGTCGGGACCGCCAGGTCGTGTCCATATTTCTGCTGGAACGCTGCCTTCTCCTTTGGATCACCGAACAGGTCCGTACGGTAGGTGAGCTGCAGCAGATCGCCGTCGTACATAAGAGCATAGGTCTTGCCAGCACGCTTGATCACCGGGTCGCGATAGACGGGAAGGTAGTCCGCCAGCTTGGGGTCAAGCAGGTGGAAATAAGGATCAAGTTCTCTCAGAAAGCCAAGCGCTACGAAATCACCCAGGAAGTACGGCGGAAAGACCAGGACGTCATAAACCGAGGACCGGGCAGTCAGCTCGGTGACCAGCTTCTCGTACTGGCCAACGAACGGCAGGCTCAAGAGCTTCGAATCGAAACCAAAATGCGTCTTCAAGGCTGCCGCGTTCCAGCGGAACGGCAGCTCGTTCTGCCCGGCGTCGACTTCGATATTCAGCGTAATCGCCGCCGCGTCAGCCCGATCCCGCCAGGCGATACCGCTGATCCCGGCGGCGAGACCGCCCTGCACGAGGCTGCGCCGACCGATGGTGAAAGACCTTCCCTGTGTCATGCGTTGACTCCCTGTGGGTAATGGAGATCCGGCGAGCCGCGTTCGGGCGGGACGGCGTCAACAATGCGCTCGCCTGTCGCACGGTCGAAAAAGTGCAGCGCCCCGCGTTTAGGGCGCAGCCACAAAGGGCCGTCGGCCAGGGGCGGTTCGGACAGAATGACGCGAACCGCTGTCGTTCCGAGCCTTACCGTGGCCACCAACTGATCGCCCTGGAACTGCATGGCGTCAACTGACGTCGTCCAGGCATCGTCGGCGGGAGCAGAGAGGACGTCGAACGCATCCGGTCGAACGCCAAGCGTCACCCCCGTCGGATGCGCTGACCGGTGGACGTCGAGCGACGTGGGCAGTCTCAGCGCGAACCCGTCGCCCTGTAGGACTGGTCCACTTTCCGGCGTGATGCGTCCGGAGAGGAAATTCATCCGTAGCCGGCCGATAAACCCCGCCACGAATTCATTAGTGGGCTGCTGATAAAGCTGTTGAGGTGTGCCGACCTGGCGAAGCTTCCCATTGTGCAGCACAGCAATCCTGTCGGCGATCGCCAGGGCATCCATTTGATCGTGCGTGACGATGACCATGGTTGCACGAAGCTCCTGCTGCAGCCGCCGAATTTCGCCACGCACCGACTCGCGCAGGCTCGCGTCGAGGTTGCTGATCGGTTCGTCGAGCAGATAGAGCTGCGGCTGTTGCACGATGGCTCGCCCAATGGCCACGCGCTGCTGCTCACCTCCGCTGATCTGCTGCACGCGGCGGTCGAGCAGGTGGTGGATGCCGAGCATCCGCGCGGTGGTATCCACCCGGCGCTCGGCTTCCGCCCGGCCCACTCCACGCACGTCGAGCGGATAGAGCAGATTCCGTCGCACCGACATATGAGGATAAAGCGCATAGCCTTGAAAGGTCATGCCAATGTGGCGGTCGCGAGGCTCCAGGGCGGAGACGTCAGTATCGCCAATCCAGATCTCACCGCCCTGCAGCGGCTCCAGTCCGGCGATCAGGCGGATGAGGGTCGTCTTGCCGCTGCCGGAGGGCCCAAGCAGACACAGCAGCTCTCCGTCCGCAATCTCGAGGGTGAAATCCTCAAAGATTGCCTGGGCTCCATAGGATTTCTGAAGATGACGCAGTGCTACACCGGCCATCGTTTCATCGACCGCCCGTGCCATCGCCGCGACGGCAACAGACGCTGTCAACAGTCAGCGTGACTGTTGTCAATGCTCGTTCCCTCCAGTCTGACCATTGCGCCTCATGATACGCGGCGGCCCCCGTCACGCAAGCGCCTGCCGACAAGTCACGAATTGGAGCGGGTCGAGGCTTGCCAACGGCTGGGCCATGCGCTCACCTGATGCGAAAGCGAGCGGAATCGGGAGAGGGACTGATTGACCCAGTCTGTGTTGACGCGTGGCGCGGGTGCATCACCGCTGTTTTATAAGGAAGAAGGCGCGGGTCCGCCTGTTATGCTGATTCATGGGGTGGGCGCGGACTCATCGAGCTGGGACGAGATCGCGCCAAGCCTCGCGCCGCGCTTTCGTGTCTTGCGCCTCGACCTGCGCGGCCACGGGCGTTCGGGCCCGATCGAGGGAGCTTGCACGCTGGATGATTTCGTCCGCGACGTGCTCGATGTGATGGATGCGGCGGGCGCGACTACAGCGGATGTGGTTGGATTTTCGCTCGGCGGGCTGATTGCCCAGGGAGTCGCATTAAGTCATCCGGGCCGGGTTGATCGGCTGGCGCTGATCAGTGCTGTGGCTGGCCGCACCGATGAGGAGCGGGCCAAGGTGCGCGCAAGGCTGGAGGTTTTGCGAAACGAGGGAATCGAGGCGATCATGGCGGCGGCGCAGGAACGCTGGTTCACCCCGGCCTTTATGCGGGCGCACCCCGAGAAGGTGGCCTATCGCATGGAGCAGTTGAAACGCAACGATCCCGATTCTTACAAGGCAGCCTACACTGTGTTCTCCACAAGCGATCTGGGCGAGCGTCTGCACGCCATCAGCCATCGCACGCTTATCGTGACAGGAGAACATGATGTCGGTTCGAACACACGGATGGCTCGATATATGCATGATCAGATTGCCGATTCCGAGTTGCAGATCTTGCCCCGCCTTCGGCACAGCGTGCTGGCCGAGGCGCCAGAAATGATCAGTTCACGGCTTCTGGGGTTCCTGGCGCGGCCGTAACGGCGATAGTAAGATGCCGCACCAGAAGGAGGCCTCTGAGTGAAATTCTCGATCGCCGTCAACATGGAGCGCAGTCATCCCGACCAGGACATGCGGCAGGTGGCGCGGAATGCATTGGACCTGGTCCGGATGGCGGAGCAAGGTGGCTTCGAGATCGCCTGGGCTGCCGAACATCATGCAATCGAGCTGACGGTCGGCCCGAATCCATTCACGATCCTGATGCATTGGGCGGCTCATACCTCTCATATCCGGCTTGGCACGGCGGTTGTCGTTGCGCCGTACTGGCATCCGATCCGCCTCGCCGGCGAGGCGGCGCTGTTCGATATATT
>Ga0335075_10012266_pt1 | contig 12952 bp, 12 predicted proteins | sample Lox_Sample_24_FD_206723 | JGI IMG/M metagenome (GOLD analysis project Ga0335075, IMG submission 206723) | Soil microbial communities from Loxahatchee National Wildlife Refuge, Florida, United States - Lox_Sample_2.4 | ecosystem: Environmental > Terrestrial > Soil > Wetlands | place: USA... | reverse complement strand
CGCGGCGGTAACCGGGGAATCCGGACCGCTGGTCCCACTGTTATAGACGAGGAAGATAGGCTCAAGGTTGGCTTGAGTTGCCATCATCAGCTCACGTCGGCCGGTGACCGGGCCCGGCATGACGTCTTCGTGCGGAAAGATGCCCGTCGAGTCCGGATCGCCCACCGGGACCAAGCCGATAAGGCCGCGCTGCAGCCAGCCGGGGGCGCTTTGCTCGTAGACGTACAGCGCGGGTTCCGGGTCCCGGGCGAGAATGCCCGATACCAGCCACTCGCGCAGGCGTGCGGCCGCCACCGCGCCGGCTGTCGCCGGGCCGGCTGTCGCCGGGCCGACCGCCGGGTCAGCGGAAATGCCCGGGCCGAGCCCGGGGAGGATAAGCCGGACGATGTTGTGCGGGTCAGCCACCAGCAAGTGGTCCACTCCCGCCGAGCCGATCACGTCGTACGGTGGTGACGTGACGTTCGCGATATCGCTGACCCGATGGGGGGCATAGCGAATACCGCGGAACGGCGCTAGCACGAGACCGGATTCATGGCCGGACGGAAGGGTCTGCACACATGTCAGAAGTACCAAGCGGAAGCTGGGATTCCCGCTATCTGGAAAACTTCAGCCCCGACGGCCCGGACAGCCCCGACGGCGCGGACGTCCACGCCTGGTACACCCGCGGCATGGAGCTGCTCGGCAAGGGCAGTCCGGCCGCCGCGGCACAGGTGCTGCAACGCGTCGCCACCGCCGAACCCGAGTCGCGCAGCGTCCGGGAGGCGCTCGCCCGCGCCCAGTTCGACACGGGCCGGTACGCGGAAGCCGCCGACAACTTCCGGGTGATCGTCGAGGCCAGCCCGAGCGATGACTACGCTCATTTCGGCCTCGGGCTGGCGCTGGCGCGCAGCGGGGATCACAAGGCCGCCGCCGAGTACCTGGCGCTCGCCGCCGCGATGCGCCCGGATCGCAAGCCCTACACCGACGCGCTCCGCCAGGTGCGAGCGACGCTCGCGGCCCGCAAGCGGATGGCGGAGTGATGGCGCTTTACGACAGTTACGACGTCGCGCTGCTCGACCTGGACGGCGTCGTCTACATCGGCGGCGTCGCGATCCCGGGGGCGCCCGAGGCACTGCAGAAGGCCAAGGCGAACGGCATGCGCCTCGCCTACGTCACCAACAACGCCTCGCGCACGCCCGCGGCGGTGGCGGACCTGCTCCGGTCCATGAACGTCCCGGCCGAGCAGGCCGACGTCGTGACCTCGGCGCAGGCCGCCGCGCGGCTGCTGGCCGACAAGCTCCCGCCGGGCGCCCCGGTGCTCGTAATCGGCGCCACCGCGCTGCGGATGGCCGTGCGTGAACGGAGCCTGCGGCCCGTCTCCACCGCCGCCGAACATCCCCAGGCGGTCGTCCAGGGCTACGGTCCCGGCATCGGGTACGGTGCCCTCGCCGAAGGTGGTCTGGCGGTACGGGCGGGCGCGCTGTTCGTGGGGACCAACGCCGACAGCACGCTGCCGGGGCCGCACGGCATTCAGCCGGGCAACGGAAGCCTGCTGCAGGTGATCGCGCACGCGACCGGCGTCGTGCCGCTGGTGGCCGGCAAACCGGAGCCGCCGCTGCACCGCGAGTCGGTAATCCGCACCGGCGCGCGGAACCCGCTGGTCGTCGGCGACCGGCTGGACACCGACATCGAGGCCGCGCACCGGGCCGGCGCGGACAGCCTCCTGGTGCTGACCGGCGTCACCCGCCCGGCCGACGTGGTGCTCGCGCCGCCGCGGCGGCGGCCAGCCTACGTCGGCGAGACGCTGGAGGTCCTGCTCGGGCCGTACCCCGAGGTCGGCCAGCAGAAGGACGGCTTCAGCTGCGGCGGCTGGACCGCGCGCCGGGCGCGGACCGGCGAGCTCACCCTGGACGGCGAGGGCTCAGGGATCGACGGGCTGCGCGCGCTGTGCGCGGTCGCGTGGTCCATTCCCGAGGGCGTGGCCGCTGACAAGGCCGAGGCCTCGCTCGCCCGGCTGGGCGCGGCTGGCCTGCGGATTTGACAACGTGGCGGCGCGAATCATGCTGCGAGGCTGCCTTCCTTCGTGTTGTCGCTGACCTGACCGTCAGCCCTTGTCCTTAGGGAGTCACCTCCCGCGCACGAAGGAACCCTGGTGAACGCCGACCTATCGGTAGCTCCGGAAATCGCCCAGCTCGCCGCCCCGTTCGTTCTCCCGCCACAGGCGCGCGTGGCGCACCCGCGCACCGTCGGCCGGGTGGCTGGGGAACTGACCAGGCTCGCCGCCGCCCCGCAGTGCTGGTGGGACCTGGTGCGCTTCGACCCGGACGGCCCGGCCCGCGTTCTGGCGCACGGGACGCGCGCGCCGCACACGGTGCGCGGCGCCGGCCACGGATACTCGGTCAGCCTGCACGCCGGGCGGGAGGGCGGGGTAGGAAAAAGCAGTTATCCCGAACGGACGGTGGTTCCTCCCTCCCGGAGGACCCGGGATCACCCCAGGGATGTACCCGGGAATCATCACTTCGGCCGACGCGGGAATACCCGCGACCCGGCACACTAAGGATCGTCACCCATAGGAAGGATGATCCATGATCGAGGTACGGGGCCTCACGAAAAGATATGGCGACAAGATCGCCGTTAACGATCTGACGTTTGGCATCGAGCCGGGCAAGGTAACCGGCTTCCTCGGCCCGAACGGGGCGGGCAAGACCACCACGATGCGGCTGATCCTCGGGCTTGACTACCCGAACGCGGGCACCGTCACGGTGGACGGACAGCTTTACCGGGATATGGCGTACCCGATGCGCGAGGTAGGCGCGCTGCTCGAGGCGAAGGCCGTGCACGGTGGCCGCAACGCCTACAACCACCTGCTGTGCCTTGCGCAGACGAACAACCTGCCGAAGCAGCGGGTCGGCCAGGTGCTCGAACTCGTCGGGCTGTCCGAAGTGGCGCGCAAGCGGTCCAAGGGGTTCTCCCTCGGCATGAGCCAGCGGCTCGGCATCGCGGCGACCCTGCTCGGCGACCCGCATGTGCTGATGTTCGACGAGCCGGTCAACGGGCTGGACCCCGAGGGCATCTTGTGGATCAGGAACCTGATGAAGGCGCTCGCGGCCGAGGGGCGCACGGTGTTCGTGTCCAGCCACCTGATGTCGGAGATGGAGAACACCGCCGACCACCTGATCGTGATCGGCAAGGGCAAGCTCATCGCCGACTGCTCGATGAGCGAGTTCATCGCCCGGTCGACCGGGTCCGCGGTCCAGGTCAGGACCCCCTCCCCGGACCAGCTGGTGCTCGCGATCGCCGCCAAGGGCGGCACCGCGACGACCCAGCCGGACGGCACGCTGCTGGTGCGCGGCATGACCACCGATGTGGTCGGCGACATCGCGTTCGAGCAGGGCATCAGGGTGCACGAGCTGGCCCTCATGCGCGCCTCGCTCGAGGAGGCGTTCATGGAGCTGACCGCCGACAGCGTGGAATACCGCGCCGGCGTGCCGGACGCGACTGCGAACATCGGAAGCGGGGTCTGACCAATGGCTACCACTACTGCTGCTCCTAGCCAGCGGCTTTCGACGCTGCCGCCCGCCGCCGGCCGGGCCGGACTGGCCGGCGCGCTCCGGTCGGAGTTCACCAAGCTGCGTTCGGTCCGCTCCACGTACTGGACGATCGCGGCGCTGTTCATTGTCAGCGTCGGCATCGCGGCCATCGCGGGCGCCGCCATCACGGCGAACCTGCACAGCAACCCGGGGAACAAGGCCGGGCTTGACTCGACGCAGTCGGTGCTCGGCGGGTTCTTCGAACTCGGCCAGCTCGTCGTCGCCGTGCTCGGCGCGCTCGTCATCACCTCGGAGTACTCCACCGGGATGATCCGCACCTCGCTGACCGCGATGCCGCGCCGGGGCACCGTCTACGCGGCGAAGCTGATCGTCTTCACCGTCGTGACCCTGGTCATCACGGTGGTGACCTCGTTCGTCGCGTTCTTCGTCGGCCAGTCGCTCCTGTCCGGCTCGGGAGTGAGCGCCTCGCTGTTCCACTCCGTCACGATCCCGGCGAACGCCATCCCGAGTGGGCCCGGCGGCCCGGGCAACGGGCCGCCCCCCGTGACGTTCAGCGGTACCGACGTGATCTCCCCGGGCACCGTGCTCACCGCGATCATCGGCTCCGCGCTGTTCGTGACGTCCGTCGCGCTGATCGCGTACGGACTCGGCGCGATCATCAGGCACACGGCGGGCGCGATCACCTCGGCGATCGGCCTGATGTTCGTGATCCCGATCATCGTGCAGCTCCTGCCGAACACCTGGCGGTGGGACATCATGCGGTTCTTCCCCGATGAGGCCGGCCGGGTGCTCTCGGTGACCATCGGCCAGTCCAACCCGCACCTGTGGTCGGCCTGGCCGCAGTTCGGGGTGACGCTGATCTACGCCGCCGTGCTCGTGGGGGTCGGCGGTTACCTGTTCCGCAAGCGCGACGCGTAGTCCGCGGCGGTGACGCGGGTCCGGGCCGACCGGGGCGGCCCGGACCCGCGTCACGCGTTGTCAAGCGCGGCGATCGCGGCCGCGGTCAGCTCCGCCAGGCTGGGCACGACCAGCCGCGCCGCCTTGATCGCGTCCGGCGCCGGCGGGTACTTCGGATGCGGCACGGCGATCACCTGGCAGCCGGCCGCGGCCGCGGCGCGCAGCCCGTTCGACGAGTCCTCCACCGCGGCGCACGCCCGCGGCGCGTATCCGAGCTGGCTCGTCACCGCCAGGTAGATGTCGGGCGCGGGCTTGCCGCGCGGGACCTGCTCGGTGGACATCGTGACCGCGAAGCAGTCCCGCATGTCCGCGGCGTCGATGACGACGTCGATCAGCGACCGCGGTGAGGAACTGGCCAGGCCGAGCGGCCAGCGGGCGGCCATCCGCCGGACCGCGTCCACGGCACCGGGCAGCAGCGGCAGGTGATCGCGGTACTGCCCGGCCATGGCCTCGACGACGGTGGCGGCCACCGCCTCGGGCGGCATGTCCACGCCGAGATCCTCGCTGAGGTAGCGGGACCATTCCCCGGTGCTCATGCCCATCAGCCGGTCCTGCGTGTCCGCGTCCCAGTGCCCGCCGCGGGAGGCGACCACCCGGCGGCGCACACGCTCCCACACCGGCTCGGAGTCGATCAGTACGCCGTCCAGGTCGAACACGACCGCTTCGATCACGCCGTTTGCCGTCATCTGACCGCGGCACCGCCGTAGAACCGCATGACCTCCGCGTGCGAGCGCGGGGTTGGGGTCGACGGGTTGACGAACGGCGTGTCGGTCATCAGCGTGGCTTTCGTGGTTCGGGCAATGCCTCAGGGACGGTGGCAGCAGCGTATCAGCGCCGCGACGGGCGGCCGCACGCAAATTGTGAGCTTTTGATCTGAAATATGGATTGTTGCGGAAGTTAGTGAGACCCTGATGTGGGCCAACCGTCACCCCCTTGGAGGATCACCGTGCTGCCCGACGCTCCCATGTCATCAGGAAACCCGCCCGTATCGCGTCGCGTGTTCCTCCGTACGGCGGCCGGCGGAGCGGCCGGCGTGGCAGTCTGGTCCCTAATCGGCGCGGACGCCCAGGGCGCCCGGGCCGCCGCCACCCGGCCGACAGGACGGGCAGCCGCCGTGCAGGCAACCGTCGCGGCGGGAACTGGAGCCGCCTCTCGGGGGCCGGCCGCGAAGGTCGTCTCGTTCGGCACCGGCTGGCTGTTCGGCCAGGCGACGACCGGCAGCGACCAGCCGGGTTTCGACGATAGCGCTTTCGCCTCGGTCACGCTCCCGCACACCGTCGCCCCGCTGCCGGCGCAGAACTGGGACCCTTCCGCCTGGGAGCAGGTGTGGGCCTACCGGAAGCATTTCGACGCCCCGCCCGGCCTCGACGGCCTGCGCGTGTTCCTCGACTTCGCCGCGGCCATAACCGGCTCGACGCTCATACTCAACGGCACACAGGTGGGCAGCAACCTCGGCGGCTACCTGCCGTTCAGCGCCGAGATCACCGGTCAGCTCCAGCCGACGGGCAACCTGCTGGCCGTCACGCTCGACTCGACCTTCAACCTCGACGTCCCGCCGGACCGCCCGGCCCCGTACATCAGCGCCGACGTCGACTACTGGCAGCCCGGCGGTATCTACCGTGACGTCAAGCTCCGGGCGGTGCCGCAGGTCTTCCTCGCCGACGTGTTCGCCATGCCGGCCAACGTGCTCGACGACACCGCCAGGCAGGTGGAAATCCAGGCCACGGTGGATGCCGCCCTCGTCCCTGCGGAAGCCGCAACCCTCACCGTCGAGCTCCTCGACGCTGATAACAGCAACAAGCGGCTCGGCGCTGCTACCGTCCCTGTCACGATCACCGCCACCGGCCAGACAAGCGTCACCGCGACTATCGCCAACCTGCCGGACATCACCCTGTGGGACACCGGGAACCCGAAGCTCTACACCGTCATCGCCACCCTCGCCGTCGACGGGCAGCCGCTGCACGACTACCAGGTCCGCATCGGGTTCCGCGAGGCCGTCTTCCAGCTGGACGGCTTCTACCTCAACGGCACAAGGACCAAGCTGTTCGGCCTGAACAGACACCAGTTCTTCCCGTACGCGGGCGGCGCGCAACCGGACCGGGTGGAGGCCAGGGACGCCTACATCCTCCGCAGGGAACTCAACTGCAACGCCGTCCGCTGCTCGCATTACCCGCAGTCCGAGGCGTTCTACGACGCGGCCGACGAGCTTGGCCTGATGGTGTGGGAGGAGATTCCCGGCTGGGGCTACTTCGGCGACGCCGCGTGGCAGGAGGCGGCTTATCAGGACGTGCAGGCGATGATCGTCAGGGACCGGAACCACCCGTCCGTGATCGTCTGGGGCGCGATGCCGAACGAGGCGGGCGAGCACGTCGCGGAGTACACCCTCTACGACGAGCTCGCGCACTCTCTCGATCCCTCCAGGCCGACCGGGGGCGACGGGTCGCCGTCCGACGCGAGCTTCGTGTTCGACGTGTTCAGCAACCACGACTACAGCAGCGTGACGAACTCCGACGGGGTGCGCTGGCCTACGCTGGAACCGCCGGCGGACGCGGTCGGCAGGCCCTACCTGGTCTGCGAGGCCGTCGGCACCCTGTCCGGCCCCGCGGTCTACTTCAGGCGGACCGACACCCAGTTCGTCCAGCAGGGCGAGGCGATAGCGCACGCGATCGTGCACAACATCTCCTACTCGCAGGACGCCTACTGCGGTCTGCTCGCCTGGTCAGGGTTCGACTACCCGTCCGGCAACGGCAACGAGTTCCAGGGCGTGAAGTACACCGGTGTCGTGGACCTGTTCCGGGTGCCGAAGCCCGGCGCGTCCATCTACCAGGCGCAGGTCGACCCGACCGTGACTCCGGTCATCGCGCCCGGGTTCTACTGGGACTTCGGCCCCACCTCTCCCGTCACGAGCCTGTCGGCCGCGCTGATCGCGTCCAACCTGGACGAGCTGAAGGTGTACGTCGCCGGGGACCTGTTCGCTACGGTCACGCCGGACACGACCGACTACGGGAGCCTGCCGTATCCGCCGTCGTTCGTGGACTTCAGCGCGGTCGACGGCTCGGCGCTGCCCGGGCTCCGCATCGACGGGTACCGGGGCGGCACCAAGGTCGCCACCAGGCTGTTCGACGCCGACCCGTCCCACGACCGCCTGGAGCTGACCGCCGACGACGCCGTGATCGACGCGGACGGCTCCGACGCGACCCGCGTCGTGTTCCGCGCCGTGGACCGCCACGGCAACGCCCGCCCCTACATCGGCGACCTGGTCACCCTCGACCTCGACGGCCCGGCGGTCCTCGTCAGTGACAATCCCGTCGACTTCGGCGCCACGGGCGGCGTGGCCGCGGCCTGGATCCGCTCGCTGCCCGGCTCGCCCGGCACGGTCACCGTCCGCGCGTCGCATCCCACGCTTGGCACGGCCCGGGTCACGATCAGGATCAAGCGGATTCCGGACGGTCCATCGCCCATGCCCTATGGCACCCTGACCGTGGCCGCCTCGCCGACGCTCGTCACGCCAGGTGCCACCACGACCGTGACAGCCACTCTCACGGACAACGGCATCCTGGACCTCGACGAGGTGACGCTCACCGTCACGGTGCCGGACGGGTGGACGGCGACCGCGCAGACCCCGGTCACCTTCACCGGCGTTCGCAGCGGCGCCACCGTCACGGCGATCTGGCAGGTCGCCCTGCCAGCGGACGCCAACCCCGGCCAGGCGCCGGTCCAGGTGCAGGCCGTCTACACGTCGGGCCCCCAGCGCGGCGTCACCTACCAGACGATCGACGTGCTGAGCGTCTACGCGACCCTCGCCGCCGCGTTCAACAACATGGGGATCAGCGACGACTCCGACATCAGCGAGGCGGACTTCGACGGCGCCGGCAACAGCTACTCGGCGCAGACCCTGGCGGCCGCTGGCCTGGCGCCGGGCGCGACGGTCACCCACGACGGGATCACGTTCACCTGGCCGGACGTGCCGGCCGGGCAGCCGGACAACGTCGTGGCCCAGGGCCAGACGATCCTGCTGTCCGGCTCCGGCACCGCGCTGGGCTTTCTCGGCGCGGGCAGCCCGTCCAGCGAGTCCGGCTCCGGGACGGTCTACTACACCGACGGCAGCACGAGCGGCTTCAGCGTCACGCTTGACAACTACTTCGACCCGCCGGTGGCCAACGACATCATCGCCACCCTGCCGTACATCAACGACACCAACCCGGCCACGGCCGGGGACGGCGGCCAGCCGGGCCAGCGCAAGCAGACCGTGTACGTCTTCTACACGTCGGCCCCGCTCACCCCGGGCAAGACGGTCCAGGCGGTGACGCTCCCGGCCGGCGGCACGATCCCCGCGAGCGGGCGGATCAGCGGCATGCACATCTTCGCGCTCGGCATCGGGCCGCTCAACGCCCTCGGCCAGCCGTAGTGCCCGCTGCCGGCTTACCTGAGGATGAGAGCGAGCTGGCGCGACTGCGCGACCAGCGTGCCCGCGGAGTCCCAGATCTCGAAATCCTCCTCGTGGTACCCGTCGGCCACGTAGCGGGTGACCGCCCGGCAGGCCAGCCAGCCGGGCGCGGGCCGCGCCCGGAGGTGCACGGTGAGTTCGATCGTCGTGGATAGCACGCCGACCTCGAGCGCCACCGGGGCGGCGGCGTCCACGAACAGCGGCATCGCGGCCAGGTCTGGCTCCCTGCCGTCGCGGAACCGCATCCAGAACTCGCCGGCCGGGTTGCCGGAGGGCTGCCCGCGCAGCCAGCCCGGCTCTTCGGTGGACCGGTACTCGATCCGGTCCGCGATCGGGGCCCCGGGCAGCGAGCCGGGCAGCAGCCCGAAGCACTCCCCGGGCGGGGGCAGCGCGGGCGCGGCGACACCCGTGTAGCGGGGCTGGCCCGGTGCGCCGTTGGCCGACAGGTCGGTAAAGGCGGCCGTGGCGCGCACCCGCTCCTTGCCGCCCTGCCACAGGCTCGCCTGGCCGAACGCGGTCGTCATGCCTGCCCGCAGCACTTCCGTGCGGACCTCTCCCGGCCCGTGCGACCCTGGCCGCAGGTAAAAGCCGGACACCACGAGCGGGTCAGGGAACGGCAGCGCCTGTCCCAGCGCCTGGGCGCACAGGGCGAGCATGTAGCCGCCGTTGACGCCCGCCATGGCGTCCCACCGGTCGCTGAGGTCGGTCCCGAATACGGGGCCGTCGCCGGAAAGGTGCGTGTCGGCGTCGAACTCGAACTCACCCATTACGGCAGCGTCAGGATCTCGTGACCGTCCTCGGTGACGAGGATCGTGTGCTCGAACTGCGCGGTCCGCTTGCGGTCCCTGGTCACCGCGGTCCACCCATCCGGCCATATGTCGTACTGAATCGTGCCCAGCGTGAGCATCGGCTCGATCGTGAACGTCATGCCGGTTTCCATCATCACGTTGTTGTCCGGGTCGTCGTAGTGCGGCACCACGAGCCCCGAATGGAAGGTGGTCCCGATCCCGTGCCCGGTGAAGTCCCGCACCACGCCGTAGCCGAAGCGCTTGGCGTACGACTCGATGACCCGGCCGATGGCATTCAGCGGGCGTCCCGGAGCGACGGCCCGGATGCCGCGCATCATCGCCTCATGCGTCCGCTCGACGAGCAGCCGCGATTCCTCGTCCACCTCGCCGGCCAGGAACGTGGCGTTCGTGTCCCCGTGCACGCCCCCGATGAACCCGGTGATGTCCACGTTGACGATGTCGCCGCCGGAGACCACGGTGTCGTCGGGGATGCCGTGGCAGATCACCTCGTTCAGCGAGGTGCACAGCGACTTAGGGTAACCGCGGTAGCCGAGCGTGGACGGGTACGCGCCGTGGCTGATCAGGAAATCGTGCCCGACCTGATCCAGGTAGTCCGTGGTGACGCCCGGCCGGACGTGCCGTCCCACTTCCTCCAGCGCCTGCGCGGCGATCTTGCAGGCGATCCGCATGCGCGCGATCGTGTCGGCGTCCTTGACGTCGGGCTCGCCCAGGGTGGGGCGTTTCTTGCCGACGTACTCGGGGCGGGGGATGTTCGCGGGGACCTGCCGGGTAGGAGATAGCCGGCCCGGGTGGAGCAAAGTGGCCATGTTTTGCGAGTCTAATGTGCATGACTAACTCGACGCCAAGCGGCGAACGCTGGTACTTCTGCACCAGGCACATGACGGTTGAGCCAGCGGACACGCCGTGTCCCGGTAAGGACCTGCTCGGACCCTACCCGACCCGGGAGGAGGCCGCCCACGCGCTTGACAAGGTGCGGGAGCGCAACGAGGAGTGGGACCGCCAGGATTAGCCGCACCCGGTGAGTCGGCCGCGTTAGTTTCCCGTTAGTGATCGCTGGTCATCGCCAGATTTGCGGGAACTAGCGCCGGTCGGGGCTACTCTAGTTCCGTGAGCCACGACTTGCCCTCGGCCGCCGAGGCCAGGATGGCCGAGATCCGGCGCAGCGGCACCTGGGGTTCGGCGCTCAGCTCGGACGAGTTCGCCGCGATCCGGTCCGCCGGCTTCGAAGCGGTTGGCCAGGTGCTCGGCGCCGCGGTCTACAACATCGGGTACACGGGAGGCTACGGCTGCCCCGGCGCGTGGGGCAGCTTCGCCTACGCCTGGGGACCGCGCGCCGGGACCCAGGTGTCCAGCCGGGGCGGCTACGGGTCGTTCGGGCCGCTGGTGCAGACGATGTACGAGGCGCGGCGCAAGGCCATCAACCGGATGGTGGAGGAGTGCGCCGAACTCGGCGGGCACGGCGTGGTGGGCGTCCGGCTGACCATCGGCCCCTTCCCGGACGGGGGGCTGGAGTTCCGGGCCATCGGCACCGCGGTGCGGGCACCCGGCGCGCCGCCCTTGCGCCACCCGTTCACGTCCGACCTGTCCGGCCAGGACTTCGCCAAGCTGGTGATGAAGGGCTGGATGCCCGCCGGGCTGGTGCTCGGCATCTCGGTCGCGGCGCGGCACGATGACTGGATGACCGTCGGCCAGACCCGTTGGAGCTCGGGCAACGCGGAAGTCGCGGGGTACACCGAGCTCGTCAACGACGCCCGGCACGACGCGCGCACCCAGTTGCAGGCCGACGTGAAGCGGCTCGGCGCCGAGGGCGTGGTGGTCGCGGACATGGACATGCACGTGCGAGAGCGCGAGTGCCCGGCGCAGGAAGGCGGCCGGGATCACATCGTTGAGGCGACAAACATCGGCACCGCCATTGTGCGGTTCTCTACTCATGCCGAACGGCAGGGGGGATCTTCCCTAGCGATCCTGTCGCTCGATCCACAGCGCCGCCAGGCGGCGCGGGTCCGTATCGGGGCCAACCGAGTATAAGGACGTTGTCATGACCGACCAGGAGACCAGCACCGAACTCAACACGGCGGGCGTCCCGCGGGACGCCATCAAGCGGCTGGCCGAACTGCAGCCGGGCCGCGCCGGGGCGATCTTCACCTCCGACCTGTCGGTAAACGAATTCCTGCTGGTCAGGGAGGTCGGCTTCCGGCCCTTGGGGCTGGTGCTCGGCTCGTCGATCTACCACGTCGGGCTGCAGATCGGCCGCTGGGGGCGGAACCAGGAACTCGACGTGCTGTCACAGGCGATGTACCACGCCCGCGAGCTGGCGATGACGCGGATGGAAGCGGAGGCCGACGCGCTGCACGCGGACGGCATCGTCGGCGTGCGGCTGGACGTGGAGATGAAGGAATTCGGCGCGGACATCGCCGAGTTCATCGCGGTGGGCACCGCGGTCAAGGCGGAGCCTGGCGCGGGCGGCGGTGATGTCAAGCAGTGGCGGAACAACAAGAACCAGCCGTTCACCTCCGACCTGTCCGGCCAGGATTTCTGGACGCTGATCCGGGCCGGCTACGCGCCGCTCGGGATGGTGATGGGCTCGTGCGTGTACCACATCGCGCACCAGCGGATGGGCTCCAAGATCGGAAATGTCGGGCGAAACGTTGAAATAGAGCAATTTACGCAGGCTTTGTATGACGCCCGTGAGCTGGCGATGTCCCGCATGCAGGCTGAAGCCGAGGCGCTGCACGCCGAGGGCATCGTCGGTGTGCAGCTCAGGCAGCACAGCCACACCTGGGGCTCGCACACCACCGAGTTCTTCGCGATCGGCACCGCCGTCCGCCCGCTCCGCGAAGACCACGTAATCGAGCGCCCCACCATGGTGCTGTCCCTGGACTCCTGACCGGATCGCCCCCGGCCGCCCGGCCGCCCGGCCGCCCTCCGGCCCTCATGATCGCGAAGACCTTTTTCCTAACGTAAATAATTCATCGTATACTCGCACGAAATCTTCGCGATAAAAAATCTCTTCATGAAAACGTTAGCGATTCACTAACAAAGCTACGCGCTCGGGCCGCTGACCGCGTCCAGCAAGCGGGCCAGCCGGCCGCGCAGCCCGCGAACGCCGCGCGTTCCGCCCGGCGCGTCGCGTTCGCCCGCCGCGGCGGACACCAGATGCTGCGCCGCGTCGAACGACAGTGTTGCCTCGGGGGGGGCGGTTGCCCCCC
>Ga0335075_10012265_pt1 | contig 12952 bp, 16 predicted proteins | sample Lox_Sample_24_FD_206723 | JGI IMG/M metagenome (GOLD analysis project Ga0335075, IMG submission 206723) | Soil microbial communities from Loxahatchee National Wildlife Refuge, Florida, United States - Lox_Sample_2.4 | ecosystem: Environmental > Terrestrial > Soil > Wetlands | place: USA... | reverse complement strand
CCAGCGGCTGGTTCACCTTGCCCCACTTCACCGTTTCGCGCGTCCGCTCATCCAGAATGATGAATTTATCTTTAGGAGAACGCCCGGTCCGTGGACTTGTATACGCCACCAGAGCGCCATTGGCAGCCAGTTTCGACTCTCCGCGGGCCAGCGACACAGCCACCATTTGCGGCACAGAAAGATTGCGATGAACCTTGCCCGGTGTCAGCTGGGAAAGGACAGGGGATTCGTTGACAACTGCTTCCGCCGGTAGCATGCTAGCGTCGCTCCTGACTCTGACTAAACCTTCCATTGTGCCATGGTTCCCGATTCTGGAAAACTGAACCGAAAATATATATTCGGGATTCCGAAACAGCCACGGCCTTCGACTACGGCCGCGCGAAATTCCTTGACTGGAAATGGGTTCAGCCTGATACGGGAACAGGGCGTCCCGGCGGACAAACTTTAGTTTGCGGTGAGAACCGGGAGCACCGGCAGATTGCGGGTATTGCCAACTTCCTTCATCACAATATCCAGGTGAGCCAGCACCTCATCCACCGTCATCGTGTAGATTTCACGGCCGTTGTCGTAGCCGTCTTCGATTGCCTGCTTCAAATAATGCCCGGCAATCTGCGCCGCCAGATAATCCGTAATCACGTTGCCGCCCGACCGCTTGCGGAATTCCACCCAGGCAGGCAGCGGCATTGCAATCACCAGCGATCGCCCGTTTACGATGAAGCGAACATCCACCGCATCCGCATGGCGCGTGGCAATGGCGACAATATTCCCCTTCCAGGTGCAATGCAGCTCTTCACCCGTCCAGTGATCTACGGCTTGGAAGTCTTCATACATAATTAACAGCCTATCTGGCGAAAGGTTCCGGATCAAGTTGGCTGGTTCCTGCATCTAAGTTGCAACCGGCGGCAGCACCGGCGCAGCGACATGGCCATCCAGACTTTCGCAACCGCGGTCTGAGACCTGCAATGCGCTTCCGGGGCGAGTTTTCGAAAATAAATAAATATTCTCAACCATTCGGCGCGAACACGCGTCAAACAATGGTTAGTAGGCACAAGAGACGGAGTTCACAGAAATGGCACACACCCCCAGCGCGAGTCCACAGGATAAGCGACAGTATTTTGAGCAGCGGCTACGGCAGCGACAGCAGGAGCTGGAGCAGGCTGTTGCCAACACGGTGGAACAAGCGCTTTCCAGCAACACCGATGACACGCGTGACGTCGCCGACCAGGCCGTCGCCGGATATCAAAAAGAATTGCTCTTCTCCCAAGGCACGGTACGGAGCTCGCAGTTGCGTCTGGTGCGCCAGGCATTGGCGCGCCTTGCGGACGGCAGCTTCGGCGATTGCGTTCGCTGCTACCAACCCATCGGCGCCAAACGCATCGAAGCCCTTCCCTGGACGCCATACTGCATCAATTGCCAGGAGCTGATCGAGCGCGGCGAAGCCGAGCCGACAGCTTCCGTCGCGTAGCAACACGCCACAGAAAACAATACATTGTGCACCGAAATTCCGGCTTCATTTCATCGCAGCCATGGCGGCGCGGAACAGCGTTTCGAAATCCTTGCCGGCCTCCGGCTCGCGCGCGATCGCAGCTTCCACGCCCTTCTGCGCCGCTGCCCGCTGATATCCCAGATTCACCAGCGCCGACAGAACATCCTCGGATACCGGCGTGGCAGCGCTCGTGCCGCCTGCAGGAGCTAGCTCCTGCAGCTTGTCTTTCAACTCCAGCACAATTCGCTCCGCGGTTTTTTTCCCCACACCCGGAATACGCGTCAGCGTGGCATGATCCTGCCCGTGAATCGCGGCGATCAGGCGTTCCGGCGGCAGGCCGCTCAACACCGTGATGGCCAGCTTCGGTCCAATTCCGCTGATCGAAAGCAGTTTTTCAAACAGCCGCTTCTCGGTCGCCGTCGTAAATCCAAATAGCGCCAGCGTATCCTCGCGAACATGGGTATAAACGAGGAGCGCGACCTCGTTCCCCTCCCCCGGCAACGCTGTGAAGGTTGGAATGCTGATCGTCACTTCGTAGCCGACGCCGCCGGCTTCCACCACCGCTGTTTGCGGAGTCTTGGAAAGAAGCCGTCCGCGCAGATGTGCGATCATGCGCCGATTCTATCGTGTGCAGGGAGAAATTCGAATTGCCTCGAGTCGCGGCAGAATTCGTAGGGAATCATGCCTACCGATTGCGGCGGTAGTGAATCGCGAATTCGTGCGCTTCCGACGGAGGAAATAGCTTGGCAACATGCTTCAGCCGCTCTGCCAAAGCTGGCGCCGCAAGCAGCGGATATTCGCGCTCGCGCAGCTCGCTGTAGTCAAAATCAACCGTCAGCGACAGCAAATAAATCGCGACCGCATCGGAGAATGCCGCTTCCAGGTATTGCATGCGCGCTTTTTCATCGACCGCACGATTTTCGGTGGCCGACTCCGGCACCGCCCTGGCCGTCCAGAACTTAGGCCGCCGCCGTTTTGTTTCCGGCGCGACGACCCTCTGCATCGCATTCGAGCCCAGCGCTTTCGATCTCTGCTCCCACGCATCCTGGCTGGTTTCCCCGCGAACATTGGCTTCCGCCTGCGACCACACCAGCCGCATAAAGCTTTCTGGAACACCGGCTGCATCCACGAAATGATGACCGGCGTTGATGTAGAACTCGAAAGAAAGCGCGAAGCGGTCCTGCATCAACCGAGTCGAAATAAAAATGCAATCCGCACCGTCCACCTTGGCGTTGCGATGACAAATCGCCATATCGCTCAGCTCGGTCGAGAAATCCGCAGCGATCATCAGCTTGCTCGAATCAATCTCGAAGAATGCCGGATCATTGAGTTCCGCCTCCAGCGGCTCGCTCAAGGTCAGAGGCACAAAATAATAGCGCTTATGGTGCAGCGCTGCTGCAATCGCCGAGGGCACCGCTTCCACCATCCGCTGCAAATCCGCGGCTGCAAGCTGCGTGTCGCCAAAGCTCCCATAATGGATGCCATTGGACGCCTCCAGCAAGGGCGCCACACGCGCCACTTCCATCGCGGGCTTCACTTCGATCTGGGCGGTTTCCGGCATGAAGCTGTATTCTAGAGCAGTTCCACGGTTCCGGGTACTCTGCGAACGGCCAGCCGCAACGGCTTTCTGCAGCGAACAATCGACAGAGAATCGTAAGTCGGTGGTCGACAGCAGTTTCAGCGGATCTCGACGACAGCCGTAACTGCAGCAATCGCGAAGGAAATCTGAGCATGACAAACGTACAAAACATCGCAGCCAGGGCTCCTCACAGCCCCGGAAAAAACGACGTCACCATCTTTAAAATTCCCATTGGAAAATTGGGGTTCCTCAGTAGTCTTTTGATAGGCGGAGCCTGCGGCTTTATCGTCTTTTTCGTGACATTTTTTCTCTCCATCATCGGCATGGTGATCTACGACGCCGCCACTCACACCTCCATGCTGAACCTCGATATCAGCTATCGCTATATTGCGGCACCCGTCGGACTGCTTGCCATCGCCATCAGCGTGACCTATCTGTTGACGTTATGGATTCGGCGAAAAATGTCGGGTGCGGAGTAACGGCGCTCTCCTGATCGAGCCTCCACTATGGGTAGGGTGACCATTCCGCCGGAAGCATACTTGCCGCAGCCACCTTCTGCGGAACAAGCGCGCGCCTGGTGCCGGCAGCTGGAAGAAGGCAACATCCTCTTCTTTCCGCAAACCCCAATCGCATTGCCCGAAGACGATCTGCGCTTTTTGCTGACCCTGGAACAAACCAGCAGCGGCCTGCACAAGAATCTGGCGTACAAACCCCTACGCGATGAGGTTTCCGGCGCGGACATGAAGAACGCCGACCCTGCTGCAAGCGAGCGCCTCCATCGCATCCTTCGCGAGTATTCTCAGCGCGTCACGGACTTTCTGGAATCATTTTTGTCGCCCTATCAATCTCGCTGGCAGCTCGATTACGGCAGTTTTCGTCCACAGGAAGAGCAAGGCCGCGACCTGCCGCTACGCCGTCGCAATGACCTGATGCACACCGATGCCTTCCCCACCCGTCCCACGCACGGCGCGCGCATCTTGCGATTCTTCAATAATCTTCATCCCAGCAAAACGCGCGATTGGATCACCGGCGAGCCATTCGGCGCCCTCGTGCCTCAGTTCGCACCACAGCAGATTGCGTTGCCTCGCGAGCAAAGCACCCTGACCCGCGTGACCGCAGCCGCCGCATGCAATCTCGGTCTGGGTCGAGTGTTGCCGGCGTTGAAGCGCTCTCCCTATGACGATTTCATGATGCGCTTCCATAATTTCCTGAAAGAAAATGCGACCTACCAAGCACAAGGCAAGCGCGAGGCCTGGTCCTTTCCCCCCGGCTCCAGTTGGATGGTCTACACCGATATGGTGCCGCACGCCGTCCTGGCCGGTCAGTATGCGCTGGAGCAGACCTACCTGGTTTCCCCGGACGCCATGGTTGCGCCGGAACATGCTCCGCTGAACGTCTTGCAAGCAATGACAGGCCAGCCGCTGATCTAGAATCTGTTCCTGCTAAGAAGTGGCTCCCCCAGACCTCCCCAATCCCCGCGATGTATCAGCGCATCATGGATGATCGATGGCAGGTGTCTGACAACGGCCCTCCCGCCCAACAGTAGGCGAGTTCAGCTAACACGACTATCGATCGCCTCGCGTTCCGCGTAAAAGGCCGCTGTCGGCTGCAGGTTCTCATCAAACGGCAGCGGCCGCAGAGGTTTTCCGTCGGCGCGTTTATCTTCCTTCTGCCCGTTCAGCCAGGTGTAACGGTCGGTGATGCCCCAGGTCAGCACTGCCGTTACATTCGGCTCGGCCAGCATCATCGTCAGGTAGTCGCGATAAACCTTCGCCACAACAGCATCCCGCTCGCCAACCGTGCCAGGAACTTTCCGATCCGCCACATCCAACTCCGTCACAAACACCTGCAGGTTCATCTTGGCCAATTCGCGGACAAAACTTTGCAGCTCGCGTCCCGGCGGCGCCAGATCCGCTTTCAAATGGCTCTGCACGCCGACCGCGTCGATCGGCACTCCAGTCGCCTTCATGCGGCGCACCATCGCCAGCACCGCGTCGCGTTTCTTTTCCTGGTCGGGATATTCAATGTCGTAATCGTTATAGGCCAGCAGCGCTTTCGGATCCGCTTTGCGCGCAGTTCTGTAGGCAATATCAATGTAATCGTCGCCGACTAGCTCCAACCACGGCGTCTTGCGCAATCCATGCGGCAGCCCATCCTTGGGATCGATCCCCTCATTCACCACGTCCCAGGCTTGAATTCGCCCCTCAAAATGCTTCATCTCCGTCTGGATGTGATCGATCATCGCCTGCCGCGCATTGGCTTTGGTAATCGGCCCCGGAAACCACTTCGGCAATTCTTCATGCCAAATCAAATTGTGCCCGCGCACCTTCTGCCCGTTCTTCGCTGCAAAATCCATCAGCGCATCCGCCTCGCGAAAATCGTATTTCCCCGGCGCAGGACTGATCGGTCCCCACTTCATCGCATTCTCCGGAACCACAATCGAGCACTGCTCTGCGATCAGCGCCGCATATGTCGGATTGCGGGCCAACGCCGGCGCACTTACCGCGCAACCGACGTATATCCCATGCGCCTTTCCATGCGCGCGCAAAGATGCCGCGCCACTCACGCTCTCGGATTCGCGGCCGCTCGCTTGCGCCTCCGCAAATCGCCCTGACACCAGCGTTGCCCCAGCCGTCAGTCCTGCCGCTCGAAGAAATTCCCGTCTGTTTTGCATCGATCGCCTCGCCGTCGAATTCTCGACGCTTGCAATCCTACGCTTTTGCGCTGTGCTGTCGTTTGCAGATACCTTAAGAGAGGCAATTCGACCGAACCAGCCGACGATTCACCGCGGGGGCATCGCACCAACCATGGCAATGGCGAGCGCAGAAAGTACGAATCAGCTTGGGGTCGAATCAGCGCCGGGCAGCAAAACCGCGCTACCCATGGTCATTACGCTCTTCTTCCTGTGGGGCTTCATCACCTGCCTCAACGACATCCTCATCCCCCATCTAAAAACTCTGTTCACGCTCAACTATGCCGAGGTCATGCTGGTCCAGACCTTCTTCTTCACCGGCTATTTCATCTTCGCGCTTCCCTCCGGCAAGGTGATTGACTGGATCGGCTATAAGTGGACGATGGTCGCGGGCCTGCTGGTCATGGCGGTCGGCGCACTGTGCTTTCTTCCGGCGGCGATGGTCCCATCGTTCCCGCTGTTTCTGGTGTCGCTGGGAATCGTTGCCGCAGGAATGACCCTGCTGCAGGTCGCCGCCAATCCATATGTCATCGTTCTCGGTCGTCCAGAGACCGCATCCAGCCGCTTGAATCTGGCCCAGGCATTCAACTCGCTGGGCACCACCGTCGCGCCCTACATTGGCAGCCTGTTCATTCTCTCCACCGTTCCCCTCGCCATCGATCAATTAAACCGGCTGTCGCCCGCCGCGTTACACGCCTATCGCGTGGCTCAGGCCTCGGTCGTCAAGCTTCCTTACACGCTGATCACCATCATTTTGGTCTCGTTCGCAATCGCGCTGGCGCTCTACAAATTGCCGGCGATTCGCACTCACAAGCAGACTGCCGATTCAGCCGCGGGAATGCCCAGCATCTGGACGCAGCGCCACCTGGTCCTCGGTGTGATTGCGATTTTTGTCTACGTCGGCGCGGAAGTCTCGATTGGAAGTTTTCTCATCAACTACTTGAACCAGCCGGACATCGGCAACTTGCCGCAAAAAACCGCCGCCTTCTATGTCGCGTTCTATTGGGGCGGCGCCATGATTGGCCGTTTCTGCGGCGCTGGCATCACGCAGAAACTGCGCGCCGGCCCGGTATTGGGCGTCGCCGCCATCGTCGCCTGCTGCCTGGTGCTTACATCCATGTCGACCTTCGGCCACGTCGCCATGTGGAGCATCATCCTGGTCGGCCTCTTCAACTCCATCATGTGGCCGAACATTTTCGCTCTCGGCCTCGCCGAGCTGGGCCCGCTGACCAACCTCGGCTCCAGCCTGCTGGTCATGGGAATCCTGGGCGCCGCGCTCATCCCTCTGCTGCAGGGCTTCGTCGCCGATCACATCGGCATCCACCACGCCTTCTTCTTACCCGCCCTCTGCTACGTCTACATCTGCTTCTACGGCTTCAAAGGCTCCATCGTCCGGAAAACCGCAGTCGCAGTTCGATAATTCCGATAGTCTGAAGATTCACTTGAGGATTCGCTTATGAAGAAAGCCTTCGATTTACTCGCAAAATTGCCGGAGGATTTTTTGGCGGATGAGCGGCAGGATACCCCGCCTCAGGAACGTGCCGATATGAAAATAGGGCGAAGAAGAACCGGCGTTCTCCGCGGACAATCAAAGAATGAGCATGGCAAGATTGGCGAAGAAAACTAAATCCAGGTGGCGATGGAATATCCATCCAGGAGAAATTCTGCGCGAGGAATACATGAAGCCGCTCGGACTGAGCGTCTATGTCCTCGCAAAGGATTTGAAGCTGACGCGCCCGCGTCTGAATGACATTGTCCTCGAGCGGCGAGCCATCACTGCCGACACGGCGGTACGCCTTGCCAAGCACTTTGGGACTACGGCGCAGTTCTGGATGAATATGCAATCGTCCTATGAGCTACGCGAAGCCGAGAATGCCAATCGCAAGATCGTCGATAGCATTGCCCCTCGCCAGACCGACGCAGCGTAGCGGCAGACCTGAAGATGTGGGATACTCGTCACATCCGCGTCCAGTGAGCAGTTTTGAGGGGGACATAAATATGTCATTCAGGTTTATCGACCTGTTCTGCGGCATAGGGGGCATGCGGCTTGCCTTTGAATCTGTCGGTGGCGAGTGCGTATTCTCCTCGGATTGGGACAAATACTCTCGTTTCACGTACGCGACAAATTTTGGGGAGACGCCCCGAGGCGACATTCGCCAAATTGGGAGCCATACCATTCCCGAACACGACGTGTTGGTGGCCGGATTTCCGTGCCAGCCATTTTCAATATCGGGTGTGTCCAAGAAGAACAGCCTGGGACGTCCGCACGGTTTCTTGGACCGCACACAGGGCACATTGTTTTTTGAGCTCGCCCGCATTATCCGTGATCGGCAACCATCAGCCTTCGTTCTTGAGAACGTAAAAAATCTCATTAGCCATGATCGCGGCAGAACTTAAAGCCATCCACGAAAGGCGACGTTATGCCGAGGAGAAACTGGACACGAGATGAGCTGGTCATAGCCTTCAATCTCTATTGCAAAATTCCATTCAGCAAAATAGATAACCGCAATCCAAAAATCATAGCCCTAGCGAACGCATTGGGTAGGACGCCGTCGGCTCTCTCATGGAAGCTCGCAAATTTTGCGCGATTGGATCCCACATTGCAGGAGCGCGGAATTTCTGGTGCAACGCATGGCGGAAAACTAGAGAAGAAAATTTGGGATGAGTTCAATGGCGACTGGCAAAAGCTTTCGTATGAAAGTGAAAAGCTACTATGTAGTGTTCTTGGGGTAGGCATAGAGCCAGAACTTGCGCAGGCATATCCAGAAGGTCTTTCGCGTAGTGCATCTGTTACAGTGCGCGTGAATCAAGCATTTTTCCGTACTGCGGTGCTCGCGGCATATGATTCGACTTGCTGTATTACAGGGCTAGCAGTACCAGTGCTACTAAACGCTAGCCACATCGTTCCATGGAGTGTAGACGTCAAGAACCGAACAAATCCGCGGAACGGGTTGTGTTTGAACGCGATCCACGACCGTGCATTTGACAGAGGTCTGATCACGGTAACGCCGGACTACAAGGTTCGCATATGCTCCGCGCTACAGAATTCGCAAGAACAAGCCGCGAGTGAACTTTTTTCACAGTACCAAGGCTCCAAAATCAAGCTTCCAGAGCACTTCACCCCTGATCCGAGCTTTCTTGATTTCCACAACAGGATGATTTTTCGGTAAGCGATTAGTGAACATCCGGGCGGTATGATGGCCAGTTTTTTGGAAATTTCTTCTGATCTTACCGCCGATTTCAGTTACTCGTCGAACCACTCGAAGAGCGCCGGATGCACCAATCTCGCATGAGCTTCGGACACACGCTTGCAATTTTTTCGCAAGTGTTGGCGGCAGACGGCGGTAGGGGCCACCGGAGAGTTTGGAGGGTAGAAAACCGGCCCAATAGCCTGTGCCGCAGAGTGATCTATACCTACATTATCCCGCATCACGGCGAACACGTTTCCCTTGCTGACATTTTTTCGCTTGTTCCAAAATTCTTCGTAAAACTGGAATTCCTTCATTAGTTGTTCCCCAGTTTGTGCTGAACCGTCATGCTGGCTGTCTCCTGCGAAATGTTGATATCAAATCCTATCAGTAGGTAGATCGCTACGAACTGATCCTCCGCCCAAAGCCCTAACTTCTTGCCAATCGGAAGCGCACTACAAGCTTATATAAATTGCATTATTTTTTTCAGTCAAGCGAACCCTCCGGGAACGTTGGCGGCAGATCGTCACAGAGGGGACAAGGGGACTGGGATTTTTCCTCGCAACAATAGATGAAAATGTAAGCGGCAATGCGTTGGACGATATGAGGAGATCAAGAGTCTACCTTGTCGTACCGCTTCGTTTGAAGCGGGATATCGAAGTCTATTCGAACTCGGTTAACGTGATTTCATTTGAGGAATTCTTCGCACATTACCTCGATCCTGCTATGACTCGTTGGCGCGAACGTCATGTAATCACCGGCTAGCCCGCGAATGATCGAGCCACCACAATTGCAAGACGAGATGTCGATGTGAGATTAAGGCATGCTCGCCGCAATTCGCCTCCATCCCGCCTCATCCCGTAAAATTGACTGTTTGGTTCGAACGCGCATCGTCGAGCATCCAATTACCCCAACCTATCAACGGAACGGAGCATTCCCTTGGCTGAAACCATTTATGACGTCGCCATCATCGGCGGCGGCCCAGCCGGTTACACGGCGGCCATTCGCGCCGGCCAATATGGCCTGAAAGTCGCGCTGATTGAAAAAGAAAGCAAGCTCGGCGGCACCTGCCTGCACTGGGGCTGCATCCCCACCAAGTCCCTGCTGTTCAATGCAGAAGTCTATGACCACCTGAAGCATGCAGTGGAGTACGGCATCGAAGGCCTGGGCGAAGGCAAGCTCAACTGGGACACCATCCAGAAGCGCAAGCAGGGCATCATCGACAAGCACGCCAAGGGCCTCGTCTTCCTGATGAAGAAAAACAAGGTCACCGTCTTCCCGGGCCACGGACGGCTTTCCGGTCCCGCAAAAGACGGCGTGCATTCGGTCGAGGTGCAGGCCGCAGAAGGCGAGCGCACCACCATCCAAGCAAAGAACGTAATTCTCGCCACCGGTTCAGACGCCAAGATGCTTCCCGGTCTTCAAGCCGACTCCCAGGTTCTGACCAACATCGAAATTCTCTCGCTAAAAGAAATTCCCAAGTCCATGGTCGTCATTGGCTCAGGCGCCGTAGGCGTCGAGTTTGGATCGATCTTCAAGAGTTTCGGCACCGACATCACCATTGTCGAAGCGCTGCCCCGACTGGTGCCAAATGAAGACGAAGATGTCAGCAAGGAGCTGGCGCGCGTCTTCCGCAAGCGCGGGATCGAGTCCTTCGTCAGCGCGAAATTCGAAAAGCTGGAGAAGACCAAGACCAGCGTGAAGGTCACGATCACCGCGTCCGATGGCAAGCAGATGGTGAAGGAGGTCGACAAGGTTCTGGTCGCCGTAGGCCGCGCCCCGCGCACCGGCGATGTTGGCCTCGAAAAAACAAAAATCAAGCCGGATCGCGGCTTCATCACCGTAAACGAGTGGATGCAGACCCAGGAGCCCGGCGTCTACGCCATCGGCGATATTGTCGCCGGCCTGCCTCAGCTCGCCCACGTCGGCGCAATGTGCGGCATGGTCGTCGCGGCAAAAATCGCCGGCAAATATGCGCGCCCCGTCAAACGCGAGCGCGTCCCCGCCTGCACCTACTGCGAGCCGCAAATTGGCAGTGTCGGCCTTACCGAAGCCGCCGCCAAGGAAAAAGGCTTGCAGGTCAAGATCGGCAAATTTCCATTCACCGCCAACTCCAAGGCCTCGATCGTCGATTCGCACGAAGGCTTTGTGAAAATTGTCGCGGACGCAAAATACGGCGAAATTCTCGGCGTCCACATCATCGGCCCGCAGGCGACCGAGTTGATTGCCGAAGCCGTCACCGCCATGGAACTGGAGGCGACCGTGGAGGAAATGATGTTCACCATCCACGCCCACCCAACCCTGGCCGAAGCAATGCTGGATGGTTTTGGCAGCGTCGAAAATATGGCCATCAACGCGTAACCGCGGCTGGAAACAATCAGGGTCCGCTAACACGTCGGTCCCTTCTTTCTTCACCGTCGAATGGATATGACCACACTCAATAACCCAGCGCGGACCAGTGGCTCACAAACCTGGAACCCCTGCGAGTATTCCGCACACGGTCGATTTGTCACCGATCTGGGCGCAAACATTCTGGAGTGGCTCGATCCAAAACCAGGCGAAGAAATTCTCGACCTCGGCTGCGGCGATGGCGTCCTGACCGCTCAAATTGCCGATCGCGGCGTCCACGTCCTTGGCGTCGATGCATCGCCGGAAATGGTCGATGCGGCCCGCAATCGCGGCATCTCAGCCCAGGTCATCAATGCCACCCAGCTCACTTTTCAGCGCCAGTTTGATGCCGTATTTTCCAACGCCGCGCTCCATTGGATTCACGATCAGCCGGCTCTTTTACGCGGTGTCGCCCACGCACTCAAGCCCGGTGGCCGCTTCGTCGCAGAGATGGGTGGGCACGGAAATATCGCTGCCATTCGAGTGGCCCTGCACGCCGCGCTTTCCCATCACGCCCTCGCGGAATTGATGCTCGAAGACAACTACTTCCCCACCATTGCCGAGTATCGCGGTCTGCTCGAATCTGCCGGCTTCGCGGTCGACTCCATCGAGCTAGTTCCCCGCCCCACCCCTCTGCCCACCGGCATGCGCGCCTGGTTAATCATGTTTCGCCGCGGCGTCTTCGAACGCGTGCCGGAAGATTTGCGCGACACCATTCTGGACGAAACCCTGGACCATCTCGCCCCCGCTCTCCGCGACAAAGATGGCAACTGGACCGCCGACTATGTGCGCCTGAAATTTCGCGCACACCTCATCTCCGCGAGCACCGTGTGATGGCGAATCTGCTGCATCTTCTCCACCTGGGACGCGTCGGCTACGCGGAATCGCTGGAGCTGCAGCGCCAGCTCGTCGCCCTGCGCAAACAGCAGTTAATCGGCGACGTGTTACTGCTGCTGGAGCATCCGCCGGTGCTCACGCTGGGACGAAACGCCCATCGCTCCAACATCCTCTCCAGCGACGAAGAACTTGCCCATCGCGGCATCGTTGTACACGAGATCGATCGCGGCGGCGATGTCACCTATCATGGCCCGGGCCAAATCGTTGGCTATCCAATTCTCGATTTGCGCGGAGAATTTCCCGGCAAAAAAGGTCCGCACCTTGGCGCCGTCGAATATGTGCGCTGGCTGGAAGAAGCCCTCATCCGCACCTGCGCCGAGTACGGCGTGCTGACTCAGCGCATCGCCGGAAAAACCGGAGTGTGGACGCTCCCCGGCGGCAGCGTTCCCGAAAAAAAAATCGCAGCCATCGGCGTTCACATCTCGCAAGCCATCACCTCCCATGGTTTCGCCTGGAACGTCACCACGGATCTGCGAGATTTTCGCCTGATCGTTCCCTGCGGAATCACAAACTGTGCCGTCACCAGCCTGGAAGAAGAGATCGACCCTCGCACCGGCGCCATGCCCACCATGGAGCAGGCGGTGCATGCCGTCGCGCGCAATTTCGGCCGCGTTTTCAGTAAGCAGATCCTGTGGACAGACTCCATCGCGAAACTAACCGAAGACCTGCGTGCAACCCAATGATTGACGACTCAATATCCCGCAAAAATGGCTTGCATTTAC
>Ga0335075_10012264_pt1 | contig 12953 bp, 7 predicted proteins | sample Lox_Sample_24_FD_206723 | JGI IMG/M metagenome (GOLD analysis project Ga0335075, IMG submission 206723) | Soil microbial communities from Loxahatchee National Wildlife Refuge, Florida, United States - Lox_Sample_2.4 | ecosystem: Environmental > Terrestrial > Soil > Wetlands | place: USA: Florida... | reverse complement strand
GCCGAACATGTTGGCGAGCGGCACCATGGCAGTGACGACCTGCGCATTGCCGCGCGAATCCGTTCCCTGCACCTGCCCGCGCCGCGAATTCAGATCGCCGATCACGCCGCCCAGAAAATCCTCGGGCGTTACGACTTCGACGCTCATGATCGGCTCGAGCAGCTTGACGGCACCCTTGGACGCCAATTCGCGGAACGCCGCGCGCGCCGCGATGTCGAAGGTCAGCGCGTTGGAGTCCACTTCGTGATATTTGCCGTCGATCAGGCGCGCCTGGAAATCGATCACGGGAAAGCCCGCCAGCAAGCCGGCCTCCTTCTGCGCCTTGATGCCCTTTTCCACCGAAGGAATGAATTCCTTCGGAATCGATCCGCCGACGACGTCGTTCTCGAACACGAAACCGGAGCCAGGGGGCAACGGCTCGAACTCGATTTTCACTTCGGCAAACTGGCCCGAACCGCCGGTTTGTTTCTTGTGCGTGTACTGGATCGTCACCGGTTTCGACAGCGTCTCACGATAGGCAACCTGCGGCGCGCCGACATTCGCCTCGACTTTGTAGGTCCGCTTCAGAATATCGACCTTGATGTCGAGATGGAGTTCGCCCATGCCCTTCAGGATCGTCTGCCCGGATTCCGCGTCGGTTGAAACGCGGAATGACGGATCTTCCTGGGCCAGGCGCGCGAGCGCCATGCCCATCTTTTCCTGATCGGCCTTCGTCTTCGGTTCGATCGCGACTTCGATAACCGGATCGGGAAATTCCATCCTTTCCAGGATCACCGGATGATTCGGATCGCAGAGCGTCTCACCTGTTGTCGTATACTTCAGGCCAGCAAATGCCACGATATCGCCGGCATTGGCCTCCTTCACGTCTTCACGACTGTTGGCGTGCATCAGCAGCATGCGGCCGACACGTTCGTTCTTCTCCTTGACCGAATTGAGCACGCCAGTGCCCGAAGAAACCGTACCCGAATAGACACGCACGAATGTGATGGAGCCGACGAACGGGTCATCCATGATCTTGAACGCGAGGCCCGAGAACGGCGCCTTGTCGTCGGCAGGGCGCGCCACCACCTCGTTCTTGCCGGGAACGGTGCCTTCAACCGGCGGAATATCAAGCGGTGATGGAAGGTAATCGACGACCGCATCGAGCAGGGGCTGCACGCCTTTGTTCTTGAACGCGGACCCGCACATCACCGGGACGAAATGGAAGGCAATCGCGCCCTTGCGAATGCACGCCTTGATCTGCTCGACCGTCGGCATCTTGCCGTCGAGATAGGCGCCCAGCAGCTCTTCGTCTTCTTCCACGGCCATCTCGACAAGCTGCGTGTGCAACTCCTCTGCCTTGGCCATCAGATCGCCGGGAATCTCGACTTCGTCGAATTTTGCGCCGAGCTGCTCGTCGCGCCAGACGATCGCCTTCATGCGGACGATATCGACGATGCCCTTGAACTCGCTCTCCGTGCCGATCGGCCATGTCAGAACCAGCGGACGCGTGCCCAGACGATCGATCATCATGGCGATGCAGCGCGGATAATCCGCACCGATGCGATCCATCTTGTTCACAAAACAGATGCGCGGGACGCGATATTTGTCGGCCTGGCGCCACACGGTCTCGGACTGCGGCTCGACGCCGGCGACCGCGTCGAAGACTGCGACTGCACCATCGAGCACACGCATGGAACGTTCGACCTCGATCGTGAAATCGACATGGCCCGGCGTATCGATGATGTTGATGCGATGATCGTTCCAATAGCAGGTGGTCGCCGCCGAAGTGATGGTGATGCCGCGCTCCTGCTCCTGCTCCATGAAATCCATGGTGGCGGCACCGTCATGCACTTCGCCGATCTTGTGGCTCTTGCCCGTGTAATAAAGGATGCGCTCGGTCGTCGTCGTCTTGCCGGCATCGATATGCGCGGCAATGCCGATGTTGCGATATTTTTCGAGCGGGGTTGTGCGAGCCATGGCCGGATCCTTGAACTAGTTACGCGTCACCAGCGGTAATGTGAGAAGGCGCGGTTCGCCTCGGCCATCTTGTGCGTGTCTTCACGCTTCTTGACGGCCGAGCCGCGATTGTTGGCAGCATCCATGAGTTCGCCCGACAGCCGGCCCATCATGGTCGGCTCGTTCCGCGCGCGCGACGCATTGATGATCCAGCGGATCGCGAGCGCGCGGCTTCGGTCCTGACGGACTTCGACGGGCACCTGGTAGGTCGCGCCGCCTACGCGCCGCGAACGCACTTCGAGCGCCGGGCTCACATTGCGCAACGCCTCGTGGAAAAGCTGGAGCGGGTCCTGCTTGGTCTTGGACTGGATCGTATCGAACGCGCCGTAGACAATCCGTTCCGCGGCGGCCTTCTTGCCGGCGTACATCAGACTGTTCATGAATTTCGCGAGCACCAGATCGCTATATTTGGCGTCGGGGACGATCTCGCGGCGTTCGGCGCGGCGGCGGCGGGCCATATGTGTCTTTCCTGTCTCTTTCTCTTTCCTGACCGATCCCGGCTCTTCGTTTTGCTTCGGCCGGGATGATCTTCGCTTCGCTCAGATCATTTCGGGCGCTTGGCGCCGTAGAGCGAGCGCCGCTGCTTGCGGTCCTTCACGCCCTGCGTGTCAAGCACGCCGCGGATGATGTGGTAGCGGACGCCCGGCAGGTCCTTCACACGGCCGCCGCGGAGCAGCACAACAGAGTGTTCCTGCAGGTTGTGTCCTTCGCCCGGAATGTAGCTCACCACTTCGTAGCCATTGGTGAGCCGCACCTTGGCGACCTTGCGGAGCGCCGAGTTGGGCTTCTTGGGTGTCGTCGTATAGACGCGTGTACATACGCCGCGTTTCTGCGGACAGCCGGTCAGCGCCGGCACCTTGTTGCGCTTGGGCTTTTCGCCGCGCGGCTTGCGGATCAACTGGTTGATCGTCGGCATTCCTGGTTCCACATTCCGTCGCGTCGCACGCGACTTCACAAACGAACGAATGGGCCGGCCCATCCCGGACCGACCCGGACTTGCGGAGGATTGGGCCGGAAAACCGCCCCAATCGCGCAATTTCACACTTCCCAGACTGACTTCGAGCCAGCGTTTCGGCGCCCAAAAGCGCCGACAGCCTGTCCATGAAGGTCCGGCTATATAGATTCGGCACCCCTGCCGGTCAACCCCGGAGAAAGGATATTTCCGGGCTTTTGGGCGTCGTCACGCCCCCTCGATTCATGTTTTCGGAGCGAGCCCGAGCTTTCGCGGGTCGGGAACGTCGCGCACTCGGCGGGCCTCCACATCGGCGAGCAGGCCTCTCAGCCATTCGCGGTCGAGCCGCCTTTGCTCTTCTATATGTCGCAACAGGTGCTTTCCGCCGGTGGACAGCACGCCCGCCAGCTCCTGGCTGATCGGGTCCAGCTTGGCGATGAGTTCGTCGAGGCGGGCGATCCTTTTGCGGACGAGCGTTTCCACGACCTCGATGTCGCCGAGGTGCAGGAAGAGTAGCGCGCCGTACAGCGTCTGCGAGACCGGACCCTCCTGTTCAAACTGCGCGTGCAGCAGCTTCTGGAATTCCGCCTTTCCCGTGGGGGTAATGCTATAAACCGTGCGCATACCGCCGCGGGCGACGCGTTCCTGGCTCACCGGGGAAATAAGGCCTTCTTTCTCGAGCTGCCGGATCGCGTAATAAAGCGTCCCCACATCGACATCGATGTAGCACTCGACCATCGCGTTCTCGAGCCGGCGCTTGATCTCGTAAGGATGGAAATTCCCCCGATGCAGCACGCCGAGAATCAAAAGTCTTGCCTTCATAGTTTAATTAGACTATTATAATCCAACTAGGCAAGAGACGGGGAACACGTCATGTGGCGGACGATAGGTGGCATCGTTGCGGGGTTCGTGGCTTGGTGGATCGTGGCGACCGTGCTGGACATTGGCTTGCGGCTCTGGCTCCCGGGTTACGTTCAAGTCGAGCACGCTTTGGTGTTTACCCTTCCGATGAAGATTGCGAGGCTCTCGATCGGCGCGGTGAGCTCCGTGGTGGCTGGCGCTGTAGTTCAGGTTATTGCGCCCGCAAGCGGCCGGGCGCCGTGGATCCTCGGCCTGGCGCTGCTCCTGCTGTTCGTGCCAGACCACATCCACCTCTGGATGAAATTTCCGATCTGGTACCATCTGACGTTCCTTCTCACGCTCGTGCCGCTCGTAATCCTCGGCGCGCAGCTTTGGGCGCACGGTGTCGCGCGCAAGGTCTAGCGGAGCACCGACGCAGACGGCTGCTGAAGCAGGCGGCAACGCTCCCGGGAGCTTCGCGGATATCGAGTTTCCCGGGCGTATTTGATCTCACCACCCCGATTAACAAAATCGCCCCTCTCGATGTCGATCGGTCCAGGAAATATCATTCCGGGCAAAGCAACAGCTGACCAACCCGGGAAAGAGATGTTTTGACCGAAGTCGTGCTCACACTCGCCAGCGGGCGGCAGGTCGCGTTCGATGTCGCGTGCGACCTCAATGGACCGATGTATTTCGTGTTCTCGGTGCGCAAATGCGGCAGTTCCATATTTAATGATATCTGCAGGACGATTGGCGAAAGCAACCGGCGTCAATTCGTTCCTGTCGGGGATACGTTTTTCTGGAACAATGTCGAGATTTCCGAATACGTGAACGATCCGGCGCTCCTCGATCTCCTTCGCCCGGGAAATGTCTATGGCGGGTTCCGGGACATGCCACGAATATTGTTATCGAGCGAAATATTCCGCCGGAGCCCAAAATTGCTGTTTGTGCGCGATCCGCGCGACGCGCTGGTCAGTGAATTCTTCTCAAACGCATATTCGCACCCGTTGCCGGACGAGAATGCCGGAACGACGGGCATGAGGGGACGGCTGTTGCGTCAACGCAAACGTGCTCTCAGCGCAGGCATAGATGTGACGGTGCTGCGCCGGTCGAGGGCCATGTCAAGAACGATGCTGGGATATGCCCCCATCGTCGGATGGGACACGACAACGGTGCTCAGATACGAGGATTACATTTTCAGCAAGCGGGCGCTTATTGAGGCGATCGCGTGCGCGTTCAACTGGTCGACGGACGAAGAACTCATTGGGAAAATTCTTGCCTGGGCCGATGTCCGCCCCGAAAAGGAGGAGCCCAAGGCTTTCGTGCGAAAGGTAACGCCAGGCGATCATCGCGAAAAGCTTGAGCCGATGACAATCGTTCAGCTCAACAATAAGCTCGCAAAAGCGATGGAACTGTTCGGTTATGCACCCTGACCAGGACCGGCAGAAACCAAATTCACGAATTGCGATGTCAGCAGCCTCACGCGCATTTCCGGCGTCAGAAGATCGGAAAGCATGACGTATTCCCTGATCCAGCGCATGCAATGATTTGTCGGATACATCGGGTCCCAGGGTTTCGGGTTGGCCGTGAAATGCAGGACGACCGGCTCATGCGCCGGCTCCTCGGGAGCCGTGGCACGCAGAAACCAGTTGAACGCCTCGGGCAGCGGCGTGGTGCAGCCGGCAAAGGCCAGATTGAGCGCGCACTGGTCATGAAATGTCAGCAGATCCTGCCGGCTGTGCGCGAACTCGGCCGCACGGGCGAGCGCAGCCGGAAGGGCAGGATGGTCGAGATCGAACAGCAAGACGCCCGAATTGAAGTAGCTCTCCGGCTCGACGCCGATCGCCGCGGCAGCCTGGGAGATTTCGGCAACGATCCCAAGCCTGGCGCCCAATGGTTGTCCATCGAGGTCGAATCTGAAAATCTTGTCCACGCCGTGGCCGACGCAGGTATCTGAATCGATGTAGAGTGCTCGTCCACCAATTCCGCGCGCAAGCAGGTTCTGTGCCGCGAAAATGCGATAATACGCAGCAGCAGACAATCCGTGACCGACGGCGAAAAAGCCCCATTCGCGTTTGAAATGGCCGGCAGTCCCGCGCACCGCACTTGCTGGCACGACATCGATTGAAACCCCGAAGGCGGCACCAGTAAGCCGGAAAATGTCGGCGGCAAAATCCAGTATGTTGTCGGCGCAGATGACATTCAGCGCGCATCGCCGGCGCAAAGCAGGATTGTTCCGAAGCAGCGAATGCAGCGCGACGGACGTACCCGCGAGGTAATTCGCATCCGTACAGAAGTAGATTGTCCGTTCTCTTTCGTCCCGTTCCCGTTCCGACAGAGAGAAGGAAAGATTGCGCGCCCGTTCCGCAAGAAAGGGGTCGGCGATGACAGTGTCGGCGCCGACACCCTGGGAAGGCTCTTCTTTGCAGATTGCTCCAACAAGGGCGCGCTCGCACAATACGCGATCCCTGAAATTTTCCAGCTCCTCATTCGGTGCCCGCGACAGTTGCTCTTCCAAAAGCTCGATCACTTCCTTGTACCGGCCGGTGTACCGTGCGGCCCTTCCCACCGCTTCCAGCAAAGGCGTATTGCCGATGTCAGCACCCAGCCGTACGCGGTCATGCAGAAGATCGAAGATCTTCCCCCATTCGCGCCGCGCCGAATAAAGGCCGGCGGCCGTCGCCGTCCATCCATGTGGAAGTTCAGCCGATTCCGTGGCTTCCTGCGCCATGCACTCGTCCAGGTATTCGACGGCACGATCGAGCTGCATGCTAAGACAGAAATATTCGAGCTTGCGCAGGCGCAGATCCGACACGCTGCTGGCATTGAGCAGCGGCTCCGCCTCGCGCAGAATCCGCTCGGCGGCTTCGAGTTCCTTGCGGATCAGAAGCGCGCGAAGTTTCGCGCTGATGATGGCGTGCGACGCCGATGCGGCACCGCCGGCGGCATCGAACAGCGCATCGATCGTTTCGAAATCTCGTTTGGGGACCAGCGCATGCATGATGTGGCCGATCCGCTGCAAGCCAAATCCGGCGACGGAAGCCGGATATTCGCTGCACAGCTTTGCGGCGCCGATGTAATCCTCGCAGGCCAGGCGCGCCTGCAGCAGGAATTCGAATTGCTGATCGGCCGGCATCCCTTCCAGGAATTTTTCCGGCTCGCGCAGTTCGTTTCTGTCTCCCGCCCCTTCGAGCGCCGCGAAAAGCAGCCGGACGGCTTCGAGTTTCCCCGGTTTGGCGGCAAGCACAAACTTGAGCGGCGCCACGGCCTCCTCGTACCGTTCGAGAGCCACAAGCGCCCGCGCCTTGACGAGCGCCCCCTTGTCATCGAGCGGCCTGCTCGCCTCCAAACCATCCATGATGCGCAGGGCCATTTGCGGATCGTTGTTCTGCTGGCGCCACATCGCGCGGCGCATTTCGCACATGGCATTGCCCTGGCCGCCCCGGGCAAGCCAATCGTAAAGGATCACGGCTTCATGGCGCAGTCCTTCACGAAAAGCCGCATGGGCATGACGCATCACAAAGTCAGACCGGTTCCTGTGGGCACCGTCCGGCGTAGCGCCAACAAACAGGACAAGCTGCTGCACGATATCTGCCGCTGCCGCACCCTTTTCGGACAAGGCCTCCGCGCGCGCGAAAAAAACTGCGGCGCTCAGTTCCTGCTGGGCTGCGCGTCGCGCGGCCGGGCCCCCCACCTTGACCGCACGCTCTTCCCCATCATTTTCCCAAACTGCCTCGGACATTACGCCCCCTCGCCGGAACAGGCAGTCCCAAAATTGGCGAACTGCGAGGCGAGCAGGCGCCTGGACATTTCCTGCGGCAACAGTTCGGAAAGCATGACGTATTCCCGAACCCAGCGCATGCAATGCGCGTTTGCATACATGGGGTCCCACGGTTTCGGGCGAGCGATGAAATGCAGGATGACCGATTCGTCCGCAAATGCGTCTTGCGGTGCCGTCGGCCGCAGCAACCAGTTGAATCTCTCCGCCAGCGGTGTGTAGCAATCCCGAAACGCCAGATTGAGCGCGCACTGGTCAACGAATGTCAGCAACTCCTGCTGGTCGCGCGCAATTTCGACGGTTCGGGCAAGCGCAGCCGGTAGGTCGTGATGGGCGAGATCGAACAAAAGTACACCGGAGTTGAAATATCTGGCCGGTTCGACGCCGAGTATTGCGGCGGCGCGGGCAATTTCCGGGACCAGGATTTCGGGCCGCGCAGCGATCGGCTTGTCTTTCATATCGAACTCGAAAATCCGGTCCACCCCATGGCCGACGCACGTATCCGAATCGATATAGAGGGCCCGGCCGCCTATGCCGCGGGCGAGCAGGTTTTGCGCCATAAAAATGCGATAATAGGCGGCATCGGACAATCCATGACCAGGCGCGAAGAGTCCCCAATCGCTCTTGAAATTGCCTGCCGTCCCGAACAATTCGCTCGCCGGCACTATGCCGATTGGAACGCCGAATGCAGCTCCGATCTTCGCGAAAATATCGGTCGCCAGTTCCACCGCATCATCGGCACAGACAACATTGAACGAACACGCGCCGCACAGCATGCAGTTGTTGCGAAGTAGCGAAAACATCGCGACGCAGGTACCCGCAAAATAATTGATATCCGTACAGAAGTAGACGGTCCGGTCACCGCTGCTGAATCTGCGCGCGGACAGCGATTGAGTGAGAACGCGTGCCCTTTCGGAATACAGCCGGTTGGCAATCGCACCCTCGGCAGCCGAACGTGCAGCGGAGTGGCTGCCGTTCTCCGCTGCAAGAGATGTTTCCCAAATCAGACGATCCCGGAAATTGCTCAACTCCTCATTCGGCGCCCGCGTCAGGAGGTTATCCAGAAGTTCGAGCACTTCCTTGTACCGGCCTGTGTGCCGCACGGCGCGCCCCACCGCCTCCAGCGTGGCAGTATGGGCAATGTCAAATCCCAGCCGCACGCGGTCGTGCATGAGATCGAGTATCTTGTCCCATTCGCGCCGCGCCGAATAAAGGCCGGCAACCGTCGCCGTCCATGCGGCGGGAAGTTGGGCCGAAGCCGTACATTCATGAAGGTATTCGACGGCGCGGTCGAGCTGCATGCTGAGACAGAAATATTTGAGGTTGCGAAGGCGCAGGTCCTCCGCACCGTCGGCGCGAAGCAGTGGCTCGGCCTCACGCAAAATCCGCTCGGCGGCTTCGAGGTCTTTGCGGATCAGGAGCGCGCGGAGCTTCGCACCAATGATCGAATGCGACTGCGATGCGACACCCCCGGCGGCGTCGAACAATGCGTCGACAGTTTCGAAGTCGCGCTTGACGACCTGCGCGTGCATGACCTGGCCGATCCGCTGCAAGCCCGCTTCGGCAATGGAATTCGGACATTCGCTGCACAATTTTGCAGCGCCGATGTAATCCTCGCAGGCGAGGCGCGCCTGCAGCAGGAATTCGAATTGCTCGTTATGCGGCACTCCCTCCAGGAATTTTTCTGGTTCATGCAGATCGCTTTTGTCCCCCGCCCGCTCGAGTGCCATGAAGAGCATCCGGACGACTTCGAGTTTGCCCGGTCTGGCGGCGAGCACAAACTTGAGCGGCGCCACGGCGTCGCCGAACCGTTCGAGTGCGACAAGCGCACGCGCCTTGACGAGCACTGCCCGGTCATCAAGCGGCCTGCTCGCCTCCAACCCTTCCAGAATGCGCAACGCCGTTTGCGGATCGTTGTTCTGCTGTCGCCACATCGCGCGGCGAATCTCGCACATGGTATTGCGCTGACCGTTGCGGGCCAGCCAATCGTAAAGGGTCACCGCTTCCTGACGAAGGCCTTCACGAAACGCCGCGTGGGCCTGACGCAACACAAAGGCGCACTCGTTCGCGTTGGCGCGGTCCGGCGCACCGCCAACAAACTGGACAAGCTCGCGCACAATATTTGCCGGAGCCGCACCTTTTTCGAACAGCGCTTCGGCCCGCGCAAAAGAGGCTATGGCACCATGTTCCTTCGCCGAAGCGCGTTGCGCGGCGGGGCCGCGCGCCCTGGCTGCACGTCCTCCGCCGTCCCCTTTAAAAACTGCCTCGGACATTACGCCCCCTGATCGCCGGATCTGTGCGCCACAGTGCGGCTCCCGAAATTCCTCCAGAATGGCACGGAAATGGTTTGCCGCATCCTATCTGTCTTCAGGGCAGACTCCAATCCCCTGAACGCGCCAGCCGCACGGTAATCGTGCTTTGGGAAACCCGATATCGCCCTCAGGTTATGCATGGGGCGATCGCTTCGCTCAAGCTGTTAATCATAGATATCATCTTCGCTTACTTCCGCGCAGAATCCACTGTTCGCAGCTTTTCGGGGATGATAATCTTTATCATAGGGTTTACCATCTGGGCGTCGCCGAATGCCGCGGAAATTTCGACCGGACGAATTCGGCATCGGAATTGCTGCGATTGCCGTTGTTGCCGCTCAATTTTTTGCGTCGCCGGCTGCGGCGGCACCACCGCTTGCTCAAGGTCGTTTTATTAGCGGATCCGGATCAATCCGGCCTGTACCAGGTGGAGTCGTTATCGATCAGACTTCGGCGCGCGCGGTCATCGACTGGCGCGGATTTCCGGATGTTTTGGGAACGTTTGTGCGCCTCAACAATCATGACGGTGTTACCTTTATCCGGGAAAGAGGAGACTCCCTTCTCCGGATTGCGGGTTCGCTCAGGGCAACGGGTTCGGTCTACCTGATTAGCAGGCGTGGCATAAACATAATGCCCAGCGGCACGATAGTGACGACGGGCAACTTCATCGCCTCCACGGGCGATTCGACGTCAGCGAACTCAACGTCGCGCGGCCTCCAGCGGTTTTCGGAAGCGGGAGGAAGCGTGATGAATGACGGGAGTATCGTTTCGGTGCGGGGCAATGTCGCACTGATCGGAAGCGCAGTTGAGAATTCAGGGTCGATTTCCGCGGAGAAAGGATCGGCCTTGCTTGCGGCCTCGAACGAAGGCTCAGTACTCGCCAGAGGCGGTCATGGCGCCGCCATTAGCAGCGGCGGCATCAGCGCCCGACGGGTCGCTATTGAATCGGCCGACGGGGATGTTTCGATCCAGCGTCGTCCTACCAGCCTCATTCGCGCAGTCGGAACAGCAGCGGGCGATGGGCGCGTACTGCTGCTCTCGCACGGGGCAACCCGCATTGCCGGAGCGATTGCCGCGCGCGACGCCGACAGAACCGGGGGTACGATCATTGCAACAGGCAATACGGTGTACGTTGCTTCGTCTGCACGATTGGACGCAAGCGGCCGGCGCGGCGGTACGGTTCTCCTTGGTGGCCGTGCCCGCCGAGGCGCCTTTGCCGCAGACGATCGCATTGCTCGGCATGTTCTTCCGGCGATCAGAACCATTGTCGAGCGCGGCGCGGTGATCTCCGCAGATGGCGAAAACGGCAAAGGCGGCGAAGTTGTGGTGTGGTCGAAGAACGCAACCCGCTTTGCCGGTGCAATCAGCGCCCGCGGTTCTTCCGGTGCAATGGCTGGATTCGCGGAAGTCTCAAGCCGCGGACGATTGACGCTCACCGGACATGTCGATCTTACGGCAACCCATGGCGGCGCCGGCACTTTGCTGCTCGATCCGTACAACGTCACAATCTCCAAAGGCAAGGACGTAACCGAGAACTGTTCTGGCGGCGTTTGTGCGCCGGAGGGGAACAATTCGGTCCTGGGCGTGCGGACGCTTAAATCCCTGTTGGCGACCAGCAACGTCGAAGTAACTTCGGGCACTTCAGGCTCCCAGTCCGGAGACATCACTGTCGCTGCGCCGATCTCATGGTCGAGTGCGTACACGCTGACTCTCGATGCGTACCATTCGGTTCTCATCGATGCACCCATCTCGGTGAAAGGTGCAGGCGGTCTCAGTGTTGTTACAAACGATGGTGGCTCCGGCGGAACCCTGGCTTTCGCCGCTGACGGGCATGTCAGATTCAGCAATCTCGGCAGCGTTTTGACTATCAATGGCGCCAGCTTTGCCCTGGTGAGCTCAATTGCCACGCTGGCACGCGATATTAAAGCCAATCCAACGGGGAATTTCGCCCTCGCGCGCAGCTACGACGCGAGTCGCGATGGCACCTATGCATCGTCGCCCATCCCCACCACGCTAGCTGGTTTTGTTGAAGGGCTCGGCAATGCGATCGTCAATCTTTCCATCAGCGATGGCACGACGAGCGATCTCGTCGGACTGTTCTCCGCCAATATCGGTACCATCGAGAACCTCAATCTCGAAAACGCCACAATCATCGGACCGCAGGGTACAGCCAACGCGTCTTCCATCGTCGGCGGCCTTAGCGGGACAAACTTTGGATATTTGTCCAACGATGTGATCTCCGGCAGCGTATCGATTGGTTCCGGTGGTGGCTTCGCCAATGTCGGCGGGCTTGCCGGGGCAAGCAGCGGCGCCATCAGCGGCTCAAATTCGACGGCTGTCGTAACCGCCGGTGTTTCATCGAACGCCGGCGGCATTGTCGGGTTGGACAATACTTACGGATCGATCACCAACTCCTTTGCCAGCGGCAACGTCACGGGTGGAGACAGCGGCGAGTCCGGCGGGCTGGCCGGTGACAATGTCGGCACGATCTCGTATTCCTATGCCACCGGCACGGTGGCAGGTGGCGCGAACGCAGGTGTCGGCGGACTTTCCGGCGACAATGTGCAAACGGGTTCCATTGTCTCTGATTACGCGTCGGGATCCACGACGGGAGGCGCCAACACCGCTGCCGGTGGATTGGTAGGCTTCAACTACGCCTCGATTTACGGCTCCTGGGCCGAGGGCGCTGTGAACGGTGGTGTTTCATCAAATCTCGGCGGCCTCGTGGGCGCAACGGACGGATCGGTCACCGACTCGTTTGCAACCGGCAACGTCGTCGGAACGGGCGACTATATCCAGGCAGGAGGCCTGGCCGGCAGCAACTTTGGTTCGGGAACGGTAGCAGACTCCTGGTCCGACGGCGGCGTTACTGCCGGGGACTTCGCCTCGGCCGGTGGGTTCGCGGGCAATAATGTCGGCAGCAGCATCAGCAATTCCTACGCGCTCGGCAACGCGACGGGAGGACAGAATGCCGATGTTGGCGGACTTATCGGGTACAGCAACTCAGCGACATCATACGCTTATTCGGCTGGTGCACCGATCGGCGGCAGCAACGCTTATGTTGGTGGTCTTATCA
>Ga0335075_10012263_pt1 | contig 12953 bp, 13 predicted proteins | sample Lox_Sample_24_FD_206723 | JGI IMG/M metagenome (GOLD analysis project Ga0335075, IMG submission 206723) | Soil microbial communities from Loxahatchee National Wildlife Refuge, Florida, United States - Lox_Sample_2.4 | ecosystem: Environmental > Terrestrial > Soil > Wetlands | place: USA... | reverse complement strand
GGCCTGCTGGCGGCTCACCCATGCCAGCACCTCCCTGATCACCGTGAGCTGCCGTTCCTCCAGCGCCGCGCCTTCCGCACCGTCCATGACGACGTACTCGGCCCTGACCCTCAGGCTCGGCGCGCGGCCGTTCATCCCGGCACCCCGTGCGCGACGGCTGGCTCCGGGCGGTGACCTGCGGCACGGACCCGCCGCGCCTTGAAGTCCGGGCAGGCTGCGCCCAGGCCCGGCTGGCCTGCCACCCGGAACCAGCGGCATCCATCCATGCCCGTCTCGACGCCTGTGGTCAAGCCGGCCAGGGCAGCGCCTGCCTTGGTCAGGGCCGCCACGACGGTCTTCACGCGGCCGCCCGCAGGCGGGCGCCAGCGGCTGGCGGGGCCGGGATCGCGGCCAGCCCGATCAGCAGCCGCAGCGCCGCGGCGCCCTGGCGCGGGACGACGCCGTTGCCGAGCGCCCGGATCCTCGCCGCGTACGGCAGGTCCGGTATCCCGGCGACCCAGCCAGCCGGGAGGCCCTGGCACCACTCGGTGAAGTCCACGCCGAGCCGGTACCGGCCGCTGCGCCCCCGCTCGCCCGGGAACGGGGCAGGCCGGCCGAGGACCTGCTCCCACCGGCGGATCGCCGGCTCGTAGCGTCCCCAGCCGTCACGTTCCCAGTTCTGTGCCAGTTCGAGGGGACGTCGTTGAGGTTGATCTGATGCCCGCGTGCCCGCCGCTGCTCAGGCAGCTGCGCGCCGTGGTGATCGCGGGCCTGCGCGGTCGGCAGCAGCCAGTAGAAAGAGTCTCGCCCTGTGGTGCGGGGCTCCGGCGTCGCTGGCGCGCAGGCGGCACCATACCGCGTCATACCCAGGGTCGGTTGTGTCGGCACCCGGCGTGTCCGGCGTGCCAGGTGTCGCGTTCTGCTGGTCCGGGCCGGGATTGCGGCCTGACGCAGTGTGGGTGGCTGGTGTCGCGGTTGCGGGTGTGCTGGTGTGACGGGAATCACCTCGTGGCATGGCTGGTTCCTGTGGGTGATGAGGATGGTCATCGGCTCGGCAGGTGGCGGATGTTGCCGGGCTGGGCGGCGTCGGCACGGAGCTGCTGGAGTTCGTCGTGCTGCGCCGCAAGGCGCGACAGGGCCTCGGCCTTGAACTCGGTGAGCTCGGCGATGCTGGCCTCGCGGCTGGCCAGGCGCTGCCTGAGCGTCTGGATGTCGTCTTTGAGGCGGGTGACCTGGGTGTCGCGCGGGTCGGTGACCTGGCCCGCAGCGCGTGCCTGGGCGAGGCGGCGTTCGAAGTCTTCCTTGAGTTGCGGGTAGGTCCGGTAGAGCGCCGCGCGGGAGATGCCGGCGGCGTGGGCGAGGGTCTTGATGTCGCACCGGCCGCCGGGCGGCAGGTCTCCGCGCAGGAGCTGGTCGGCGGCGGCGCGGATGCGGGCCTCGGTCTGCTGGCGCTGCTGGCTGGTCAGGGGCATGTCAGTCCTTCGTGGTGGCGGAATCGGCCTGCTGGAGCACGCGCAGGCTGCGGGCATGCTTTTGTTGCAGGCGGGTCTTCCCGGCGCGGCGGGCAGGCCCGGTCATGCGCGGGCCGAGGTGGCGTGCCGCGCCTGTTGGCGGAGCCAGAGCATGGTGATATCTTGATAGCACCATGCCGATGAAACCGGGGAGCACCAAGAACCTGCTGCTGCGTCTTGACCCTGAGCTGGCCGGGCGGCTGCAGACGGTCGCCGACGTGGAGGGCCGCCCGGTCTCCGATGTCGTGCGCGAGGCCATCGCCGCGCTGGTCGAGCAGCGCCGCGGCGACGAGCGGTTCCGGCGGCTGCTGGAGGACAACCTCGCCCGCCACCGGCAGGCACTCGACCTGCTCAGGGACGACCAGCCGTGATCGCGCTGGAGGTCGCTGACCTGGTCCTGATCGCCAGCCGCACGCTGGGCCTGGACACCAGCCAGGTACTCGACCTGGTCGATGTCGCCGCCGCCGAGAACGCCCTGGCCGAGGCGCAGCCGGGCAGCGAATCTGCCGGCCCGGCCCTCCGCGCCGCCGCCCTGCTGCACGCGCTTGCACGCCAGCGGCCGTTGCGGCGCGGCAACCAGCAGGTCGCGCTGGCGGCCATGCTGCAGTTCCTGGCCATCAACGGCTGGGACATGGACCCGGACCCGCCCGGGCCTGTCGCCGCGATGGTCGCCGGGCTCGCGGCCGGCACTGCGGGCACCAGGGACGCCGCGGCCTTGCTGGCACCGCGGCTGCGGCCCAGTGACCAGCACAACAGGCGCGGTCACGACGACCGCGCGAAGGAGGCACCGATGCGACCACGACCGGCCCTGTCCCTCGCCGAGAGAACCAAGAATGCGCTGCTGGCTTCCCGGAGGACGCGGGTGTACCCCCGCGGATTCACCGACCGGCACAAGCAGGCAGTCGACCTGTCCCTGGAAGAGGCCCGGCAACTGGGCCACGACCACCTCGGCACCGAGCATCTGCTCCTCGGCCTGCTCGGCGCGGGAGACGGCGTTGCCGTCCAGGTTCTGGCATCGATGGGCATCCCCCTGGACGAGGTGCGGAGCCGGGTCGAGGGCATCATCGGCCGCGGTCCCGGCGCCGGCACTCGCACGGGCCGCATCCTGCCCACCCCGCAGGCCAGGAGGGTGCTGGGCCTGACGCTGCGGGAGGCACTGGCTCTCGGCCACAACGACGTCGGCACCGGGCATCTCCTGCTGGCCCTGCTCCGCGAGGGCCACGGCATCGCCGCCCAGGTGCTGACTGCACTGGGCGCGGACCATGCCCGGGTCCGGGAACAGGTGCTGGGCCTGATAGCCAGCGCGGACGAGCAGGCCGGGCCGCAGACCAGGCTGGTCCGCATGGCCATTCCCGCCGATCTCGCCGACGCCGTGGAGCAGCTCGCCCAGGTGCAGCGGCAAAGGAAAGCCGCGCTTGACGCCGAAGACCTGGAGGCCGCCGCGGCCCTGCGGGACAGGGAAGATCAGCTGCGTGCCGACAAGCTGCGCCTGGAGCAGCAGTGGGCGGCAGGAGTCGATGTCCAGGCCGTCGTCGCCGAGAACCAGCGCGTGCACCGCGAACTCGAGCGGATGCGCGGCCTGCTCCGCGAGCACGGCATCGAGCCGGACGACGGCACCGCACGGACCGCCTGAGACCCGGTCCAGCCGAAGCGGCCACGCGTCCCGCAAACAGCGATCCATGCCGCAACAAGAGCATGCGGCCCTCGGATAGCCGACGATCCGCCCGGTTAGCCCGGAGAGGGTAGCCCCCGCGGCACGGCTGCGGGCTTCGGCCTGCTGGCTAGGCGTTGGCATGTCAATCCTTCGCGGGAGCGGCGGAGTCGATCTGCTGGAGCACGCGCAGGCTGCGGGCGTGCTCATGCTGCAGGCGGGTTTTCTCGGCGCGGCGGGCGGGGCCGAGGGCGCCGAGGAACGCGGCGGTGCTCGCGGCGTGGTCGGCCCAGACGTCGCGGTGGCAGGGGTGGTGGGTGGCCTGCGGGCAGCGGGCGGAGTCGCACAGCCCGGCCAGTGGCTTGTCCGCGTCCGGGGTCCCGGCCAGCCGCAGGCACAGCGCCTTGGACGGCTCGGCGAACCAGCAGTAATTAGCCGCCGCGAGATGCAGCGTGCGGGCTCGTTTGGACAGCAGGTTGAGGACCTCGCGGTCGCTGCCCATGACCGCCGGGCTGCCGCTGGCCGGCCCGGTGAGGCGGTCATCGACGCTGGCGAAGAAGTCCAGCAGTTCCCGGGCGCCGGGGCCGGACGGGTGGATACCCTGCTGGTAGTCGCGGAATGCTTGCAGGGTCAGTTCCAGGTTGCGCTGCTGTTCGTGTTCGCTGACTTCGGCGAGCAGCCGGGCCTGGGCGCCGCCTGGCCGGGCCGCGTAGCCTTCGGTGGTGGCGACCGATATGTGCTTGAGGTGCAGCTTTGCGGCAAGCAGGCCGCCGGGCCGGTAGGCGAGCTCGATCGCCAGCGTGCGCCCGCAGCGCCCGCAGCGCCCGCAGCGTCGGCGGCGGCCCGGGGATGGGGGTCAGGCCGAGCCGCTGGCCGGCCGGGCTGTTGACCCAGTCGCGGAAGGCGCGGTACCGGCTGTCGAAGGAGAACCGCCCGAACAGCGGCCGTGCGGTCCCGTCGTCCTGGCCGGGCGTGTCGTCGCTGTGGCCAGCCAGGAGGCTGGCGGCGAGCCGGGCGGCCCGGTGCACCTCGGCGATGACGACCCACTCATCCGGGGTGCCGCCGTGCGGCTGGTCCTTGATCACCCGCCCGGCGAGCTTGTAGCGGGCCAGCCCTGACGCGGTCTCGCGGGGCGGCAGCGGGGCAGCGGCGGTCAGTTCCATCAGCTCGCCGGCCCGCATGCCGGTCACGGCCGCGATGACCAGCAGGCACGCCGTGCGGGCGACCTCGGCCAGGTGGACGACCTCGAACGCGTGCAGCGGCAGCGTCCACGGGACGTTGCCTCCATCGGCTACGGGGATGCGGGCCGCACCACGGCCCCACCACGCGGCGGTACCGACGCGGGCCAGGGTGTCTTCCAGGGCCGGGCGAAGCGCCGGCAGCCACGCCCGGTCGAAGCCCGAAAGGCCCGCCCGCGTGGCGATCTGGCCGAGGCTGACGGCCAGCAGCGGGTCACCGGGATCCCATCCGGCGTTCAGCCGCCCGCGGACGCGCTGGCCGGTCAGCAGCGGCAGCGGGCTGTCGGCGGCGGCATGCTCGGCGAGTATCCCGGTGATCAGGACCACCGGGTCGGCCCGGCCGCGTCGCCTGCCCGCCGGCGGCGGCACGGCCGCGGCACGGACCTGCTGGCTGAGGTCGGCCACGAACGGGCCGATGACCTCGGTGACGTGCAATGCCGCGGCGAGCATCGGCTGCAGCACCCGGTCGGCGACCGGAGGGGTGGCGTTCTGGTCACGGCGGACCACTCCGGCGATGGAGGTGGCAGGTTTCCCGTTCCAGGGACGCAAGCCGGGCTGGTAGCCGCCGGCGGTGAACAGCTCGGCGTAGGAGTACAGGTCCAGCACGGCGGCCACGGTTTCCCGGCGGGAGGCCGGCCCGCGTTCCCGCACCGGCCGCCCCCGCTCGTCACGGGCGTGACGGCGGTGGTCCAGGTAGGCATCGCAGTGCTGCTGGGTGACCTGGGCCAGGCTGGTGATGCCCTGCCCGGTCAGCCAGTTCAGCCACCCGGTGACCGAGGCCAGCCGTTCCCGGCAGGTCGCGATGCCCAGCGGGACCCGGTAGGCGTGCGGCAGGGCGGCAACCGCCTGGTGCCGCGGGGCCAGCAGCGCGAACAGCAGCTCCTTGGCCACCACCCGGAACCCGCGGTCGGTGATCGCGGTGAAGTCCCACAGCCTGACTGCCCGGGTGAGCTGGGCGGGCAGGCGCGCCACGGCGGTGAAGTCCCACACGTCGTCGTCGAACACCGGCCCTCGTACTCCCCCGGCGAGGGCGAAGCCGACGGCGCGGGCGACGTCCGCGCCGGCGAACACCGAAGTAGCCGGCGTGGCCGTGTGATGAGCGCCGAAGGCAGGGGGTGTCATGTGGTGGCCTCCTCCGGGCGCAGGTCCGGGATCTCGGCGTCGGTGCCGGTGACCTGGCGGGCGGCTTCGGCCAGCACCGGGGCGGCGAACCGGGGCAGGATCTCCTCGATCCGCTGGGCGTAGGCGCCGAAGACGGCCATGAACTGGGCTGCGGGCATCTGCCGCCACTGCCGGGCGAAGAACGCCTTCAGCCGCAGCAGGTTCGCCCCATGGCGCGGAGTGAAGATCGCCAGCGGGCACAGCAGGCACACCCAGGGCCGCGCCGGGCACGGCTGGCCCTTCGGCCCGTGCAGGCCGGCCAGCGGATCAGTGCAGGCCGCGGTGAACACGTCCCGCTGCCCTCCCGCCAGCTCGGCCAGCGCCGCATCATCCAGCGCGAGCTGCGCGGTCAGCTGAGGGAAACCCCGCGCCAGGGCGGCAATCTCGGCGTCGGTGAGCACGGCAGGCGGGTGAGCCCGGCGCAGCATGTCCCCCTGGGCATCTTCGATGATCTCCTCCACCGCGTCGCGCTGCACGGCGCTGGCGGCGGTCAGGTAACGGTCGCCTTCCACCCGGGGACTGTGGTTCGGGTCGATCGTGGCCCTGGTGCTGCCGTTCCAGGACCGCCTGTCCCGGCGCGCCTCGAAGGTGGTGCGGATGCGGTGCAGCCGGACCCGCAGCGGCCGTTCCTCGTCATCCAGCAGCCCGTGCCGGGCTACCCACCGGCTGACGGTGACCGGCTCGAACTTCCCCGCCCGGATCAGGACCGGGCTGTTCGGGCAGTACCGCAGCCACAGCTCGCCGCGCAGCGCGGGCGGGGCGAACCGGCGCAGCAGCGCGGAATGCTCCAGCCACCGCTCCAGCAGCCGCACCGCCGCCTTCGGCAAGGTAAGGGACTCGGCGGCGGTGCGCCGCTTAACATACGACAGCAGCACGCTGGCATCACCAGCCCAGTCGATGTCAGCCAGCCCGAGGGCGTCGATGCCATCAGGCACGATGCCGCTGAAGACGCCGAACAGCAGCCGGTAGGCCAGCACTACATCCGAGGCGGGGAACAGTTCCTCCCGGCCGGCCGACAGGCCGCCCCAGCTGTGCAGCACCGTCCAGCCGCTCACCCCCAGGTATGCCCCGGCCTGCCGGCCGGTCACCGGCCCGAGCCAGGTCAGCAGCCATCGCACGTTGTCCGGCCTCCACCCCGCCTCCCGGGGATCGGCTCCCCGGGCCGCGGCGGCCAGCGCCGTGGTATGCGCGGTGAACGCCGTGGTGGTCAGCCGACGGCACGTGGCGATCAGCCGTGACCACTCGGCGTCGCTGTAGGGCGGAAGCGGGGTGGTGGGCTGCGGCTGGTTGTAGGCACGCCCGGCCAGCAGTTCCCGGGCCGCCGGCTTCAGGCACCCGGTCGCGGCGTCCACGCTGGCCAGCATCTGCCGGGTGGCGGCCTCCCGCGCGTAGGTGGCGCCCATCCAGTACTCCACCAGCCGGGCGCGGGACAGCCCGTCGGCACCGCCGGTGAAGCCGGCCGCGGCCAGCGCCCGGGTCATGTCCCGCAGCGCGGTCATGTGGTGATCGACGGTCTTGGCCGAGTCCACCGCGCCGTGCGGGTGGACCATCCCCGCCAGCCCGGCCAGCAGATCCCGGGCCAGCGGGGTCCGCAGCGGCGCGGCCAGGGTGAACGCGGCCTGCCGGCCATCGCTGAAGGTGCACACGATGCCAGGCGGCTCCTCGACAACGACGGCGGGCATCACCACTCGCCCCCGTCCTCGTCAGCAAACTCCTCCGCCGCCTCGGCGCGGGCGACCGCGTCCTCAGCCGGCCCGGCCGGGCGCCCGGCACGCTCATAGGCATCCCGGTAGATGCGAGTCATGTCCAGGCGCGACAGGTAGTGCTCGGTGGTGGTCACGCTGGAATGCCCCAGCAGGTCCCGCAGCACCATCAGCGGGTCCGCCTTCGCCAGGTACAGCCGCAGCGCGGCATCCCCGCCGGTGCCGGCGGCCAGCTGCGCGGCCTGCTGGTAGTAGCCGCCCACCAGCCGTTCCAGCGTGGCCATGGCGAACGAGTGGCGCAGCCGGTGCGGCGTTACCACCGGGAACCGCGGCTCCCACCGGGCACGTATCCGGTCCGAGGTGCGGGTGAAAAGAGTGTTCCAGTCGGTGAACGGACCGCCGCCAGCGCGCACCGCCAGCAGGCACGACCCGCCGTCGGGGGCGACCAGCCGGCGCCGCTCGGCCGGCGAGAGCGTGTTCCACCGGACCCGGACCCCATTGACCCGCGCACCTTGGGCATCAGGTGCGCTGACCTGCAGTGGCTCACCGGCCTGGCGGGACGGCCGCCACGCCGAGCCGCTCACGTCCGCGGCCCGCTCCAGCCCGGCGTAGCGGTGCACCCCGGCCAGGGCCGGGTAGCTGATCCATGTCGTGCGCGCCTTGCGGCCCTTGCGACCGGCGCGGGCACCGGGAACGGTACCGGCAGTCCGGCCGGGGCTGCGGGCAGCGGGGGCAACTCGTAAACCAGCAGGTGCGTGAACTCGGCCAGCCGCAGCCCAGTCGCCAGCGCCAGCTCGGCGACCGCCGCGTTCCGCGCCAGGTTCCGGCCCCGGAACGCGGCGTCGGCCGTGCCGTCCGGAGCCAGCCCGCGCAGCGCCCGCACGAACAGCTCCGCGAACCCCGGCTCCAGGTACCTGATCGTGACGTGCGGCTTGGGCCGCCGCCGTGCCGCGGTATTGACCTGGCGACGCACCATCACCCCGTCGAAGGTCGCCAGGGCGATGCGGTAGGTGAACGGCTCGGCCGCCGCGTGGCCCTCGCCGACCGCCCACCGGTAGAACACTGACAGCACGCTGACGTGCTGGTTCCACGTGCTGACCTCGAACCGCGCCGCCACCGGCCCGGCACAGCGGTGCTCGGCATAGGCGCCAAGGGCCGCGCGCAGTCGGTCCCGCGAATCGAACAGCACCGTCTCGCAGCCAGCCAGGAACTCCATCCACGCCCGCAGCACCCGCGCGTAGTTCCACCAGGTGCTGGCCGCCGGGCCGCCGCTGACGGGCAGGTCCCGCAGCCAGCGGTTCACCGCCACCGTCGCTCGCGCCGTCCCGGCGTCGCTGAACAGCAGGTCATCATCGACCAGCACCGGCATTCCCTCACGGATCACCGGGCGGGCCGCCACATCCCACGATTCCCAGCCTTGCCGGGAGAAACTGAACAAGATCATGACCGCGGAAGGTACAACCGCGACCCGCATCACCGCACGCCGCAAGCACGGCTCGGCCGACTCCCCTCCCCGGTAACCGAGACACGGCAGGAAAGCGGAAACAACGGCGGCCAGGTCTCCGAGTACGGTTCCCATGCCGCGTCCGGGCCAGGCGAGCGCGGCCACGTTCTCCACGACGACGAGTCCGGGTCGTATCTGGCGAACGGCTGCCATGACGTGATTCCAGGCACTGCTGCGTGTCCCTTCGGTCACCCCGGCACCGCGGCCGGCGAAGCTGATGTCCTGGCAGGGGAACCCGGCGGTGATCACGTCCACCGCCGGGACACTCGCCCAATCGATGCGGGAGATGTCGCCGAGGTTCGGGACGGCGAACCAGGCAGCCAGGATCGCCGACACGTGCCGGTCGTTGCCGGCGCACCAGACCAGCTCGCCGCCGAGCACCTCCATGACCGCCAGGTCCAGTCCCCGTAACCGGTGCACAAGCTCCCGATCCTCGGCGGCCGGTCCTGGCTGTGCCCGGTCACGCTGCCCTGCCCGCCAGCGCCGGAGCGCGACGGGCAGGAGCACTGGGCAGGGCACGGAGCGCGGGCCGCCCCGACGCCGCGGGCGGCCCGGCCGAGGCGAACACCAGCACGTCCTCGTGGACGATCAGGTGCCAGGGCCTGCCGCGGGCGCGGGCCTTGCGCACGGCGTCGAGCTGGAAGAACTACGGGCGGGCGATCAGCTGCCCGCCGCGTACCCAGGCCAGCAGGGCGACGCACCGCTCCACCGGAACCAGGCCCGCGGCGCGGCCGGCTTCGACCACAGCGCTGGGGAAGTCGACCAGCTCGCCGTGCTGGCGCCAGGGCCGGCGGTGACCACGGCGATCCCGCCGGGGCGCAGCAGCCGTGCACAGCCGGCCAGGATGCCGGTGAACCCGTCCAGCAGGCCGGCCAGGTCCTGGCGGGCCAGGTTCGCCGTATCGGAGCCGTAAGTGTTGTCGTACTTGGCGACCCGGCCGGGCACGGCGCGCACGTCCCCGTGCACGCCCGGCCCGTACGGCGGGGAGGTGACCACTAGCGCCACGTGGCCTCGCGCCCGCTCTGGGGCCAGCCGGGGTAGCTGCCGCGCGTCGCCGCAGATCACCTCGCCGTGCCCGGTCGCGCCCTGGCTGCCGGCCAGGGCGATGCCGTCGGCGGCGATCCCCGCCCAGCGGGACTCGTATTCGACGCCGATCGAGTCCCGGCCAAGGTGGATGGCCTCGATCACGGTGGTGCCGATGCCGCACATCGGGTCGGCGACCAGGTCCCAGCCGAGGTAGCCGGGTGTGGCCGGCGGGACTCCTTCGAGCAGGTCGCGGTCGCTGTCGCGGCCGACGACGATGCAGGCCTGCCGGTGCCGGGTCAGGAGCACGCAGAGCCGGCTGACGACAAGGCCAGCAGCCCGCATACGCTGACAGGCCGGATTTGGGAGGACAGCATGAACCAGGGCGCCCGTCCCGAAGAGCTGCCGGCCGAGGTCCTGGACGACGTGGCCAGCGTGGTCGGGGCAGAGGTGACTCTTCTCAGTCGCCTACCCGGAGGCGTCAATGGGGGCGCCATGCTCGTTCAGTTGGCCGGAAGGGCAGATGCAGTGCTCAAAGTAGAGCCCCGGGCACACCCCAGCCACCTGGACGAGACGTTGCGAGCCCAAAGAGTGGTCGAGCACATGCGCAGGCGCGGCTATCCCACCCCGGCCTGGCTCGGAGTGGGGGCTACAGCCACTCATGTATGGCATCTGATGGACTTCGTTGACGCGGCTCCCGTGCCAGAGCTGACCCCGTCCATCGTCGAGCAGCTGATGGAGATCATCGAACTCCAGGCTGGCCAGGCCTCCGAGCCCTACGACCACTGGTCGTACGCCTGGCGGGTCGCCACCGGTCAGGAATCGGCTGTCGCCGGGCTGGATTTCAACGAGACGCCGGAGCAGTCGCTTCTCCGCCACTCCGTGGCCAGGCTGTCGGGGTATTCCTCCGGGGTGTCGGCCTTGGTCGAGCGCCTGCGGCTCATGTGTGCCGACGTCCCACCACCACCAGAGGCACCGGACATGGTCCATGCCGATCTGATCCCGGGCAATGTCCTGGTCCGTGACGGAGCGGTGGTGGCGGTCGTGGATATCGGGAACGCAGGTAGCGGCACGCGGGCGACTGATCTCACCGGCCTCGTGTGGTACACCTTCCAGGATCCGCTGCTGGACGGTGTCCGAAGGCGGCTGTGGACGAGAATCCTCGACCTGGTCGGCTGGGAGGGGGCGGCGGTGCTCGCAGCGACACAGATCCTCCTGCAGCTCGAGTGGCCCATCCGTCTCGGGCGCCACGATGTCGTTGCAGGGGTGGTCAAGCGCGGCCATCGCGCCCTCGACGAGCTGAACGCGCTTCGCTAACTGTCGCCGGTCCGCTGCGGCTGCGAGGGCGTCGCACGCGACACCGTGATCCGGCGGTTGGCTCGGACGGACTGTGACCAAGCGCGCAGTCGACGTGCTGGCCTACTTCGACCGGCCCGGCACCAGCAACGGACCCACCGAAGCGATCAATGGCCGCCTCGAACACCTCCGCGGATCCGCCCTTGCCTTCCGCAATCTCACCGACTACATCGCCCGATCCCTACTCGAAACCGGCGGCTTCCAACCTCAGCTACACCCTGGAATGCGATGAGCCGTATAACTCTCTGGCACTCCGACTGAGCCAGGATGGTGAGGAATCGGATAACACGTTTCCCCATCAAGAGCGGTTGAGTTTGTCACCTCGGCTGGCGAGCACACACCGGCGGGGCGCGCTGAGAGACCTGTAGTGCGAGCGGTTTGAGCTTGCACGCCCGGCGCGGTCGTTCCCGAAGTTCCGTGAGCAACGCAACTTCACTGGCCTGTACTACTCGGCGACCATGGACGCTCATGTCGGGTTCGAGTCGTGGCTGGAGCGAGACGTCGCGATGGCGCTGGACTTCGACCCACGTAGTGGCGTCCTCTTCTCAGCCGTTCTCACCGTGGGCACAAGCGAGGGGCGCCGGCCGGGCCTCGACGACGCCATCGGCTTCCCCACTGAGGGGCCGGTAGCGCTGAGTTTCGGCCGGAAACCGTTTAAGCCTTCCTTCCGCGTTCCCGTATGGTGGCTGCGGTCCGTCGCAGTGAGGACAGAGGACAAAACTGCATGCCTGCTCTTTAGACCTGACACCTTTTTCCGCCCACGTGTAACCGACGTTCCCGTCGGTTCTGCCGGGCTGGCGTTATGCGCCTGGTCAAGCAGCGTTTGAGGTCGCGCGTAATCGGCCTCGTGTCAGGTCTAGAGAGATCATGTCTTCACAACCTCATACGGTGCTGCCCTGGGTCGTTCGTCGGACCAGGCTGCCTCTGCTGTCGTTGCGGTGCCTGGACTGCAGGTCGGAGTCGGCCACCACCGGCGAGGGCAGGTTCCGCGTTAACGCCAACGGCAAGCTTCTGGACGTGTGGCTGCTGGTCCGCTGCGTATCCTGCGATCGGACGAGCAAGCTCACCGTGCATCGGCGAGCGCCGGTCAGATCCTTCGATCCGGCCGAGCTCCACGGCTACCACGTCAACGATCCGGAACTGGTGGCGTCCAGGCTGGTGGATCCGCTGCTCGCCCGGCGCAACCGCTTCACCCTGGACTGGACGGGGGCCTGGCGGCTGGACACCCCGTCGGCACAACTCGTCGAGGCGTGGCCGGTCCAGGTGGAGGTCGTCTTCGAGGATCCGGTACCGGTGCGCCCTGAACGGCTCATCGCGCAAGGGCTCGGCCTCAGCAGGAACGAGGTACTACGCCGGATCAAGTGCGACATTCCGCTGCGCCGCCCGACGAGCGCCGGATTCACCTCTACCGTGACGGCCGAGGGCTAGCGGGGAGGTGCCGCAGCGGGCAACCCGGTCGCGGCTTCACCCCCCGAAACCATGGCAATCCCTGGCTCTCAGGCCGCTGCTGCTGGGCTTCATGCATGTCGCAGGGCCGATCCAGCGAGCCGGTTGCGCAGGCCGTGCAGGACGCGGGGAGCGTGCCGGCGGCGTGCCGGAGGGTCGGCGAGGAACTGGGCATCAACACCGACACGCTGCGCGGGAGAGCGAAGCAGGCCCAGATCGATGCCGGGCGGCGGCCGGGACCAGTACTGCCGATGGCGCGGATCCGGCAGCTGGAGTGGGAGGACGCCGAGCAGCCCGCAGAACATCTCTGCGCTGCAGGCATAGAGGCAGCAACGCGCCACCGCACTCCTGAACCGGCTACAAACCCGCACGGCATTGTAA
>Ga0335075_10012262_pt1 | contig 12954 bp, 12 predicted proteins | sample Lox_Sample_24_FD_206723 | JGI IMG/M metagenome (GOLD analysis project Ga0335075, IMG submission 206723) | Soil microbial communities from Loxahatchee National Wildlife Refuge, Florida, United States - Lox_Sample_2.4 | ecosystem: Environmental > Terrestrial > Soil > Wetlands | place: USA... | reverse complement strand
TGCGTTGAGCCGGAGATTCACCGCGTCGCCCTCGTCGACGGGCCGTCGGTCCTGGGCTGGGCGCGCTGGCGGGAGGTGTGCCAGCGGCACGTGTTCGGACTGGTGCAGGACCTGCTGGAGCACGGGATCGAGACCGGGCGCATTCGCGCGCAGCCAGCGCGTCCGCTGGCCCATGTGCTCATGGGGGCCGGTGACGAGGCGGCCCTGTACGTCGCGGAAGCGGCCGACCCGGCGCAGGCGCGCAATCAGATGATCGAGGTCCTCGACCAGATGATCGAGGGCGTGACGGCCTGACGGGTCGGCGGCCGGCTGCGGGGGCTGCCATCGAGGGCCACCAGCCCCGCGGCATGGCTGCAGGCTCCGCGACCGGTACCCGGATTCGGGTTCTGCTTCCGCAGTCGACGGAGCCCGCGCCATAGAGCCTGCCCTGAGCCGTCGTGGCCGACGCTCAGGGGCCGGTCCAGAATAAGCGTCTGTTATTTCACCAGGGTGTCGAATTCGCCGTCCCGTGCGCCGTCGAGGAATGCCCGGAATTCCGACGTCGTGCAGACGAGTATTGGGCCATCTGGGTCTTTCGAATCCCGGATAGCGATGTTGCCGACCGCCGATGCGATCTCAACGCAGTGTCCATTAGCCGTGCTGCTACGGGCCTTGAGCCAAGCGAGATTCTCTCGCTCCGACACACTCAAGGTTATTTTCCTTATCTTTGCCGTATCCATTTTCCTCGCCATATCGGATTAGAAGGAGCTAACCGCTCTCATAGGTTGACGCGATGCTAGAGACCAAGGAGACCGATTCTTCTGGGCCCAAAGCTATGGCCTCCAGCCGGGACCACATATTTCTGTACCGCTCCAGGTCGGCTGCGCTCTCAAGATAGATGTTACCGACGGCACCCTCGACGTAAACTACATCGTTCACGGAGCGGTTATCGAACTCCAAGATGACAAAAGTACTGTCTAGTGCCGGATGTGCTCCGACCTTCAATGGAATAAGCCGAAACGTCACGCTAGTGAAACTTGCGACTTCGATGATCCTCGCTAGCTGAGCGCGCATAACGGCGGGACCGCCGACCGGCCGGCGGAGTGCTCCCTCATCCAGGATCATGCGAAAGACCGACCCTGCATCCTGGGTCAGCAGGACTTGCCGCTTCATCCTCCCCTCTACTCGCATGTCGATCGTGGCCTGGTCTTGCGGTGGTTCGCCGGCTTCAAAAATCGCCCGAGCGTAGCCTTCGACCTGAAGTAGGCCGTTTACGACATCCGTGTTGTAGTCGCGGATCAAGGTGGCCTCAGCCTCCAGGCCCACGTAAGTCGCATAGGGCAGATCGAGTCCCTGCCACCACGCGCGTTGCTTGCCCTCCCTGGCCAGGGTCATGAGCTGCTCGCGCTTAGCCTGATCGGTTATCCCGTAGACCAGAAGGAGATCCCGGATATCGCGCGGGCTGGCGCCCACCCGTCCCGTCTCCAGCCGGCTGAGCTTGGTCTGGGAGAACATGGCGCGGTCTGCGGCCGCCTCGACGCTCAGTCCGGTGTCGGTTCGGAGCTGCCGCAGCAAGAAGCCGAGCTCTCGTCTCCTGAGCGTCGGGTTGCTTTCGTTCGCCACTCTTGTCCCAAGCGTGTCTTTGACCTGCTCCGTCACAGAGGAGGAGGTGCGATCAGCATATGCGATTCGCAGGACCGATCGGCGCTTGCGTTCCGCCATTTCGCGGTTCACCATCGAACCATGACGCCGATAGTCACGCAAGCACATTCCCCGTGTTGCCACCCACCCCAGCGGTCCCGGGCGACCAGCCGTTCTGGCGCCAGCAAGGAGGAATCGAGGCTAGGAACATCCCGGATGCATGATCACCCACGGTTCACAGACGTCAGCTGGCATCACTGGAGGCCCACGAGCCTCATCGAAGGGGCCGCAGCGCCCCTAACCGCGGCCGGGCCGGTGTTTGCAGCACACCGGCCCAGCACTGTCGCACCAAACCCGCAGCCTGTGCAGACAATTGGGATGTGGTGGATGTGCCCCACCGTACCACTTCAAGAATTTCGATCAAGACCCAAAATGGGCCGCTCACCTGGGTAAGAACGGCTGCCGAGGCCCTCACCCGAACGCTGTTCGCCGCAAGCGACGCCGCCGCACGGGAGCGCGGCTGGCAGGTCACCCCGATCCGGCGCGGCTCTGGCCGGGTCTACCGAGATCCCCGCTTCGACACACTCGCGTCATGCCCCGGTTGCCGTGGCAACGGTGCTGACGCCGACCAGACCGAATGCCCGCGATGCCACGGCACGGGCCGTATCGTGATCAAGCCCGGCGCCCCGTCATCGCCCGGCCGGCCACCCAGGAGGCCGGCATGACCGAGCGCTGGCGCCGCAGCCGATTCCGTCGCGGGGGCTACCTCCCCGATCTGCTCACCAGCCTGAGGCCGGTCAGGCGTCCCAACCCGGTGGTCCTGCTGTGGCGGTGGCGCTGGGAACTGCTGCTGGGTGTGGGCCTGCCCGCGGCAGCGGTCGTCATTGGGACCCAATTCGGCTGGGTGTGGCCCTTGGCCGCGTTCGGGGTGGCCGGCGGGACGTTCACGTCCTCGCCCGCCGCCCGGCACTGGCTGATCGCACATATCCGCTGCATTGTGACGGCGCACCGGATTCGGACCGGTTGTGCCCAGGCCTGGATCCAGACGCGTTACGGCAGGCTTCCAATTGTTTTGCTGACCATCGCGAAACCCTATGGGGAGCGGTCCTACATCTGGTGCCCGGCTGGCATCAGCCTGGAGGATTTCGAAGAACGCGGAGACCTCCTCCGCTCTGCCTGCTGGGCCAGCGACATCGAGGTCATGTCCAGCAGCCGCTATTCCCACATCGTGGTCCTGGACGTAATCCGGTACGGCAACACTGAGTAACGCGAAGTAAGGCGGTGCGCGGAAGGGCACACCTGGGAGGTTTATCGGAGGGCTGGAATGGTCATCGCGATCTTAATCGCAGGCTTCCTGATTGCGCTGGCGCTGGTTCTGTTTACGGCCAACCGCCTGCGCCCCCGGAAGTTCAGGATCAAAGCCACGCTCACCAAGTGGATCACTCTCGATCTTGAAATGGAGTCGCCAGAACCATCGCCTCGTCTGTGGACCGCGCGTTCTCTGGCTCCTCGGAGCCGCAAAGGTAACGAAAAGCCGCCACCGGCCATCATCGAGCTGCCGGCAGGTGAGCGCAGCAACCCCGAACAGGAATCCTCGCGTCCGGGCCTTGACCTGAATAATACTTGAGGTTCTAGCTTGGCCGTCATGAGTATCACGCATACTGGCCAGCAGTTCCGGCCCAGCGCACCGGGGAACGCAGCATGACGGCGATGCGCGTTATCGAGGTCACCCGGTTCGGCGGCCCGGAAGTACTGGTGCCTGCGACAGCGCCCGTCCCGGCGGCCGGCCCGGGCCAGGTTGTCATCGAAGTGACCGTCGCCGATGTCCTGTTCCTCGACACCTTGATCCGCTCCGGCCGGGCCGCGGCCTTCTTCCCGGTCCGGCCGCCCTATGTGCCGGGCAACGGGGTCGCCGGGCGGGTAACGTCGGCCGGTGACGGCACGGAACCGGGCCTGCTGGGACGACGGGTGATCACCCGCACCGGTGCGGGCGGCGGGTCCGGCGGTTACGCCGAGCGCGCCGTGGTGCCCGCTGACCGGGTCATACCAGTGCCGGACGGGGTCGATCTCCCCGACGCCGCGGCGCTTCTGCACGACGGCGCCACCGCGCTCGGGCTGGCCGAGCGCACCGGCATCGGCCGTGGCGAGCTGGTGCTGATCCTGGGCGCGGCCGGCGGCCTGGGCGTCGTGCTCGTGCAGCTTGCTCACGCCGCCGGGGCCCGGGTCATCGCCGCGGCTCGGGGCCAGGCGAAACTGGACCTGCTGTCCGGGCTGGGAGCGGACGCCACGGTCGACTACGGCCAGCCGGGATGGGCCGAGCGCGTCGTCCAGGCAGGAGGCGGCACCGGGCCGCAGGTGGTATTCGACGGCGTCGGCGGGCGGCTCGGCGCGGAGGCGTTCGAGATCACGGCACCCGGGGGCCGGTTCTCGGCACACGGCTCTCCCAGCGGGGCCTTCGCCCGCATCGACCCGGACGAAGCCAGGCGCCGCCAGATCACCGTGCGCGGGATCGAACAGGCCCAATTCCGCGACGGCGAACACGCTCAGCTGGCCAGCACCGCCCTGGCCAAGCTGGCCGCAGGCCAGATCAAGCCGTACATAGGGCAGACCTTCCCCCTGGCCGAGGCCGCAGCCGCGCACGCCGCCATCGAGGCCCGGGCCACGACCGGCAAGACGCTCCTCACGGTGTCGTGAGCCGAAGCCGAGGCAGGCCTGGGCCCAGCGCGGCCGGCGTTTACCCGTCTACAGGCCGTGCTTGTCGAGCCAGTCCAGGCAGGCGCGGGCGACGTCGCTCCAGCCATGGTCGATGGTCAGCGAGTGCCCCCGGTCGGGGAACTCGATCAGGTCGTTGATCGCGTGCGAGTGGCGGTACTGCTTGAGCGTGGACTTGGTGATGGCTTCCGGGACGGTGTGGTCCTGGCCGCCCATGATCAGCAGCAGTGGCCCGCGGTCGTCGATGGCCGTGTTGACCTTGGCCGGGGAGTGCAGGGAGAAGTTGGCCGCGGCCGCCTCGAACAGGGGCCGTCCGGGCGCCGGGATCGTCCACCGCTCGTAGAGCGCGTCGGATTCGCCGGCGTCAATGGCGTTGCCGAAGCTGTACCGGAACTGATCGGCGGTCAGGGAGACCGCCAGGTGCTTGTTGGCCGGGTTGCGGAACACCGGCAGGGTCGACCGCAGCGACGACAGTGGCAGCGGAAGGACGCCCTTGATCTGGGCGGCGTCGATGGCGATCGCCGCGGCCGCGAGGTTCTCGCCGAGCAGTTTCTCGGCGATCATGCCTCCGAAGGAGTGCCCGACCAGGATGGGCTTGGCGGGCAGGCCCGCGATGATCGCCGCGTAGTGGTCGGCCACCTCGTCGATCCCGTGGTTCGCGATGCTGTCCGGGTCCGCGCGGGCGGCCTCGACCGTGTCGGGCACGCCGGGCCAGCCTGGTGCCATGGCCCGGTACCCGGCGGCCTCGAACGTTTCGGCCCACGTGGTCCAGGACAAGGGATGCAGCCAGAGGCCGTGGATGAAGATGACCGGGATCGGTGCTTCGCTCATGGGTGGGGTCCCATCGGGTGGTCTGGTGGCGGATGCACACCATCCTGAGCGGGGCCGCGCGGCTTCGGCTTCTGTCAGTTGACTGTCAGGCTGAGCCGAGGCGGGAGGCGAGCTGGGTGCGGGACGTGATGTCGAGCTTGGGGAAGATGCGGTACAGGTGCGAGCCGACCGTCCGGTGGGAGAGGTAGAGGCGCTGCCCTATCTCCCGGTTGGACAGGCCCTGAGCGGCGAGCCGGGCGATCTGGAGTTCCTGCGGCGAAAGCGTGTCCGCCGCGCTGGACCGGGCCGGGGGCGGGCGTTCGCCGGTGGCACGGAGCTCGGCGCGGACCTGCTCGGCCCAGCTGCGCGCCCCGATCAGGTTCAGGGTCGTCAGCGCCGACCGCAGCGGAGGCCGGGCCTGAGTGACGCGCCGCTGGCGGCGCAGCCAGCGGCCGTAGGCGAGCTCGATCATGGCTCGTGGCCATGGCCACCGGGTGAGGTCGTGCGCCATGGCGGTCCGGTAGAGATCTTCGGCGCTGGCGTCGTCGGCCAGCACGGCGCGGGCGTAGAGCAGGTAGACATGCAGGACCGGGGCGGGCGTCACGGCCGCGACGCGTTCCAGCTCGGCGATCACCGCCCGGGCGCCGTCCCGTTCGCCGCAGCGGACCGCGGCCTCGGCCAGGAGCATGATGCTGGCGAATCGCACCCTGGGGTGGTAGCTGGGGTCAGCGGAGTCGAACGCACGCCTGAGCTCGGCGTAGGCGTCGCCGTAGCGGCCGAGGCTGATCCAGGCGCATCCCCGGGCCCGGCGGACGGAGGACAGCAGGGCATTGAGGTGCTGGCCGCTGGCCATCTGCTCGGCCCTGGCGGCCAGCTCGAGGGCTTCGTCCGCGTGGCCGCGATGCGCCTGGCCCACCGCTTCGACCAGGAGAGATTGTGTGGTCCAGATCGGCTGCCCGGTCTCCTGGGCCAGGCGGCGGCCCTCCGCGGAGGCCGCGATTTGCTTGTCCCAGTCACCGGTGGCCAGGCAGGTCGGCGCTTGCAGGCACAGCACGTGGTTGAGCAGGCCGAGCCGTCCCTGATCGCGCAGCACGGTCTCGGCCCGGTCGAGGAAGTCCGCACCGCGCACCAGGTCTCCGGACGCGAACGCGGCCATCCCCAGCAGGCGCAGCGCATCCGCGTCCTGGGCATCCTCGATGACGAAGCCGGACAGCAGGCCGATGACCGCCTTGCCCTGCAGCACCGGCTCGGCGACCGCCAGCGCCGCGATATAACGCGGATCCCGGGCCGCCGGGAGCTGGCTGACCGTGGCCGCGACGAGCGCGCGGGCGGCCGGCCCGGTGTCTGCCCACCAGCAGCGCAGGCCAGCGCCGAGGAGCAGGTTGAGGGCGAGGTCCAGGTCGCCGGCGCGCGCCGCCCGGCTGGCCGCGGCGCAGAGCTCGCGGACGCGGGCGGCGTCGCCGGGCATGCCGTCGTTGAAGATCTCGCGCAGCCACTCCATCCGGGCCCGGTCGATGCTCGACAGGGGGTTGCGCGCTGCCGTCTTCAGCAGCCCGCCGACCAGGTCGGCGCGGCCCAGGGCAAAGGCGTGCTGTGCGGCCAGCAGCAGCCGGCGGCCGCGCCGGGCCGGGTCGGTCGTCAGCTGCGCCGACCGCTCGAGCGCCCAGATGGCCGACATCGCCGAGCCCCGGCGCAGCGCGCTCAGGTGGGCTGCCTCCAGTTCGTCGGCGATCCCGTCGTCGGGCGTGGTTATCGACTGGGCGCGGTGCCAGGTGGCGCGATCGGGCTCGGCCCGCAAGACGTCCGCCAGCGCCGCGTGGGCGGCCCGGTGCCGGGCGGGCGGCTCCGCCGCCGCGACGGCCGACCGTACCAGCGGGTGCCGGAAGCGCAGGTGCATGGCGTCGATCTGGATGAGGCCCGCCGTGCCCGCCTCGTCCAGGACGTCCGCGCTCACCTGACGTCTGGCCAGCACGGAGGCGGCGGCGAGGATCTCCGGCAGCTCGCTGGCTGTGCCGAGCGCGGCAACGAGAACGGCGTCGCGTCCCGGCGCGGGAAGCCCGGCGATCCGGCCCGCGAACGCTCGTTCCAGCCGGGCCGTCAGCGGCACAAACACCGGGGAGCAGCCCGGACCCGGCGCGCCCGCGGCACACCAGGCCACCGGGAGCTCGACCAGCGCGAGCGGATTGCCCACGGCCTCGCTGAGAATCCGCTCCTGGCTGGCGGCACTGAGCCCGGCGGCATGCACGGCCAGGACCTCCCGGGCGGACGGGTCGTCAAGCCTCCCCACCTGCAGCTGGGGCAACCCGGCGGCGAGAAAGCGCCCGGGATGGCCGGTGCGTATCGCGGCCGCGATGACCACCGGATCCTGGCTCACGCGGCGGGCCAGGAAGGCCAGCGCGTCTTGCGTGGGACTATCCAGCCAGTGCACATCGTCCGCCGCGACCAGCACCGGCCGCCGCGATGACACCTCGGCCAGCAGGTTCAGCGCGGCCAGCGCGATAAAGAAGGGCTCGGGTGGCGCTGCGTCGTCCTCGCCGAACGCGGCCAGCAGGGCGCGGCGCAGCCGCGACGGCAGGGCACCAGCCTGGCCGAGCACCGGGCGCAACAGCTGATGCAGGCCGGCGTACGGCAGCAGTGCCTCGGTTTCCACGCCGGCCGTTTCGAGGACGGTGAACCCTGACTCGCGCGCCCGCTCGGCCGCGGCGCGCAGCAGCGACGTCTTCCCGATCCCCGGGTCACCGAGCAGCGCGATCGCGTCGCCGCGGACCGCGCCCCGGGCGATCAGCCCCTCCAGAACGGCCAGCTCGGCATCCCGGCCGACCAGCCGCTGGCCTGAAGCCCGCGCAGCGTCGCGGCCCGTGAGCCCCTGGCGCATGTGTCCGCCTGCCATCGCCTCGGTGGACGTCGGGCCGGCCGGCTGAGGAGCCCAGCCCAGGCCGGCCCGACCAATGTGGATCGAACGTTCTACCTACGTGAACGGTAGCGTGGCTTGTGCAGGTCCGCAAGGCACGCGTGAAGGAGAGGTGAGCCCGTGCCACCGAGCAAGGCGGGCGAGGCGGGCAAGGCGGTTAAGGCGGGCGTCAGGGACGTGCCCCCAGCCGGGCGCCGCCGGTCGGCCGCACACGACCGGATCCTGGCCACCGCCGATCGCCTGTTCTACAGCGAGGGAATCCACTCCGTCGGTGTCCACCGGCTGGTCGATGAATCTGCCGTCACCCGGGTCACGTTCTACCGGCATTTCCCGTCGAAAGAAGACCTCATCGCCGGCTACCTGGAAGGCCGGGCGTCCCGCGCCCGTCGCCGGATCACCCAGGTGATCGAGGACAGTAACGGCGACGCCCGCGCCGCGCTCATGGAACTCGGCCGGGTCTTCACCAGCGAGACCTTCGCGGCCGAGTACCGCGGGTGCCCGTTCATCAATGCGTCGGCCGAATTCGCCACTCCCGGCCACCCGGCGCGCGTTCTCGCCGCCGCGCAGCGCGCGTGGATCGCGGAGACCATCGAGCGGCTGTTGCGCGACATGGGCCATGCCGCCCCGGCGAGGACCGCGCGCCAGCTCCTCATGCTGCAGACCGGGGCCATCTTCGGCGTCGCCATTGACGCCACTCCCGGGCTGGACACCATCTTTCTCGAAGCGTGGGACCGGCTCATCGGCTCGTAGCCCGCGGCTGCCACCCCGGCTACCAGGTGGGGATCAGGCCGCCGTCGATGGTGATGTCGGCGCCGGTGACGTTGGCCGTACGGTCGCTGGCCAGGATGAGAACCAGGTCGGCCACTTCCTCTGGGCGGCTGAACCGGCCGGTCACCGACTGGCGGGCGGCCTGGCTCTCGACGTCCTCGGGCGTCGCGCCGGTCGCGCGGCTGACCGTCGCCGCGACGCCATGGTCGCCGAGCCACAGGTCGGTGGCGACCGGGCCCGGGCTGATCGTGTTGACCCGGATGCCGTGCGGGCCGACCTCCTTGGACAGGGATTTGGAGAAGCTGGCCAGCGCGGCCTTGGCCGCGCTGTAGTCCATCACGCCCGGGTCGGGCAGGGACGCGTTGACCGAGCTGATGCTCACGATCGCCCCCTTCCCGGCCGCGAGCATGACGGGCAGCGCGGCGCGGGTGGTGCGCACCGCGGCCATCAGGTTGATGGTGAGCGACGCCTGCCAGTCCTCGTCGGTGATCTCGCCGAACCCGCCCGGCCTGGGCGGTGCCGCCCCGACGTTGTTGACCAGGATGTCGATGCGCGCACCGGCCGCCGCTACCAGGGCGGGCGGGCCGCCGGGCTGGGCCAGGTCTGCCTCCACCGTGACCACCAGGCCGGTTGCGGCCAGCTCGTCAAGCTCGGCCGAGGAACGCAGCGCGCCGGCGATGACGCGCGTGCCCTCGGCCACCAGCCCGCGCGTGACCGCCAGGCCGATTCCCCGGCTGGCGCCGGTGACGATCGCGGTTCTCCCGCCCAGGCCGAGATCCATCGTGCTCCTTCCCCCTGCCGGTCAGGCGGCGTGGACGTCTTCCGGCAGGTACCCAATCTGCTTCAACATCCCGAACTGGTCCTGAAGCGTGAGGATCTCGGTGACCTTGCCGTCCTGGAAGTGCCAGATCGCCGTGTCGCGCACCTCGACCGGCTGGCCGGTCGCCGCCACGCCGCCGTACGGGCCGGTATGGGTTCCGCGCCAGATGAGAGTCACGGCGAGCTTGTCTCCCGAGACAAACAGGTCCTCGATGCTCGTCGTGAGATCGGGAAAGCCGGTGAGCCGGTCGCGGATCCGGCCGGCCGGCCCGGCCACGCCGACATGGACCCCGTTGGTCCGCAGTTCTTCGCTGAAGATGTCCCCGGCCATCGCGAGATTCCCGGTCCATCCCTCGGTGAACCAGCGCCGGGCAATCGCCATGTACCGTTCGCCGGTTTCCAGCTCGGCCGGGCTCGTCATGGCTGCTCCTCTTGCCCTCGCACGGTGACCTGACGGGTACCCCTCGAGACTGGCCCGCGGCCCCGGCCCGCGCTTGCGTCATCTGACTGAAATCCGGCGGCGACTGGGCGATCCCCCCTGGCGATCGAGGAACCAGGCGCGAGCCGGCCGCGTCGGCAGTCACGTCCCCGCGATCGTCGGCCATGCCCCGCCCGGTCCAGCCCGCGGCCTGCCCGTTCTGGATAGTGCGTGGGTGCACCGAACGGCTCGGGCAGCCCCACGCCTTCTTAACCATTTTCCTGAACGGTACGCCGAGTTGCCGGACTGGGATGAGCGCGGACTCGAAGGTGGTGATGGAACGCGGCTGCCGGCCGGACGGGGTGATCTTGGCCGATCACCCGTCCGGCCGGACCGCTGCCGCTTTGCCGATGCGGCGCTGCGGCTATGACGACACGGTCAGGGTCGCGGTACCGGAGGAGCTGGCATAGCCGTCACCACCGGAGTATGTCCCGGTCACTTTGTCGGTCCCGACCGGTGCGCTGGTGGCTCCGCAGGCGGCGACGCCGCCGGAGAGGACGGCCGTGCAGAGGCTGGTGGACCCGGTGCTGAATGAGATCGTCCCGGTCGGCGTGCCGGTGCCCGACTTCGGGTTCACCACGGCCAGGTAGGCGACTTTGGCGCCGGCCGTGACCGTGGCCGGGGTCAGCGTCACCGAGGTTGTGGTGGGGTTGCTGAGACTCGCCTCGGCGGCTCCGATGGTGCAGCGGGTCTCACCGTGCCCGGGCCGGGCGTCGCCACGCTGATCGGTGCCCGGGCAGACCGTGACCCCGCGCAGCGTGGTGGTTTTGGGGATCACATTGGCGGCCGGGCTGGTGGCCGCGGGCAGCATGGTCTGGGTCGGGCCGCCGTTGCTGGCCAGGGAACCGAGGGCCGGGCTCTTGTCCACCAGGTCGGTCGCGGCGGTGAAGCTGCAGGCGGCGCCGGTCGCGTCGTTGGTCAGGTTGTAGCCAGCGCTATCGAGGCTTGCGGCGTCGTATGCGACGCAGTTGGGCCCACCGGTGTTGCCGGCCACGATCGTCGCGCCCAGGGTTGCGGTGACGTCCTGGCCGCTGTAGATGCCGCCGCCGGTGTTCGCCGAGATCGTGCTGGCGATGACCGTCATCGTCGAGGTGTTGTAAATGCCGGCGCCAGCAGCACCGTCGCTCGAGTTCTTGGCGATGGTGCTGTCGATGATGGTCATGGTGCTGTCGGCATAGTTCCAGATTCCGGCGTATGGCTCTCCCCCGTTGACGTTGCCCGACACGGTGCTGTCGGTGAGCGTCAGGCCACCCCCCACGTTGTTGAGGATGCCAAGAGACCCTTTCTCGATAGTCAGGTCGTTGAGAACTACACCGCCAGCTTCGACGTCGACGACCTCCCCGCTCCCCGTCCCGTCGAGGACCGCAGGCGAGCCGGCCGGGCCGCTCGGCCACGTGGTGATGGTGACTGGGTGCGAGATGGCCAGGTGGTCGTCGATCGTGCCCGAAACTTCGATGGTGGCACCGGAGGCGGCCTGAGTGAGGGCGTAGCTGACGGTGGCGCAGGGACTGGCCGAGGTGCACGTGCCGCTGTCCAGACCTCCCTGCGATACATACAAGGTCGTCGGCGCGGCGGCCTGGGCGGCGGCAGCGGCGAAGACTCCGAAGGCCAGCACCGCCACTGTCCCCGCCGCGGTCGCTGCGTATCGTCCGGCGCGCCCGCGCGTCCAGGAACCAGCGTGCGTGTTCTGTGTTCTCCGCATCGATCCCCCTCAGGTTTCGCTGTCCCGCCCAGCTGGCGGAGCAGTAGACCCATGGTGAGCCCGGCTGGAACTCGGCGGCAGGGGCTGCGCGGCCCAATCGAGCCCGCTTAGGTGGGCCGGCCGGCCCATTCACCGCCGGGCAGCCAGCGGCAAAGGCGGTGTTCAAGTCGCCCTTTTGGCCCCCACAATGGGCACGTGGGGGATAACCCGGCGCCGCGCCACAACCTGCCGGCGCAGGCGACCAGTTTCATCGGCCGGGCCGCTGAGCTGGCCGAGCTGCGGTCCCTGGTGACGGCCGGGTCGCGGCTGGTGACGATCGCGGGACCGGGCGGGATCGGCAAGTCCCGTCTGGCGTTCCAGGTGGCCGCCGGAGCACTGGATGGCGCGGGCGACGGGGTGTGGCTGGTCGAGCTGGCGCCGGTGGCCGACCCGGAGCTGGTGGCTCGCACCGTAGCCGCCGTGCTGGAGGTCCGCGAGGAGCTGGGACGGCCCATGCTCGACACCCTGGTCGAGGCGGTCGGCGACCGGCACCTGCTGCTGGTCCTCGATAACGCCGAGCACGTGCTGGGCGCGGCGGCCAAGCTGGCCGATGCGATGATGCGGTCCTGCCCGCGGGTGTGCCTGCTGGTCACCAGCCGGGAGCCGCTGGGCATCAGCGGGGAGCACATCTTCCGGGTTCCGCCGCTTCCGGTCCCGCCCGCCGATCTCGCCGTCCCCAGCCAGCTGGCTGCTTTCGAGTCGGTGCAGTTGTTCACCGAGCACGCCGCCATGCGCCGGCACGGCTTCGTTCTCGATGAGGGCAACGCCGCGGCGGTGGCGGCGGTCTGCGCGCGCCTGGACGGGATTCCGCTCGCCCTCGAGCTGGCCGCGGCCCGGCTGGGCTCGCTGTCGGTGCTGGAGATCAGCTCCCGGCTCGACCAGCGGCTGCTGCTGCTGACTGGGGGGAGCCGTACCGCGCTGCCCCGCCATCAGACCCTCCGCGCGCTGATCGACTGGTCTTATGACCTGCTCAACCTCGAGGAGCAGCTCGTCCTTGACCGGCTGTCCGTCTTCGCCGGGGGCTGGACCCTGGAGGCCGCCGAAGCGGTCACCGCAGCAGGCGACGGCGGAGAATGGCAGGTGCTTGATCATCTG
>Ga0335075_10012259_pt1 | contig 12957 bp, 9 predicted proteins | sample Lox_Sample_24_FD_206723 | JGI IMG/M metagenome (GOLD analysis project Ga0335075, IMG submission 206723) | Soil microbial communities from Loxahatchee National Wildlife Refuge, Florida, United States - Lox_Sample_2.4 | ecosystem: Environmental > Terrestrial > Soil > Wetlands | place: USA: Florida... | reverse complement strand
AAAAGGATCGCGAGTCGCGGGTCCTTCACGTTCCGCAACATGTATTTGGTGTAGATCTGTGCCTCGGTCCGATAATTGGGCTGCCAGCCCATGATCCACGGATAGCGTCTATAGTCGCTCCATTTGCCGGCCCCGGAGGCGACGAAAAGATTCGGGATCTTGTTGCGCGCCACGTAGTCGGCGATCGCCAAGTTGCCCGCTGTGCCGACTGTCTGGAATAAAAACGCCACCTCGTCCTGCTCGACCAGCCGGCGCACGTCTTCGACCGTGCGAGGCGGGCTGTAGCCGTCATCAAGCGAGATGAAGTCGACCTTATGTCCAACGATGCCGCCCTGTTCGTTGACCATCTTGAACACTGCTGTCGCAGTGCGGCCGAGCGCACTACCGATAGAGGAAGCAGGGCCGCTGTACGCCGTTGTGTTGCCGATCTTCAGGCCAGTCGCGGTGACGCCGGGTGGGTTGGCAGCGTTACTGCGCCGCGCACCACTAGAGAGGCCCGCGGCTAGACCTGACACAACACTGCGTCTCCGGATCTCCATCTCGCTTCCTCCGTCGATGCTCGTGCCTCGAATGCGAGCGAGCCAGCAAGCGATCCCGTCCGCGGTATGAACAGTGTTCCGCGGAGACTTTTTGGCGGGCTGCGGAGGTTCGCAGACTCAAGTGAATGGGTGATGTCAAGGCTGTAAACAGGATGTAAAAAGTTGTTCCACTCCGGCGCGGTTTAGCGCTGGGCTGCCTCCGGCCACAGCGGACGCTGTGGGGATGGCGGCTGCAGGGTTGATATCGCCGGATGAAGGCTGACAAGCGGCGCGCCGCATCCAGTGGAAGCGATTCGGATGGTCCGACGAGTTCGCCCGCTCCGTGCGCGGCCGAATGCGATAGCCCTGAAGGCCATGACACCGGTGCTTGGCCTTCAGCTCTCCGGGATCGGATACTTTGCGAATATCTCCTCAATCCGCCGGAACGCCTTGTCCACTGCTGCGGCCGGCGACATTCCCTGCTTGATCACATCAGCATGGGCTTGGCCCCAGAGTTGCTCGGCATTGACCTGACCCCAAGCCGGGTTGAAGGCGGGATAATCGGGCATGGTCGGACCCAGTACACTCTGGCGCACAAAGGGCGGCCTGTGCGGGTCACTCGGATCAAGCCAGAACGGGTCCTTCTCGACCATCGATGGCATCGCCGGAACCCATCGGCCCAGACTGGCTTTCAGGAAGGCGTTTAATACCTGTGGCCGGATCAGGTATTTCAAAAAATCCTTGGCCACCTCGGTGTTCCTGGCTCCGTTCGGAATGAAGCACCCGAAGACCAGAAGTTGAGCAGGCACCGGCTGACCATCATTGCCGTTCGGCAGTCCCAATGTCACGATTTCGTCGTAATATTGCTGCTTGTTGTCGATGACCGCGAGTTCTGTCGAAATGCTGCCATCAAAATCCATCACGATCAACTTTTCATGGAACGCGTTATTGTCATCTGCGTCGTTCCAGCTTAGTACCTGTGGTGGAACATAGCCTTCCTTGTAGGCGCTGGTCATGTACGTAACCGCCCTGATTGCGGCCTCGCGAACCACAGGGTCCTCTGTATGCAGCTTTCCGTTCTTGGTAAGGATATCCTTTCCGCCATTGGCGATAAGGAACCCGTTGAACAGGAAGTTTCCGTCCCCCGGTCCGACAGTCGTCATCTGCAGTCCCAGGCCATACACCTTGCGCATTCCCTGGGCGCGAAGAGCCTTGTGCACCGGTTTGAAGAAATCGAAACGCGCATCCCAGGTCTTGGGGATATCCTGTGTCTTGTAACCGGCCCGTTCAACCAGGCTGCCCCATACGTGAAACGGAACGCCTCCTTGGCAGAGTGGGACAAAATAGGCGCTGCGCTCCCTCCTTTTGTTGTTGTAGAATTGGGAAGCCAACAGCGCGGTCGGGCTGAACTGGGATTTTTGTGTCTCCACTACGTCTGTCACGTCTGTCAGCCCGTCGTCCCAGGCATTCTGCGGCGTTATCGTGCTGATGCCCCAGCACACGATGTCGGGCACCTCTCCAGTGGTCAGTGCAGATATCGTCTTCTGGCTCAATGCCATGAACGGCATCATGCTGTAATCGATCTTGTTGCCGCTGCTTTTTTCGTACTCTGAAACCACGGCACGGAAAGCCGCATCTTCCTCGGGCACGAAGCCTTGCGGCCACCACACCGTTGCTGCCTTGTCGGCCGCTTTCGCGATGTGGGGCAGCGGCAGAGCCGTAGCCGCGCCTAACCCAAGCGACCCAGAGATGACTGATCGCCGACCAATTGTCGCCATTGCAGGCCTCCTTTCCGTTCGCTTTTTTCTTCTGGGGTTATCCGCGCGTTCGACGGTTTTGCGGGGCGCCGGGGAGTTTGGCAGAGGCAGGTAAATGGGCGATGTCACGGCTGTAAATAGGATGTAAAAAGTTGTTCCACTCCGGCGGGGTTTGGCGCTACGCTGCCCAGGCCGCAGCGGGACCTGCGGGGATAACGGGTTGGATGGTTGACGGCGCGCGTGCAGGCGGACAGTTGCGGCCCCGCCGCATGGTGCTGGGCCAGATCGGCACAGGACCGCAAGCTCGTATTCCGAACCAAGAAGAACGCCTGACGTTTAATACGTAACGGCCCCGTAAACGGTGGCGGGTGGCCCCGGAAGAACAGCTCTCACGAAGGGCGACGGATGGAGGAAGCTCGGAGACCGATCACGGCGCAGGACGGCATTCTGGCCGCAGGGGCGGAGCTTCTGCGGTTCGAGGGGCTGACGCTTGATTTTGCCGGCAGGACGCTCTCAGGTGCCGACGGGCGCGAGATTCCGCTCACGCGCGCAGAGTTCTTGCTCCTCTCAGCGCTGATCAGAAGCCGCGGCCGAGCGTTCTCTCGCGACCAGCTTCTCGACGCGGTCGCCGGTCGTCGCGCGGAGCCCTTCGACCGCAGCGTCGACGTGCTGATCGGTCGCCTGCGGCGGAAGATCGAGCCGGAGCCGAAGGCGCCGCGGCTGATCCTGACCGTCCAGGGCCATGGCTACAAGTTCGCCGCGAAGCCGCTCCCGCTCATCGAGCAGCAGCAAGCGCCGGCCGCGCCGCAGATAGCGGCAGAAGAGCCATCCACCACGCTGGCCACCCCGACCGCCGAGCGGCGGCAGCTCAGCGTGCTGTTCTGCGTTCTCGTCGGCTCGATCGAGCTGGCGGCGCGGCTCGACCCGGAAGATTTTGGCACCCTTCAGGCAGCGTACCAGCGCCTCGTTGCCGAGGCGGTCGCGCGGTGTGACGGGTTCATGGCGAAATATTTGGGCGATGGCCTGCTGGTCTATTTCGGTTGGCCTCGCGCCAGCGAAGCGAATGCCGAGCAGGCTCTCCATGCTGCCCTGGCCGTGGCGGAGGCAGTCGCCCTGGCACCGATCGGGGGCGAGGCGCTGCGCGTCCGAATCGGGGTCGCGACCGGCCTCGTGGTCGTGGGCGACCGTGTCCGCATCGGGGAGGCGTGGGAGCAGACGACGATCGGCGAGACACCAAACCGTGCCGCTCGGCTACAGGCGCTTGCCGAGCCGGGAAGGATCGTGATCGATGATGCGACGCGCCGGTTGGTCGGTGGTCTGTTCGATATCCGCGCGATGGGCGCGGTCTCTCTGAGGGGGCTGCCGAGACCGGTCGAGGTGTTCGAGGTCCGCGGCGAGCGGGCCGACGAGAGCCGATTTGATGCGCTGCATGCAACCGGCCTGACGCCGCTCGTCGGCCGCGGGGAAGAATCCACAGTGCTGCTGCAGCGCTGGCATCGGGTGCAATCAGGCAGCGGCAACGCCGTGCTACTCAGCGGCGAGCCAGGGATTGGCAAGTCACGAGTGGTGCGCGAACTGCGCAATTGGCTTGCTGATACTGCGAATATGCAGCTGATTTTCTCCTGTGCACCGCATCAGCGGGACAGTCCCTATTATCCGTTCATACAGCATCTCCAGCATGCCGCGGGATTTGCCCGCCTGGATGGCGCGGCAGCTCGCCTTGGCAAGCTCAAGGCGTTGTTGGCGAAGACGGGCGGCGACGAGCAGGGGTTCGCACTGCTCGCCGACCTGCTCTCGATTCCGAGCGATGGGTCCTCGGTCAAGTTGAACTTGAGCCCGCGACAGCGAAGGGAGCGAACCGCTGCCGCCCTGATCGGTCAGGTCGTTGCCGCAGCCGCGTGCGCACCGGTGCTGCTGGTTTTCGAGGACGTGCAATGGATGGACCAAACCTCCCTCGAAGTGCTGGATGCACTTGTCGACCGGGTCGCCGAGCTTCCGGCGCTGCTGATCATCACCTTCCGCCCGGAATTCACGGCCCCCTGGAGCAGTCATCACCATACGACGGTGCTAGTGCTGAACCGGCTCGACCATGGTGCAGCGGCGCAAATGGTTGCTCAGATCAGCGGCGGAGCGATGCCCGAGAGCTTGAGCCAGAGGATCATCGCGCGCGCCGATGGCGTACCGCTGTTTCTCGAGGAGCTGACGAAGACGATGCTGGAGGGCGGCGCGGAGGCAGGCACGTCTCTGCCGGCGACGCTCCATGATTCCCTCATGGAACGGCTGGATCGGCTGCCGGCTGCCAAGCACATGGCGCAGCTTGGCGCTGCGATCGGCCGAAGCTTTGCCCACGAACTGATAGCGGCGTTGTCAGATGTCCCGGAGAAGGCCTTGTGTTCCGCGCTGGATCAGCTCGTTTCGTCCGGATTGGTCGCGCGACGCGGATTGCCACCCGATGCGACATATACGTTCAAGCACGCGCTGGTGCAGACCGCAGCGCATGAAAGCATGCTCAAGAGCCGGCGCACGGCGATTCATGAGCGGATCGTCGAGCTACTGTTGACGCAGGAGCCGGATATCGAAGACCTGCAACCCGACCTGCTCGCTTATCACTGCGAGTTGGCTGGCCTCGCCGAGAAGGCGGCCGGGTACTACATTGAGGCCGGCTGGAAATCGGACTCTCATGGTGCTTACGAAGACTCTCGCGAGCAGGTCCGGAATGCCTTGCGGGTCGCCGCCACAATGCCCGAGGGCAAGGCGCGCGACCTCGCCGAACTGCGCGCGCTCAGAGGTCTCGGCCTCACGATAGGCAACATTGAGGGCTATGCTTCGGCGAACTTCAATGCGCCCTACCTCCGAGCGCTTGAGCTATGCGATCGGATTGGCCAGCCGCCGGAGTTTCTGGGGGTCAACTTCGGCATCTCGACCTTTCAACACATGCGCAGCGATCTGTCGGGCCTTTTGCAGACAGCGAAGCGTCTGTCGAGGTGGGGCCAGTTGCGGGGCGATATACGCGGATCCATTCTGGGCGAGTTGATGGCCGGTAAAGCGAGGTCGGCGTGCGGAGCGTTGGCGAGCGCGCGGTTGCATCTGCAGCGGGCGCTCGAGCTCTCCGAAAGGAGCCAGGACGATCCTGCTGTTATCTGGACCTATAAAGTTGTCGTATCGCGCGCGATCGTTATATATAACATACATTCCTACCTTTCGCGAGTCTTGTGTTGGATGGGGTATCCTGAGCAAGCGCTGACGCACAGTTCAGCAGTGGAAGAGCAACGCGAAGAGGAAGTCAGAATCGTAATGGAACCTTTGCGCTTGTGGTATCGCTTGTGGGTGCTGCCCGCCCTGGGCGAAGGGCAAGATCTAGTTGCGACGGCAGAGAAGATGGCTGAACTGAGTCGCCACCACAACCTGCCAATGTTTGCCGCAGTGGCCGCAATTATGCGTGGGTACGGGAGCGCCCGGAATGGGCAACCCGAGGCTGGGCAATTACTCATCAGCGATGGGCTAGCCGCTTATACCGCTACCGGGGCAGTACGAGATTCCTGTTACTATCGGGCCTTACTGGCCGAGACGCACACGATGATAGGCGAAGCCGACGCGGCCCTGAGCATCCTAAGCGCAGCACTCGAGGAGACGGAACGTACCGGCGAGAAGTGCTACGATGCCGAACTCCACCGCGGGATCGGTGAGGCGTATTACCAGCGCGGTGACACCCAGGCAGCGGAGCAATCCTTCAGGCAGGCTTTGACCGTCGCGCACGAACAAGGTGCCAGATTGTGGGAGCTCAATGCCGCGACCAGCTATGCGCGTATGCTGCGAGATCAGGGCGAGCCGCGGCAAGCACATGCTCGGCTCTCACCAATCTACAGTTGGTTCTCCGAGGGCTTCGATACTGTTCCTCTGCGGCGCGCTCGGGCGCTACTCGACGAGCTCGAAGTCGCCGATAACGTCGCCACGCCGTAGGTGGGTTCCGCCTCTCGTAGCCGGATGGTATATATCAGGACCTACACAACCTGATGCTGGCGGTCGCGCTGACGGAGCAGGCGAAAATCTATCCGCTCGGCGGCCAGGCGACTGCGAAGCCGATGCAGTATCCGGATGCGTCCGACGTGCCGGTGAACATGCTGCCAGCCAGCGACGGCACGACCTTCGACCAACTGAAACAACCGGTCGATACTGAAGGCGAGAGCCTCGCCGATCCCGACTGGCGCGGCATGCTCGCCTCGGTCGGCGTCGTCAAAGGCCAGCCGTTCAACCCCGACGCATCGGCGCGCACGATCCTCAACGACGCTGCAAGGACCGGCTACAAAATGAGCCGTGTGATCGGGTTCGAGGAAACGGTAAGCGGCCGTTCGTTCCTATGCCACAACATGGCGTAAACCGAATGTCCGATTTCGGAACATCCTGACCTGGAACCCGATCGGCAGAAAACCACCCATTGCAGCCGAGGCGGTCGTCCGACGGGGCGTCTGCTTTGGAGGAGCCCCGTCACTCAGACTGAACCGCGGTTATGGGCGCAAAGCGGACCTTGACTGGAAGCGTCGCGGACAGCCGCTTCCCACCCAAACCGGTCATCGAATAGGCCTGCTAGTATAACCCGTGCTTTGCCCCATCATCCGCCACGCGCGCCTCGCGCACCGCGTGCCGCGCGCACGAGGACACACCCCAGAAGAACTTCCCCTAGACAGGAAAGACTTCTTGCCCAGGTTCTCGTTTCGTGCTTTAATGCGACCCATGCCCAACCCCGCCACCGCACCAGCCGAGCCGCCGCACCCCGATCCCGATCGGGCCGTTCCCGCGCGCCTCGACACCGCTGGCGCCGGCAGGATCCTCCGCCTCCTCCACACCCTGATCGCCTACGGCAGAAACGTCGTCCAGACGCTGCGCGAGACCGACGACCCCAACACTCTCCCCTGGTTTGCCGTCCTCACCAGGATCTTCGACACCACCAATCCCGCCCTCATCACCATCTACATGATCCGCGGTCTGCTCCGCGCCGCCGCGCTTCAGGCCAGGCTGGGCAGAAGGTTCGCGTCGCTGCCCGCCCTCCTCTTGCCGGATTCGGCTGCGAAGCAGACCAGGCCCGGGGGGAGTGGGCCCGGCCCACGCACGCCGCGCGTTCCCGGATGGAGGACCATCCCACCGGGTTGGCCGGCCCACGATTCCTCCCTCGACCGCCTCCCCACCCCCGAGGAGCAAATGTACGCCGAGATCGTCGCCGAGGACCGCGACCGCGAGATCGGCCCCATCCTCTTCGACGTCTGCGTCGATCTTGGCGTCGTCCCCCAGCAGATGGACCCCGCCACCTGGGACGAACTTCGCCGCGCCATCGCCCTCTACGGCGCCGACCCCGCCCCTTTCGAAGCCCGCCACCTGGACCTTGCCGATCCCGCCCCGCCCACCGCACCCGACGTCGGGCACGTAGGGCCGAAAACCGCGGGCTTGATCCGGGGGCATTCCGCCAACGGCATCCCCAGCCCCACCGGCATCACGTATCCCCCCTGGCCCGCGCCCCGCCCGCAATTCCCAGTTCCCGCCTGCACCGGCCCACCCGAACCTGACAACTGACACCTGACAACTGATAGCTGACCACTGATACGGGACCGGCCCACGGCCAGCCCCGCCGTCCCGATTCGCCTCAAAGCGTGCAGCATCAATAGTTTGCGCCAACACCTCAACGGGTCCAGGCTCGAAATTCAAGCCGAGGCACCACCCGCAAGCCCCGTCCCCTTGCGGGCTACAGTGGTCTCATATTAGTCGAAGTCCGGCGCACCGGGCCGAGCAAGGCGGTGATGGTTGTCGGCGCTTTGGCGCGAACTGCTGGCCAGCGACTGCGACGACGCAAATGCCTCCCTGCTGTTAGCTTTTTCCGATGCGAGTTATGAGACACTACGGGCTCGGCTCTCAACCGTGGGGACACGCGCAAGCCCGTCATGACCGAACATCGCGTGACACCGACCCTGTCCGTCGTCGTCCCCTGCTTCAACGAAGAAGCCGGGATCGGCGCGTTCCACCGCTGCCTGGCCGGCGTCATGGACAAGCTCGGCGAGACCTGGGAGGTGATTTACGTCAACGACGGGAGCTGTGACGCGACCTTGCGGCTGATGCAGGAGCTGCATCGGGCAGACCCGCATGTCGCGGTCGTCAACCTCTCCCGGAACTTCGGCAAGGAGATTGCGCTCACGGCCGGACTGGACCACACCCGTGGCGCGGCCGTCGTGGTGATCGACGCCGATCTGCAGGACCCGCCGGAGGTCATCCCGGAGCTGGTGGCGGCCTGGCGGGAGGGCAACGACGTCGTCTATGCCCAGCGCCGGGTGCGCCATGGCGAGACGTTTCTGAAGCGGACCAGCGCGGATCTGTTCTACCGCGTGATGCGGCAGCTCGGTGGCGTGCGGATGCCGCGCGATGCGGGTGACTTCCGCCTGATGAGCCGTCGCGCGGTGGACGCCGTGCTGCGGTTGCGCGAGCGGCACCGGTTCATGAAGGGATTGTTCGCCTGGGTGGGTTTTCCATCCAAGGCGGTGCTGTACGACCGCGCGCCTCGCCACGCGGGTAAGACGAGCTGGAACTATTGGCGGCTGTGGAACCTGGCGCTGGAGGGGATCACCAGCTTTTCGGTCATGCCGTTGAAGGTGGCCACCTATTTCGGACTGCTGGTGGCGGTTCTTGCCGGGGTGTACATCATCCAACTGATCGTGCGTACCCTGGTCTATGGAAACCCGGTTGCCGGCTATCCCAGCCTGATGGCCGTGGTGCTGTTTCTCGGCGGCGTGCAGATGATCATGCTTGGCGTGATCGGCGAATATCTCGGCCGTGTCTTCAACGAAGTGAAGCAGCGTCCGCTTTATCTCGTGGAGAGCGTGCTGCCGTCATCCTTGCCGAGGAATGTTGAGGGGCCTGATCAGGATATCGCTGCCCCGGGGCAAGCCATGCCACCCCCACCGGCATGGCCCGCATCGAGCCGCGGCTGTCGGCTTTAGTTCGAGACAACGCGAGGAGCGACCGCGGCTAGTACAATGATTCTGTGGAACCGCTCCTATCATCGGGCGACAATGGCTCGCGGCGGGGTGGGAACAGTCTGCGATAGAAGCTCGCTCTAAGGAAACCTGGCTGACGCTGTGCGGCCGACTTCATGCGGTCGGACGCGACGAGAAAGCAATCAAGTGGACACGGAGTTGCACGAAGCCTGCACGGAGTTTCACCGAGAAGGAATCTGCGTGCTTCGCAAGGCTAGGCCCGCCGTCCACCTCTCCCGCCCTGCGGGAGAGGTCGTCGCGCGTAGCGCGGCGGGTGAGGGTGCCGGCAGTTCCAGTCACCCTAAATGTGCTCCTAAACCGCGAGTCCAACTGATTGCCATCGCACGTATCGGCCACCTTCTGGGGGTCATTCAACTCCGTGAGGCTCCGTGCGGTCTCGGTGCAACTCCGTGTCCACTTGGTCGCTTACGGTCTCCGCAAGCTGGGCGGCCGGCGGCATGGGAGTCGGCTCATAGAAACGCTGTACCGGCTCACGCGTGCACAACCCGAAAACTCGAGGCAACCGAATGAGCTTCTACCAGCGCCACATCGTGCCACCCCTGACTCATCTCGCGATGCGGCAAAGGTATCTGGTGCCGCACCGGAAGCGCGTGATCGACGGAGCCGAGGGACGGGTGCTGGAAATCGGCATCGGATCAGGACTGAATTTCTCGCTCTACAGCACCAAGGTCACGTCGGTCATCGGACTGGAGCCATCGCCTCAACTGCTACGCATGGCCGGCGTACGAGCGCCAGGCGCGAGGGTCCCTGTCACGCTGCTCGATGCGTCGGCCGAGGCGATCCCGCTCGATACCGCAAGCATCGATACCGTCGTCACGACCTGGACGCTGTGCACGATCCCGAACGCACCGATTGCGCTGGCCGAGATGCGTCGCGTGCTGAGGTCCGGTGGTTCGCTGCTGTTCGTCGAGCACGGCCGCGCGCCGGAGTTGGGTGTCGCGCGCTGGCAGGACCGGCTCGATCCACTGTGGTCGGGCCTCGCCGGCGGCTGTCACCTCAACCGCAAGATGGATGATCTGATCGCCGGCAACGGTTTCCGGATCGAACGCCTAGCGAATGCGCGGCTGCCGGGGCCGCGAACCCACACGTTCCTCTACGAAGGCAGAGCGAGGCGGGCATGATGATGAGAACGCAGTGCCACATGTGCAGTGTTGCCCTGATATTGGAGATCGCGGCGCTCGAATTTGTCCCACGCACGCGGCGGTTCGTGCGGCCCATGTCGAATGAAACTGCGTTTGCTCCGGCCGGATACATCGCCTGATTGCTTGAATTGCCCCACAGCGGGTCGTCGCCAGCGGATTGGGTACGGCTGTGCCTCATAGACTCGCCTATACGTCCCTCCCAGCCGCGGCGTTGTCAGGCAACCGAACAGACGTGGCATCGAGCCAAATATCTGTGCGCTTCCCCGCCGGGTGTCGCGAAAGGAAATGGATGGAAGGTCTGCTCACGAACCAAGTCCGAGGAGGCCCATGACGTGAGGCCGCCCGGTATCATTGCCTTCCATATCGATCGTAACGAAGCGGTCGATTGTCGGGAACCGGCCCGATGTAGCGGCGGTACGCGTCGATCCAGTTGGCGGCGATCGCGGCGCGCGCGGTCTCCAGTGGTAACGCGCCGCTGCAGACAAGGTCGTTCAGCCGGCTCTCGAGCCGGTCCTTCGCGTAGCTGCCCCAGTCGCCCGATGCTTCGTGCGGCTCGGGCCACAAATTGCGCGGATCGGTCGGCGCGCCGCCAAGCTCCAGCGGAATGAGGTGATCCTCTTCGTAATCGCGGAGCCTTCGGTCGCTATAGCCGTACTCAGCGATCTGCTCGCGTTTCAGCGGCTCGCTGTAGCTCTCGGGCGGGCGCACCAACCGAGTCCAGCCACGCACGCAGATGGTGGTCTCGATGGTCTGCTGCGTCACGTCCGGATTGACGGCGCCGGGGGTGAGCTTCGGGTCAGGGAGCGGACCCTGCGAGCGCGCCTGACTGGCGAAGATGACGAGCCAAAGGGCCGAGAGGCTGGCAAGGCGCATACAAGGCATCGTCGTCGCCGGGTCCTGCTGTCGCGCCTGTTCAGTGCCCGCCACCGCCGAACGGGATCGTCAACACGATCCCCGGTACCGGCTCGATCGGATGAGTGCCCTTCGTCATGAAGTAGAACAGGTTGCTCTGGGGCTCGGGCCGGCAAAACCCGTCGGGGCAGGGGTCCAGACCGACGCGGCCCAGCGACAGGCTCGGCCCCGAGTCGATCTGCGCCTTTGGCGGATTCGCCGAAAGATAGAGCGGCGGTTGCGCGGCGGCAGGGGAGAGCATCAGCATCGCCGCAATCGCAAACGTCAGGGCCCGGACGCGGTGGCTGGTCACGCTGGCTGCTCCAGAAGGCGACGATCAATCTGGTGTCCCGGAGCGCGGCCGGCAATGCGCGCGCTGTTGCTGGAGGAAGCGGCGAACCGCCGGGTCAGACTCCAGACCGATGGCTCGCTCGAAGGCATGGTCGGCGGTATCGGCCTCGCCAGTGCGGGCCAGCAGGACGGCGCGAGCCGCCCAATAGGGCTGGTATTCGGCGAGCCTCCGATCATCAGCCAAACCATTGAGCGCCGACAGCCCGGCGGCAGCGCCGAGCTGCTCCGCAATCGCAGCGGCACGGTTGATCGCCACGACCGGCGAGTCGGTCTCGGCCAGCAATGCATCGTAGAGCGCTATGATCGCCGCCCAATCGGTGTGGCCGGTCAGCCGGCGCGCCGCATGCGCCGATTGCACCGCCGCTTCCAACTGAAACCGCCCGAAGCGGCCGGCGGCGCTCGCCCGTAACAACAGTGCCTCTGCTTCGCCGATCAGGGCGGCGTCCCATTGCCGCGGATCCTGCGCGCTGAGCGGCACGTAACCGCCGGCGGCGTCCCGGCGTGCTGCGCGCCGTGCCTCGGCGTGAAGCATCAACGCGAGCAGGCCGAGCGCTTCCGGTTCATCGGGCAGCAACGAAGCGACCACGCGCCCAAGCCAGATCGCCTCTTCGGCAAGGCCGCGACGGCGCTCGGTCGTGCCGGTGGGGTCTGTCCAACCTTCGGCAAAGGCCGCATAGATCGCATCGAGCACCGGGCCGAGCCGCTCCGCCAGCTCGTCCGGTTCAGGCACGCGAAACGGAATCGCGGCCTCAAGGATCTTGCGTTTTGCTCGTACCAGCCGTTGACCCATCGTTGCCGGAGCAACCAGAAAGGCCGAGGCGATCGTGCCTGCATCGAAACCGAGCAAGGTTTGCAGGATCAGCGGTGCACGGGCGGCGACTTCGATTGCGGGATGCGCGCAGGCGAACATCAGGCGCAGCCGATCGTCCGGGATGTCCGGGGCGGCGTCATCAGCGGCTTGCGCCGTTTCTGCCAACAGCAGCAGCGGCTCGACCGCAGCCTGTTCGGTGCGCCGGCGGCGGACTGCATCGATCGCCCTGCGCCGCGCGGCGGTCAGCAGCCACGCCTCGGCCGAGCGCGGGATGCCTTGCCGCGGCCAGGCGGTCAGGGCGCTGGCGAAGGCTTCGGACAGAGCGTCCTCGGCCGCCGCCACGTCGCCCGTACGCGCCGCGAGGAAGGCGAGCAGCTTGCCGTAGCTATGGCGCGCTGCCCGCTCGACCTCGCGCTGCGACGTGCCGCGCGGATCGATCATGCCGCCGAG
>Ga0335075_10012257_pt1 | contig 12958 bp, 9 predicted proteins | sample Lox_Sample_24_FD_206723 | JGI IMG/M metagenome (GOLD analysis project Ga0335075, IMG submission 206723) | Soil microbial communities from Loxahatchee National Wildlife Refuge, Florida, United States - Lox_Sample_2.4 | ecosystem: Environmental > Terrestrial > Soil > Wetlands | place: USA: Florida... | reverse complement strand
AAGTTCCAGGTCAACTGACCGTAAGCGGCATTCGACTGCTCGTAATAGTTGTTGGAGAACAGCTCCGCCCACAGCGCACTGCTGAACGGCGCCGGCTCGAACTCCAGATCCAGATCGACGGTGTCTCTCACGTGGTAGAGGCCGATCAGCCATTGCAGGCGACCCACCTGGTTGCTGAAGCGCAGCTCGTCGGATTCCTGACGATCCTTCATATGGGTGATCAGAGGATTGAAGCACTGCGAGGGATCCACCTGATTCTGGCAGTAACTCGCGTCCGGTCCATAGATCGTCTCGGGATCCGACTGGGTCCAATTCTGCCATCTCACATTGCCGATGTAGGATAGGTCAAACCAGGGCAGCGACCAGTCGAGGTTCAGCGTGACGCTCTTGACTTCCCAGTCGAGGGCCTGACGCCCGGGCATGGCCCCGTATGCGTAGGGCGTGGTCCCAGTCTCGCTGAGATAAAGGCCCAACGGTGCACCACTCGCCGCTCCTCCCGTGCCCGCGCCGCCATTGTGGGACTCCTCATAGGTCAGCAGGGCCGAGAAATTGCTCGAAGGCTTCCAGAGCATATGCACCCGGCCGCCCATGAAATCCTGGTCGTCGAAGTCACTGTCGTTGCCGAGCAGGTGGACGTAGCCGGAGTGGTACTCGTGATCCACTGCGACGCGTATGGCGAATGTGTCGGAAACGGGCACGTTCAAAGCGCCCTCTGCCGACAGCTCATCATAATTGCCGAAATCGATCGAGCCTGTCGCGCTGGCGGAAGTCAAGCTCGGCTTATTGGTGATGACATTGATGGCACCCGCATTGGCGTTGGCACCGTATAGGGTTCCCTGCGGCCCGCGAAGGACCTCGATGCGGCTCACATCGTACATTCCCTGAAACGCATCTATCTTCTGTATCAGATTCACCCCGTCTTCGCTGTAAGAGACTTCCGAGTCTCCGGTCAACGTCTGCGCCGTGCTGACGATGCCGCGGATCGCGACCGTCGAGCCATTGGAATTTGGAGCCGCCATGAGATTGGGCGCGAGGTCCGAGAGGTCCGTGGACGTAAACGACCCCGACTCGACAATCTGATCGCCCGTTATTGCCGTCACGGCGACCGGCACCTTCTCTATGTCCTGGCGAAACTTCTGGGCGGTGACTATTACCTCGCCGAGCATCCGCTCCTGCGCTTCTTGCTTGGTGAGGTCACCCGGTGCAGGTTCGCTTTGTGCCCAGGCCGGGCTGAAGCCGCCGATGCACAGGCCGCAGCTTATGACGGTCGGAATATGCGCGCGCGCAAGATATGGCCGAAGTCGCCTCATTGCCGGTCCCCCCATCGACTTCTACTAGGATTTCTATTCGGTGGCACTTTAGTGCCGCAGGACCGAGCGAGGCCAATCAAAAGCGCATTAACAGCAATAAGTTTTAGGTGCGCAGCGCCCACCCGCCATCGCCGGATTCACGGGTAGTCGGGCGCGCCTCTGGGATCGCCCATCGAGTGACGCACTGTCGAAATGCATGCGACAGTCATGCGCGTCTTTGCGCCAGCAGCCTCAGCGCATCGGCCGCAAGCGACATGTCCGCGAGCCGCTCGAACGGCAGGATTTCGCTCTGTACCCCAAAGCTGACATTGACGGCCTGCATGTAGTGCAGGCGCTGCGGGCTCAGTGTAAGGTCCACGGCAAAGGCTTTGTATTGCTGAATATAGCTCCACTGTGCTTCGTGCTCACCCGGCGGGGCATGCGGAAATTCCGAGCGACAACTTTCGAGGAACGCGCCCCGGGCCGCCGGAGTCTGCACGAAGCGGTAGAGCGTTGCATAAGCGGCCAGAGCCCTGACCAGGGCGTCGCGATTCGACGCGATAGCGCGATCGGAGGTCCAAGCGGCCTGAAACGTGTATTCCTTCAGCTCCAAGGTCATGTTGCCGTGATCAACGAGGTGTACGCCATGCGCCGCTGCCTCACCGATCAATGACGCCTCACCCGCACCTGCGTCCACGATACCTGCGGCAACGCTGCGGAAGATGTCTGCGCTCGAGCCAATGCTGACGAAGCGTACCTTGGAGACGTCCACCCCATGTTTGCGCAGCAGCAGTACCGTGAGCTGATAGACGAGAGCACCGACCGACCCCGTCCCGACGGCGCGGCCTTCGAGGTCTCTGAGCGTCTTGACGTCCGTTTTCCCACTGAAAAGCGCGAGCATCGGCAGGAGGGCGCCCCCAGCCAGGATCTTGAGCGGCGCACCATGCGCGACAGCCGGAAACACCTGCCCGAACCCGGACATCATTGAAGCATCGACGGATCCACCAACGATCGCACCGAGAATCCTCGTGCCGTCGGGGACGCCCAGCACCTCCGGATCGAGGCCGAAGGACTCGAGGAATCGCTGTCGGCGCATCAGCGCAGCCATGGCCAGCTCCAGTGTGCCAGACGCGTTGGCGATCCGAATCGGTCGCCCGCTGGCTGCCCGCACGCACCGGAGAGACGTGCAGGACATCGCGGCCGCAGCGGAAGTGGCAAGGAGTACACGACGGCGGGTGAAAGTGCTGGACATGCTTGTATCCCTATGTGCTGATCAATATCGGAGCCGAAGATGACTGACAAGTTGCTCTTCGGCATTATCCGCGCTGCGCGATCCCATTGCTGAGGGCCGAGTTGTCATGCACCTGCTCGGCGACAGCGAGGCGCTCCGCTGCGGTGATTCCATTTCCCTTCATTAGGGCCGCAGTGAATGGGCCGAGGGCATGGCGGCCGCCTCCTCGAGAAAGGTCTCGAGCTCCCCTGGTTTCCCGGGAAGCGTGTGATTGCAGCAAGTCTTGAGCGCCGAACCGTCCTCGAATTGGGCAGCGTATCCACTCGCGTCGATCAGAAGCGATTACCTCGACAGGCACGTTTGGGGGAGCTACCGCCGCCGCACGGTCGAGATGAAAGTGAAATCACGGACTTATCGGTGCTGGATACCTCTCCTGGGCACCAATAATTACCTTACCTGATGGCTCTCAGACCCGATCCCGCAGCGAAGTCGATTCCGGGCTATACGGCGAGTCGAGGATCTACGCTATCGAGGTGAAGAATACAAGGCGTGCTGACCCGAGCGGCGCGGCAGCTCCTTCAATTCTGCCTCCCGAATCCGGGCCGTGCGCGGGTCCGCAAAAGCCCACCTTGGGTAGAGGCACCGCTCAATCCTTGCCCGGGAAGCCTCCCAGTCCGTGAAAGGTCATGTACAGCGAATACGCGCTCACAGCCACGGCAATCAACGCTGAAGGCGAACGGAACACAGGTACCGTTCGCTTTACAGCAAAATCCAGGTACGGTCGCTAGGAAGGTCGAGTTCTGCTCACCGGAATCGGATCTCAAAGTAGCCCGGGACCCGTGCCGAGCTGGTGCAAGATGCTTCGTTTGCACCACTGGCAGCATTCGCTGATGGCTGTGGTGCAAGGCGTTGCAAGGCGACTGTCGTATTGCCTCGCGTGATTTTGTTACCGCGTGCATCATCAGCGAGGTTACCGAGCTGCTTCCCGTCTTTCCTGGGTAGGATTTCGAGACGCAAGGCGTGATGCGGTCTGACGCCAGTCGAGACTTGCCCCATCATTCTCCGAGGCTGTCGGGGAAGCCCCGCGAGTCCAAAGACGATCGGTATCGCCCAGCTGCGAGGGGTATTGCATCGATCGGTGCCAAATCTACGCATGCGACCCGGCCGCCAAGTGATTCTGACGCCTGACGCATCAGCTCGATTGCCGCCGAGCCGAGGAGAAGGAAATGCGCGGCGCGATCGCCTGCTGCGCGACGATCGTCGCACGCTCCACGATTTAAAAGTCGTAACCGAACGACACGTCGATCACCCGTGGCCGCAAGGACCTGTTCGACGATGAATTGATCGGTACTGGTGAACGTGCTGGCGTTGGAGTTGCTCAGATTCTCGCCGTGCAGGTCCACAGGCCAGGCGCGATGGGAGGGGCCAATTGCGGCGTCCACCCTCGAGCGGGCGGGATCCTCGAAGCGTCCGCGGGACGTTGTGAGCACCCCGCCCGCGCCCGGGACACACACCCCTGATTGTGCGCTGGACACCCCGATATCATTGACGAATATCGGATATTCCACTACGATCTAGCCACACTAATTCGTAAGCCGACGTGATGCGCAACAGGAGATCCGGTGGAGCTCAATACCAAAGGGCCGCTGCATGGAGTCCGCGTGCTAGAGCTGGGCACCATGATTGCCGGGCCGGTAGCCGCAACGTTACTTGCGGATTTCGGCGCTCAGGTCATCAAGGTCGAGCAACCGATCGGCGGGGATCCGATCCGCCAATCCGGCCCACTCGTGGACGGCGAGAGTCTCTGGTGGAACATCGAGGGCCGCAGCAAGCGCTCCGTCACGCTCGATCTGCGCGTGCCCGCGGGGCAGGAGCTTCTGCGCCGGCTCGCCGCGAAGGCTGACGTCCTCATCGAAAACTTCCGCCCGGGAACCATGTCGCGCTGGAACGTGGGATATCCCGAGCTGCGCACGGTGAATCCGCGACTGATCATGCTCAGCGTGTCCGGATATGGTCAGACCGGCCCCAACGCGCCCCTACCGTCATACGACCGGGTCGCACTCGCCTTCTCGGGCTACCTGTATGTCAGCGGCTATCCGGATCGTCCACCCGTGCGCCCAGGATTCTCGATCGCGGATTATCAGACCGCGCTCTGTGGCGCGTTTTCGGTCATGATGGCCCTCTACCACCGTGATGCGTGCGGTGGCTCGGGGCAGCACATCGACCTTTCTCTCTACGAAACTGTCTTTCGCTTCACCGATTACTTGATCACGGCCTATGACAAGCTGGGCGCCGTGCGCGAGCGCACGGGCAATTTCGCCTATGCCGCCTCGCCGGGCGATCATTACGAAACGAGCGACGGCCGCTACCTGGCGCTGACGATCGCGGCTTCCACGGTCTTCGAGCGGCTCTGCGAAAGCATGGGGCGATCGGAGCTCGCTCTCGATCCCCGATTCAAAAGCCATCCCGCGCGGGTGGAGAACTATGTCGAAATCAACGGCATCGTGGCGGCCTGGATCCGCTCCAAGCCGCTGCAGTACGTTACGGCACGGCTGCGCGAGCATGGTGTGCCGCACTCTCTCATCTACTCGGCGGCCGATATCGCCGGCGACCCGCACTATGCGGCGCGCCAGTCGATTGCGACAGTGGATACTCCCCGCCTGGGTCCACTCAAGATGCCGGCGCCCGTGCCGCACATGAGCGCGACTCCGGCTCCGCCGCTGAAGCCGGCGCATACGCTCGGCGAGGACACCGAGGCCGTTCTGCGTGAGCTGCTCGATCTCGATGCGGACCGCATCGCCGCGCTCCGCCGCGACCGGGTCATCTGATGGTTGGTAGCGGCCGCAGGATCCCCTTCAGAACGTGACCACGACGCGACCGGGTTCGGTGAAGTCTGCGGCGCGGGCCAGAGCGTCCGGCAGTCTGTCGAAGGGCAGCACGGCCTTGATCGTGGGACGCAGTGATTTCGATTCGTAGTGTTGGTGAATGAAACGAATAGCCGCCGCACGCAAATCCGGGTCAGTGCGAAAATTGATGTCGACCGGCGCACCAAACACCGCAAGATTGCGCAGCAGCAGATAATTCACCTTGAGCTCGGGAATGATGGAGCTCAGAAACCCGACCACGACGATTCTGCCGCCCGTTCGCAGCAGACGCAGGCCGGCTGCAAACAATTCCCCGCCCACCATGTCAATAACGACGTCCGCTTCGCGTCCCCCCGTCTCGCTCAACAACGACTCCCGCAGCGTCTTCTTGAGATCATGACCGGCGTTGGCGACGATACAGGCCGCGGCGCCCATGGATTTCACGTAGCCCACTTTCGAATCGTTGGAGACAATGGCCACAGGTATCGCGCCCACCGCAAGGGCAATCTGCACGCACGCGACACCGACGCTGCCGCTGGCGCCGGTCACCACCACGACTTCCCCGGGACGAACCTGGGCGCGCCCCAGCAGCGCGACGTAAGCGGTGTTGGGAGGTGTAATCATGGCGGCGGCCTCGACAAAGGAGGCGCCGGGAGGCATGCGATCGCAATCGGTCGCTTCCGCTATGGCCAGCTCGCTCCATGCACCATGGCTGATCTGGCCCATCACGTTGTCGCCAACGCGGACATTTGTTACCAGTGCGCCGATCTGCTCGACGGTACCCGCCGTGTCACGGCCAGGCACGAAAGGAAGTGGCGGTCGTACCTGGTACTTGCCTTCGAGCACCAGCAGGTCTGGATAGTTGATTCCGGCGGCACGAGTGCGTATCAGAACTTGCTGCGGCTGCAGAGGTGGAATCTGCACCGATTCAATCCGATGACCTCCGGCCGGACCGAACGCTCGAACAAGGAATCCGCGCACGCTCATTTCAGCACCGTGCGACTGGGCTGTCTCCGAGCGTCGTTTTCATGGACCCGTGCCCAGCGCCCGCTATCACCAAGGATCGAACGGTCTTTGTTTTTCTCCACCAGCAAGCCTCATCGACGCGGGACCTGCCGGCTTGACCCGGGCCCTGAAACCGGTGAGCACACTATATTCCGTTGTGTGCTCACCGGGTGGTCCGTCCTGAAACTATCCCAAGCACCACGACGTTCGGTGGCGGCCCGAATGACGAGAGTCCTCAGTCCTAGTCGGCTCGCTTCGCTCGATCCGGAGGCGGTGGCAAATGAGCCGCGGCGTTGTTCTTCGCAGCCATTTCGTACATCTCATCGCATCCTATGAAGCCCGCCACTCGGTTGTCGCCGTCGACTCCACCCAGGCCGCTGAAGAATATGGTGAGAGTGACCAGACCCTTTGGACCGATAGTTGGCTCGTGCGTAATCCCACCGGGCTCGCAGATCATCTCGTCCTCATTAATGCTGCCGTGCTCGTAAGAGAAGCCACCTTCCAGCACGTATGCGATTGCATCTCCGTAATGATGATGCGGAGGGGTCTTCTCACATGGATCCATCTTGATCAGCGCCACCGTCAGTCCCACGTTCCGATTGATATGCAGCAGCTTAAAATACGAACCCGGCAGCGCCCAAGGCGTCCACGGTAGGGTGGCGGCTCGAGCGATCACGGAACCATCGGGCCAACGCTCAGATTTGAGCACGTTCTTCATTTGGGCGACCATTTGGGTTCTCCTGTGCACGAACAAACGCAGTGAAACCGGTTTGCTGATTCCCGATGGCGGCGGGGCATCAGCGGATCACAGCGAAAACTGTAGGCGGACCTTTGCATTCCAACAAGTCAGAGCCCTTCACAAATGCTAATATCGGATACGCATATGTGATATGCGATATTAGTAGAGTTGCGATCGGCCGTCAATTCCGTCGCGGCTAGGACGGCGGATTGTTTTGCGATCCACCCCGGGGAGGCGCTCGATTTCTCGCTAGCTGCGCCCCTACCGCAGCGGGGTCCCGACGGCAATTCGCAGCAGCGGCTTCAGGCGCGGGAGATTCTCAGGTGGCAACAAGCGGCGGAGTTTGAGTGGTTGCCAGGGCGGATCCGGGAGCTCATTGAGGCGGGCGGGGGCCTCTTGATCGGCGGATGGGCGCCGGGAACGTGAAGAAGAGTAAACTACATTTCAATACAGTCACCCCGCGGTCGAAGCTCGTAAACCATGACCCCCAGAAGGACCGGCGTAGGACGCCGCAAGAAGAATCTCTCCAACGTGCCGGAGGTCATCGACTCGCGCCGCCTGCTTTACTTTCACCACGTCGCGCGAATGCGCAACTTCAGCGCGGCCGAAGCGATCCTTGGAATCGCGCAACCGGCTCTCAGCCGCCAGATCCAGCATCTCGAAAAGGAGCTGGGTGTGCAGCTGCTGGTACGCAACGGGCGTGGTGTCTCTCTCACGCAGTATGGGGAGATTCTGCAGCAGCACGCTGCTGAGATTCTCGGCGGGATGGCCAATACCGTCGAAGCGCTGCAGGTCCGCAGGCGCAACCCTACCGGACAGATCAGCATAGCCGCGTCCGCTACGATCATGGCGTACTTCATGCCCGACATTCTGCAACGCTTCGTTGCAGCTTTTCCCGAGGTGGAGGTGACCGCCATTCAGGCGACGACCGGCGACATCTACGACCGGCTCGGCATGGGTGAGGTTGATGTGGCGGTCATCCTGCAATCGAGCAGCTCGCAGAAACTGGCCTGCGAGCGCCTGATGGTCGAGACGCTGCACATTGTCGCTCGGCATGATCACCCGATCGCACGACAGGAGTCCGTGCGCCGCGACCAGCTCCCGGAACTCAACCTGATGCTGCCGGCCTCCAAACACGGGATGCGCCAGGATATCGACCGCTATTGCAAGGAAGGCGGAATCGATCTGTCCGGCAAACTGTTCATCGACAGCGTACCGCTGATGAAGGCGCTCGTGCTCGATGCCGGGGTGTGTGCCGTCCTGCCGCACATGACCTGCAAGGTGGACCTCGACCCCGCGAAGTTCGTCTACCGCCCGCTCCAGCCGGCTCTCACCCGCTCTCTGTATGTCGCTAGCCTTCAATCACGCGCGGCGGCGCCCTTCGTCAAGGCCCTGATCAGAGAGGTGATCGAGGTGTTCCGCGCCAAGCAGCAATCTCTTTCGCAGTGATCGTGCGGACCCGGGGGCTAGATCGGGTCCCACGGAAAGACGTCGGCCGAGATATCCAAAGGCTGGAAGCTCGGCTTCATCGCGGGCAGCAGATGCTCTGCGATGCGTTGCGGTGTCCAGCCGTCCGCACGGTGCATCGAGCGTATCGGCCGTGGGTGGGAGAAGAGGAAAATCTCGTTATTACGCACGCAGAATATCTGCGCGTTTACTTCGGCCGCATGCACCGAGCAGAGAAAAACGGCGAGCGGGGCCACCTTTTCAGCCGACATGGTCTTGAAGCGCTCCAGACGCAACCTTTCCGCGTCGGAGCTCGGCTGTATGGTTTCGGCCATCCGGCTCCATGCAAACGGAGCGATGCAATTGGAACGTATGCCGAAGCGCGCCATGTCGAGAGCGATCGCCTTCGATAGCGCGACCACGCCGAGCTTGGCGGCGCCGTAGCTCGATTGCGCGACATTGCCGATCAAGCCGGACGTCGATGCGAAGTGTACGAAACAGCCCGAGCCGCGCGCGCGGAAGTGCTCGGCAGCTGCCCGCGATACATGGAAGTAGCCGTTTAAATGGACGTTGACGACATCATGCCAGTCCGCATTGGACATCTTGTGAAACATCCGATCGCGAATAATACCGGCGTTATTCACCACACCATCGAGCTGGCCGAACTCCCGAATCGCATCGGCGACGATGCCGGCGGCCTGCTCTGGATCGGCAATGTTCGCGAAGTTGCCGCAAGCGCGGCCACCCTGGCCCCGGATCTCTGCTACGACCGATTCGGCCGGGCCGGCGTCGCGCCCGTCACCGGCGATCGACGATCCCAGATCGTTGACGACAACAGCCGCCCCCTCGCGCGCCGCCAGCAGGGCGATCTCGCGCCCGATTCCCCGCCCGGCGCCGGTCACCGCGATAACCTTGCCGCCCAGCATTTGCTCAGTCACGTGCGCCGCTCCGTTGGACCACCGGCACCGGCTTTATCGGCAGCCTTCTCCCTGGCCGACATCAGCTTCTGCGACAGTTGCGCAGCCTCGTGAATCAACCGTTTGGGGAAGTCGCCTTCCTGAGAGTCACCGATACGATCCTTCGCTCCGACGGCGGTCAGCGCGAAGGCAACCTGGTCGGGAGCATCGAAGACTGGAGCGCCATAGGCGGTGATGTGGCTGCCGAAGCGCTCCGGCACCGAGTGTGAAACTCCCAACGTGCGCACTCTCTTCAAAATCGACTCGATGGACTCCAGGCCGGGGATGTTGGCGACACCGCTTGCCCGCATCCGTTCCAGCTCGCGCTCGAGATGCGTGCGGGCAATCTCTCGTGGCAGGAAAGCGGAAAATACCAAGCCACTGGCGGCAAGCAGGGGCGAGACGACGATCCCGGTGCGCAGATCGGGGAAAACCGGGTTCCTGGAGGGCTCCCAGGCAATAACGGTGGCGCCGCGATTCCCCCAGACAGCAAGGCCCACAGTGGTGTCGAGACGCTCGCTGATTCCAGTCAGCGCCGTACAAGCAAGACGAACACCATCCACGTGCGTGAATGACGCAGTGGAGCCTGGAAAGGAATACGCTCCTAGGTCGTGCGCCAAAGCCAGCATATAGCGGCCGCCGCCGAACGCGAGAGGCTTGAGGTCGGTATGCTCGAAATTCTCCACCTCGCCTAGAAAGACCGCATGATCGCCTCCGGGGTAGGTGGCCACCTTGCGGCATTCCAGGACCGCCACCGCTCCCTCGATGATCGGCAAGCCACCGATTCCGCTACGCACCTTGGTGTCGAGAAACTTGTCGACGCCGCTGCGGGCGAAGCGCTGCGAGATATGGGCCTGCTCCGCGGCTAGAATGTTGATCGTGAAGCGCTCGGCGTCACGGAAGGCAGCGAAGCTTCGCGAGGCAAGCGCCTGACTCCAGAGCACCAGAGGGGGCTCAAGGGAGACGGAGGTGAACGAGTTCGCCGTGATCCCAACCGGCGACCCATTCTGGTCCAGGGTGGTCACCACGGTGACACCGGTCACGAAGGTCCCGAGGCAGTTTCGCAGAGCTCTCTGATCTATCGGGGACACGATGCCCACAGTCGTAGCTGACCGGAGAGCATAATTCTACATGGCATATCTGATATGCACAAATGGTAGTCGAAAGATCAGCCTCGCGAGGAAGCGCGCCCGTGGGCAGCGCCCCGATGCGTGACCGCCGCGCGCCGGGCGGGCACATAGGCGGTCTCGCCGAGCGCCTCATACAAGGCTGCCGTGGCCTCGTAGTGAGCCTCCAGTCCCGCTCGCTCGAGCAGACCCACGATGCCCTCCGGGTAGCCGAGCCCCAGGCAGAGTGTCTTGTCGAGATCTTCGGCGGAGGCCAGGCCCTCATCCAGGCGACGCAGGATCGCGTTGTAGACCGGCCGGATCAGGCGATTGACGATACGCCCGGGAAAGTCATTGCATACTGCGACTTTAAGCCCCCCCTCCTCGAAAGCCGCCTTCGCTGCGGCACACGTTTCGGCGGAGGTGAAAGGCTTGCGGACCAGCTCCACCAGGTCGCTGGGCGGAAGGTGGCCTTGCCGGAAGCGCGCAAATCCAACGACCCGCCTCATGTCCGGCCGATCCAGCTCCCCGGTGTGAACGCCAAGACATTCATGGCCGAGCTCGATCGCGACGAATGGGTAGCGTTCCATCTGCTGCACGGAGGTGAGCAGCTCCCCGGCCTGGTCGCCCAGCAGCAATAGTCCCCCGCCGGGCTCACCCCCCTGCTCCAGGAGCGAATGAGGCACCGGAAAGGATCGACTCGTACCCCGCCGCAGGACCTGGACCTTCATGACATCAAGCTCCGAACATCTTCGAATCGCCATAGGTGTGGAATCCCCGACCGCTTTTCTTCCCGCAGCGGCCGGCGGCGATCATTCGCCTTAGCAGCGCGGGACAGTTGGCTCGCGGCTCATGGGTGAGAGCCGACATCGCATCGCACAGCAGCCGCTGCGTGTCGAGGCCGATCAGGTCCAGCAGCTCAAGCGGGCCCATGGGGTATCCCAGAGCGGTCTTGATCGCCAGATCGACGTCGGCGGGCTCGGCTACGCCTTGCTCGATGAGACGGATCGCATCGTTGTTGAAGGGGATGAGGAAGTAATTGAGTATGAAACCGGGCGTGTCCTGCGTGGCGACCGGCTGCTGTCCCAGTGCGAGGCACAGGTCCCAGGCGTCCTTCCAGGTCTGCGCCGACGTGTTGAGGCCGGGAGACATCTCCACCAGCTTCATGAGCTGCGCCGGTAGACAGAAATGCATTCCGACGAACCGATCCGCTCGCCCCGACGTGGCAGCGATTTCGGTGATCGAGATGGTGGAGGTATTTGAGGCGAACAGCGTATGCGGCTGGCAAATCTCATTCAGGGCGCTGAACACCTTCCCTTTCACCTCAAGGTCCTCGAACACCGCTTCGATGACGATATCGCAGCAAGCCAGATCCTCCATTCGTGCGGTCGCTGTCCACTGCTGCAAGGCGGCCGCACACTTCTCGGCAGAAAGCTTGCCGCGCTGCACCGACTTGTTCAGAAAGGCCTCGGTCTGGATCCTGGCGGCCGCGAGGACGTCGACTCGGCTGTCGTGGACCCATGTTCGGAACCCCGCCCGAGCCGCGACGATCGCAATGCCGCTGCCCATGGTCCCCGCTCCGATGATGCCAATGCGTTTTGTCATTTGCAGCTCCTGTCGCACTCACCGATCCAGCAGGCTTCGGCCTATCAATTGCCGATGCACCTGATTGGTTCCTTCCCAGATCTGAGTCACCTTGGCGTCGCGCATGAGGCGCTCGAGCGGATAATCCCTGCAGTACCCGTAGCCTCCCAGCAATTGGACGGCGTCGGTGGTGACACGCATGGCAAGATCGGACGCGCGCATCTTGAGTATCGAGGCTTCGACACTGAAATCGCCCGTACCCGCTTCGATGGAGCGGGCCAGCGACCAGAGGAACGACTCACACAGTACCAACTCGGCGGTCAGGTCTGCCACCATGAATTGTATGCCCTGAAACTCGAGTATCCTGCGTCCGGACTGGCGTCGCGTATTGATGTACTCCAGTGCCGCCTCGAGAGCGGCCCGGGCGATTCCCAGGGCGTGCGCCGCGATGCTCGGGCGCGAGCGATTCAGCGAGGCGAAGAGGATCTGCAGGCCGCCGCCAGGGGCTCCCAAAACATTCCGGCGCGGCACCTTGCACCTCTCGAAGGCGAGGGCCGTGGTGCTCGAGGCGCGTAGACCCATCTTATCTTCATTGCGTAGAAACCGCAGGCCTGGCGTACCTCGCTCCATCACCACCACGGAGAGCGCCGCTCTCGGGTCGGCTATCGTGCTCCACTTGCCGAAGATCACGTATACGTCAGCCACGTCTCCATTGGTGATGAAACACTTTCCTCCGTC
>Ga0335075_10012256_pt1 | contig 12958 bp, 14 predicted proteins | sample Lox_Sample_24_FD_206723 | JGI IMG/M metagenome (GOLD analysis project Ga0335075, IMG submission 206723) | Soil microbial communities from Loxahatchee National Wildlife Refuge, Florida, United States - Lox_Sample_2.4 | ecosystem: Environmental > Terrestrial > Soil > Wetlands | place: USA... | reverse complement strand
GAGGAACAGGTCGATGATCGTCCACGCCGCGCCGCCGACCACGTGGAAGAACTCGAGCGGCCACAGTTCGTTGACGGCGATTCCGGCGATCAGCAGCCCGAGCACGACCGCCACGATCGGCAGCCCCGCGCGGGGCACGATCTGAAAGTCGGGGCGCTCGATCGTGGCAGGCGCGCCGGAAGCGCCGGACGCGCCTGCGTCACCGGGCACGCCCGAGGGGGCGCCCACGTCGATCGCGGTGGCGCTCACCGCCGCCTCCGTAACGTCCAGCCCTCCTCGGCCATGTGCCGAACGTTACACCGTCGGGTGGCGACGTGTGGGAAAGATGTGAGCCCGGCGATTGGACGAGTTGGCTGGGAGAGCCGATGGCCGGATCACGGGCGGGACCGAACTGAGGGAAAGCGAGCGGTCGGATCGAGCTGCGGCGGCAAGCCGACGTCCGGGATCGAACCGGAAACCTTCGCTTTACAAGAGCGATGCTCTACCAGTTGAGCTACGTCGGCACGGGCACGCATCGTAGCGCTGGGGGATTTGGTGATGCACAGCAAGCCGGCGCGCGGCCGAGCGCTCAGGCGCCGATCGTCCTGTCCAGCAGCGCGAACAGCTCGGTGAAATGACGCTCCGCAGCCGCTTCATCGTAGGCGGCGGTGTCGCTCATCGTGTAGCCGTGGGCGGCCCCCTCGTACAGCTCTGAGCGGTATCGCACACCGGCCTCCGTGAGGGCCTGCTCGAGCGTTGCCACCTGCTCGGGGGTCATGCTCTGGTCGTTGTCGGCGTAGCCGAGGTAGAGCTCGGCGGAGATCGCGCCGGCGCTGAGGTGGGGACTGTCCTGCTCGTCGCTCACGAGCCCCCCGGTGTGGAAGGCGGCGAGCGCCGCGACGCGCTCCGGGTAGGCGGCGGCGATCTGCCAGCCGATGCGCCCGCCCATGCAATAGCCGGTGATCGCGAACGGCGGTTTTGCGAGCGTGCCGAGATAGTCGAGATATGCCGCCCCGTCGCTTGCGATCCGCTCGGGCGTCAGCTGTGCCATGGCGGGCCTCAGCCGTGCGAAGAACGGGTCCCGCTGTGCGGGGTCCTGCAGGTCGGGCATCTCCATGTTCGACGCGCGGCCGGCGCGATACAGGACGTTCGGGGCGAGCACGACGAACCCTCGCGCCGCGATGCGGTCGACCATCTCCTGGATCCGGGGACGCAAGCCGAAGGCGTCCATGACGAACAGCACGCCCGGATGGTCCTTGCCCGGTTCGGCTGTGGGCCGCGAGAGGTAGGCGTCCGCCACGCCGTCGCGGGTACTGATGTCGATCGTTTGGCCTGTCATCGCTGCCGGCTCCCATCGTCGCTGGTCGGAAAGGTGCAGCCTAGTGCGCCCCTGACTTTGCCGAGCAAAGTATGCTTTAGTTTGCATCGCAAAGTGAACCGGAAGAGGACGGGAGCAGGGCAGAGCCATGCAGGAAAAGGACGACATCGAAGAGGTTGGGAGAGCCAGGGAAGCCAACGACGGCGACGAGTTGGATCCCCGTGAGGCGGCGCGGCTGCTCGCCCAAACCGAGCGTCAGGCGCGGCGCCAGTTCGATGTCAGCCCGCCGTGGATGACGGTGTTCGGAGGCGGCGTGATCCTCCTCGCCTACGGGGCGCTGTGGCTGTCGGTGCGCGGCCAGCATCCGTACACGGGGCCGAGCCTCGGCGTCATCGCCCTCGTGTACGCGGCGGTGGTCGTCTCGATCGCGGTATCCGCGAAGGTCTACCGGCGCGCCACTGCCGGGGTCGAGGGACCTTCAGTCAGGCGGCAACAGCTCGAGGGGGTCGCGATCCTGGTGTCCTTCATCCTCGGCAGCCCCGTGCTGCAGGGCGCGCTGAAGCATTACGGCTCAAGCGACGCGATCGTCTACGGGGTGATCCCCGCGGCGGCGCCGCTGATCGTCGTCGGCACGACCGTTGCCGGCATCGCGGCCAGCAGGGCCGACTGGCCGCAGTTCGGTGCCGCGCTCGTGGTTGTCATCGGTGGCGCGGTGGCCGCATTTGCGGGGCCGAGCGGCGCGTGGCTCGTGGCCGGGGTCGGCCTGTTCGCCGGGGTGGTCGTCTACGCTCTCGCCGGGACCCGGCTGCAGCGCGCGTAGGGAGCGAAGGTCCAGCATGGACGTGCTCGATCAGGTGATCCACGCTCCGGCGCGACTGCGGATCCTCGTAACGTTGGCCGCGCTACCGGATGGCGACACGCTCTCTTTTACGCGGCTGCAAGACATCCTCGACCTGACCTCGGGCAACCTGATTACGCACCTGCGCAAGCTCGAGGACGCCGGCTACGTCGAAAGCGAAAAGAGCGGCAACGGCACCGCGTCGCGCACCTCGGTCGCGCTTACGCCCCGGGGCCGCGCGGCCCTCGACACCTACACCGACACCCTCCGCAACCTGCTCGGTGAGCTCTAGCCCGATCGCCACTGCGGTCGCGGCACGAGGACCACAAGGACCTGCGGTCGCGACACACTCACCGTATGCTCGCGCGTATGCCCTCAAGCCGGCGATGTGGAGCGACCACACGCAGCCGAGCTTGGCGATGGTGCGCGCCCTGTAACGGGGCGAGCCGGAGCGGGTATCGAAGTACATGGAGGTACGCTCCCTACAACAGGCGCCAGAAGCGCATCTACAGGCGCCTGCCGAGTTCGAGCAACTCGGTTTGGGCGTCGACCCGGGCGCCGGTCCCGGCTCCGATCCGGACGCCAACCCGGGAGCCGGTCCAAGAGCCGAGCTGAACGCATACCGCGAGCGTGCCCTGCGCCGCGGGGTCAACCTGCTGCTGTACCGGATGCTGCGGGCGATCCTCGTGCCGGTGTTCCTGGTGTACCTGCGTATGGGGCGCATCGGTCGCGAGCACCTGCCGCGCACGGGGCCGCTGCTGCTGGCCGCCAACCATCGCAGCTTTCTCGACCCGTTCGTGATCGGCACGCTCGTGCGCCGCCCCGTCTACTACATGGCCAAGCGCGAGCTGTTCGAGCGCCGGCTGACGGCGTGGCTGTTGAGCTCGCTGGGGGCGTTCCCGGTCGATCGGGGGGCGAGCGACGAGGATGCGATGCGTACCGCGCGGGAGATCCTGAGGCGTGGCGACTGCGTGGTGATCTTCCCCGAGGGGACGCGCACGCAGTCCGGCCCGCTGGGTTCGCCGCGCCGTGGCGTGGGGCGGCTGGCGCTCGAAACGGGCGCTCCGGTGGCGCCGGTCGCGGTGATCGGGACCGAAGAGGTGCGCCGCGGTTGGCGCGTTCGCCCGCGTCGGGTTCGTGTGCGGGCCGGCCGGCCGTTGCGGTTTCCGCTCGTGCCGGAGCCCTCGCCGAAGCTGGCCGGCATGGTGATGGACCGCATCTGGACCTGCGTGAACCTGCAGTGGGAGTGGCTCGGGGGCGCGCCCGCGCGTCTCGCTGAGCACGAGGATGCGACGCGGCGCAGGGAGCGATACGTGCGGGCGGCCTGAAGACCGGGTGCCAACGGGAGGATAGTGTGGTGATGAGTGGACCAGGACGGCACGCCCAAGGCCGAGCTCGACGCCAAATTCACCGAGCTGTATCGCACGCACCTGCGCGACGTGTACAGCTACGCCTACTACCGGGTGGGCAACCACCACGACGCCGAGGATCTGACCGAGCAGACGTTTCTGCAGGCCTATCGCCACTTCGAGCGGGCGCTGCGCGAGTCGCGGGGGCGGCCGTTGCGGCCGTGGCTGATCAGGATCGCCCACAACCTTGCCGCGAACCTGTATCGGGACCGCTCGCGCCGTCCGGCGTCGCCGATCGACGACACGACTGTGCTGGCCGCGCCGCACACGACCGAGCAGCTGGTCGAGGGCCGCGAGCAAGCCGTGCGCGTGCTGGACGGCGTCAGCCGCTTGCCGGAGGACAGGCGCGAGGCGCTGATCATGCGCTTTGCCCTGGGTATGGACAACCGCGAGATCGCCCGTGCGCTGGGCCGCTCCGACGGGGCGACCAAGGTGCTGATCCATCGCGCAATCAAGCAGTTGGAGGGGCTCGTGAGCGAAGACGGCCGGGAGCGAGAGGCCGACGATGACTGAGGCCGCCTCCAAGTTCGAGAGCTTGCTGCGCGAGGCGCTCGCTCCGGTGGAGCCACCGGCGGACCTGGGTGAGCGCCTGGAGGGCGCGCTCACGAGCATCACCGAGTTGGCCGCCGACGAGCTCGAATCGTGGGAGCTGTCAGCGATGCGCGATCCGCGCAACTGGGTGCGCCCGGCCGCGGCTGTGGTCGTCGGCGGGGCGGCGGGTGTCGCGCTCGTGCTGCTGCGTACGCGCCATCGCGCCCGCCCGAAGAGCGAGCACGCGCCGGACAACGCCGGTCAGCCGGGCCGCGTCCGCTAGCGTCTGCGCGCGTATGGCCACCTGCTATCGCCACCCCTCGCGCGAGACCGCCGTGTCCTGCTCGTCTTGCGGGCGGCCGATCTGTCCGGACTGCATGACCCCAACCCCCGTGGGGATGCGCTGTCCGGAGTGCTCGCGCCAGCGCACGAAGGTGGTGCGCATGCGCGACATGACGCGGGTGCCGGTTGTGACCTACACGTTGATCGCGATCAACGTGATCGTGTTCCTGGCCGAGGGTACGAGCGCGTTCAGCATCGAGGGCGAAGCTTCGGGAACGATCGTGAACAAGGGCGCGCTGCTGGGCTCAAGCGAATCGCCGGCGCTGGCCGGCCAGGGTGTCGCGCACGGTCAGTGGTGGCGAATCGTGACCAGCGGGTTCCTGCACGAGGACTTCATCCACATCGGCTTCAACATGCTCGTGCTGTACTACCTCGGGATCATGCTCGAGCCCGCGCTCGGCCGTCTGAAGTTCGGGTTGATCTACGCGGTTTCGCTGCTGTGCGGCTCCCTTGGCGCCCTGCTCGTCTCCCCGCACGTGCTGACCGTGGGCGCCTCGGGCGCGATCTTCGGGATCATGGGCGCCGCCGCCGTGGAGATGCGCGCGCGCCAGATACCGCTCATGCAGAGCGGGGTCGGGATGCTGATCGTGATCAACCTGATCATCAGCTTCACCGGGTCCAACATCTCCTGGGGCGGGCACATCGGCGGGCTGATCGGAGGGGCGCTGGCTGCGTGGGTGCTGCAGCTCGGCGATCGCTACCGCTCGCAGGCGCTCGCGCTGGCCGGATGCGCCGTGATCGGGGTGGCGGCGTTCGCGGGCTCGCTGGCGACCTCGCACTCCAGCGAGGTCGAAACCGTGAGCCCCACCCAGCTGCAGATCGGTCCCGAATCGTGAGTCGGCTCGTCGGCCGGCCTGCGAGACTCGCCCGGCGGCCCGTGCCCGGCTGTCCGCGTCCAGGGGATCGAGACCGACCGACGCGCGCGATAACCTAGCCGCGTAGATGACGTTGCTCAGCGACGCTGAGATCGAAAAACGCCTCGCCGCCCTCGACGGGTGGCGCGGGGATGTGCCTGAGGGGTCTGGCGAGACCGGTGGGTCTGCTGGGCCCACCATGATCGTGCGTGAGCTGAAGTTCGAGGACTTCGCGGCCGCGATCGTGTTCGTGAATCGCGTAGCCGAGCTGGCCGAGCAGGCGGATCATCACCCGGACATCCTGATCCACGGCTGGAACAAGGTCAGGCTGACGTTGAGCACTCACTCCGAGGGCGGCCTCACCGAGGCCGACTTCGAGCTCGCTGCTCGCATCGACCAGCTGGCGTGACCTGAGCCCGACTCGCGTGAACGGCCTGAAGCTCATCCTCACGGCGGTGCTGATCGCGGTGAACGCGTTTTTTGTGGTCGCCGAGTACGCGCTCGTGCGCTCGCGCCGCTCGCGCCTGGAGATCATGCGCGACGAAGGCCTGCGGGGCGCCGGGCTGGCGCTCGATCAGATGCAGAGCATCAACGAGTACATCTCGGCCGTGCAGATCGGGGTGACGATGACCTCGATCGGTATCGGCGCGCTCGGCCTGCCCGCGCTGGCGGACATCTTCAAAAATTGGTTCGGCGACGCGATCAGCCACGGGCTGGCGGTCGTGGTCGCGGTGGTGGCCTCCTACCTGATCATCACCACCGCCCAGCTGATCGCCGGCGAGATGGTGCCCAAGTTCTATGCGATCGACCGCGCCGAGCAGGTCGCCCGCCGTGTCGCGCGGCCGCTGCAGGCGTTCAGCGTGGCGTTCCGCCCGTTCATCCTCGGCCTGACCGCGCTCGCGCGGCGGATCCTCACGCTGATGGGCGTCGACATGAGCCTCGAGCGCCGCGGCGGCTCGCCGGATGAGCTCAAGCGCCTGATCGCCGAGTCCTACGCGGGCGGTCACCTGGACCCGGGCGAGGCGGGCATGCTCACGGGCGTGTTTCACCTGCACGAACAAGAGGCCCGCCAGGTGATGACCCCGATCCCGGCGGTGATCACCGTGGATCTGGCCCAGGACGTCGAGACGGCGCTGCAACGCTGCATCGCCTCTGGCCACACCCGCCTGGTCGTGACCGAGGAAGAAAACCGCGACCGCGTGCGTGGGCTGGTGCACGCCAGCGCGCTCGCGGACCGGCTGATGCACGACGGGCCGCACGCGTCGATCGGGCCGATCGTGCACGACGCGCCGATCGTACCCGAGACCAAGCCGCTGGACGACCTGCTGGCCGATCTGCAGCGCCAGCGGACCTCGATGGCGGTCGTCGTCGACGAGTACGGCCGGGTGGTCGGCATCGTCACCGTCGAGGACATCGTCGAGGAGGTCGTCGGGGAGATCGTCGACGAGACCGACCCCACCGCGGGGGAGATCAGGCGCCTGCCCGGCGGCGATTGGTTCGTGCGTGGGCACGTCGCCGTGGACGACCTCGCCGACTACGGTCTGGAGCTGCCGGTCGACACCGACGCCTACAACTCGGTCGGCGGGTTCGTGTTCGCCGAGCTGGGCCGTCTGCCCCGGCGCGGGGACACGATCAACACCGGCGGCTATTCGATCCGCGTGGAGTCGGTGCGCGACAACCGCATCGACTCGGTGCGCATCCGCTCGCGCCGTCCGCCGCCGCGGCGTGAACCCGAGACCGCCTGACGCGGCCCAAAAACACGTCCGGCCCGCGGGGGGAGCGGGCCGGAGCGTGTGCACTGGGAGGAGGCGGGTGTGCGTGCGACTTGCGTCGCATGCTCCAGTATCTCGATGGGGATGAACGTCAGCTAAAACTCGGCTCAGACTTCCTAAATCCTCAGGTGGCGAACGTCACTTGGTGTAGTCGTGGAAGCCGTGTCCGGTCTTGCGCCCGAGCGAGCCGTCGGCGATCAGCCGGTTGATGCGCTCCGGGACGGGCTCGCCGATCGTGTCGCCGATCGCCGCCGAGACGTCGAGGCCGACGAGGTCGAGCAGCGCGAGCGGTCCCATCGGATGGCCGGCGCCCAACCGCATGCACGTGTCGATCGCCTCCGCGTCCAGACCGGTCTGTTCGAGCAGGCGCACGGCGCTGAACAGGTAGGGAAAGAGAAGGCGGTTGACGACGAATCCGGGGATGTCTGGAACCTCGACAGGGGTCTTGTCGAACATTTCGCACAGAGCGCGCGCTCGCGCGCGCGTGTCCTCGGTGGCAGCCGCTCCGAACACCAGCTCAACGAGTTGCATGCGCGTTACCGGGTTGAACACGTGCAGTCCCGCGAACCGCTCCGGACGCCCGCTCTCGGCTGCCAGCCGCTCGATCGACAGCGAGGAGGTGGTGCTCGCGAGGATCGCCTCGGGGGCGAGCAGTTCGTGCAGCTGGGCGAGCACGCCGGCCTTGACCGCGTGATCCTCGACCACGGCCTCGACCACGAAGCTCGCCCCTGCATCCGCGAGCGCGTCGCGGTCGGTGACGACCTGGGCGTGCTCGGGATCGACTTCCGCGCCCAGCCGCGCGAGCGTGCGCTCCACCGTTTGGCGAGCGCGCTCGGCCGAGGCCTCCGAGCGCGCCAGCAGCAGCACCGGTCCATGGTGCGCCGCCGTGGCGGCCAGGCCGCAGGCGATCGCGCCGCTGCCCACTATTGCCAGGCGCTCGCTCATGTGCGTGTGCGTGTGGGTGTGGGTGCGCGCATCGGTGTGCGTGTGGGTGTGCGCATGGGGTGGGTGCGTGGGGGGTCGGAGTGTGAGGGACGAAGTTCGGTATTGGCGTGGGGGTGTGCATGGGGTGGATGATCAAATCTCCCGGCCCCCGCAATGGCGATGTTGACTGACCAGTCAATCTAGTTGTGCGGCACGGTACAGTAGGGGGGCCGAGAGTAGTGGGCCGGGCACGCGCATGGCCCCTCCGGCGCACCCAACAACGCCGCCCGACGCGCATCGGCCCAGGGCGCACGGACCTGTAGGAGGACCGTCACATGAGGCAAGCAGAGGGCCGCGAGGTCGTGATCGTCGAGGCGGTGCGTACGCCGATCGGCCGCGGGCACAAGGAAAAGGGCTACTACAAGGACACGCATCCCAACGCGCTGCTCGGCAAGTGCTACAGCGAGGTGATCTCGCGCGCGGGCATCGACGCGGCGCAGGTCGAGGACGTGGTCGCCGGTTGCGTGCAGCAGTTCGGCGAGCAGGGGTTCAACATCGCGCGCAACGCGTGGCTGCAGGAGGGTCTGCCGATCGAGACCCCCGGCACGACCGTCGATCGCCAGTGCGGTTCTGCCCAGCAGGCGGTCAACTTCTCTGCGGCGCTGATCGCCGCGGGCGTGCACGACGCGATGATCGGCTCGGGCGTCGAGCACATGGGCCACCTGCCGTTCGCCGCGGGCATGAAGACCCAGGAGGAGTTCGGGTTCGCGTTCACGCCGGAGCTGATGGCCAAGCACAACATCGTCGGCCAGGGTCTCGGCGCGGAGATGATCGCCGACCAGTGGGAGATTGCCCGCTCAGAGCTCGACGAGCTCGCCATGCGCTCCCACCAGCGCGCCCACCAGGCGACCGAGGAGGGCAGGTTCGAGCGTGAGATCGTGCCGATCTCGGTGGGCGGCGAGACGTACGTGACCGATCAGGGGATCCGCCCGGACACGAACCTGCAGACGCTGTCCCAGCTCAAGCCGGCGTTCAAGCCCGACGGCAAGATCACGGCGGGGAATTCCTCGCAGATCTCAGACGGCGCCGCCGCGGTGCTGCTGATGAGCGCCGAGAAGGCCTCGGAGTTGGGACTCACGCCCCGTGCGCGGATCGTCGACCAGACGACCGTCGGCTGCGACCCGGTGAAAATGCTCGAGGGCCCGATCCCGGCTACGACCAAAATTCTCGAGCGCAACGGAATGACGATCAACGACATCGATCTGATCGAGATCAACGAGGCGTTCGCTCCCGTCGTCGCTGCGTGGCGGCGCGAGCACAACCCCGACATGGATCGCGTCAACGTCAACGGCGGTGCGATGGCGCTCGGCCACCCGCTCGGCTCGACCGGCGCGCGGCTGATCACGACGCTGCTGCACGAGCTCGAGCGCTCCGACAAGGAGATCGGGTTCGTGACGATGTGCTGCGGCGGTGGGCTCGGGACCGGAACCCTGATTCAGAGGGTCTGACCGACCCGACCCTCAACCCTGCGGTCCTGCCCCCGTCCAGTTCACCGCGACGGGGGCCAGGGCCAGCAGCGCCTGCCAAGTGGCCGCTTCGGTGTGGCCCGAGGGCGCGATGCCGTGGGCTGACTGGAACTGCTCCAGGTTGGCGGCGGTGGTCGATTCGAAGATGCCGGTCGTCGGCTGCGAGGGGATGGCCGCGGCCAGGTGCTCCTGCATCCACAGCACCGGGTCGCCGCGGCTGCCGGTGGAGAGTTCGGTGTAGCCGGGGTTGGGCGTGACCGACGTCAGCGGGACGAGCGGTTCGGCCAGGGCGGTCCACTCGCTGGAAGGCGTTTCCTGCCAGTCCCACCAGGAGATGCCGGTCGCGCCGTAGTCGACTGCCTCCTCGCGGAAGCGCACGAGTTCGGCGCTTGAGGGGTGGCTGTAGGTCTGCCCGAGCGGGTAGATCGGGCGGCCGTAGACGCGGTTGGCGATGTAGGTGTTGGCGTAGGTGGTGTCGATCGAGTTGCCGATGTCGCGCCAGTACATCTGTGGCACGTTGAACTGGGCGCCGTTCGGGCCCAGGAAGACGGAGTAGGGGAAGGAGGTGTGGTCGTAGACGTAGGGGAAGGAGGCCAGTCCAAGCGGATAGCTGGGCCCGATCTTGGCCCGCAGATCGGCGATGTAGGTCTGCGCGGCGCCGTAGCGGCCTTCGTATTCGGACTCGGCATCGATCACCAGGCAGTCGGCGCCATCGGCGACCGCCTGCGCGCCGAGGGCGGCCTCGCCCGCGGGGTTCGAGCCGTAGACGAACTGCCATGCGCACACGTGCAGTCCGTTGGCGTGCAGCGTCTGCACGAGTTCGGGCGAGAACTGGCTCCAGTAGTTGGTCGAGCCGTCCGAGCTCTTGACGTAGAGCGTGGTCACGCCAGCGGCGTGCGCCTGGGCGACGATTGAGGCGAGGTTGCCGCCGTCGGAGGCGCTCAGATACCAGATCCACATGCCCTGCCCTTCGAACGCTGTGCCGCTTGGCGCCGCGGCCGGGCTTGCCGGGGCGGGAGGATCAGCCGAGGGGGGAGGGTGCAGCGCGCCGCGCACGAGCGTTAGCGGCCCGTAGGAACTCGAGTAGCGCCCGTGGCTGAGCAGCACCATGATGTTGCCCGAGTGCGCGCTCTCGGGCACGGTCACCTCCAGGCCGGCGGCGCTCTTGCGCAGGTGGGCGGCGGGGGACACGCGTGTGATGCGCGCGCGGGGGCGGCTGGGAAACGCGATCACCATCCCCGTCGTCAGGCCCCGTCCAGTGATCAACAGCGTCCCGTGCAAGGACACCTCGTGTGGGTTGGTCCCGCAGTGGCTGACCGGAACGCACTTGACGGAGGTGATGCGAACGGTGAGGACATGCAGGCTGGGCTTGGCCGAGCGGTGGGCGGTGGGCTTGGCCGCCGGCGTGTGCGCCGGACCTGCCGGTGGAGTGGCGCCCGGGACGGTGGCGCCCGGGGAAGTGGCGCCCGGGGCGGTTCCGGTGGTGCCCGGAGCGGTCCCGCCCGCGGCCGTGCTCGCCGCCCCGGCAGGGGTCGCCAATACGCACAGCAGCGCTAGGACTGCCGCGAGCATGAGAACTGCCGGTCGCTTGTTGGCGCCTGCTCTGCTCACCTCGGCTCCAATCGGGGGTTGAAGCGGGTCCGGACCTTAGCCGGTATGAGTGGCAAAACCGACGAGCGGGACGGAAGTTGCGTCGGCTCGGCCGAAAATCAGCCCCAGCGAAAGCCTGCCTCGGCCGGCATGGGCGCGAGCGGGCTGGCCGGCAGGTCGGCCGGGGGGTCGGGCAGGTTGTAGCCGGCGGGGGCCACGTCGTTGGGGGAATCGGCGTGAAACAGCGAGGCGAGGTACTGGATCTGCCCGCGTCCGGGCCCGAGCTCTGACTGTCCGCCGCCGTACATCGCGATGTCGTGCGCGGTGCAGTAGTCGTAGGTGTCGAGCAGCGAGCGCAGCCCGCCCAGGCGCGAGGGCTTGATGTTGAGCGCGCGCGGTGCAAACGGGAGCGCCCGGATGTCGGCGACGCTGTGGATCGGCGCATCCCAGGTGATCCGCTCGCGGTGGGGCTCGAGGATCGGCTCGGTCTCGGACGTGAGCTTGGGGTCCTCGATCCACGCGTTCGGGAACGCCTCGACCACGCGCCGGTACAACCCCGGGTCGGCTGGATTGTCGACGATCGTGCCCTCGTACTGCCCCTTCAGGTCGACCGACTCCACCGCGCCGAGCGCGACCAGCTGCGCGATCAGCGCATCGTCCCACGAGGGCGTCGGGTCGAGCTTGAACTGCAGGCCGGGGGCGATCGCAAGGCGCCGGCGCAGCGGATCCAGCGACGGTGGCTCGCCCAGGCGCAGCGAGGCGACGAACCGCACGGGCGCCGGCGTGCGCCCGAGTGCGGCGTGCAGCGTATGGCCGGCCGGACGCAGCCCCAGATCGAGCGCCGCGGAATCGAACGCCCAAGCGCGGTAAGCCTGAAACTCGGGCCGCTCGACGGGTTCGGGAAAGAGCTCGAGCGTGCGCAGGTGCTCGGTGAACGTCTGGAGGGTGTGGCGGCCGGCGAGCGGCAGCGTCGCTCCGGCGCGCCGGAGCGCGTCGTGGGCCTCCCCCGCGTAGGTGACGTCCTCGCCGACCCCTGTCTCACCGGCTCCGTGCAGGTGGATGACGGTTGTCTTGCGCACGAACTCCGGCGAAAACGAGGTTTCGAGCAGCTCCAGCTCGTAGCTCTCGATCTCGACCGGCAACCCTGCCAGCAGCTCCCACGTGCTCATGGCGTCCTGTCCATCAGATCCTCGGCTCCGGTCGGTGTGGTTGGGTTGGGCTTGGCCCCTCGGCGTTGGCTCCCGCGGGCCGGGCTGTGTCGGCCCCGGTAGCCCCGCGTTCGAGTTGCGCGACGAGCTCGTCCAGACGCAGCTCCTCGAGCGTTCCCGACACCGACTCCAGCTCACGCGCACAGAACTCGATCAACTTCTTGCCCTCACCCACGAGCGCAACCGTCTCGTTGAGGCTGGCCTCGCCGGAGTCCAAGCGGCGGATGATCTCCTCGACGCGGGCGGAGGCTGCCTCGTAAGTCTGGGCCTGAGTATTCGTCTGGGGCGGCGGCGTCTCGCCAGCGCCCGCGGCCGGGACTTGCGACTGAGACTCCGATTGCGCGTCGCTCACGATTCGGACACCTTCACGCGAAGGGTGTCGTCGGCGAAGCGCAGTGCCAGCTTGCGAGCCTTGCGTGCGGCCGCCGCGGTGGCGATCGGCTCCCCGCTGGCGCGGGACTGCACGAGCGCGTACCCGCGCTCCAGCGTGCGCTGGGGGTCGTGTCCGGCCAGCGCGAGCGCCAGGCTGCGCAACTCGCTGGGGCTGCGCGTGCGACAGTCGCGCACGGTCGAAGTGGCCTTTCGCTCCAGCACGACTGCTCGCCGCACGGTCAGCCCCCGCTCGCCGGCCACGCGCCGTCGTGACCCGGCGCGGATCTCACGCAGT
>Ga0335075_10012255_pt1 | contig 12960 bp, 17 predicted proteins | sample Lox_Sample_24_FD_206723 | JGI IMG/M metagenome (GOLD analysis project Ga0335075, IMG submission 206723) | Soil microbial communities from Loxahatchee National Wildlife Refuge, Florida, United States - Lox_Sample_2.4 | ecosystem: Environmental > Terrestrial > Soil > Wetlands | place: USA... | reverse complement strand
GCCATATTCATGAGCTTCAGGTAAACTTGGTATGCGGCGTTGCCCATGTTCGAATCCATCGGCTGCCGAAGTAGCAAAAGATGTGACTGATTCAGCAGGGCGGACTCTTCTAGCAACAGGGATAGATATCGACAGGTTGTCAAATATAGACGGCTCCGAGAACTCAGATGCTATAGTAATAGACTGAAAGGTATTGGTAAAGCTGATGCTCGAGCGAACTGTGTTTCCTATGGTCTGCTGGTCCTGAGCTACTTGATGGTGTGAGCCTACGAAAGTGCCTCCAACACTTGAACTGTCGTCTTCTGCCAATGAACTTTCCTCCATTTCAGGAGCAGAAGCAAGCTTGTCCCATAATCTCTCCCGCCGTTGCCAATTTGCTTCCCCTAGTTTTCTGACAAGGCCGGCCTCCAGAGAAGGAAATCGATCTTTGATGATTAAGGCAAAGGGACGAGCAGGCTCGGAGACACCTGAAAGATCATCGATAAGAGATGAATTCGTACGCTCGATGAGTACATAATCAGTAGCTGGGTGATCAAGGGAAGGTGATAGATCGGCTAGGCTCTCCATATATGTATTCAAATCTTCGATAATGTCTTCAAATGCATAGTCGCTCAGTGAGGACTCAAAATCTGAGTCCGAATCCGAGTCGTCTTCCGGGCCAAAGCTGTTAACAACAGAGCATTGAGACTTCATATCTATCATGGCAGCTTTTGCGATTCGGTCTGCCTTCTCAGCCAGAACTTGGAGCTCGTCAAATTTGGTAAAGGCAGAAGTCCAGTCATACTCGGACATGATTTTAGGAACTTGGTAAACAGATGAAATGTCAGTCGTCTTGAGCGCATTAACATATTCCTGTATGCTCTGACAGATCTAACTAAAAGACATGCGAATATACCTTTTGATACTGCCTTGACCCAGTGGACCATCAGCCCAATAACCGTTGCTTTAAGATTTTTCGAGCAAGACAAGACGTAGTCCAGGTCACCAGAGCGCGTCGAGAAGCCCTCGTTCCACATATAGAATTTTCGGAATTCATCCCTTAGGCTTTCGTATGACTCGGATTTGAAACGAGTGGAATCCGCAGCGAGAATTTGTAAGAGTGCTGAGAAGGCTGTAGTTGAGGCCTCAAAAAGGTAATATGCCGGTCCGCGTTCTGGCTCGTCTCCATCCAGGATACTTCGCTGCCAATGGGCGACGTCGGTCACTTCGTCGTCCATTCTTCTCATGTGAGAACGGTTTGATGTACAGGAGAGGTTTGCGAGTCCAGCAACATACTATTATTGGGTTGTCGGGTAGGAATCGCTCGATATCAGCGTGCTTGAGAGGATGCTCAGACAGATAAAGCTGCGCGAGCGTATGACAAGTCCCTAAGATAAACGCTCACCTTTAATGAGAGCAAGCAATAGACAAATGCATTGTTATGAGTCTCTTCATAAACCCGAGGGTTCCCCAAGTTCGTTGAACAGGTACAGGTTAAAGATGCTTTCTAGATGCTCTATCATTGTTTAGCTGAGGCTGCCAGAACAAGGCTGTGAGGTGCCAACCTTAAAATGGCGAACCATTAAAAGTGGGTCTTTTTCAGCCTCACCTCACTTCGCCCGCATTTGAGAGGACCCCCTTTGGGGACTATATAGCGTCTCTATCATACGGGTCTTCCACGTATATTGCGTGTATATATAATGTTACGCAATTGCGAAGGAGATGTCGGCGGCCTATCACTAGACTCGTACTTTAGAGGGAAGCAGTAGACAAGGCTGCAACTATATAGGCGCGGGCCTCGAATACGGTATGATATCCAATGCGCCTGTTATTTATGAATCCAGGACTCTAATACGTGAGCTAGTGCTATATTGATCATCTATGGACCCCGCGACAATCACAGGCCTTGTCCTAGGAGCGATCCCTCTCCTAATATCCGCCGTCGAAAACTACGAAGTCACCTTCCAGCCTTTTGTCACTTACCGCCGGTATGGGAAGGAAGTCCAAAGATTTACGGCGAAGCTGGATGCGCAACGTGCCATCTTCCACAATGAGTGCCAGCTGCTGTTACTGGCCGTGGGTCAGAACCTGACGGATATTCTTCGAGATCCCAATCACCCCGCCCGAAACGATGAGCAATTATCGAAAAGACTGGAAGAGTTATTGGGATACTCATATATCACCTGCTCCTCCACACTGAACTTGATAAATGATACACTAAGTGAAGTCACTCAGGAGACGAGGGGTTTTGGGGACCTCTTAGAGCATAAGGTTAGCTCAGACAAATTTCATTTGTGAGCAGCTGGCGGATTTAGAGCGCAATCAATTATATGCTATGATTAACCAGGATACTCTGAGTAAAGCTGCTTAAGCATATGCTGAAGCTTCCTCCTTCGATAATCTCAATGTTACATTGCTATTTTCCTATACTGATCATTCACACTCAGAAATCCAAAGGCAAAAGCATTTTCTCCCCTTTTCGGCAGAAGGTCAAGATCAGCTTCTCGAAGACACGATTGACCGACATCATTAACGAATTACGATTGTATAACGAAGATCTTGGCAGACTGTCAAGTCAAATACGGAAGTTGGCCTCGAATTCTGTCAAGCCTTCACAGACCGTTACAAGTACTGTCACCTCTCATCTGCAAATCACACAACAAGCGTCCATCAGGTTGTACGATGTTCTGGCAAGCGGATGGGCATGTGATGACCGTGTTGAGCACGTTGCTAGCATGTCACTCAAGGTGGAAGAGAAGTGTCAACATTCTGCGTCGAAAGTGCGGTTCAACCTAGCCGTCACATGCGTTCAACCATCACTTCGATGCAAGCCTCTTTGGCTAGCAATTGAATCCGCTCCAAGTGATGCCCATCAAGAGCAGCCTCTCCAAGAACCTTCCGCAACGCTACAAAACACTCTTCAGAAGATGGGGGCAACTGGTAGAGTACGGTTTGCTCTCTCCGCTTCGGTGGTTGCTACCTCTACAACAAAGAATTCACCAAGCAAGCCTCAACCTTCAGCGGGCCCACAACTTGACCTCTGTACAATTGGGAGGCTTTGTCGGTACTTCCGACAATTACAAAGCCAAGTGGGCTCGGAGCCGTGTATAGGCTTTTTGGAACAGACGAAAACTTTCAAGCATTTTGTATACCGGAATCCATCACCCCATCACCCAGTTGATGATTTGAAATCAATATCCTTAAAGCAGATACTCCATTCTGCTGCCGAAAAGAAAAGAGAAGATGATTGGATCGAAAAATTGAGGCTAGCTAGGCTTCTTGCTCTGGCAGTTCTTCGATTTCACCATACACCATGGCTACCTGATTCTTGGAGTAGCAGTGATGTACGTTTTATTGGCAAAGATGCATTCTCCGAGCAAGACAAATTACCCCACTCTCCCTGCCTCAATGCCCAACTATCCAGCACTGCTCCGAACAACCGTCAAATTACACACTCAAGCTCTAATGCCTCCAGCCTAGCAACCAACGAAATGCTGTTCAGTCTCGGTGTCGTACTTATAGAGCTAGGACACGACGCTCCATTCGAAAGTCTAAGTCAAGGTGGGGGCCTTCAGATCGGCACAAACAAGCAAGTAGCAGACTTCATTGCCGCAAGACGGTTAGGTGAATCAGTACATAGGAAGTTGAATAGGACTTATGGGAGGCTTGTGGAGAAGTGCTTGAATTGTAATTTTGGAGTTGCTACCAAGTTGGATGATACTGAGTTGCAAGGTGCGGTTGTGGTTCACGTTGTGAATCAGTTGGACCTTTGTTTGGATCAGTACAGGGCATTCAATTCACTCGCTCCGCTTCCGGTATGCATATGATATATCTAGATGTTTCCAGCTGTACATTCAATAACCCAGTTAGTCTACCCTGGTTATAAGCAATTTTTTTATAAGCAAATACAGGATATAGGAACTCGTTTTGAGAACGAATAGAATTTACATACAAATAAGCAAATTTCCTCCGCCCTAGCAATTGCTTAATGAAATGTGTTCTTTTGCTTGAGCAAAGCGAGTGCCATACAAAAGTGCGTACGTGCTGTGTTTGCTTGTGCTAGACAAGCAATGTTGAAATTGGGAAGAAGATAAGTTAATGGAGTGTAGAACGCTGTAAGGGTGCAAGAGTATAAGCTTCCAGTCGAAATAGTGTTAAAGGAGAGAATGGGGGATTGCGACGATTTAAATAGCTTAGGCGCAGCAGCCCATCTCCCCTAACAAGCCAGTCGAAGGCTGCTATAATGGCTCCCTTAGATTTTGTGGGGGTTGCATGGGGGGCCTGTTCGATCGTGAAGCGAGCGTGATCCGATTGAGCGGGCAGGTAACAGTCCGTAACTGCACGGTCCGTAAGCGACGCGTGACCCGTATGGGCTATATAAAACCGTCCGTAAACCACTGTTCTCCTTTTCTTCTTTTCTTCCTCAGCTTTGGATTCTTTATATTTAGAACTACCAATAGCATCGGCTTCATCCACTCGCCGGCGTCCCTGTGCCATCTATTGACTGAGTTCGTAACAATGCAGTCAGACTACGTATCATTTTTGGGCCTAGGTAACCTTTAGGAGGATTTCATGGAACGTGACAATTTCTTAGATGCAGACGAAAGTGCAGAGATTAATCTATTTTAATTGTAATATTGTACATACCCTACGATAAAGTTGTCATACAGATTGAGTGGTACGTCGATCTTTGGTGATGTAAATTTTTCGTTTCGCGTCCCACTTGCTTGCGTCGACCTCCAGAGAGCGGGTAAAAACCGGACGATTAACCCGCTTGGCTAGGAATCACCTCGAATCCTGGTTACGCCCGACACAGTATAAATACCTCAGGCTGAACTACCGGCTGGCTGATGCTAGCCTTGCACCGCGCTGGCCTTTACAATACCATACCCATCTGACTTTATGGATCTGGGTAAGAGGCTAGGCCACATGCTCCTATTCCAATTGTGCTGAGCTTTTGCAATTCTGACTTCCAAGTTCTAGCACGGTGCAGTGACCAGCGAAACTTGTGGAGAAGCGGATCAGATAGGTACCGGTTGAATGCAGAGCCGTTGAATCGGGGGAGGCAGGCAATGGTGCCAACCTTAATCAAACCATCCTTGGTAGCTGGAACATCGCATAACCAATACTCAAGGCCCATCCTCTCTAGCGCAAGCTCGGCTACCCTCTTCTAGACCTTATATTATTCTGCTAAACTCATACCACTCGGAAACTTGCCGCAGCTAGCGAAGGATTGGGTTGACTGTCTGCGAGCCCAGGGTTCCTGGCTCGCGGACAGGCAACAGCATTTGCAGAGAGCAGAGCGGCACGCTCATAGCCAAGCGTGGTAGGTTTCTCTTGAATGAGAGTTTCACTTCGCGTCAGCATCTCTTTCTTGTCGCAATTGTCAATCTTTGTTGGAGTTATATGTTAATACAACTCAACGACAATGATCGTCACGCTCCCTCCCGCTATCATTTTCCTCGCTCTCGCGCTTTCCTCAGGTAGTGATGCGTACCGTCTTGCTCAGCGTGCCGAGCAAGACTCGGTAGAAAGGGCCACGTACGAGGGAGGATGGCCACTGGGAGCGTCGCAGTGCCCTTCGGACGCTCCTGTCAGCTGCAACACGCGGGATGGTACAATTAATCAGAATTGTTGTCCAAGTGGTAATACCTGCTTTACGGGAAACCTCTACCCATATTGTTGCCCAACGAGTATGCCTGCCACTCCTACTTGGCCCCACTCTCTCCATTGTGCTGATGTTGTGTTAGGCACGGATTGTTATTCCCAAGTCAGCAATCTGCCCGTTTGTGCGAACCCGGACTGGAATATGTTCTCGTTGGTCGAGGATGAAAACAACTTTTTCTGCTGCGAGAATGGTCAGATTGGTGTAAGCCCGCAAGAAGGATATGCTGGCATTTGCGAGGCGAGCGATCAAACCGTCCCTGTTTCACTACTAGCTACTATGGTGAGTTATTTGATGTCTGTCTCCAAAATTCTAGATATTAAAGATATTAATTTCTTGCATAGGTCAGCCAGATTGGTGGCACGTCGGTGACTCCCTTCGGTGGCTTTGCAACAGGAGAGACAAGCGGCGGATCTCAGACTACCACCGCCGTGACGGGATCTATAACAACAGGAGGCAACACGCCAGGAGGCAACACGCCAGAAGGCAACACGTCACGAGGCAACACGTCAGGGGGCAGCTCTTCAACAGGTAGCTCGTCCTCGTCTTCGGCCACATCTAGTAGCTCGAATAATACCCCTTCAAGTGCATCTACTGTTAGTCTTAGTAACGGAGCCATAGCTGGGATTGCCGTTGGCGGAGCTGTTGTCCTTTTTGCTATCCTCTTCGCGTCTTGGAGGTTTTGCAGGAGTCGACAACCGAAGCAAGGTTATCAGTATACTGCACCTTCGAATCCCATGTATGGTCCTACACAGCCGCACGCACCAGCTCCACAGCGGCCGTACGATCCAGTAATGGAGAGATCAGGGAGTCCAGTGGTCCAGGAATATAAGCCGACGACGGTAGTCTATACCCAACACACGCCCCCAGTCCCTGAGCTGCACACAGGCACCATAGTTCGTAATGAAGTCCAAGGGACTCCCGGCACTTATGGCCGTGCAGAATTGTCATATTGAAGATTTACTGTCGGCTGAAAGACAATAATTTAGCTAACGAGGGATTTGAGGGTGTTTGCTAGCTTCGCATAAGAGACTGTATTGCTATCCATTTGACCGTACTCGCTTTGCGTATTTTAGTGTGACAAGGATTCTAACCAAGTGTTCCTATAATTTCTCTACGTTATAATTTAAAAGGAAGTTTTAGTTCTTAAAACCAAAATGACTTTTGATTTTTTTAATAGTCTTTAGTGCATATATACTCCTTATCCCCTACTATTCTCTTACGTATATGCTAGTTAACTTACTACTTTATAGCTAAAAGCACATAAGTAATTTAAATACGAGTGCAGTTTTATTCCCAAGAGGGTTCTGTAACTTAAATCTACTGAACTCTAGCGTGGCTTATAAAGCCGTATTAGTAAATGAAGAATCAATCAATCAATCAATCAAATATAAATACGTCACTAAGAGACTGAAGAGAGTTGTGTGTAGAACGCAGCGGGCTTGGCAGAGGTCTAGTTAAAATACCACGAGGAAACTATAACTGAGTGTCCGAAGTGGCCGGAACAGGCTCTAGGGAGCTTTTCAACACGTGCGCAGGCTAGCTCAGGCTAGCTCAGGCTGTGCTCAGGGTTGCTCACCCCTTGGCTCAGGGTATCTCACGAAAGCGGAAGCAGTGCGAAGATATCTTAAGCCTATTTATGTAGGTCCATGGATGCCGTTGAGGGCTTCGCCCGTTATCGAATAGCTTATCGGCGGGAGAGCGGCGGATGGCGGGAGCACTTGTACTGTACTAGACTGCCATCGGAGTGTATCTCAGTAATTACATATAGACATGCGCAAAATGTCCCGACTTTAGATCAAGAGCCCGTGAAGTACGGTCAGTCTTCCGCAGAGCGGAGCGGGAATAGAGCTACCAATCCTTAGCGAACAAGTCATCTAGGACACGGGCCGTCTCGCCTTCATCTAAGCTTCCTTTCAAGGTACGTGAAACCAGTTATGCCTCTGCCATGGCTTCAGACAATACCAACCGTTTATGCGTTGCAATATATTCACCTGTACCTTACTGAAAAGGCGAGACGGGAGTTCGTCTTCCCTGCCGCAGTGTGAAGAATTACATTGATTCCCTGCAAAGATTACAGCCATCTCATCATTGCTATAACCTGAACTGCTTTGTGCAGAACATCCGTTGCATGCATATCTCTATCTCTGTAACATATCTCTGTTATTCTTCCTTACCTCACATCTGGATTCTTCTGTTGCAATGCTCAATTGATTACCCGCCTCTATGATGAGGAATATTATCGTTATTTTATTATGTCCTCTAATATTTCCCGTCAATGCCACAAACTTCACAATCATCAACGGCCAAATTTTCACACCCGGCCTCGCAATCGTTGATGCCCCCCAACCAAACACTCCACTAGGAGGCGGTGCGTACAATCTATTCTAATTTTCCCATGCCTCCACTGATCCCAAAAGACTCTCTCCAAGTCGCCCTCGACATATCAGGTGACGGAAAGCTGCAATTGCCACCTTACCCCGCAAATGCGCCCACGGCAATCTACAACATCACCATCTTCCTCTCCAGCTACGTCACCGGCCTCAACCTCACCATAACCAACGGCACTGCCGGCAGTGGAAACGCCAGCCTCGGCGACATCTTGACCCAAGAACCAGGCAGCACGGTAAAGCACGTAAACTGGATATGGCCCTCCTGCCTCGTGGGCAACGGTCCCCCTACAGACTCAACTAGCTCCAGAGGAGACTACAACGTACATCACCCCCCACCCCCCCATTCAGGCTTCTCCAACTAACTCACGCAAAAACAGATTACCATCCAGCAATCCTTCGCCTACAATAGCACCTCCTACTACACCCTCTTCGACCTACCCATCTCCGTGACGAACTCCATCCCCTCTCCCGACCGCCCCAGCTGCGACGTTTTGACAAACCCGCTTCTCTCGCAGGCCGCGCTTGCCGCGTCGGCGGACACGATCCCGCCGGGGGAGTATCCGTGGGTAGACGGGAACGGGGCGCAGACTGCTGTGCCGGGCGCTGGGACGGGGACGACTAGTGGGATCGGGAGCGCGAGCAGCAGCAGTGCGGTCGGTAGTGGTAGTGGAGGTAGCGGCGGGGCGACAAGTACGGAGACTGGCACGGGCGGGGGCAGTAGCATGGCAACGGGCACGGGAAGCAGCGGTAGTGGTAGCGGTAGCAGTAGCAGTAGCAGCAGTAGCAGCGCAGCATCTAGCACGCCTTATTTCGGCGATCCGAAGCCGGACGCTACGCCCCAGGACGGGTTAGGAGCCGGAGCGGTGCTGAGGCCGGTTCTGTCATTGCAGGCGGTACTGGCTGGAGCGCTTGTGTTTTGGATATGATATTAGACAACGAAGTATAGATTCGCTCTAATCTGCTTGGCTAATACTAAAAGCGATTATCTTTGTCCTGAGCAGCGTTATCTGAAATTGGATCTTTATCGCATCTTTATTACTTTTACACTGATGCTATTTATATACAGATATATCTGCCACAAAACACCTTCCAGTTATAGTATAAAAGTTTTTACTCTAGGCGCCATCCGCCAATCATGAAGAATCGTTGATAAAACATTGAAAGAAGAAACTTTGAAAACCCCCCGTCCAATTCATGACGTTGTGTCATTCGTCGTCGAGTTCCCCGCAATGACGTCTTCCGACGGAGCCCCATCGGCGGGTTTCTCTTCTCCAGCCGGAGCCTCTTCAGCCGGCTTCTCTTCTTTCACCTCCTCTTTCGGCGGTTCATCACCATTAGGATGTAAATAGATGAAATCGTTCGTGCACAGATGATGTTCAGGACACCACTTATCAATATGCGCCATCCGGTCTTGATTTCCGCCATAATACCTCTGCACTTGATGATATCCAAGCGGCCAATCATAATCGATCGTCTCGACTGCAAATGTCTTCGCCAGCTCCTCAGAGGGGAACTTCCCGCCCTGAGCCTTCATCTTCTGATAGAACCACTGGTCTTCCATATCGACTGCTACCACGCCTGGCATAGTATCCCCATCAGGAACGTCCTTTCCATCGGCTTTGAGTTGTTCTTTCCAAGCTTTTACTTTGTTAGAATACTCGTCTTTTTCAGTCGTCCAGTTTGCGAACTTCAAGATATCGAGGATCATATTCCGATTCCGCAACGAGAGCCCACCATTGAAGCCTTCGCCCCAGAAAGCGCCGATTGGCGCGCCAACCATGTCGTATTCGAGGAAATCATCGACTCTAATGGGCGAGTTGGCGCAGAGGATACTATCGGCTTGGAACAGGAGAACGTGCTTAGAGGGGGCGAGCTGCTCCCAAAACCAAGGCCTCGTGAGGAAGGAGGATACAGCGTGGCTCGTTTTGAGTTTGGTGCCTTCGGGGATGTATTTGATGAGGATGCGGGAGTCTGCTACGGCGCGCTTGAAGGGCGCGGAGGTGGAGAGGGTAGCGTTGTGGGAGGTAAAAAGAACGATGGGCCAGGTGGGGCCGAGGACAGAGGAGAAGTGCATCATTAATGGCATGAGGTGTGTGAGGTTGCGGTCTTCTAATATTACAGCCACTTTGTCCTTGATGACGTTCTTTTGGCTCGTCGTTGGGGCATAGCTCGGAGGGGCATGAGTCGAAGGTGTGCTATTTGAGGGGGCGGAATTGCTGCCTGTCGTAGGTTTGACCCAGTCAAGAGTTTCTTGAGTCGATATTGAAGGAGTGAGCCACACCATAAGCAACACGAAAACGGCGATAAAAGCCACGAAGCGGGCCCGCCGGGGAAAGGGGGACTGCATGTTAGACCCGAAGTCTAGGCACTGGTCAGGTTCGTACACCTAAGGACTTCATATATTGGGTGACGTACACTCTGCGCCCATTGTACAAGAGTACAACAAGACATGCAATACAGGACAGAGAAAACGAAAGTGAGAGATGAAGTCTCCAGCAGAACACGGGGCTGATTACACTTAAATTTGGAAAGTCTTAGCGTCTGACGATAGGATGATAAGCTTTGGTGAATAGTGAGCGAATAGCCGCACAATGATTGGACAGTAGCCGACCCCTTACGATTAGCCGTTCAGCGTTGAAAGTCAGGCACAAAGCGAGACATGCATCAGCCCCCGCACAGCTGCGCGCCCCGTGGAACTTTAATTAAGCCTCGGCTTGCAATACATATGATACCTAATACAGTATGCTTCCCTCCCCACCACATACCCGGGGAAACAGCTCCCCATGCTGGTCCACAGATAGCCGCTCTCTAACTTATATCCTCCACATCTCGACCTTACTTCATCAACATTGCACCACTGATAGAGCACACTAATACTTGCTGTCCACATTCAAGATGCCAATGTGGAATGGCTGGCTGCCGCGAGAGGGTAATCTCAACGAGCCCTCTCATTCTCCTAGTGCTTTCCATTCTAACTTATATTAGGCTTCACAAGCGACGCGGTAGGACCAATTATCAAGAAAACCTTCTTGAACCCCGCCGTCACCTTCCCTCTGATCCTCCTAGCAAGATATACCAAGAAGGGCGAAGACCTCTCTATCCTCCACGAGACTGCCTTTTCCCGCATCAAGCTTCTATTTTACTTCGGGCTTGCAAGATGGGTAAACAATTACCTTAGCACGGGCGTTTTGAACAACTGGATGAAGGACGAATATGATTGGGAAAAGGAGATAGTTATCGTGACTGGGGGAGCGGGTGGTATTGGTGGCAGTGTTGTCAAACTCCTTGCGGAGAAGAAGATTACCGTCGTGGTCTTGGATGTCATCCCAATGACCTTTGAGGCCCGTAAGCCTCCCCATGTCCTCTCCGTAACAGCTCTTGCTGATCTTCCCCGCAGCCTCCAATGTCCACTACTTCAAGTGCGACATCACCTCTACCTCCACAATAGCCGCCGTGGCTCGCGAAATCCGCAGCACCATCGGCAACCCAACAATCCTAATCAATAATGCCGGAGTTGCCCGCGGCAAGACTATCCTAGACAGCACCGAGAAGGATGTCCGCTTCACATTTGATGTCAATACCCTATCTCACTATTTCCTCGCCAAAGAATTCGTCCCAGCAATGGTTGCGCGAAATCACGGAATGATTGTCACAGTAGCTTCGATAGCTGCATACGTCACCGTCGCCAACATGGTAGACTACGCAGCATCCAAGGCTGCTGCACTTTCCTTCCACGAGGGTCTCGCTTCGGAACTCAAGACGCGATATAATGCGCCCAAAGTACGGACTGTGGTCATTAACCCAGGCTATACCAAGACAGCCCTCTTCCAGGGCTACCGTAACGACTCGAAATTCCTTATGCCCGCTCTGGAACCGGAGACAGTGGCTGAGGAGATCGTGAAGAAGGTTTTGAGTGGGACAGGTGGCCAAATTATTTTGCCAGGTTTTGCAAACATGTTGACCCTGTTCAGGGGCTTCCCGCACTGGATGCAGATCAGAGCAAGGAATAATGGCCAAAATATCATGACGAACTGGCATGGGAGACAGGTGATTGATGTGGAGAAGGACTATAAACTCAAGCATGAGGAGGATTCGACAGTTAGCAATGAAGAGAGCGCGTAAGTGTCATGGAGAAGATCTTCTAAGATTTAATGCTGATAATGGTAACAGATCGACTGTATTGGTCCCGCCTGCGTCTCAGTAATCATGATGTTCCATAGCCCTAATGATACGCCTTCGGCCAATCGTAATTCACGTCCCTCGTGTCCACTGAATAGCGAGCCAGACCCAAGACAAACCATTTGCATTTCGACGACCTTCCTTCCCCTCCAATGACAGCCATCTCAACACCCCCGCCTCCTTCACTTTTCGTTTTGAATCCCTTGTTTATGTCTATGATAAAAATAACGATATCTAGGATCAAATATCTACCATCTGCAACTGCACTTGTAGTGCATTTCGGCTGGATCTTCCCCGTGCTCTCGAGAACTGATTCTGGTGACTCCGCAGACAGCACGACGGTTGCAACAAGAGTCTTTATAGCGACAAGGGTCATCAGCAACGACAAGAATATTAGTACCAACAAGAACGGAGGCTATGACAAAATACCTAGAAGAAAACTAAGGCTCTACAGTAGAATTCGAAACTACCTTCTCAAGCTAAACTCTTTGAGTTTTAATTTTTCAGGTGTACTAGTACTATTATAGTTAGCAAGACTTTAGCTACCAAATAAGCGAATTATTTCCCTACGAGGACCATGTCACGTGAAATAGGTGATGTTGCCTAAGGGATATAGCTTATCCCTTTAGGTGCGTCCGCTTCCCTCACTTAGCGTCGACCAGGGTCCAAAGTCACGTGCAACACATTAAATATCCACTATTTGCAGCTTTTCATGTTGAATTCGTAGTATTACAGTGCTTTTAG
>Ga0335075_10012254_pt1 | contig 12960 bp, 12 predicted proteins | sample Lox_Sample_24_FD_206723 | JGI IMG/M metagenome (GOLD analysis project Ga0335075, IMG submission 206723) | Soil microbial communities from Loxahatchee National Wildlife Refuge, Florida, United States - Lox_Sample_2.4 | ecosystem: Environmental > Terrestrial > Soil > Wetlands | place: USA... | reverse complement strand
CTACTACCTCGACAACCGCAAGTACTTCGAACTCGCGAGCTTCTATGACGAATTCGCCAAGCCCTGGGATCAGCGGCGCCTGCCGATGCGGCACGAACCCCGCAAGGCAGCGTTGGACGTCTACCGGGTCTGGTGGGAACGCAATGGCCGCAACCCGGCGGCGCACTGACCGGGACACCTTGACGACACTCACCGATGCGCTATTATCTGCGTATGCATGCAGATAACGAGGATGTCCGGTTGCCGGACGACCAGGTCAGCCTGGTGGTCGAGGTGTTCCGGATGTTGGCCGACGCCACCCGGGTGCAGGTGCTGTGGTCGCTCGCCGACCGTGAGATGTCGGTCAACGAACTCGCTGAGCATGTGGGCAAGCCCGCGCCGTCGGTGTCCCAGCACCTGGCCAAGCTGCGGATGGCCCGGCTGGTGCGGACCCGTCGGGAGGGGACGACGATCTTCTACAGCCTGGAAAACAACCACGTGCGACAACTCGTCGTCGACGCTGTCTTCAACGCCGAGCACGCCGGTCCAGGGGTCCCGCGGCATCACCGCGTCGAGGACGGGCTGCGGGTGGTCGACAGACAAACGTCGCGCACCGGCACACGAAGGCCGGCGCGTAAAGGCAGCTGAGCTGTCACGCTGCCTAGACGATACAACCAAGTAACACAATGTGTTTCACACAAAGGAGATGATCACAGATGACTGGAGAGCACACCCATGAAGGGCCGCACTCGCACGAACACGAACACGGCGGAGTCGCTCACACGCATGCGCACACCGCGCACGAACACGAGCACGTCGAGCACGAGCACACTCACACCCACGACGACGGAACCGAGCACAGCCACGGACACGTGCATCAGTCCGGCCTCGAGGAACCTCACAACCACGCGCACAGCTGATTGCGGGCCGCGTTGACGGCCGTCGCTGTCAGACGTTGGGGCAGTAGTGCTTTGGGCTGTCGCGCTCGTCAAGCGGCGGCAAGTTGCGCGCGGGAGTGTGCACCAGCGCTGTCTGGGTCGGGATGCGACCGGTGGCACGGTCCCACCCCGACCGGGCCCGTGGGTGCATGCGAGTCCGACGCGGCAAACATGCGAAGACCAGACGCACGATGTCGCCGAAGCGGCGGTGTAGCCACTCGTCGCGACGCGACCAGGTATAGCCCATCAACTCGCGCACCGGCGGGTCATAGAGGCCGACCGTCAGCCAAACGAAGAACGGCGAGAGCAGTTTGCGCTGCAGAGCCCATAACCGGTCTGGAAGCCATTGCGCGAAAGGCGGTTTGGGCAGCTCGGTCAAGTTGAGCACCTCACGTGCCGCAAAGTTGTTCTCCAGCACTTCGCGGCACATGTGGTCCCAGTAGACTTGGAAGTCTTCCCATGTCTTTGGGACCGGGCGCATGCTCATGCCGTACATGCGGTACCACTCGACGTGCTCGTCGAACAGCTGCCGCTTCTGCGCCTCGGTGATACCGCCGCAGAAGCGCTCGGCCACGATCAGCGTGCCCACGAAGAAGGTGGAGTGCGCCCAGTAGAAGACGTCGGGATTCAGCGCGTGATAGCGGCGGCCCTGACTGTCGGTGCCCTTGATGTCTACGTGGTAGTCGCGCACCTCAGCGCCGGTCGTCGGCGCGCGGTCGCCGTCGAAAACCACGCCGCCGATCGGGTACAGCGACCGCAGCAGCCGCGGCCAGCGTTCGCGAAAGAACGTTGAGTGTTCCTCGACGGCCGCACCTAGTTGCGGATGCATGTTCTGCATCGACCCGGCCCAGGGGCCCTGCAGCATGCCGCGCCAATCACCGAAGTACCGCCAGGTCAGCGAGTCCGGGCCAAGCGGGGGCGGGGGAGCGTCATACCCGAGCGGTGACACCGGGCAACCGGTCGCGACCGCGCCGCCCACCACCTCGTCGGTAGCACGTGTGCTGGTCAGCGGGCAAGACTGCGAAGTATCTTGAGTCACTGGTCAACGTTTCCCGTCCGTGTCAGGCAACCTGACTACATACGTTGTCACTATAGACCCTAGGAGCGATGTGCCGTCCGGTCAACGACGCGGCCGCTGGTCCGGTGTTCCTTTGGAGGATCGCCAGGTCCTGCGGCGGGACGAACTGATCGCGGCCGGTGTGCAATTGCTCGGCGGGGAGAGCGGCCCCGCGGTGACGGTGCGGGCGGTATGCCGTGAGGCCGGGCTGACGGAACGCTACTTCTACGAAAGCTTCGCCGACCGCGACGAATTCGTGCGTGCCGTCTACGACGATGTCTGCACCCGCGCCATGTCGGCGCTGATGTCTGCGACCACACCGCGCGAAGCCGTCGAGCGATTCGTCGCGTTGATGGTCGACGATCCAGTGCGCGGCCGGGTGCTGTTGCTGGCCCCGGCGGTGGAGCCGGTGCTGGTCCGATCCGGCGCAGAGTGGATGCCCAGCTTCATCGAACTGCTGCAGCGCAAGCTGACCCAGATCAGCGACCCGGTGCGGCAGAAGATGATCGCCACCAGTTTGATCGGAGGCCTGACCGCCCTGTTTACCGCTTACCTGGACGGGCGGCTGGCAGCCAGCCGGGAGCAGTTCATCGACTACTGCGTAGAAATGCTGCTCAGCAGGGCTACGACGCACTAAAGAGCGCGACGCGAAATAATCGCGCGTGTCGAACTTGAATGCTACCGACATACACAGATATATTGACTGACACCGACAGACACAGATAACTGGGAGGCGTTGTGCCGGATCCTCAAGACCTGGACCTGTTGCGTGAACTCGAGCCGGTCGTCGAGAAGAACATGAACCGGCATCTGAGCATGCACAAGCCCTGGAACCCGCACGACTACATCCCATGGTCGGACGGCAAGAATTTCTACGCGCTCGGCGGCCAGGACTGGGAGCCTGGGCAGTCCCGGCTCACCGACGTCGCGCAGGTAGCGATGGTCCAGAATCTGATGACCGAGGACAACCTGCCGTCGTATCACCGCGAGATCGCGATGAGCATGGGCATGGACGGCGCCTGGGGGCAGTGGGTCAACCGCTGGACCGCGGAGGAGAACCGGCACGGCATTGCGCTGCGCGACTACCTGGTGGTGACCCGCGCCGTCGACCCGATCGAGTTGGAGAAGCTGCGCCTGGAGGTGGTGAACCGCGGCTTCAGCCCGGGCCAGAACCAGCAGGGCGATCTGTTATCCGAGAACATTTTCGACTCGATCGTGTACGTCACGTTCCAGGAATTGGCCACCCGCGTTTCACACCGCAACACCGGCAAGGCATGCAACGAGACCATTGCCGACCAATTGCTGGCCAAGATCTCGCAGGATGAAAACCTGCACATGATCTTCTACCGCGACGTCACCGAAGCCGGCCTGGAGATCGAGCCGAACAGGGCGATGCATGCTCTGCACCGGGTGCTGCGCAACTTCAAGATGCCCGGATTCTCGGTACCGGAGTTTCGCCGTAAGGCGGTGATGATCGCCGTCGGCGGCGTCTACGACCCGCGCATCCACCTCGACGAGGTGGTAATGCCGGTGCTGAAGAAGTGGCGCATCTTCGAGCGCGACGACTTCACCGGTGAGGCCAATCGGTTGCGCGACGACATTGCCGTGCTGATCAAGGAACTGGAGGTGGCCTGCGACAAGTTCGAGATCTCCAAGCAGCGCCAACTCGAGCGCGAGGCCCGCATGGGCAAGAAGATCACCGCCGAGGAGTTGCATCACACCGCGGGCACGCTGACCCTGAGCCGGCGGTAGCGGGCTTTGCGTATCGGGCCCATCGAGCTGGCCAGCCCGGTGGTGCTGGCCCCCATGGCAGGCGTGACGAACGTGGCATTCCGCACCCTGTGCCGCGAGCTCGAGCAGGCCCGCGTGGGAACGGTCAGCGGGCTTTATGTCTGCGAGATGGTGACTGCTCGCGCCCTTGTTGAGCGGCATCCCGTCACCATGCACATGACATCGTTCTCCGCCGACGAATTGCCGCGATCGCTGCAGCTGTACACCGTCGATCCTGCGACCACGTATGCGGCGGTGAAAATGGTCGCCGACGAGGGCCTGGCCGACCACGTCGACATGAATTTCGGCTGCCCAGTACCCAAGGTCACCCGGCGCGGCGGCGGGGCGGCGCTGCCGTTCAAGCGGCGGCTGTTCGGCCAGATCGTCGGGGCGGCCGTGCGCGCCACCGAAGGCACCGACATCCCGGTGACCGTCAAGTTCCGGATCGGCATAGACGACGTCCACCACACCCATCTCGACGCCGGCCGGATCGCGGAGACCGAGGGCGCGGCCGCGGTCGCATTGCATGCCCGCACCGCAGCCCAGCGCTATTCAGGAACGGCGGACTGGGAGCAGATCGCCCAGCTCAAGCAGCATGTACAGACGATCCCGGTGCTCGGCAACGGTGACATCTTCGAGGCCAGCGACGCGCTGGCCATGATGGCCGTTACCGGGTGCGACGGCGTGGTCATCGGCCGCGGCTGCCTGGGCCGGCCATGGCTGTTCGCCGAGCTCTCGGCGGCGTTCACCGGCAGCCCGCCGCCCACCCCGCCCAGTCTCGGCGAGGTCGTCGACATTATCCGGCGGCACGGCGAGCTGCTCGCCGCCCATTCCGGCGAGGACAAGGGCATGCGCGATATTCGCAAGCACATCGCCTGGTACCTGCACGGCTTCCCGGCCGGATCCGAATTGCGACGGGCGCTGGCGCTGGTCAAAACACGCCGGGAGCTCGACATTCTGCTGGGCAAACTCGACGCGAGCGTGCCGTTCCCGACCGCAGCCACGGGGCCGCGCGGGCGCCAGGGGTCACCAGCGCGGGTAGCCCTACCGGAGGGGTGGCTGGCCGACCGGGATGACTGCACGGTGCCCGCAGGGGCCGACATCATGCACTCCGGCGGCTGAACCCACATCGGGCGAAGATCCCGAGATCGCGTTTCGGTGGATGTCTCAGTACCATGTGGATCTTGTTGCGTCTCGCGCCGGTGGCCGAGCCCTGAGCCACTACCACGGCACGACCGCTACAACCGCAACGCGACCGCACCGGTTGCTGGGATCTGCGGCGCTGCCACCGCCAGCGCTGCGCTGATGTACGCGCACGAACATGCGGGCACCTCATCGGATTCGGAGGCCGTTAGGACATGAGTGACGGCGACTTTGGCGCCGATAAAGCCACTCCTGATGCCACTTCCGGTCAACTGCGCGCGCTGGGTGTGGACGGCGACGATATAGGCCTGACCGTAGCGCCACCGGGATCGCGAGGCGCCGCGCCGTGGGAGCGATTCGGAGCGACTTCGCAAGGAGTCGCGCTCGCTCATCGGTGGTCGCCACCGCCGGCAATCGAGCCGGTCGCAGACGAAGACGAAGACGAAGAGTCAACCGGATGCCATACCGATGGCGGGCTTACCGTCGCCGAGTTGATCGCCAAGATCGGCGGCCCTGCGACAGACCGGCCGAGCCGTCATCACGCGGCTCCCGACCCCGAGCCGGCAGAACCGAAGCCAACTCATCGCGGCGATGAGCATGATGAGCCGGACGACGGATACGACGCCTATCCGGAGTTGGCTCCCCCTACGGCCTCCCCAGCGTATGCATTTGCGCTGGCCGACCTGGAGGTCGGCGCACCCGCGCGAAGCACCGGCAGTGCCGACGCCGAGCAAGCCACCGTGCTACCGAAATCGCCGGTCGGGACGCGTCCCGCGCGGATCGTCGACGACCCCCCGGTGGAGGACTATCCCGAGCGGAAGCCGAAACGCAGACGCCGCACAATGCTGCTGGCCGGTCGCTTGATGGCTGCCGTAATTGCGGCGCTGGCGCTGGCGCTGACCGGCGGCGCGTGGCAGTGGAGCACGTCAAAGAACCACCGACTCAACACGGTCAGCGCACTGGACCCTCAGTCACGGGACATCGTCGACCCGACTGCGCAGTACGGCGACGAGGACTTCTTGATCGTCGGCATGGACTCTCGGGCCGGGCCGAACAGTGAAATGGGCGCCGGCGACACCGAGGACGCCGGCGGCGCCCGGTCGGACACCGTCATGCTGGTCAACATCCCGGCGAACCGCAAACGCGTTGTGGCAGTGTCATTTCCGCGCGACTTGGCGATCACGCCGTTTCAATGCGAGGCCTGGAACCCCGAAACCGGCGAGTATGGCCCCCTCTACGACTCTGACACCAAGAAATGGGGACCCAGATACGTCTACACCGAGACGAAATTGAACTCGACGTTCTCGTTCGGTGGGCCGAAGTGTCTGGTGAAGGAAATCCAGAAGCTGTCCGGGCTGAGCATCAACCGCTTCATCGCGATCGACTTCGTCGGCTTCGCCAAGATGGTCGACGCGCTCGGCGGCGTCGAGGTGTGCAGCACCACCCCGCTGTACGACTACGAACTGGGCACCGTGCTGGCTCACTCCGGACGTCAACGCATCGACTCGAAAACCGCGCTGAATTATGTGCGTGCCCGCAACATCACCACCGAAAACAACGGCGACTACGGACGCATCAAACGCCAGCAGCTGTTCCTGTCATCGCTGCTGCGCTCGCTGATTTCCCAGGACACCTTCTTCTCGCTGAACAAGCTCAACAATGTCGTCAATACGTTCATCAAGAACAGCTACGTCGACAACGTCAAGACCAAGGACCTCGTCCAACTCGGCCAGTCGGTGCAGGGCTTGTCCGCCGGCCATGTGTCGTTCGTGACCGTGCCGACCGGCATAACCGACGAAAACGGCGACGAGCCGCCGCGCACCTCCGACATGCGAGCGCTTTTCGACGCCATCATCAACGACGATCCGCTGCCCGGCGAAAATGACCTGAACGCGACATCGAGCCCGCCGACGAAGTCGCTCACCAGCAAGGCGCCACAGACCCATTCCAGCCCAGCCAAGCCCGGCCCGTCGGCCGAGCCGCATCCCCAGCAGGTCCAGGCGTTGACGACCGCACCGCAGAACGTCACTGTGCAGGTGTCGAACTCGACCGCCAAGTCCGGGCTGGCTACCACTGCCAGCACCCAGCTGAAGCGCCGCGGATTCAGAGTCAAGTCGCCCGACGACTACCCGAACCCGCTCAAAGCCACCAAGGTGTTGTTCTCACCCGGTGACGAACAGGCCGCCGCCACAGTCGCAGCGACTTTCCCGAACTCCAAGGTCGAGCGGATCACCGGAACCGGTCACGTCGTGCAGGTGGTGCTGGGCTCGGACTTCACCACGGTCGGTGCCCCCCCGCCGGCCGGATCATCGGTCAACCTGCAGATCGACCGCAATGCCAGCAGCCCACCGACCAGGCTTCCGGAGGACTTGTCGGTGACCAACGGCGCCGACACCAGCTGCGAATAGCCGCAGCCTGGCTCGAGGATTTGAACGAATACGGGCATTCACCGTGAGTTCACACCCCACTTCATGCCGGTTAATGCCGGTCCGGCGATTAAGAACGTAGGCTTGTCGACATGCGCACGGCCTATCACGAACAGCTCTCCGAGCTGTCCGAGCAGCTCGGAGAGATGTGCGGGCTTGCCGGTGTCGCGATGGAACACGCAACTCAGGCGCTGCTACAGGCAGACCTGGTGTTGGCCGAACAGGTCATCTCCGACCACGAAAAGATCGCGGAGCTGAGCAGCCACGCCGAGGAGAGCGCTTTCGTACTGCTGGCCTTGCAAGCACCCGTTGCCGGTGATCTTCGGTCGATCGTGAGCGCAATTCAGATGGTCGCCGATATCGACCGGATGGGGGCGCTGGCCCTGCACGTCGCAAAGATCGCCCGGCGGCGCCATCCACAGCATGCATTGCCCGAAGAGGTCAACGGATACTTTGCCGAAATGGGCAGAGTGGCTGTGGAATTGGGTAACAGTGCGCAGGAAGTACTGTCATCCCGTGATCCGGAAAAGGCCGCGCGCATCCGCGAAGAGGATGACGCGATGGACGACTTGCACCGCCACCTGTTCACGGTGTTGATGGATCGGGAGTGGAAGCACGGGGTGGCCTCGGCGGTCGACGTGACGTTGTTGGGCCGGTTCTACGAGAGGTTCGCCGACCACGCCGTCGAAGTGGCACGCCGGGTCATTTTCCAGGCGACTGGTAGATTTCCCGATGACGAGGCTGTAGCCAAGTCGGGCTGAGCCGAATTACCCGACTCTTCCTCAGGCCGTTCCGGCCTGCATCGTCGTCGGGCTATCCGAAGCGGCCGGAGATGTAGTCTTCGGTGGCCTTCTGCGTTGGGTTGGAGAAGATTTTCTCGGTGCCGTCGATCTCCACCAAACGGCCCGGCTTTCCGACCGACTCCAGGTTGAAAAACGCGGTGTGATCGCTGACCCGGGCCGCCTGCTGCATGTTATGGGTGACGATGACGATGGTGTAGTCCTGTTTTAACTCCGCGATCAGGTCCTCGATCGCCATCGTCGAAATCGGGTCCAGGGATGAGCACGGCTCGTCCATCAGCAACACATCGGGTTGCACGGCAATGGCCCGCGCGATGCACAGCCGCTGCTGCTGACCACCGGACAGCCCGCCACCGGGCCGGTCCAACCGGTCTTTGACCTCGTCCCATAGGTTGGCGCCGCGCAGCGCGTATTCGGCGGTGTCGTGGAGCAACTTTCGGTTGCGGACGCCCTGCAGCTTCAGCCCGGCCACCACGTTGTCGCGAATTGACATGGTGGGAAAGGGATTCGGCCGCTGAAACACCATTCCGATCGCCCGACGCACACCTACCGGGTCGACCCCTGAGCCGTAGATGTCGTCGTCGTCGAGCAGCACGCTGCCCTGCATGCGGGCACCGGGGATCACTTCGTGCATCCGGTTCAACGTGCGCAGCACGGTCGTCTTGCCACAGCCCGACGGGCCGATGAACGCCGTCACGCTGCGCGGCAGAACCGATAGCGAAACGTCAGCGACCGCATGGAAAGACCCGTAATAGATGTTGACGTCCTTGAGGTCCAACCTCTTAGCCACTACCGCTCCTGCCTGGCGTCTCGGGCGCAAAGACTCTCACAACCACTCTGGCCCCCACATTAATGACGGCGATCAGCAGAATCAGCGTCAGGGCAGCACCCCACAGGCGATCGGTGGGAATCGGGTTGGAACCCGCGCCTGCCGACGTCTGGTCGTACATCATGCCTGGCAGCGACCCCATGAAGCCGGTGAACATGTCGAAGTTCATTGCCTGTGAGTAGCCCACCAGGATCAGCAGGGGGGCGGTCTCCCCCATCACCCTGGCCAGCGCCAACATGACGCCGGTGATGATGCCGGACAGCCCGGCTGGAAGCACGATTCTGGTGATCGTTTTCCACTTCGGCACGCCCAGCGCGAAGCTGGCCTCGCGCAGATCCACTGGGACGATGCGCAGCATCTCCTCGGTCGCGCGCACGATCACCGGAAGCATCAGCAGCACCAACGCCAGCGACACCGCGAAACCGGACCGGGGAAAGCCAAGCGTGGCGATGCAAAGTGCATAGATAAACAGCGCGGCCACGATCGAGGGGACTCCGGTGAGGATGTCCACCATGAACGTGGTCAGCTTGCCCATCGCGGTGCCGCCGCCGTATTCGACCAGATATATGGCGACGAAGATGCCGATCGGTACGGAGATGACCGCACATAGCACGCCCTGCATAACCGTGCCGACGATGGCATGATAAGCGCCGCCCCCCGGTAGGAATGCCGTCATGTCGGCTTGCGAATGGGTCCACCAGTCGGTCGATCGGACGGCGCGAATACCTTTGGCCACCACCGAATAAAGCACCCAGACCAGTGGCGTCAAGGCCACCAGCACCGACAGTGTCACCAGCAGGGTTGCCATCGCATTGGCTAGCCGTCGGCGCAGACTGACGACGGTGAACGTCCGCGCCTTAAGTGGGCGGTCCAGGATCGAGGTCATCGGGTGTCCTTGCCGGCGACAGCGGCACGCGCCATCGCATTGACCACGAAGGTGAGCAGGAAAAGCACCAATCCTGCGGCGATGTAGGCGCCGGCTTTGTACTGGTTGTTGAATTCCGATGCAGTGGCGGCAATCTTGGTCGCGAAGGTGTAGCCGCCGTCGAACAACGACCAGCCGAACGCCGCCTGGGTGCCGCGCAGAATGATCAGCAATGCGACTGTCTCACCCAGCGCTCGGCCCAGGCCCAACATGGCGCCGCTGATGTACCCGGAGCGTCCGAACGGCAGCACGGCGGTCTTGACCACCTCCCAGCGGGTGGCGCCGAGCGCCAGCGCAGCCTCGACGTGGCTTTGCGGCGTTTTGATGAACACCTCACGGGTAACCGCGGTGATGATCGGCAGGATCATCACCGCCAGCACGATCCCGGCGGTGAAAATGGTGCCGCCACCGGAGACCGAGGCGTTGCCGGTCGCGAAGAGAAAAAACCGGCCCAGGTGTTCATTGAGCCACGTCGCGATCGGCCGCAGCCTCGGTGCCAGCACGTACAGACCCCAGACGCCGTAAATGATCGACGGGACCGCGGCGAGCAAGTCGACCATATAGGCCAGTGGTCCGGTGATCCGGCGCGGTGAGTACTGGGTGAGGAAAATTGCGATGCCCAGGGCAACCGGCATCGCCAGGATCAGGGCGAACAACGCCGCGAACACGGTCACCTGCAGCAGGTCGAAGATGCCGAAGCGCATCGCCGAGGCGTTAGTGGTGACCCAGTTGCCGCCGTAGGTGAAGAAATTCTCCTGGTCGCGCGCCAGCGCCGGGATCGCTCGTACCAGCAGAAAGCCGCCGATCGCGGCGATTAAAACGACGATCAGGACGCCCGAACCCTCGGACAGGCCACGAAACAACTTGTCACCCCGACCGGGTTTGGTGTTGCCCCACGGCAGGAAGGGGGTCGCAGTCGGCCCGAGCGAAGGCGCGGCGACGACCTCACCCGAACCGGCATCTGCTGGATTCGGCGTCGTCACAGTCTTCCCATCAATCAAATGCTTTCGGCCACGAGTTAATCCGTTTGATTACCGGATTGCGTTGATCGCGGCGACCAAGCGCCGTTTGAACTTATCCGGCAACGGAACATACCCAGCGCCCGAAAGACCACTTTGAGCGTTGTTGGCGGCCACGTTCAGCAACGACTTGACCGCGGCGGTGGTCGCTGGATCGTAGCCCTTGGAGCAGACAATCTCGTAGGTGGCGAGCACCAGCGGGTAAGCACCGGCCGCTTTGGTGCTGTAAAGCGATTTCAGGTTCAGTTTCAAGTCGTTGCCCGCGCCAGCGAAGGTGGCGCTGTCGATGGCCTTACGCGCCGCGTCGTCGGTGAGCGTTACCGCGCCGCTGCCGTCGTTGATCCGTGCGTACGGGACGCCGCTTTGATCGGCGAAGCCTTTCTCGACATACCCGACGGCACCGGAGGTGTACTGCACGGCCTGGATGACACCGGCAGACTTCTGTGCGCCCTCGCCCACGCCACCCTGAAACTCGCTGCCGCTGCCCCTGGTCCAACTTTTCGGGGCGGCCGCGGCGAGGTACTTCTGGAAGTTGTCGGTGGTGCCTGAGGAGTCCGATCGGTAAATCGGCGCGATCCTGGTGTCGGGCAGCGCCACGCCGGGATTGAGCTTGACGATGGCCGGATCATTCCAGTTCGTGATCCAGCCGCTGAAGATCTTGGCCAGCACATCAGCATTGACAACCAGCTGCTTGACACCGTCCAGATGGTAGGCAATCGCGACTGGTCCGAAAACCATCGGCAGATGCCAGGCCGGGTTTCCGTTGCAGCGCTTGGCAGCCGGATCGATCTGGTCGCGACTCAGCGGCGAGTCCGAGCCGGCGAAGTCCACATGCGCCGCGATGAACTGCTCACGTCCGGCGCCCGACCCAGTCGGGTTGTATGCCAACTGCTTACCGGGACACAGCTGATCCCAATCGCTATTGAACAACGCGATGGCGTTTTGCTGAGCCGTGGAGCCCTCAGCGGTCAGGGCACTCTTGCCTCCGCAGTACACCGGTCCCGTCGGCGCCGAAATACCGTGGAGGTTGTCATCGCTACCGCAGCCCGTCAACATCAGGCCCGCGATCACTGTCGTCGAAGCCGCGGCCGTCAGCGCTCTGCCCACCGGGTCGAGCTTCACTGATCTCGCTTTCTGGAAACACTTTGTCCGCGACTGCCTTTCCCGGCAGCATTGCCGGGCTACCCGGAAAGTATGCCTCGGGCGTAGACGGCATCCACCTGGCCCGTAAACGCCGGGTGAACAGCTCACCTGACGCCAGGTCCGCCACCGGTCGAGCCGGGTGTGGCCGACGCATAGGCGGTGTCGAGGCTGTACTGGGTGAAACCCAGCCGCCGATAGGTACGCAGCGCGGCGGCGTTGTCCGACTCGACGTAGAGCATCACCGTAGGTTGGTCTGCTCCGGCCAGCCGGCCCGCCAAAAACGCGACGCCCACCGAGGTCAGCAGGCCACCCAGACCGCTGCCCTGCGCCGACGGATCTACGCCGACGACATAGACCTCGCCGAGGCCAGGCTCCTCGGGGTGCACTTTCGTCCAGTGGAAGCCGAGCAGGGTGTGTGTCTGCTCGTCGAAGGCGAGGAATAGTCCTTCGGGGTCGAACCACCGTTCGGCGCGTCGCTCGGCCAGGTCGGTTGCCGTCCAGCCGCCCTGCTCCGGGTGCTCCGCGAATGCGGCGTTGTTGACCCGCAGCAGTTCGGTGTCGTCGGTGGCGCCGGCGTAGGTCCGGATGCGTACCCCGTCGGGCACCGTCGGCTCGGGGATACCGTGCAACGAGCGGCGCATCTGGATGAGTTCGCGAACCGGCACCAGACCTAATGCTGAGGCGGTCGCCCGCGCCGACTCCAGGGTTCCGTGCGCCCAAAATCGGTTGCGCCCAGCGGTTTTAGCTAGCGCGGCACGAATCATCCCCGCGCCGATACCGCGTCGGCGCGCTTGCGGGTGCACTACCAACTCCGCCATGGCGGACCCATCGTCCTGCCCTGACGCGAGATTCAGATAGCCGATGACTCGCTCGCCGCCATCCTTCGGATTCCGACCGGTGGCCAGCAGGTGATCGGTGCGTCGATGTGCCA
>Ga0335075_10012253_pt1 | contig 12961 bp, 11 predicted proteins | sample Lox_Sample_24_FD_206723 | JGI IMG/M metagenome (GOLD analysis project Ga0335075, IMG submission 206723) | Soil microbial communities from Loxahatchee National Wildlife Refuge, Florida, United States - Lox_Sample_2.4 | ecosystem: Environmental > Terrestrial > Soil > Wetlands | place: USA... | reverse complement strand
GCAGCTTTGTGTCTTTGCTAATAGAATTCAACGCTCTCATCCCCTCCTTATATTTTATAAAGTAGAAGGAGGTGATTTAAGCCGACGTACAAAAGAGAGAGAATACAATTAAAATGTTAACACATTATATAATCCAACAGCTTAAGCAACCTCAAAGACTATGCTCTACTAGATTCGACATAACTATTAAATATGCTTCCTGTTTGGCTTCTAAGATATTAAACTAAAGCTTCTTGCAATTAATGCATTTTGAGCTTATAATACTACTAAGGTAATAGCAGCTTTTAAGAATCTTAAGACAACTGTTTTACTTATTCCTAGTAGGTGTACTAGCTTTATGCAAGTCTTAGATATTGTATTAAACCAGCCAATGAAAATGTGACGGCACGTACAGAATGCCATCTAATGAGGATGAAAGGAGCTCTGTAGATTGCACTAATCGAAGATACTAAGCTGAGGAGAGAAGGAGAAGAAGGAAAAGGAGCATAGCTCCTTATATACACAAGCCGTCCCTAGCTACCTGCCTGTTAGCTAACTGCCCCTAGCGGTTTCAGTGCTAGTCTGAGACGGTAGTTGTTGCATACATGTGACGAACCGTTACAGAAAATGCTTATAAAGCAAGAGGCAGATAATTATTATAATACTTATATTAAGTAGTAGACAAATAGAAAGTATACTGTTAAAGAAAGAAAGAGTTATGCTTACTTATTAAGTTGTAAGAGCATGGAAAAAACTGCACATAGAGTATAAGGATATAATAATTGCAGCATTTAGAAGTGTAAGAATAAGCTTGAATCCTAACGGGTTAGTCTTACGGACCGTAAGCTAAGTAACAGTCCGCAACGGCCTTAGCCCTGACCCGCAACTGCCCTTACGGACGGGGGTTATAGGCGGTTGCCACGGGCAGCTGGCAGTTAGGTAACGGACGGCCCGTAAGCGGCACGTGACCCGTAAGGGGCTATATAAACCCGTCCGTAAACCACTGTCTTTCTCTTCTTCTTCCCTTAGCTTTAGATCTTGTATTATAAAACTACGTATTATGCCACCACGTGACTTCCCGTTCAACAATATTCAGGTGTAGTCGGCCACGTGGCGGTTCAAATTGGTCCGTGCATTCAGATCTGGCAACTAGTCCGTAGGTTGAAGAAGGCGGGCAACCCCTTCCATCTCACAAATCACCAGAAGATCGCTTGCCTCTCGTCCAAAATGATCTCATGCTCATCTTAATACCCGCCATGTCTGAACACAATCGAAGTCGGTCAATACTTGGACGTCTGATCGGTCGATTGAGAACCAATTCAAGGGAGCGGGGAAGATCCGTAGCGACGCCCACCACGGCTTTCAGCCACGTCCCGCCACACGGCACAGCCCCGACAACACCAAATCCTGCCGTCACCTCTAGCTCTACTGCACGCCTTGGTTTGATCTGCTTGACGCCTAACTTGGGAGAAGCGCAGCGCAGCCCAGGGGTTCCAGATATCATTGCGATTCATGGAATCAACGGAGATCCGTACAAAACTTGGACGCATGAAGGCGTCTTTTGGCTCCGGGACTTCCTTCCCGAACAAATTCCAGGCACCAGAGTGTTTTCATTTGGATATGATGCGCAAGTTGCTTTTACAACCAATAGGGCAAAGCTGGATGATTATGCAAGATCACTGCTGAACAACCTGAAGAGGTGCAGAAGTGGGAAGGTCAGTCAGCTTCAATTTTGGCCATTGTCCATCAATATCTCTAGGTCTTCTACCTCTTTACCACCGCGCCTCTAGAAATGTTCAGGAGGGCTTAAATCAACATCATTCTATCTCAGATCAAGATCAAGATTGTTGATTATTGTAGGTAGCAATTGCTAATACACTTAGAAGGAAAGACAACCTAGGCCATTGATATTTATCTGCCATAGCATGGGAGGAATCGTGGTCAAGCATGTACCCGTAGACTTCTTTCGATTCGAAGGAACGTATACTGATTGCTTCAGGCTCTTGCTGTAGCCCGGCTTGATGCTAAAGATTACCCTTTCATCCAGGAGTCTGTAAAGGGAATTATCTTTCTGAGCACACCACATCGCGGTTCTGATAGCGTCAAATGGCCACTATTATTGGCTAATATCCTCAATGCTAGCTCCTTAGGCTCCGCTCGAAAAGATCTTCTAAAGTCCCTTGAGAGGAATTCTGAAGAACTACTCTCAATCTCGAAAAACTTCCGAAACCAAGTAGAGGGTGTCAGGATTATCTCCTTCTATGAACAAAACACAACTCCCCCATTTTCGAGTTTGGTAAGCTCTCCTTAGCTTCTCCTCAACCCTTAGGATACTACATACCTAACTGCGAGATTAGGTTGTCGATCAGCACACAGGAGTCTTAGGATTTCCAGGTGAAACCTTAGTACCCATGAGCGGCTGTAATCACCGTACCGTCTGCTGTTTTTCGAGCAAAGATGACCAGAATTATCAAGAAATTCTTTCCCACATCCAAAACTTAGTAGGTCAGTGCTAGAGCATCCAAAGAAACTAGTTTTCGGAGTTGATTTGAGATTATATAGATAGCTTTAGTCAGCAATATTGCGTAGTGGAGAAAACAAAAGACCAGAATGGTGAATTTCTAGCAGAGTGTATCTTGTTAAACTCCAACAGTTGCTAATTACGATTCTAGACTGCCTGGAGTCTCTATACTTCCTAGAAATGGAAAATCGCTGGAAGGATGTGGGGCACGCAGCCGATGACACATGTGCTTGGCTTTTCAGACACGAGACATTCAAAGAATGGCTTCATCAGAACCGAGGATTACTATGGATCAGCGGAAAACCAGGGTCTGGGAAGTCAACTTTGTTGAAGTACGCCCTTGAGCATATTACCCAATTTGAACCAGCAACTGCTACAGTTGAGGTTCTGCACGTCTCGTTCTTCTTCCATGGCCGTGGCACTGAGCTCCAAAAAACACCTCTCGGTCTCTTCCGGTCAATTCTACATCAACTTCTCGACAAAGTACCCCATTTATTATCCGATTTCGTTCAGACTTTCAGGAAGAAATGCGATACTGCCGGAAGGCCAGGTGAAAAGTGGGAATGGCATCTAACCGACCTAGAGGGTATTTTTGAGGCTTCACTTCCCAAGATCTTGAAAAGATACTCAATACGAATCTTCATTGATGCGCTTGACGAATGTGGAGAGACAGCGGCTGTTAAACTGGTAAGAAAATTCCGGTGCCTAATCTCAAAGGCTTCGCGCACTGGCTCAGTGTTCAGCATTTGCTTCACGTGTCGTCATTATCCAACCTTAGTCTTAGGTTGCGAATCAGAGATTTGCGTCGAGGATAATAATAGTGGAGATATCGCGACATATGTAAGACATGAGCTCAGCCATACCGAAAGTCAACTTAGGGACATCATCGTAGACGGAGCCAAAGGTATCTTCCAATGGGCCTTCCTTGTTGTTGAAAAAGTTTCTCGACTTGAGCGGCAAGGGAGCGGCCTGACGGAGATTAAGACTGAAATCCAACGAACCCCTCAAGAGTTAGACAGTCTTTATCGGGAACTCTTAGAAGGCATAGACCAAGATGAAAGACCCAAATCATTGAAACTCATGCAGTGGGTATGCTTCGCCATCCGACCTCTTTCATTGGACGAATTACGCTTTGCGATGGTTATCGACGCCGACGCTACATATACGTCGCTGCGACAATGCCTTGATGCGAAAGAATACATTGACAACAATGAGGTCATAGACCGGAAAGTTAAACACCTTTCCTGCGGACTCGCTGAGATCCGATTGCACCATAATACACGAATAGTGCAATTCATCCACCAGTCGGTCAATGACTTTTTTATCCAACACGGTTTGCGAATTCTGGATAGCAGCTGGCAATCAACTGATTTGGCCATTGGCGGTGCACATTATCGTCTCTCCAGATCATGCATTCGCTATATAGCCATGGAAGAGATACGTCAGTCTAAAAGACTCAATCGGCAGGACGTGAAGTCCAAATTTCCTTTTCTGCGCTACGCCACAACATCCTGGGTGTTACATATGGAACAAGCAGAGGCCAAAAAAATCTCGCAAGTTGATCTTTTAGGTTATCCGGACAGGCTATCAAAGGACTTCTTGCAGCAATGGATGCGCATATATCGAGCAATAGACCGGCGTTCAGAAAACTGTCCGCCAGGGGGAACAACTCTATTGCATATAGTGTCAAGATATAGTTTGATGAGTCCTTTACTAGCTATTTTGAGGAATTTAGACAAAGTGGACATAGAGGTCGACTCGAAGGACGACATGGGACGGACACCACTGTTGTGGGCAGCCTGGAACGGGCATGAGGCGGTGGTGAAGCTGCTGCTCGAGAAGGACGCTTTGCTGGAGTCTAAAGACAACAATAGTTGGACGCCGCTGTTATGGGCTGCAAGGAATAGGCACGAGGCAGTGGTGAAGGTGCTGCTCGAGAAGGGCGCTGAGCTGGAGTCCAAGGATAACAATGGTCGAACGCCGCTGTCATGGGCTGCAGGGAAGAGGCATGAGGCGGTTGTGAAGCTGCTGCTCGAGAAGGGGGCTGACTTGGAGTCTAAAGACAACAATGGTTGGACGCCGCTGTTATGGGTTGCGAGGAGTGGGCACGAGGCGCTGGTGAAGCAGCTGCTCGAGAGTGGTGCAGTGCTGGAGTCCATGGATAAATATGGTCGGACGCCGCTGCTGTCGGCTGCAAGGAACGGGCATGAGGCGGTGGTGAAGCTGCTGCTCGAGAGGGGTGCCGTGCTGGAGTCCAAGGATAAATATGGTCGGACGCCGCTGTTATGGGCTGCAAGGAATAGGCACGAGGCGTTGGTGAAGCTGCTGCTCGAGAAGGGCGCTGAGCTGGAGTCCAAGGATAACAATGGTCGAACGCCGCTGTCATGGGCTGCAGCGAACGGGCATGAGGTGGAAGTGAAGCTGCTGCTCGAGAAGGGCGCTGAGCTGGAGACCATGGACAAGGATGGTCGGACGCCGCTGTCATGGGCTGCAGGGAACGGGTATAAGGTGGTAGTGAAGCTGCTGCTCGAGAAGGGCGCTGAGCTTGAGGCTAAGAATAACAATGGTGTGACGCCGCTGCCGTGGGCTGTAGAGAACGGGTATGAGGTGGTAGTGAAGCTGCTGCTCGAGAAGGGCGCTGAGTTGGAGACCAAGGACAAGGATGGTCGGACGCCGCTGTCATGGGCTGCAGGGAATGGGTATAAGGTGGTAGTGAAGCTGCTGCTCGAGAAGGGCTCTGAGCTGAAGACCAAGGACAAGGATGGTCGGACGCCGTTGCTGTGGGCTGCAGGGAACGGGCACGAGGCGGTGGTGAAGCTGCTGCTCGCGAGGAACATTGTCGACCCGGACCACAAGGAAGAATTGTTGCAGCTTGGATGCATCAAAGGTCATCTGGACATCGTCCAGCAGCTTCTATGCGTGGGTGCAAATGCAAGCGAGGCGGACGAGCATGGGTGGACGCCATTACTGTGTGCTTCTTGGTTTGGACAAGTCCAAATTTTGAATAACTTCTTATCAAATGGAGAAAATAGAGATATGCTGTCACGTGCCAACACAATTCCGCCGAACTCATGGAGTACGATCGACAAGTCTACTAGCTTAGAGTTGGATGAGAATTCGATATATGTTCGATACAGTGGTAAGTTAAGGATCCTCATGTCCTAGTTTAATTCAACTGTTTTATGAAATCTATAGGTGACACCGAAACCGAATATCCTTCAGCTGCCCTAATTCTTGCAAATCATCCATTTCCTCTTCAAAATGATAGCTTTTACTTCGAAATCGAAGTTTTAAATAGCGGTGACACAGGGTGTGTTGAATTTGATGCTCTTCTGAGTGTAACTAACTTATAATGTATAGCGAGATTGGGCTGGGCCTCTGCAGTAGATATACACCTCTCGATACCTTCCCTGGGTGGACGTCTGCATCGTGGGGTTACCATGGAGATGGTTTCAAGTTTGCAGAGGGCAACGGGACTCAGTATGGTAAAACATTTAAAACAGGTGATATAGTCGGGTGCAAAGTTCGTTTAAAGCATGATATTATCTTTACTAAGAATGGAGCTTCCCTAGGTAAGTGTAGATGCCTTCTATCTACTTAATAAAAGCTCACTTAATTCGTACTAGGGGTTGCATTTCGGGGCATTTCAGGTAAACTCTATCCAGCAGTAGGCATGCGAAGTCGTAATGCTCATATTCGAGCGAATTTTGGACAGCAGCCTTTCCTATATGATGTTGCCAAAGCTTAGATATGTGTTGGCTAGAGAACGAGCACAAGGCGATGCTGAAATCGAGCTCTTAGATTATCAGATAGGGGTCTAATGCTAGACATATATAAGGCCCTTCCTTCCCGATTTCCTTTCTACATCCTTTTGAGCTTCGATTATACTGCAGCTAGTTGTACTTGAATCTCTCACCCCTTCCCCAATTGGCCCATTTTCTATGGGCTTCCCCCTCACAAACATCACAATCATGTACTATAATCCACTATACAGATTGCTAGTTATGCCCTTGGGTGTTCAGGGAGCATTAACCCTGACAGGGGTTCTAGCTATATCTCTTGCCTCGAGGCGGGCAACTAAATCAAATATTGGCCCCGTAGCCTATATTTGGGCCCTACCTTCTCAGAACGCCTATGCCTGCCAAACAGTAAGAAAGTGTTCAAAATCCACTGTTACAGTGACTCAGGCGCTCATTCACTCCGATTCTACACGATTCAAACATCTTTATTATCACAAGTCAATCAAAACGTCTACATATGAAATCATGTTCATGGGAACTCCTCATCAGGGAGGTGAGGGCGTAGCATGGGGCAAAAGGCTTGTGAATGTGGCCTCAATCTTTGTCAAGACAAACGATAAGCTTTTGAATATCCTCGAAAGAGATTCTGAAGCACTGCAACAGCAACTTGGTCAATATACCCCAATCAGCGGTGATTTCGAGATGAAATTTGCTTTCGAGACGAAATTTGCTTTCGAGACCCAAACCACACCTCTAGGCCTCGGACAAACAATCATCGTTGTTCCAAAGGGTTCTGCTGTTGTCCCAGGCCAGGTTGATGCTGAGCCAATTGCCATTATGGATGACCACATCAACATGGTCAAATTCTCATCAGAAGCAAACAGCGAATATCAGAGGGTGACTACCCATCTCAAGTTAATGGCTGAAAAGGCGCCTACAAAGATACTGCAGAACTGGTTGACAGGCCGTACTACAACTTCATGGCCCTTCCACGCTGAACAGATCAATAGCGTACTTCCATCCGGAGCCCTAGTGTCTGGATTGAAGTCACCTCGCTGTAGCAGCAGCCGCATCACCTCCTCATTGCCTATGTAGGCGGCAAACGGTAGAGCAGTCCAACCATAACTGTTACGGGCATCTGGTTTCAGCGCTAGTAGAGCTGTAAGACCGGATTCGCCAATTCATCGGATTCGCGAATCCGTGTGTACTGTACCAACGAATTGGCCAATTCGACGATTTTTCATGAAACTGGTAATTCTGGTGATAATTGTCCTTGGTATTTTGGTTGATTCTTACTGGTTTGACCTACGGCTCGGGGTCCCCGTCGGTGTCACTGAAGGCTAGGCTCACGATCGCTACGAGTCAGGACCCAATGCTTTTTACAACTATTGGACAGTCCATTTTACTTGAAACTGCGTAGCCAGCTGGAATTGACGTATATACTCCTATTTACTTGTGGTTGCCTAGCCAGTGGTTTTTGATAAATGTCCAGCTTCCTAGTTCAGTTCCTCTCAATTCCTGGCCCATTTCAACTTATCTAAGCCTGTGTAATCAACCCAACACTATAGGTATTGGCCTACCGGTGTCGTCGCCGCTGCTGCCAGCACGTAGTGTGAATCCTTGGCCCAATTTTGACCCTCCAATTAGTGATTTACTAGGGAATAGCATCCGGACTAAGCCAGAGGGAAAAGCAGGTAAAGAGGTAACTATTAAATTCCCAGCTGCAGTGGCTAAATAGAACAATCGTGGCTCTATTAGTAGTGCTCAGAAAGCTGGTAGGACAGCAAAATCGGTCCCAAAACCACTTGGGAAACCAAACCCAAAACCACGTGGGAAACCAGGCCCAAAACCACGTGGAAAGCCAGGTCCAAAGCCCGGTACAAAGCGCAAGCGGACAGAGACTGAGGTTGAGACTCCAAGCCCGCGGAAGTTGAGAAAAAGAGCTTAGATTTGTACTATATTTCTACTGTATGTGCTGGCACTACAGGGTCTCTATTTTATAGCTTAGGACTCAATTTTTACTTGTATTTGCGTATAACAGTGACTAAACCACTGAAAAGTGGACCAAAACACTAAGGCAATTATCACCAGTTTCATGAAAAATCGCCGAGTTGGCTATTTCAGTCTTACAGTCCGTGGTCAATCTGCCACTATTGCGACTCAATAACCCCGCTAGCCTTCTTAACATGATCAGAGTGGCGAGGCTCATCGTCGACCTGGAATTCAGACAGCTCTGACAGTTCACGATCGCGATATCTCAAGGGATTGGTCCTGACTACCAGGCTCAGCCTACTTCTCCTCGCCTCCCTCACCAACCTCCGGCTGCCCGTCTCAGCAGAATCCAAACATGAGAACTCAGCAAGAGCTCCTCCTGCGGCCTTGCAAAAAGCCAAGCTTCAATATGGCTAGATTTCAAAAATTTTTATTACCGACTTCAAATATTCCAGCGCTTGCAGAACTCATTAAGTCACGCAACCTAGCTAATTCAATAGTTTGATCCCTTAACCCAGTCGAATACCATCTTCGGTGTCGGTCCACGTCCTTTGGGCGCAATTGCGAGTTCTGAGGCTACTTTTATACATTCACTTTTTTTGCCCTATTTCGCGCACTCTCTCCACAAATCCGCATTACTTCCAAAGTCACTTCCATTCGGTCTACTCCCCCTACGGAAAACAGCTTTCATGTTCTCTATATCACCTCATTGACAACAACCCACAGCCTGAAATTCTGAAACGATGCCATAGTAATCGGATTTACATCAGCCTGCTCTCTTATTAAATTTACACTCAATATGACCTGCTTTCCAGAGCTCAGAAGCTTGACAAGTATCTGCGTTGACAAGTCTATTAATGAATGACTGCTATGCTTAAAAATTTGTCCAGCACGACACCGGCTGAGGTATCAGAGCTATTATCATTCACAATCCCGATCATGAACCCTTGAGGCTCGGAACGGAACTTCTGACTCGTCCCTATGACCACCGCGAATGAGTCGCAAGTCCCATCATTTCGGTAAATAACGGCGCTATCTTTGTCGTGATGCCAGAGCCGTAGTCCTAGGGATGCTCGTTTGTGAGGATTGGTTCGCGACTGCACCCAATCCATCTCTGGTGGAGAGTAACTGACTGGAGAAAAGACAGCTTTGCACACCGCATCATCCATGAGGCAGAGAAGAACTCAGGGGAAAGGAGAATAGAAGAGCTGTCCGCTATCTGATACCTGACTGGCCGAAGAGACAGACCGAAGTCAAGACGCGGCGATGCCACATACACATCCTCCAGCGTAACCTTGTATCCGAGGTAGCTATCAATTTCGATCTCGTCAAGCTTGTTAGGCGAATCTTGACGATACTGCCCAGCTCTTTTCTCCAAAACTAGGTTGACCGCTAGGGAGGTCCCTTTGTTCTCACGGAATCGGCACGCCAGAAGGGCGAGATATTGAATTTCATCACTTTTCTCAAGCAGCAATTGGACGCGCATTCCATGACTAATAGCGCAGTACTTCGCTAGGGGCGTGTTAGAGATAATTTTGGCTTTTGTCTCCTTTGGCCGGCCTATTTGGTCCCAATCGTAAGGCTCGCTGATGATATCCGATGAAGACTCAAACGCAGATATAGACGGCGCGAGGAGGTCGCATGTCTTCATCTCCTCGTGTGTTCTAGTGAATGGATGTCAAGATTTGCCTCAGTGCTTGAGCTAGAAAATATGAATTACATACCGTGATAGGTGACGCCACGCAAAGATGCTATGGTCAGCACATACCCCAAATATCTCTTTTTGGAGCCTGAAAAATGCCGCCTGTTCGCCCTCCCCATAGATCATAGATATATTGACGCCAAATAGTCCCATCAACGAATACGCTCTGTCTTCTCCGCGCGTTATCCTCGTCTTGGCTGCCTACGAAAATTTCGCCGCAACACTAAAATCATGCAGCTTGTCGAGATTCCCACCCAAAAGAATCTCTTTCGCAATCCCGGTGATCTCTGCAATACGCCTCGCTAAAGACGACCGCAAATCAATAAAACTCCAATCCTTCGTAAAAAAAACATGACCTCGCTCAGCGCTATCAGCTCCTGTAACGTCCACCCTCTCGTCCACCACTTCGATTTCTCAAAAGCCCCCTCGTCCCCATTTTCACTTAAATCCCCCATATACGCAAAATAAACCCTTGCATCGTGATACCAAGCAAACATTGAATTAATACTCTCACTCAGCTCCGCACTACTTTCCTTGAAAATACAGCACGTATCCACCCATAAATAAACGATGCCCAACTTCTCCGCCTCAGCACATGCGCCAAGTATCTTGCTCCACCCTTGTTTCGTCCTGGCGCAACCAGTGGAAACGTCGTGGAAGAGAACTTCTCCTTCTCCCCATGTGTGTGAGAGGATGGCGTATGGCGGGACAATATCCCAATTTTGGTAGGATTCTAGTTGGTGGGTTTCTATCTTCAGGAGACGCATGTTGTAATTAAGTTGATAGGGTTGAAACGATAGAAACGAGTTGCAGGTTCCTAGAATGGGCTTTGCAGTCTTTGATAATCCCAGATTCGTAAAGATAAGAAAGAACTATTGCAACGATATTTGGGAAGCAAACCCGAGTACAGCTGTGAGACATTCAGAGAGGGAATTGATATACTTATCGTATCGATTCTGTTGGTGCGTACGGTCAATGCCAGACAAGGATAGGAGACTACGTCTCCACGGAGATCAGTCCTTGGGGGTAGTTCTACAGAGGACAGCTCCGCGGATGCGGATCTCTTGTATGAACAGTTCCTCGGAGGACCGTTCCCATTAACACGGAACTCCTTGGGGGTTATGCCTGTAGAGTAGTATCTATAGGGGGCCGCATGTCCTACTTAAACGGGCAATCAAGGAAGTTATCATCGCCCTCATTAAGAGATTCCAGTGCGTAAGTCCCTTAAAGGAGATTGTAAGCTGTTAAATCTTTGAAGCGCTAAATGAAACGAAGCACTTGACCGCCACAATCCTTCGATCCCGCTTGGCATAAAACTCGGTTGGGCCTCTGTAATCGCTCTACTAGGGATGTGGCAGAATAATTCCAGTGTGATTGCCATGTTGATGGCGTCAAACCATGTTCTCCGTAGATATTACAAGGCAAACAGCGCAAGGTGGAAATTAGCTCCCAAGCATGCCTCAAGCGAGGAGTACGGGGTAAGGTTTGCGGGCTCGTGCACGATTTTTTAGAAGAAATGCATCCGTATTTCGACCCAATATTACATTATGACATAGGTCTACAAATGAAAATTAGGATATTACATTGCATTGATCTAAACTTCAAGCTTGCGGACAAGAGTTTTGGATTTGCGGAGGCGTTTTCGAAATCTTTTCGGGAGCAAGGGATCACTAAATTTTTAGGCAGAGGTTACTAAATTTTAAGGAATTTCTCGCTAAAACTTTAACTTGTCACACACCAACTTTAACACATTAATCCTAAACCACCACGAAAGCATTAAACTGTAAAGTGCTTGATTTATAGACAATTTGTAATAGTACTCTAATTGAAAGAACATGTTTGCAGAAAAGAATCTAGAGTTGCAGGGGACTTTCAGGTTGCGAGAGCGTTCGTTGCATCCAACTGCATATCACATGTTCTGGGTGAAATTGTGCACGGACCAAAACTTGGCAAAAATTGGCCATTCTTGCCGCAAACATAAGGCTTATCAATTTCTACGAGACGTTTTTGGGCTAGGAACCAAGTATTGACATTCCTAGAGAATAGGCTTAGCGGAGCTAACGTAGCTACTTACAGGCGGTATTGCATTGCATCAGCTGTGATATAACTTACTGATTGATCCCTTGACAACTTATGAACATGCTTAACCCGCTCTTCACACCCCAATAGCAGCCTGACTAGCGCGTAGACTGCCCACGACAGTGAATGCTAGAATAGGAGAAATGATATATGATATCTATAAGACCGTCAATCCCTTAAATCTTTTATTCTTCGGAATATAGGCGAGGGGTGCAACAACTCACCGTTAGCAACTTTGCAATCTTATGCTCATCCTCCTCATCCGCGTCACTAACCTCGACCATTGTGATGAGTTTCATGGCCGGAGGCCCCGTCGGCATCAACATCATTGCAAACCACAGCATTGGATCGATGCCGAGAACATTTGTCTCCTTAGCGAGGAAGTAAATGACGGCTATAGAGAGAACCGGCCATACCACGAATCTCGTCGTGAGCACAAATGTAGTGGTTAACCATGGTGTGCCGCCGCCCGGGTGAGCGTCCTGCTCGCTCTTCGCCCTCTGCATGGAGGTATATAACGAGACTCCTGCGACTAAAACAGGTAGAGGCACAAAGATCGAGCCGACATTCTTCAGTGATGCAGTCAACCAAGCGGTGAAGATACCACCGTCTGCAGTATCGCTGAAAAAAGAGCGGTGTAGCACCGGCACAAGGCCGATGATGGCGCCTAGTATGGCTCCGATCAAAGGCGCATTTAGGAAGTCATAGAGAAAGAGTAACCACCACCGAGTACGGTCACTTAATTCCAGCCAGCGCCGTCTGCTGATGCCCGAGGGGCGGCGGTCATAAATAATGGCGGTGGAGGAGGATTCTCGCGGCTGTGACGGGAAAAAAGAGACTGATACCACAGACGCGCGGTGGACCCGTGAAGGAAGCAAGTCAGTCTGCTCAGTCGGAGACAGCTCCGCCTCGGCATCGGTACAACCTCCAGCTTCTGCCTCTTCATCT
>Ga0335075_10012252_pt1 | contig 12961 bp, 9 predicted proteins | sample Lox_Sample_24_FD_206723 | JGI IMG/M metagenome (GOLD analysis project Ga0335075, IMG submission 206723) | Soil microbial communities from Loxahatchee National Wildlife Refuge, Florida, United States - Lox_Sample_2.4 | ecosystem: Environmental > Terrestrial > Soil > Wetlands | place: USA: Florida... | reverse complement strand
TCGTATCCGTCGAAGGCCGAACCAATCTCGGCGCGAACTTCTTCCAACCGCCCCAGAATCCAGCGGTCGGCGTCGGTCAGCTCGTCATTCCCCGGCAACGGGGCCACTGCTGCGCCGTTGAGCAATGCGAATCGAGTGGCGTTGAACAGCTTGGTGATGAAGTTGCGCGACGCCCGCACATGATCCTCGCCGACCGAAAGATCCCCACCTGGGCTGGCGCCGCGGGCCAACGTGAACCGCAAGGCGTCGGCGCCGTAGATGTCCAGCCAATCCAGCGGATCGATGACGTTGCCCTTGGACTTGCTCATCTTTCGGCCGGACTCGTCACGGATCAGGCCGTGCAGGAAGACATCGGTGAACGGCACCTGCGGGCCGCGGCGGCCGTCCTGGGTGATGGCGTCGTCTCCGCCGACGAAGGTGCCGAACATCATCATTCTGGCCACCCAGAAGAACAAGATGTCGTAGCCGGTCACCAGAACGCTTGTCGGATAGAACTTTTCCAGTTCCGGGGTTTTGGACGGCCAGCCCAGCGTGGAGAACGGCCACAGCGCCGACGAGAACCAGGTATCCAGGACATCGGGGTCCTGCTCCCAGCCGTCGGGCGGTGTCTCGTCCGGGCCCACGCACACCTGCTCACCGTCGGGCCCATACCAGATCGGGATGCGGTGGCCCCACCACAGCTGCCGCGAGATGCACCAGTCGTGCATGTCGTCCACCCAGGCGAACCAGCGCGGCTCCAGGCTGGCCGGGTGGATCACGGTGTCGCCGTTACGAACCGCGTCGCCGGCAGCCTTGGCCAGCGATTCCACCCGGACCCACCACTGCAGCGATAGCCGTGGCTCGATCGGCTCGCCGGTGCGCTCGGAGTGCCCGACGCTGTGCAGGTAGGGGCGCTTCTCCTCGATGATCCTGCCTTGCGCCGCAAGAGCTTCGCGCACCGCTACGCGGGCCTCCAAGCGGTCCAGACCGTCGAATTGTGTTCCAGTGTCGGCGATCCGACCCTTGGTGTCCATGATCGAGGGCATCGGCAGCTGGTGCCGCAGCCCGATCTCAAAGTCATTCGGGTCATGGGCGGGCGTGACTTTTACAGCGCCGGTACCGAATTCCGGGTCCACATGATCGTCGGCGACAATGACGATGTCGCGCTCAAGGAACGGGTGCGGCAGCGTGGAACCGACCAGCTTTCGGTAGCGTTCGTCGTCGGGATGAACGGCGATCGCGGTGTCGCCCAGCATCGTCTCTACCCGGGTAGTGGCCACCACGATGTGCGGCTCTGCGTCGTCGAGCGAGCCGTACCGGAACGACACCAGCTCGCCTTCGACGTCCTCGTAGCGGACTTCGAGATCCGAGATCGCCGTTTCCAACACCGGCGACCAGTTCACCAGCCGCTCGGCTTGATAGATCAACCCGGCGTCGTAGAGCCGCTTGAAGATCGTCCGCACCGCACGCGACAGACCGTCGTCCATCGTGAACCGGTCGCGGCTCCAGTCCACCCCGTCGCCCAGACGACGCATCTGGCCACCGATGGCGCCGCCCGACTCACGCTTCCAGTCCCACACCTTCTCTACAAACAGCTCGCGGCCGAAGTCTTCTTTGTTCTTCCCGTCCACCGCGAGTTGCTTTTCCACCACGCTCTGCGTAGCGATACCCGCATGGTCCATGCCCGGCTGCCAAAGCACCTCGTAGCCCTGCATGCGCTTACGACGGGTCAGCGCATCCATCATGGTGTGCTCGAGCGCGTGCCCCATGTGCAGGCTGCCGGTCACGTTCGGTGGTGGCAGCACGATCGAGTATCCGGGCTTGGTGCTGGTCACGTCCGCGGTGAAGTAGCCAGCGTCAAGCCAACGTTGGTAGATCCCGCTTTCGGCCGCGCCCGGATCCCACGCCTTGGGCAAGGCTTGCGCCCGCTCGTTGGCGGCGGGTTCGGGACTAGCGGTCACCCGTCAATTCTAGAAAGCACCGAGATGCGCGACGAAACCGCCCGCATGCGGTGTTATCCCGGTTACTTCTTGCCGCCGAGCAATCCGCCGAGAATGTCGCCGGCCTTGGAACCCAGCACATTGCCCAACACGCTGCCCAGCGACTTGTTGCCACCCATCCCGCCAAGGATGCTGCCCAACACGTCGTTGAGCGCCCCTCCGCCAGCGGCTTCCTTCGCTGGAGCTCCGCTCTTTCCGGTGAGCTGCTTTCCGACATAGGCCAGCACGATCGGCGCCAAGATCGGCAACAGCTGCTTGAGCAGATCGCTGTTGCCGCCGCCACCACCGGCCAGCGCGTTGGCGACCTGGGCGACGTCGTTGCCGCCGAAGATCCTCGCGATCGCCTGCTGACCTTCCTTTTCGTCTACCTGGTCGACGTTCACGCCGCCGTCGAGCAGGCCGGCGTGGCTGTCCGCCGCCGATTCGATTTTGCTCGCGTGATCGGGGTCCTGCGCGTTCTCGTGCAGTCCGCCGACCAGCACGGGTACCAGCAGCTGAACCGCTTTGTTGACTTCACCTTCGTCGACACCGATTTTGCTTGCGATGTCACTCGTAGGGATCTGAGCGAGAAGATCATCAAGGCCAGACATGAACCCGTCCACCTAACGTTACTGGGATGGTGTGGTAACTCGATCTTGACACTAGTCGGAGCCGGAGCCCTCCGACAGCGGTTCGTTGCACCAGATTTAATTAGTGGGGCGCCAGCTTCGCGGTCTCCAGCGACACCCCGGCGGCCGGGAACCGCGCCAGCAGTGCGTCACCCATCGCGGCTGCGGGTGTCAGCACACCACGTAGCTCGGAGACCTCATCGCGATCCATCGCCAGCGCCAGACCGCTTTCCCCCAACAGCACCGACGTGGCCTGGTATCCCGGGTCGCCCTGCTGGGCGATCGTGGCGACATAACGCACACCGGTGGTCGTGGTGGTGTAGGTCTCGGCTTTGTAGTAGCCGCGCTGGCGAGCGGCTGCGCTGGGTCCGGTGCCCGGTTTGGGCAGCACCCGCTCCACGAGTCGGCTTGGTAGCAGCCGGAAGTAGCGGCTGCCCAACCCGGTCACCGCGTTGCCAACACCGTTGACGACCGCCGACACCACCGGCGCCACAGCCGACGACCCCATGCTCATGTGCTCGCTGTAACGAAACTGTTTGCCGTAGGCCCATTCTTGTAAAGCGTTGCTACGTCGAACAATTCGGGTGTTGGTGGGCGCCATCGCGAAACCGGCCGTCCACAAACCGGTGAGCTCCGGTGCGATCTGGCTACCACGGCACCAGCTGAGGTCGGGCTGAGCGCCGAGTTCGGGTTCCGCACCGCGGTCCGGGCTCAGCGTGTAGGGGTCAGCGAACTGACGACGGGCGTCGGGGTCACTCGAGACGGTGCGCATCACCTCCACCGCCGACGCAATGGTGCCGCCAGAGAATCCACCCGACACGGACCGAACCACAAAGTCGGTCTTGCCGAGGTCGCCTGCGCCGTCTTCGCGTGCCCTCCGGTAGAGCGCGTAGACGGTGAGATCCGAAGGGATCGAATCGAATCCACACGCATGCACGATGCGGGCACCGGTGTCGAGCGCCTGCTTGTGGTACAGGTCGATGCTGTCGCGAACGAACGGCGGCTCGCCGGTCAGGTCGGCGTAATCGGTGCCCGCCGCCGCGCACGCGGCGACCAGCGGCAGGCCGTACCGGGTGTAGGGCCCGACGGTGGTGACGACCACCCGCGTCTGCGCGGCCATCGCATCCAGCGTCGACGGCGAAGAGGCATCCGCCGTCAGGACCGGCCAGGACTGGGCCGTCTCTCCCAACGTTTCACGGATCGCGAGGAGACGCTCGGCCGACCGGCCGGCCAGCGCGATCCGCGCGTTCCCGCCGGCGCGGGCCAGGTATTCGGCGGTCAGCTTGCCGACGAAGCCGGTTGCCCCATACAAGACGATGTCGTATTCGCGCGTTCCGGTCACAGGCGCGACGGTACTCCGAGCATCTCGGGCAATTCGGCGCTCTCCCCCAGCACATGCTCGGCCAGGAAGGCGATGACGACCTCGTACCAGATCTTGGCGTGCTGTGGCGCCTCCACCCAATGGTTCTCGGACGGAAAGTACAGAAACCGGTGCGGGCTGCTGCCGCCCTCGCCGGCCGGCAGAGCCGAGCTGGCAAGCAGCTCGTACCACAGCCGCAGGCCCTCGCCGATCGGCACGCGGTAGTCCTTCTCGCCGTGGATGACCAGCATCGGCGTGGCAATCCGACCGACGAACTGGTGTGGTGAGTTGGCGGCGGTCATCTCCGGCGTCATCTCGCGACGCCAGTAGTAGGCGTGATCAGTCGTTGGACTGAATTGTTCCAGCGCCCACAGGCTGGCGTGGGTCACGATCGCGGCAAACCGGTTCGTGTGGCCGGCCATCCAGTTCGCCATGTAGCCACCGAACGAGCCGCCCATCGCGGCGATCCGGGTCGCATCGATGCGCGGGTGAGCACACGCCGCGTCGGTGGCGGCCATCAGATCATCGAACGGCGGTCCGCCCCACGCTCCCCAACCACGCTCGATGAATTCCTGTCCGTAGCCGGTCGACAGCGCGGGATCGGGCAGCAGCACCGCATAGCCCTCGGCGGCCAGCAGCCACGGGTTCCATCGCCATGACCAGCTGTCCCAACTGCCCAGCGGCCCGCCGTGGATCCACAACACCAGCGGGGCAGGCGCTTCATCTTCTGAGCCCTCCGGCAGCACCAACCACGACCGCACCTCGGCCCCGTCCGCGGCGGCCGCGGTGACATCGGTCAATGTTCCCGGCAGCGTTGGCAAATCGACGCATGGCAGCGTGGTGACGGCACCGTCGGCATCGATCCGCACCGGATGCGGCGGTGCCGCGTACGAACTGCGCAAGGCGAACAACGCACCGTCGGGCGCGGCGACGACGTCGGTGTAGGCGAAGTCATCGTGCGTCAGCTGGGTAACCGTCGAGGTCGACAGTTCCACGAGGAAAACCGGGGCCCGGCCATTCTGATCGGCCGTGACAATCAGCGAGGTGCCGTCGCTCGACCAGGTCAGCGAGGTCGGCCGGCGATCCCACGTTTCGGCCAGCGATCGCGGTTGCTCACCGAATCGCAGGTATTGCAATGTCATTCGCGGCGCACGGTCAGGTGTCGAGATGGTTTCGCGGGTGAAGGCCACCGCCGAGCCGTCTGGCGAGATCGCCGGATGCTCGAGTTCGGCGTCCGGATCGTCAGCGATCACGGCGCGTTCCCCGGAAGCCAGGTCGACCCGCACCAGCACCGAGCGCTCGGTGGCTCCGGGACCGCTGACCCGCCAGGTCGTCACCAGGAACCGGCCGTCGGCGCTGATGTCGAATTGGGCTATGTCGAAACCCGCTTCACGCAGCGCCCCACCCGGCTGTGGAGTCAGATCACGCGGCCCCGTAGCGTCGAACAGATGCGGTTCATCGGGGCCGATATCCTTGTCCCAGAAGCGCACCGGGTATCCGGAGTGCAGGATGGCGTTCACGCGAGAGGCCTTGCGCAGCTCGCGCAACCGCCGGTCGTCGTCGACGTCGCGCGCCAACGGCAGCAGCGAAGCGCCGATCACCGTGGCATCCGCGCCGCGGGCGGTGCGCACCACGCTGACCCCGCCGGGCATGCTCAGCATTTCGGCGGCCTCGCCGCCGTCAGCGGGCAGCCGCCACAACGAGGCCGGCGGTTTGTCGGCGTCATCGGTGTTCTCCGCGGTTGGCCGCGAGGACACGAACAGCAGGCCGCCGTCCACGGTGAACGCCGGTGAGAAGTCACCGTTCGGGCCGCGGGTAAGTCGGCGTGCCGCTTTCTCGCCGGTGGGATCGACTTCCCATATGGCGCTGACGTACTCGGTGCGTTTCTCGTTGAGTTCGGCCACCGTGGTGACTAGCCGCGAGCCGTCCGCCGAGACTGCCAGGCCCGAGACACGCGGCAGTGCCAGGTAGTCGTCGAGGTTGTCGAATGCCGTTGCGGTCACGAGTCGTTGGCCCAGGAAGTCTTGGCGTTGAGATTGGGGAGGAACGGGCGGTGTTGTCGGACCGCGACGTTAGCTTCGGACGCATGAGCGTCGTGCGCTATCGGTACAGATTGCGCCCTGGTGCGGCCGCGTTGACGAGATTGCAGCGAGAGTGGGACCGCTGCCGGTGGGTGTGGAATCAGGCCGTTGAGCGGCTCAACGACTCCGGTGAGTGGATCTGTGATGATGCGCTTACCCATTGGCGACGTGAGCATGAGTGGCTGCGGGAGGGTTCGGTGGTGACCCAGCAGCAGATGCTGCGAAACTTCCGCGCCAAACGGGCGAGGAGTCAGGGGCGTCGCAAGTTCAAGTCCGGCAAGAGCTGTCTGCCGAGTCTGAACTACACCAGGCGGGGATTCGCGCTCAACGACGGCCGCTTGTGTTTGGCTGGCGGCCTGCGCATTCCGGTTGTCTGGTCGCGCGAGTTGCCGGCCGATCCGAGCAGTGTGCGTGTCTATCGCGACAGCGTCGGGCATTGGTATGCCAGCTTCGTGGTGCGCCGTGACGACGCGGCGCTGCCCGCCTGCCGAAGGGCCATCGGCATCGACTGGGGAGTGCGCGCCGTGGCGACGACAACTGACCCAGAATGCGACCTGGCGCATTCGGGATACGCCAAGCGTGCCAGCGCCGAGCTTGCGCGCCGGCAGCGAACAATGGCTCGGCGCAAGCCGGCCCGCGGCCAACGCGCGTCCAAGGGTTACTTCGAAGCCAAACGCGCTGTGGCCAAGCTCTACAAGAAGGTCGCCCGGCAACGACAGGACGCAGCGCGTAAGTGGGCGAGAAAAGTCGTCGCCAACTACGGGATGTTGGCGGTCGAGGACTTCAAGCCACGATTTTTGGCTAAGTCTCATATGGCGCGCAAATCTGCCGATGGTGCCATCGGCGCCACCAAGGCGGTGTTGATTGAGTATGCCGAGCGGGCGGGCCGAAAGGTGGTGTTGGTGGCGCCCGCCTACACGACGATGACGTGCAGCCGTTGCGGTGCGAGAGCCAAGTCCCGCCTGTTGCTGTCGGAACGGGTTTTCGTCTGCGGATCCTGCGGAATGGTCGAGGATCGCGACCGAAATGCTGCCAGAGTCATTCTGGACAGGGCTGGTCTCAACCCTGCCGGTGCTGAAGCTGTTAGACATTCAGATCTCCTCGAGGTCGGAGTGCTTGCCGAGCCGGGAATCCCCGGCCCTTAAAGCGGGGAGGATGACAAGAGTCGTTGGTAGCACACACAAACAACAACGCGGCGTTTGACGCGGTGTGCGCGTCTCACCCACCGTAAGTTTGATTTTCAAACTCAAAGTTGACATGCTGGTCTTTGTGCCGACTGTCACGCTGGCCGACCTCCCCGGTCGGCCGTGTCCCATCGCCGCCGCCCTGGACTTGGTCGGCGAGCGATGGGCATTGCTGATCGTTCGCGAACTGGCGCTGGGCAACAGCCGCTTCGAGGACATCGTTCGCGGCACCGGCGCGCCCAGGGACCGGGTCGTAGCCCGGCTCAAGGCGTTGAACGAGGCCGGGGTGATCCAGCGCATCCGGTATCGCGCGGCGCCACCGCGGTTCGACTACCAGCTCACCGATTCGGGCCGCGCGCTGCTGCCGGTGTTGGATGCGTTGCTGGCCTGGGGACTCGACCACACGGTCCGTCCGGATGACCCGGACCGTGATCGCTATCGCTGGCTAACGGCCGAGCACCGAGCAGGAGGGACACCATGACCATCGCTGACGACGGCACCGCAAACGAGGACTGGGGGCCGCAGCGCTCGCGCACAGTGACATGGCACGATCCCGGCCCCGGCGCGGCGCGCGGCCTGGCCATGGCCGGGATCGACTATCTCAAAGCAATGATCGCCGGGGAGCTTCCGCCACCCCCGATGGCCGCGCTCATGCAATTCGATCTTGTTGACGCAGAGCCTGGCAAGGTCGTGTTCACTTGCCAACCGGACGGGTCGGTGTACAACCCGAACGGCGGCGTGCACGGCGGCCTGGTGTGCACGCTGCTCGATTCCGTCGCCGGGTTAGCGGTGCACAGCACCCTTCCCGCCGGCCAGGGGTACACGTCGATCGAGATCAAGGTGAATTACCTCAAGGCGGTGCGGCTCGGCACCGGCCCGTTGACCGCGACCGGAACGGTGGTCAAGTCAGGGTCGCGAGTCGGATTCACCGAGGGCGTCGTCACCGACGCATCGGGTGCAATTGTGGCGACCGCTACCAGCACCCTGCTGGTTTTCGACCTGTAGGTTCTGTGAGACGCCTGACGACGGTGGCGGGCTACAGCCCGGCCACCGCCGTCAGTTTGCCGTTGTTGGTCAGCCGCGCCGGCCGCAGACCGGCCAGGCGCCGATGCCCTGCGTGCGTAGCACGTTCTCGGCGACCCGGATCTGCTCCTCGCGACTCGCGCCGTTCGCAGAACCCGAGCCACCGTTGGCCCGCCAGGTGCTCGGCGTGAACTGCAGACCACCGGAGTAACCGTTACCGGTGCTGATCCCCCAGTTGCCGCCGGACTCGCAGGCAGCGATCGCGTCCCAGTTGACGCTGTACGCCTTGATGGGCGCCTTGGCCGGCTGCGGCGCGGGCGCGTCATCGGCAGGCGGGGCAGGCGCGTCCGGTGCGGGCGCAGCCTCGGGAGCCGGGGGCGGTGGCGCGTCGGGGGCCGGCGGCGGTGGCGCGTCGGGGGCCGGCGGCGGTGGCGCGTCGGGGGCCGGCGGAAGGTCGGCCGGCGGAGGCGGCGCATCGGGCGCAGGAGCGTCCGCAGCAGGCGCAGCGTCAGGAGCCGGCGGGGCATCCGGAGCGGGCGCGTCGGGGGCCGGCGCAGCCTCCGGAGCGGGTGGTGCCACAAACCCGACCGGCTCAAAGGGCGCGCCCAGCGCGTTCGGGTCCCAACGCATGTCATCTGCCGCGAAGGCAGTGGCGTTGGACAGGGTAAGCGGGGCGGTAGCGAGCACGCCGGTGATCGCAGCCATGGTGAGCGTCTGGCGGACGTTCTTCAACATCGTTCCTTTCGCGGGTGCGCGCGCCAAAGCAAGCCCAGCAATGTGGGCCGGTGCCTGTGTCCAGGCGGATTTGATGCTTCGAGTCGTGCCGTCTCGTTCAGGCACGACAGCGGGGCGTGAGCCCACCGGGCTGCTGCCCGACGGCTACACGGAAGGCGTCGTCGCCGTCCGCAGCCACCGCTCACACGCGGGTCCGTGGATTCGATTTTTGCTTTGCCTTTTCTGGCCGAATTGGACCGTACGAGACCGGATTGCATTCGTCATCTCACGACACGCCGCTATCTCGAACCAATAACGGGTGGATTACGGCCGCGTCAGCTAATTGTCTTACCAGGTCAGGTGCGCATTTTTGACTCGCGTCGGCCCGATGGCACGCGGGTGTGATCGTGAGCCAAATCACGCACTTTTTGTGAACTGTGCCACGCATTTTCGCGGCTCAACCGATCCGCGCACGGCACCACTTGGCCATACCCTTCGCGCGCCACAACGCGGGTTCACCGGTCCTAGTGTTAGCCAAACCGGCCGCGTGGGAGCCTCGCTAAGCGGTCTGGGCCGGCAAATCCGCCGCAACCAGGTGAGGGTTAAACCTCATGCAAGACAACCACTTTCAACAATGACGACCGACTGCGGCACCACCACCCCCGGATCAGCCGCGGGATCGGCGTGAGACAGCCATCGAACCCGGATCAGGAGAAGGGTGCCTACTAATACCCCTTATTACCAATGGATTTCGATGATCCTCAGGTGAATGGTCGCCGCCCGACGTGGACAGCGCCCTGGCTCCCGATCGAAGCCGCGCGACCCGGCGACAACGCCGGAAGTCAATTTGCCATAAATCGCCCCGCCGCCAGGTTTGCGATGCGCCACGGCCAGCAGCGGCAGCCTCCGAATCCGATCGCCCGATGCCCCAAAAATACGCTGCCGCAACGCAATACAGCGAAAACTCGCGGGTCGAATACCGTGTCAGTTCTCGGGGATCAAATCATTAGTACGCCGAATTCGCCGCAATTAATTGCACATATCTTGAGCAAACATGCGTTGCACATAAATTTCGACGTATAAATTTATCACGCAATTGTCAACAGGGTGTCACTGAAAAATTGAACCGGCGTAAAAAGGGTACGGTTGGTCAGCGTCCGGCCCGCAGCGGTGTGCGCAGATCGGCGGCCGAGTCGAGGTTGGCCAGCGACCGCGACTCGGGTATCACGATCCGTTGCGCGTCGACTTGGTCGACCAATGCGCACATATTCCGCTCCCCGGCGGCTATCAGGGCATCGACCTTTGTGGCCAAGTCGGTGCGGTACACCGCGGCCAGGTAGTGATCGCGCCCGTCCCACGGCAACACCACGTCGGCGTCCAATTCGACGGCGCGGCTTTCGAGCAGATCGATCAAATCAGCGGTTAGGAAAGGCATGTCGACAGCGCACAGGAACGCCCGCTTCGCGCCGGCCTCGGCGGCGGCGCGTAATCCGCGACCGGTCGCAAGCAACGGACCGAGCCCACGCAGGTCGTCGCGCACCACTTGCGCCTGCAGTTCCGGCAGGCGTTGTCCCGGCGCGGCGACGACGAAAATCGGCTGACACCGCTCCCCGACCACAGTGACCACATGCTCGACCATCGTGGTGGGTGCTGCCGAGCCGTCTTGGGGGCCAACAAGATCGGCGGGAATCGGCATGGTGGCCTTGTCCCGGCCCATCCGTAGCGAGCCACCCCCAGCCAACACCACACCGGCCAATGAAGCCGGCTTAGCCGCGGGCGTCACCTCAGTTCACAGTCCAGGTGTCGCGCCCGTGCAACAGCGATTGCAACGCGGCGCGGTCGGCCGGCTTGGACTGCTGTGCGGCGCGGACCTGTGCCCGGGCCGCGTCATCGTAGGTTGGCCGATTGACCTGACGGAAGATGCCCATCACTGTGTGCTCGAGGTTCTGCTCGGACAGCCGCGAAAGCGCGAAAGCGTAGGCGGAATCGGCGGCATGCGCGTCGTGCACCACGATTTCGTCGACGCTGACATCGGCGGTTTTGGCCACCTCGAGTCCGTACCCGGAGCGCACCACACAGTATTCGCCGTTGGCGCCGAAAATGACCGGCTCACCGTGCCGGATGTTGATCACCCGCTCGTCGGCGCCCTCCTTGCGCAGCGCGTCGAACGAGCCGTCGTTGAAGATCGGGCAGTCCTGCAGGATCTCGACCATCGCGGATCCGCGATGCTGCGCCGCGGCACGCAAAACCTCTGACAAGCCGTTGCGGTCGGAGTCCAACGCGCGACCGACGAAGCTCGCCTCGGCGCCGAGCGCCAGCGATACCGGATTGAAGGGCTGGTCAAGTGATCCCATCGGCGTCGACTTGGTGATCTTGCCGACCTCGGATGTCGGCGAGTACTGACCCTTGGTCAGGCCGTAGATCCGGTTGTTGAACAGCAGGATCGTGATGTTGACGTTGCGGCGCAACGCGTGGATCAGATGGTTGCCGCCGATCGATAAGGCGTCCCCGTCGCCGGTCACCACCCACACTGACAGGTCCTCACGCGCCAGCGCCAGACCGGTCGCGATCGCCGGCGCACGGCCGTGGATCGAGTGCAGGCCATAGGTTTCCAGGTAGTAGGGGAAGCGACTCGAGCAGCCGATGCCGCTGACGAAGACGATGTTCTCGCGGCGCAGTCCCAGCTCGGGCAGGAAGTTGCGCATCGTGTTGAGGATGACGTAGTCGCCGCAACCGGGGCACCAGCGGACCTCCTGGTCACTGGTGAAGTCCTTGGCCTTCTGCGGTTGGTCGGCGGTCGGCACGCCGTAGTTCTTGGTCAGCACCTCCGGCAGACCGAGGTCCACGCCGGGCAGATTGCCGATCAGGTCAGTCATGCGTTAGCTCCCGCTCCGACCGTGGCCGCCGCCAGCCTTGCGACCATCGTCTTGTCTTGCTCGATTTCGGCTAATGTCCCGCCCAGCGCGGCGCGGATGACGCGCCCCACCTCGTCGGCCAGGAACGAGACGCCCTGAACCTTGGTGACCGATTGCACGTCGACCAGGTACTTGCCGCGCAGCAGCAAGGCCAGCTGGCCCAAGTTCATCTCCGGCGCCACGACCTGCGGGTAACGCCGCAGCACCTCGCCCAGGTTGGCCGGGAAAGGTCTGAGATACCGCAGATGGGCATGCGCGACCTTGATGCCGTTACGCCGCGCACGTCGGCAGGCTTCTCCAATCGGACCGTAGGAGCTGCCCCACCCAATCAGCAGCAGTTCGGCGTCACCGGTCGGGTCGTCGACTTCCAGATCGGGAACCGAGATGCCGTCGATCTTGGCCTGGCGCAGCCGCACCATGAGGTCATGGTTGGCCGGCTCGTAGGAGATGTCACCCGAGCCGTTCGCAGATTCCAGCCCACCGATGCGGTGTTCGAGACCGGGAGTTCCCGGTACGGCGAATTGCCGAGCGAGGGTTTCCGGGTCGCGGGCATAAGGCTGGAACGGCTCGTCGGGCTTGGCGAAGACGTGCTCGATGGGCTGCAGTGCGCTGACGTCCGGGATCCGCCACGGCTCTGAGCCGTTGGCAATTGCCCCGTCCGACAACAGAATTACCGGAGTGTGGTACGTCACCGCGATGCGCACCGCCTCCAAGGCCGTCTCAAAGCAGTCCGACGGGGACCGCGGCGCCAGCACCGCGACCGGCGACTCCCCATTGCGGCCGTACAGCGCCTGCAGCAGGTCAGCCTGCTCGGTTTTGGTCGGTAGGCCGGTGGACGGCCCACCGCGTTGCACGTCGATAACGAGCAACGGCAGTTCGGTCATCACCGCCAGTCCAAGCGCTTCGGCCTTCAGCGACAGACCGGGTCCCGATGTGCTGGTGACCCCGAGCGCACCGCCGTAGGAGGCGCCCACCGCAGCGCAGATCCCGCCGATCTCGTCTTCGGCCTGGAAGGTGATCACGTTGAAGTTCTTGTGTTTTGAGAGCTCGTGCAAGATGTCCGACGCCGGCGTGATCGGATAGCTGCCGAGGACGAC
>Ga0335075_10012251_pt1 | contig 12962 bp, 10 predicted proteins | sample Lox_Sample_24_FD_206723 | JGI IMG/M metagenome (GOLD analysis project Ga0335075, IMG submission 206723) | Soil microbial communities from Loxahatchee National Wildlife Refuge, Florida, United States - Lox_Sample_2.4 | ecosystem: Environmental > Terrestrial > Soil > Wetlands | place: USA... | reverse complement strand
GCCGGTGCCGAGGATGTCCTGCTGATCCTGGAGGTCATCCCGGCGTTCGAGCAGGACGACGAGCAGGTGCTGGCCGGCCTGCGGGCCTCGGCCGAGTTCTGGAAGGCCGCACTGACCGAGCGAGGGATGCGATGAGCAGCGGTTTTGTACACGGCAACGGGATCGACATCCACTACCGGATCTCCGGGGAAGGCGAGCAGGACCTGGTCCTGATCAACGGGATCGGCGACGGCCTGGACGGCTGGGTCAACCAGGTGGACGACTTCGTCTGCGCGGGCCTGCGCGTGATCAGCTACGACAACCGCGGGGTCGGCCGGTCCAGCCAGCCGCCCGGCCCTTACACCAGCGGCGAGATGGCCGCGGACCTGGACGCCCTGGTCACCGGGCTCGGGCTGGCCCGCTTCCACCTGGCCGGGGTGTCGATGGGCGGCGTCATCGCCCAGGAATACGCCGCGGCGCACGGCAGCGGCCTGATCTCGCTCGTGCTGGCCAACACCTTCGCCGCGGCCGACCCGTTCACCCGCGCGGCGTTCGAGACGTGGGCCACGGTCGCGCAGGCCGCGGGCATGCCGGTCATGATGCGGCAGCAGGCCCCCTGGATCTTCAGTCCCGGGTTCTACGAGCAGTACCCGGGCCGGGTGGCCGAGCTAATCGCGGAAGCGGAGGCCAGCACGCAGCCGGCCGCGGCGTTCGCCGCGCAGATGGCCGCGCTCACCGGCCACGACTGCGCGGCGCGGATCGGCGCGGTGCGCGTCCCGACGCTGGTGCTGGCCGCGGGCGATGACATCATCATCCGGCCGGAGCTGTCACGGCGGCTGTTCGACGCGCTGGATGACGGCATCGGCACATGGGCCGTCGTCCCCGGCGGCCACGCCGCATTCTGGGAGAACCCGGGGCCGTGGAATCAGGCGGTGCTCGACTTCGTCCGCGCCCACAGCGCGCCGTGACCAGCAGAACTACAAGGAAGGGCCAGCCTGGCTATGTCGCTTGAGGAGAGGTTCGGCACCGTCAAGCCCGTGATCGCGATGGTGCATTTCCCCGGCTTGCCGGGCCGGCCGCGGCATGACCGCGCCGCCGGGCCGGCTCGCCTGCTCGACGTGGTCGGGCGGGACCTGGAGGTGCTGCAGGACGCCGGGGTCGACGCGGTGCTGTTCTGCAACGAGGCCGACATTCCATACCAGCTTGCGGTCGGCCCGGAGATCCCGGCCGCGATGGCCGCCGTGATCGGCGAGCTGCACACGTCGATCCGGGTCCCGTTCGGGGTCAACATCCTCTGGGACGCGCGGGCCAGCCTGGCCCTGGCCCGGGCCACCGGGGCCACCTTCATCCGCGAGGTACTCACCGGCGTTTACGAGAGCGACATCGGCATGATCACGCCCTCGCTCGGCGACCTGGCCGGCTACCGCGAGGCGATCGGCGCGTCGGACGTCGCGCTGTTCGGCAACATCACCCCCGAGTTCAGCTCTACGCTGGGCACCCGCACCGTCGCGGAACGCGCCCGCAGCGCCAGCTTCCTCGGCCTCGACGCGATCCTCATCAGCGGCCCCGAAGCAGGCGTCCCGTTCGCCATGAGCGACCTGCGCGCCGCCAAGGAGGCCGTGCCGCAGACCCCGGTGCTGGCCAATACCGGCGCGACGGCGGAACGTCTGGCCGAAATCCTGGCCGTCGCCGATGGCGTGATCGTCGGCACCAGCCTCAAAGTTGACGGCATCACCTGGAACCCGGTCGATCCCGCCCGCGCCCGCCGGTTCATGGACACCGCCCGGGAAATCCGCTCCGCGCCCGCCTTCCTCACGTGATCTGGCTGCCGGTTGATGCGGTCATCCTCGACCTGGATGGCCTGCTCATCGACACCGAGCCGGTCTGGCGCGCCGCCGAGTCGGCCGTCTTCGCCGGGCTCGGAATATCGCTCAGCGAGGCCGACCTGCTCGACTCGATCGGGCAGCCGATGGATGTGGTGATCCGCGCCTGGCGGAAGCGGCAGCCGCCTGACGGCGGTCGCAGTGCTGAGCTGACCGGCGCGGAACTGACCGGCGCCGAGGTCACCGACGCCGAGGTGGCCGACCGGATCACCGATCACGTCATCGCGCACATCATGACCGAGGGCCAGCCGATGCCCGGCGTCACCGCGGCGATCGCGCGTTTCGAGCGGTACCGGCTTCCGATGGCGATCGCCTCGTCGTCCCCGCCCCGGCTGATCAACGCCGTCTGCGACCGCTTCGGTCTGGCCAGCATTCAGGTGCGCTGCTCTGGCCTGGACGAGGTCCAGGCGAAGCCCGCGCCCGCCGTATATCTGACCGCTGCCCGCCGTCTCGGCGTGGCCCCGGCCAGCTGCCTGGCCCTGGAAGACTCTCCACCCGGGGTCGCGGCGGCGAAGGCGGCCGGAATGCGCTGCCTCGCCGTTCCTGACCCGCTGCTGGCCGCCGATCCGCAGTACCGCGAGGCCGACCTCGTCATCGGCTCCCTGACCGAGCTGAACGACACGGCTCTCCGGCGGCTGGGCGTGCCGGTGCCGACCGCCAGCGGGTTAGCTGACCCGGTGGCCTGATGCGCTGACACTAGCTGATAAAGATCGCAAATCGTTAGAATTCTGAGGTGCGTGCGGAGCCTCGATACGTCCCCTCAGGGACGCTCACCGCCAGTGCGTGCGGCGGGGGGCGTGCCCTAGTCCACCGCCTGATCGAGGCGCAGGCGCAGCTCAATCCCCATGCACTGGCCGCGACGGACCACCGCACCCGGCTCACCTACGGGGAGCTCAACCGCCGGGCTAATCAGCTGGCCCGGGCTCTGGCTGCAGTTGGTGCCAGGCCCGAGGAGCTCGTCGCGATCCTCGCTGACCGGTCGCTTGAGATGCTCGTTGCGTTTCTCGGCATCCTGAAGTCCGGGGCGGCGGCTGTGCTTCTCGATCCGTCCCACCCCGATGCGCGGCTGCGCCGGATCATGGACACGATCCAGCCGCTGGCGCTGGTCACCCTGGAACGTCACCGCGACCGGATATCGAAAATCCCAGCGATCATGCTCGACTCGGGTTGGCCTGCGATCCGCGCCAATCGCAGCGAGAATCTTGAGGTTGCCGTCCATCCGGACAATCTTGCCTACGTCGTGCACACGTCGGGTTCGACCGGTGAACCCAAGCGCGTCGGGGTGCTTCACCGATCAATCATGCACAGCGTGTGGACGCACCAGATCGGCCACCAGATCACCCCTGAGGATCGCGGCGCGTGGCTGGCTCCACCGGGCTCATCGGCCGCGGTAGGAGAACTCTGGCCATACCTGTCAGCCGGCGCGAGCGTGCACGCAGCGCAACCAGGCATCATGTCAGACGCCGAGTGCCTGCGGGACTGGCTGATCGAGTACCGCATCACCAAGACATTCCTCAGCATGCCATTGGCCGAGCAGATGTTCGCGCTCTCGTGGCCCGAAGGCTGTTCGCTGCGCCTGGTAACGGTTGGTAGTGACACGGTGCGTCAGTGGGCCAATGAGATGTTGCCGTTCGAGGTCGCGGTTTCCTGCGGCTCGGCCGAGGCCAACGGCGTCACCAGTTCACTCATGCCGTGGAAGGACCGCCTGACCAACCGGACCGCTACGAGCGCGGATCGCTCCGGGCTTCCGCCGGTCGGGCGGCCGTGGCCAGATGTGCAGATCTATCTGCTCGACGGCCAGTTCCGGCCGGTGCCCCCCGGCGACATCGGCGAGATGTACATCGACAGCCCGGAGCTGGCCCGCGGGTACCTCGGCGCGCCCGCGGTGACCGCGAACCGGTTCGTGCCGAACCCATTCGGGTCACCGTCCGGCCGCCTCTACCGCACCGGCGACCTCGCACTGCGCCGGCCAGACGGCCACATCGTGCACTGTGGCCGGGCCGACAACGAGATCAAGATCCGCGGATTCCGGGTCTCGCCTGCCGAGATCGAGGTAGAGCTGCTGAAGCTGCCCGGCATCCGTGACGCGGCAGTGGTCGCCATCGAAGGCCGCGATCGGCGGCTTGCCGCCTACATCGTCGGGTCCACCTCGCAAAGCGCGGCAAGCCTCAGGGAATATCTCTCCGCGAGGCTCCCCGCGCAGATGGTCCCGGCGATGTTTGTGTTCATCGACCGGATGCCACTGACCCCTAACGGGAAAGTGGATCGTAACGCGCTGCCCGAGCCCGTCTGGACGCCGCAGACCGGGAGCCGCACGACTGCCGGCGAGCTGGAAGCGCGGATCGCCACGAGCTTCGCGGAGATCCTCACTTGCGGTGCAGTCGGCGCCGACGACAACTTCTTTGACCTCGGGGGCGACTCGCTGTCCGCGTCACGCCTGGCCAGATTGCTGCGTATCAGCCTGCAGATCCAGCTGCCGCTGCGGGCCGTCGTTCGCAACCCGACCCCCGCCGCGCTCGCCACATATGTACGCGCCCGCTATCCGGCGATCGAGGACGGATAGCCGCCCTGTGCTCCGGGCCGTCATTTTCGACGTGGACGATACGCTGGTCAACTTCACCGGGGCGAACGAGGCTGGTTTTCGCCGGTACCTCCGCGACGTCGCGCCGGAGATGGCCGCGAGCGAGGTAGAGGCGGCCGAGCGCGTCTGGAACGCTATCGGCCAGATCCATTTCGCCGCCTACCTGGCGGGGCACATCTCCTTCGAGGAACAGCGTCGGCGTCGCGTCCGGGAGTTCCTCGAGCATTGCGGTGTCCTCATCGACGCGGCCGGCGGGGCCGACTCGTGGTTCGCTGGCTACCTTGCTCACTGCGACGCTTTGCTGGTCGCGTTCGACGATGTGCGGCCCGCGCTGGACATGCTGCGCGCGGCGGGTCTGCGCGTCGGCGCCCTCAGCAACAACACGCACCTGAACCAGGACCGCAGGCTGCGACTCGTTGGTCTGCGAGCCGACCTCGACGCGCTGATCTGTTGCGACGACGTCGGCGGCATCGCCAAGCCGGATAGCCGCATCTTCCATGCTGGTTGTGCCGCGCTCGGGGTGCAAGCGGATGAGGCCGCCTATGTCGGTGACGATCTGGAGGTCGACGGGCGCGGGGCCGCGCTAGCCGGCCTAAGCGCTTACTGGCTCAACCGGCGGACCGACGCGGTCAATCGGGAGATCCCCACCGTGCGCGACCTAGTCGAGTTCGCGTCCGCCGCGATCGGACGGGCCTGATCCACTGAGAGAGGGCAGTCATGACCCTGAGAAATCGCGTCGGCCATGAATCCGAAGGCGTAACCGTGGTTTGTGATCCCGGGATCGACGACATGCTCGCACTCATGCTGATTACCGGTGCGGGCCTGGTGCCGGCCCAGGTAGTCGCAACGGCGGGCAATGCTCCCCTGCCGGTGACCGTGGCCAACTCGGCGGCGATTTGCGCGATGCTGGGCCTGCCCCTCACCGTCGTCGCCGGATGCGATCGCGCGCTCGCGGGCCCCTATCCCTGCTGGGGCACCAAGTTCCACGGCGAGGATGGCCTGGGCGGAGTGGCCAGACGGCTCACGGCGGAGCATCCGCTGGCTCCCGCCGAAGCGGCTAGGCCCTTCTTCCCGGCGGTACTCGGCGGCCGGGTCATTGCCACGAGTGCGCTGACTCCGGTGGCGCTGGCACTGCGGGCCGGGTTCGCTCCTTTGGTGACCTGGATGGGCGGCGCGCACGAGGCCGACGGAAACATCACCGCGGTCGCAGAGTTCAACGGCTGGCTCGATCCGGAAGCTGCCGAAGAGACTCTGCGCTCGGGGTGCTGCGAGGCGATGGTGCCGCTCGATGTGACCGAGAGGGTGGCCTGGACCCGGGCCGACCTGGCGGATCTAGCGACTGTGGGGCGCCTGGCGGAGGTCGCTGTGAGCGCGTGTGGCTGGCTCCACAGGTTCGGGCCGGTGACGCTGCCCGACGTGGTCGCCGCGGTGGCCTTCCTGCGGCCAGAAGTATTTGGCTGGCAGCAGTTCCTGGTGAGGTGCGACACGGGAAATGGCCTGACGCGCGGCATGACGACCTGCATTCCTGGCCGGGGGCGACAGGTGAACGTCGCTGTCGAGGTAGACGCACGGGCGGTCAAAGACATGCTCGCCACGAGCCTGGCCGCTCTGGGGTGACGCAAGCCGGCCTATCCCAGGCCCTCAGTGCTCCGTCAAGGACACGGTGACACTCGCGTTCGGTATGGGCATGCTCGCGGCCTCGGCGTGGATAGCGTGCCGGGTCGATGGCGTCAACGGGCCGGTCGCCTTGATGTTGACCTGGCCGCCGCGGCGGCCCCACGCGCCGACGATGCGGCCATCTACCACGAGTCCGTGGGGGTGATGCCAGTCCTGCAGCGGCGAGTGGCCGTTCAAGCCTGGGCCGACGAAGAGCTGGGTGCGATCCTGCCCGAACAAGCGCAGGTCCGAAGCGACCAGCAGCCGGACGCCACGCATCGGCCCGGCCGACCTGAGGGCGGACTCGTCGGCCGCCAGTACCCATGCGTCGTGACCGGCCAGGTCGACCGGCACTAGCTCATCGGCTATCAGGTCGAATGTCTTCCTGGCTTCCTGCGCCCGCACTCCGGCCCACCAGGCGAACGCGGCGGGCGTGGTAGGGCCGAACGCGTGTACGTGACGGCGGCACAGTTCGAGCCGGGCCGTCTCCGGATCGATCGCGGGGCGTTCGCGTTCTCGCACATACAGGGCGCTCGTCGTCCACCGGACCGCGATCCGCCCGGTCGCGCAGGCTATCCGCGCCACGTGCCCGCCCGAACCGGGAATCTCCTGGCCGTGCAACGCACGGCACGTCTCCTCGGCCAGGTCCTCGATAGCCTGCCGTGCCTGCGGATCGCGGGGCAGCCGGCCCACGGTGAATACCCCGAAGTCCTTGGCAGGAAGCACGTACACCGCCTGGCGGGGGCTGTAAGTCTGGATCAGCCGGGAATCCTGCCAGGCAGACGGCTCGCACTTCTCCACCCGGGCGTGCAAGCCCAGCAGCGCGTCCCGCGGAGCGGTGTCCTGGAGCCCGACGTAAGCGGCCTCGACGTACGAGTCGGCCGCGAGGCGGCTCGAGAGGTTGTTGACAACGAGACGGTAGTTCACCGCTTGCGCACGCGACACACTCAGCACGACTCTCCTCCGCCTCGGGGTTCCGGGGCTACGCGGACATGCCCGGCCGGGTGAGCATGACCGTCTCCACTGCCCAGGGCCTAATGTCGAATTCCGCCCGCCCGTTCACCACCTGAACGCGCTCGGCGGGCTCTTCGGCCAGGGAGGCCAGCGAGCACTGCGTGCCAGGTGGCAGCCCTTCAAGCACCGCCCTGACGCCGGACCCCCGCCAGTCCAGCACCCGGCAGATCACTGCGTCACCCGAGTCGGCCCATTTGACCGCGCTGACCATAGCCCCCGAACCCGGATCCAGGACCGGCAGCGGGCGCCGGCAGGTCTTCCCGCGCGGCGTCGGCTGAGCGCTCTCTCCTGGGGCCAATGCCAGCGCTACCGGCTGGCTCAGGCTCTCCGCCAGCACCGGGAGGCGTGCGTCACGCCAGGTTCCCCGGTGGGGCACGATCGAGTACCGGAAGACGTGCGAACCGAGATCGGCGTCAGCAGCCGGGTCGTAGGCGCCCCTGAGCAGGCTGACTCGCAGGCGCGGCCCCAGCGCATCGTAACCATAACGATCCTCGGTCACGATGCCGAGTCCGTAGCTGCCGTCGGAGACATCGGCCCAGCGCTGCATCGGCGATTCCTGGCCGTTGCCGGCGCTCTCGACGACCCCTGCGGGTGCTCCCACGTGCACGCGGGAGCGGGGCAGGTCGGGGGTGAATGCGACTTTCAGGCCAGCGGCCCCTTCCTGCCGGTTGCTCGGCTCAGCCCAATCGACGGTGGTAGCGATGTCGAGTCGGGCCAGATCCCGGTAGACCGTCATGTCCTGGACGATGGTCGTACGGCCAACCGAATGCGTGGTGCGCAGCACCGCGCGCAACGGCCCACGCTCCACCCATGACGTGCGCCCGGTGTAGGTCAGGCTTGTCTCGGAGAATACTTCGTGAAGATGCCACGCGGACATCACGTGCGGCCGTTCCCTGAAGATCTGCAGCACGTTGAGGCCGAGTTCGGGCCGGGCGGTGTTCGAGAAGGTCGTTTTCCTGGTCGTCCCGTAAGCCACCAAATCGCGCCCACCGGGCATGACCAGCGACACGACAGCGCCCGTGTCTCCTCTGACGACCGCGGAGAAGAAGCGGTTGCGCATAGTGAAATAGTCTTTCCTGCTCTCCTCGCCGTCGAAGACCTCGGCCGCCAGTTTCTCCCCGCAGCGCAGGGCATCCGGGTCATCTGGCGGCAGCTGGCCCAGTCGTGGGCCCAGCCGGTAACCGGTGACGCTCCACGGCGGGATGCGAGCGAGGAACCCCATACCTTCTCTGCACAGCTGGACGGGCTGCGGACCATGCTCCAGTGAGATCACCGATTTGGCCTGCCAGCCATGCACCATTACCCACTCTTCCCGCGCCCACGGCGTCGGGTTGATCAGGGCGAGGTCCGCCTCGCAGCCGGCGGCCAGAGCCTCGACCGCCTCGTCGGCAACCTGCCTGACGTTCCGCTCCCAGCCCGGCGTATCCACTGCCAGCCGCTGGTAGATGGGCGCGATCGCGGTGCCCGCGAGTGTGTCGTGGTTCTGCGCCAGCAGCAGCTTGCGCCAGGACTTGGCGAGGATGGGGCGGCGGTCCAGGCCCGCCATGCAGCAGAGAGCCTCAGCCTGCTGCAGCATGGTCTCCGCTCTCCGGTTCGCCTGTTTCGCTGCGGCTTGCGTGGTGTACGTGGCCTCGAAGATAGTCGGCGGCGCGCCGGAGAACGTGAGCAGTTCCTGTTGTGCGGCCTTTTCAGCGAAACGCTGCAGGGTCGTGCAGCGGGTTCGCGGCAGTGCCGGGTCTTCCGCCAGCGCCTCAAGTCGCCGTAGCCCTTCCAGGACGTCCTCTCCGGTATGCCCGTCGATGTCAAAGAGCACCAGGCCTGTATCCAGCCCGCACCGCCTGGCCTGTGCGGCTGCGTCGGCGACCCGGCTGGCCAGCAACTCGCCGTCATAAGAGTCGGTAACGATACCTGTCACAACGGAACCGTCCGGGCCGGCCCAGCGGTACGCCGGAGGGTACTGTCCTGGCAGCGGGTGGCACCGAATGTGGTAATACGCCGAGATGCCGGATCTGACGAGCAGCTGGGGCATGGTCGCCGCGTGACCGAACGTGTCGCTGGCCATGCAGACTTTCGGCTCGGCGTCCAGCAGTTCCTCGCCCGATCTGCGTCCCAGCACCAACTGCCGCACGATCGATTCCGTCCCGAGCAGGTTTGCGTCATGCTCGACCCAGGTCGCCGTTACCGGCTCCCACCGGCCCGCGCGCACCCATTTCCGGATTTCCCCGAACAGCGCCGGGTCTTCGGTGTGCAGCATGTCGTATACAACCGACTGGCTGAGGCTGAAATGCAGGTTGCTGTCCCTCGCCAGGAGGTCGACCGCGCGAGCGCAGATGGCCTTTACCGCTCGTTTCGTCTGCTCCCACGTCCACAGCCAATCAATGTCTACGTGCGCGTGGCCCACGAGATAGACATCCGGCAGCGGGCCGAGCGGCCTTCCTTGGGATTCCGCCAGGTACTGGGTGATGGAACGGGACAGCGACTGCGCCGTCATGGCTGAGGCGTCCGGTATTGCCCGCTCGAGTTCCCGCGCCATCGCATCGCGCGCCGCCGGGTCGTCCAGTGACTCCGCTATCAAGAAGACCCTGGACCAGCAAGCATCGGCCTTGTGCCACTGGTCACGCAGCCGCGATGTGGAGAATGCCAGCTGGAAGCCATATGCGATGAGATTCTCCGGGACGTTGATGGCTATTGTCAGGTTATGCTCGCGGCCAGGGGAAAGCTCGGAAATCACGCTGGTCATGATCCTGCCGCGGGCGATCGGCGGATCATGCAAGACAAGGACGTCGCGATCATCGCACACAAGTCTGAAAGGGAAGCGGCTGAATACGTGACAGTTGAGGTCGTCTCCGGCAAGCGAGATATTCGCAACGCTCTCCGGCACGGCAATTTTCGTTTCCAGGATTATCGTTTCGCCGGCATTTGGCTCAAGGCCGATGAAATGACCAGCCGATGTCTGTATGATGACCCTGCGCGATCCGCCGTTTACTACCTTCCAGCGCTGAGGAGGAAATCCGAATTTTGCGCTGGTCAGCATGTCGCGCATCGCTTCAAGTTTAGCCGTAAGCATATCGTCAGGGGGCGATGCGTCGAATGGCATGCGAACTCCTGCGAGCAAGGTGATTAGTCCTGGCTGCCAGGCGCCTTATCGGATAAGACGTTATCAAGGCGGACAACAGAAGTAAATGATCGCGGAACGGGCGAGCGCCAACGTGTGTGGCGGTCTCGGCCAGCGCCTGGGATCACCGGCTCGAGTTCATTTACTTGACGTCCGTTGCGGTACAGAATGTGTGCATGGGTGACAGTGACGGAAGCTTCGGCTCGCTCTTCACTTTCACGGTAGGCGGCAGATCATATGAACATCCTGAGGAACTGAAGTACGGCACCAACCCCCATCACAAGTGCGTACGCCTGCGTTCCGATGGGTCCCGTGATGTGTGCACTATCGCCGACGAGCATGTCGGCGCGCTGTCAGCCACCAATATGCATGACATCGACCTCGGGCTGCGCATGCTGATTCCCTACCGGGAAAACCCGGCCGTCGCGCTTGTGAAGCACGTGAATCCCACGGGGATGGCTATCGCTCATCCGGGAGCGACGGGCCCCGAGGTTTTCCGTGCGGCGCGGGTGGCGGACCCGGACGCAACTCACGGGACAGTGGTCACTACCTGCAAGGTCGACTCATCCCTCGGCGAAGAGCTGCTCGCACACCCGGCCCATGTGCTGGCGGCGGCGGGTTTTACCGATGATGCACTCCGACTTCTCGGCAGCGATGAGTTCTGCACCCGGATGCGTTCGCTCCGGCTGGTCGAGATCGACACGGCTCTGGCGGTTAATGGCCAGGACCTGCAAGCGTCGACGCTCGTCGACGGAAGCCTCCTGGTGGAATGGCATAGCGCGGTCGCGCCTCCGGAGAGATCGGCGGTGCGGAACCCGCCCCCGGATGAGTGCGCGTGGGCCGCGGCGTCGTTCGGCTACCACGTCGCGCTGCACTGCAGGACGTTGTCGGCGGTCGCGGTCAGCGGGCTCAAAGTGATCGCCATAGCGAGCGGGTATGTCAATTCGCTTCATGCGCTGGAAGCCGTCCTGGGAACTCTGAGCCGCCGGCGGCATCTAGTCGACGAGAGTCTCCCGCTCGTCCTGGCCAGTGACGGGCATTTCGCCATCGTCGACCCCGTCCCGCTGCTGCGGCAGCACGGGATCAAGTATTTCGTCGCAGCAGGGGGCAAGGCAGAGGAGGAGGACCTCATCGGCCGGGCGGCCGCGGCAGGCGTGCACGTCACCCTTACCGCCCGGCGGGCCTTCAGGCACTGACCCCAAGCGGAGCCCACTAGCGGATCACGAAGAATAGCTGGCCGGAGGAGATCCATAGTGAGTCGGCGTGCATTGATCACCGGGATAACGGGCCAGGACGGCTTTTACCTGGCTGAGCATCTGCTCAGGGAAGGGTACGAAGTATGGGGCCTGGTTCGCGGGCAGTCAAATCCCCGGGCAGCGCGCATTCGTGAGCTGCTCGAGGGCGTGCGGTTGGTGAGCGGGGATCTGCTCGATCAGGGCAGCCTGATCTCCGCTGTTTCGAAGGTGCAGCCAGAAGAGGTGTATAACCTCGGTGCCATTTCCTACGTGCCGATGTCATGGCAGCAGGCAGAATTGACGGCCGAAGTAACTGGCATGGGTGTCCTGCGGATGCTTGAGGCTATACGTGTATATAGCGGGATCACAGCGTCGAGGACCCCGGCGGGCCCGCAGGTGCGCTTTTATCAGGCGTCATCATCGGAGATGTTCGGCCAGGTCTGCGAATCGCCGCAAAACGAGAAGACGCCGTTCCATCCGCGCAGCCCTTACGGGGTGGCGAAAACATACGGGCATTTCCTCACCCAGAATTATCGCGAGTCGTATGGAATGTGCGCGGTCTCTGGGATCCTCTTTAACCATGAGTCCCCGCGGCGCGGGACGGAGTTCGTTACGCGCAAGGTGTCGCTCGGAGTGGCCAGAATCAAGCTCGGCATGGCGACTGAGCTACGGCTGGGTAATCTCGCTGCCCGACGGGACTGGGGATTCGCCGGAGACTATGTGCGGGCGATACACCTGATGATGCAGCAGCCGACGTCGGCAGACTTCGTTATCGGGACGGGAGTCACTCACACCGTGCTTGAGCTGGTCGAGCTCGCGTTCAGCACCATCGAGGCTGACTGGCGTGAACACGTGACATGCGATCCGGAGCTGACCCGCCCGGCTGAGGTCGATGCGCTCTGCGCGGATGCGGCCAAGGCCCGCGATGAGCTCGGCTGGCAACCGGAGATCGGATTCCCTGAGCTCATCTTCATGATGGTGGAATCCGATCTCTTGCTGATGTCCCGTGGCGAGCGCGCGGTAGGACTCGTGGGACTCGATGCGTTCGGGGGGTGACCTCGCGGAGACGCCGGCGGGTCAGCCCGGTGGTCGCGCTGGCGCAGGCTCCCATCTTGCCCCCACCATGTCCCGGGCGATCTCGGACTGCAGGGCGGCCGGAGCCGCCAGGAACGCCCAGTGATCTCCAGGCAGCACCACGCGCCGGATCGCGCCGTACGGCTCCCATCCGCCGGTCTCGCCAGCCGGTATGTTCCCGTCGCCCTGCCAGCCGATCACCGTCACATCTGATTTATACCGGTATGTCGGGCCGGGCCGGTAACGCCGGTAAGCGGCCACATCCGCGCGCATCACGTCCAGGGCCATGTCCGCGAGCTCCGGGTTGACCTCGGCACCGCGCGCCCGCGCCATGTCGTTGACGACCTCAGCGAGCGCTGCGCCGTCAGCGTCCCGGATCCGGGGGAACGTGTAGCGATCCGGGCTGACCATCGCCGACGCGAACA
>Ga0335075_10012250_pt1 | contig 12963 bp, 10 predicted proteins | sample Lox_Sample_24_FD_206723 | JGI IMG/M metagenome (GOLD analysis project Ga0335075, IMG submission 206723) | Soil microbial communities from Loxahatchee National Wildlife Refuge, Florida, United States - Lox_Sample_2.4 | ecosystem: Environmental > Terrestrial > Soil > Wetlands | place: USA... | reverse complement strand
GCCTCACCGCGACGGCGCTCACGCCGCAGCCACTCGCCGAAAAGCAGATGGGCACGGGCCAGTTCGGCTCCCGCGGGGGCGCCCCTCAGCTCCCTTATCGCCGCCCGGTACAGCCCCTCCGCCGCTTCGCCCTCGCTGAGCAGCGCCCGGCAGCGTGCCTCGATGCCCCGGCCACACGGGGTGCCGGAGGGCCGTGTGCTAACGGTCAGCCGCTCCAGCGCGTCGGCGGCCCGGGACGGCTCCCCGCCGCGGGAGCGGGCCAGCTCGGCTGAGCGCTCAAGCTCGGCCGCGACGTCCTCGTCGGAACCCGTCGCCGCCTGGGCCCGGTGCCAGGCTATGCGGTCCGGATCGGCCACCGAGTCGGTGACCGCCGCCAGCGCGGCGTGGGCCGCGCGCCTGCTGTCCGGTGACACCGACAGGTAAGCCGCCGACCGCAGCAGGCGACAGCCGCGGCCCAGGCAGCCGCTGGGACGCGTTCGGCGGATCTGTCCACGCGAGTTCCCTGGCCATTTCCTGGCGTGTCGTGTCAAGCCGACTATCCAGTTGGCAGATTTGAGCGTCCTTCCCTCCGCCTGACAATTACAAAGACGTGATTGCCGCACACGCCCGGTACGACGGGGTATCGCGACCGCGGACCAGCGTCTCACATGCCAACTCACAGACAGCCCATGGGAATCTGTGCAACTTTTCGCTGAAAGGCTGGTGATCATCCATGAATCTGGATGCATTTGGTCAGTTCGCTGCGGCTTATGACCTACGGCGGCACTTCGTGCGTGGCCGGAGGCCCGTAGTGGCATCGATCTGCATTGCCGGGGTCGGTCTCCTGGCAGTGGGCTGCTCGTCAAACGGTTCAAGCGGTTCCGCGAGCGCTTCGGCGACGGCTCAGGCGACCACCACGAGCGCTTCGGCACAGCCAGCCATCCCGTCCACGGCGCACCCGGCCGCCTCGGCGCCTGCGCATCCGGCCACCCCGACCCCGGCGAATCCCGTGTCAGGCACGGCTACCTGCACCGTCAGCGTGCTGAGCTTCGCCCTTGGCGCGAAGACGGGCGCGACGGGCGAGCAGATGACGCAAGTCGTGGACCTGACCAACAAGGGATCTGCCGCCTGCGCGATGAAAGGCTTTCCCGGCGTGGACCTAGTCGGAGTGGCGAACGGCCAGCCGAACTACTCCTGGTCACTGGCGCGCTCGTCCGCTCGGTACGCGCAGGTGACACTGAAGCCCGGAGGGACCGCCCACTTCGACCTCATGTACCTGCCCTACGCCTCAGGCGGCGGCACCGGGTTCACCGTGGTCAAGCTCGTGCTGACGCCACCGAACACGTTCACGCAGGCCCAGGTCACCTGGAGCCAGAACGTGCTCCTCCAAGATGGCGCGACGCACCCCGGCACCTTCATCGGGCCGGTTACCGCCGGCGCCTGAGGTTCCGCAGCGACGGCCTTGAGCATGGTACGCGTCAGCCGAGAAACCGGTTGTCGCGGATTTTCTCCCAGGATCTTCATCCTGAACTCCCTAGTGCGCGTGACCGGGCTCGGAGACCGGGGACTTCGCGGATTCGAGCCGTTGCCCCGCACTCGCAGACTTCTCCTGCCGGCCCACCGACTTCGTCATGCTGAACGCGCTGTCGGAACCCCCGGCCGCCGGGGCGGCGACGCTCCTGGCAGCCGGCGTGCCGCGGCAGGTGCTCGGCGACGGCATGTGCACCAGCTGACTAACCCGCGTAAAGGAGATGCTGTAAATGACCGCCACCGTTACGAACTTCACGCCAAGCGGTGCCGTGGCATGCGCCCTGTGCGCTCGCGAGGCGTTCTTCCAAGCCCGCGTCGAATGGGCAGCCGGGCGCGAGCGCGTCCGCCGTCGCTCCAACGCCTGCGCTAGCCACGTCATCGAGTCCATCCAGCTGCTACGTGCCTGGGGCCATGACAGCGAGCTCACCGGCGGCTGGCTCACGGTGCTGGCCATCGACCCGTACGCGATGCCCCGCCTGGCCGCGCTTGGCATCGCGGATCCCGGTTTCGTGTTCTATTCCGCCAGGCTGATGGCGCACGGCGCCGCCCGCCGGCGCGAGGAGGTCGGCGGCAATGGCTAGCTTCTCCCGGTGCGGCCTGGCGCGGCACCAGATCCCCAGGGGGCAGATCGTGCGGGATCAGATGATGCGGACCCGGTCCATCAGGCGCTGTGCGCCGCGGCGCCCGCTGCGCTGTATAGTGCCCGGGCTGCTGCTCGCGGCCGGCCTTGTCGCCGGGTGTTCCGCCGCGAGCGGAGCTGGCCAGGTACAGGCCAGCCCGGCCGTGACCGAGACGGCCGCGCCGGGCGCCGCGGCGGCGGTCCAGCAGGAGTTCGTGAGCGTGGTCCAGCGGGTCATGCCGTCGGTGGTGGAGATCCGGACCAGTTCGGCTCTCGGCTCGGGTGTGGTGCTTGACGCCGATGGCGACATCGTGACGAATGCTCACGTCGTCGGGGGTGCGTCAAGCTTCCTGGTGCTGACCGCCTCGTCCGTTGCGCAGGCCTCCGCCGACGCCGCGCAGGAGCCGCTGCCCGCCGTCCTCGTCGGTTCCTGCCCCTCCGATGACCTGGCGGTCATCCGGGTCGCTGATGCCGCCCGGCTGCGCCCGGCCACATTCGGCGACCCGGCGGGCGTCGCGGTCGGCGACATCGTGCTCGCCATCGGCAGCCCGCTCGGCCTGGACGGCAGCGTCACCGAAGGCATCGTCAGCGCGGTTGGCCGCACCGTCGCCGAGCCCGCGAGCACCGGGGAACCGGCCGCGGTGCTGACGGACGTGATCCAGACGTCCGCGGCGATCAACCCCGGCAACAGCGGCGGGGCGCTGGTCAGCCTGGACGGCGAGGTCATCGGCATCCCGACGCTCGCGGCCGTCAACCGCAGCGTTGGCGGCACGGCACCGGGAATCGGGTTCGCCATCCCGGCGACCACGGCGGTACGTGTCGCCGGGCAGTTGGCGGCCGCGAGCGGAGCCAGTTCCCTGGCTGCGCCGGCGGGCTGTCACCGCTAAACTCCGTGACCTCGCCCCTTGCGCGACGTGAATATCCCCGGGAGCGCGACGGTGGCACCATCGAGCAGCACCGGGTACAGCCCGATAGCCAGCGCGCGGAACACCGGTACTGTCACCTCGTGCAGAAGACAGCCGTCGGCTTCCACGGGGAGGACCTGACCCGAACGTGACACTCCTGCCGCCCGCCGGGCTGGACGTGCGATACCTCCGATCGTGAGCGGGTCGAATAGGCAATTCTTCAATTTTGGCAAAGCTGAGTGCCGTGCTTCTGCTTCACGCGGCGGGACAGGGTTGTTACCGTGTGGCAGGTGGAAACTGGAGAGCCTGCCGCTCAGGGAACCGCTGCTGTCACCCAGGCTTCCGGGAACAGTGAACGCGCGGAACGACCCGCAAGCCCGCTCAAGCTTGCCTTCGCGAGCTTCCTCATGCTGTTCGTGGAACTCGCCCTGATCAGGTGGGTCACCGCGAACAACGTCTACGTGGCCAACGCCACGAACTTCGTGCTGCTCGCCAGTTTCCTCGGGATCGGGATCGGCTTCCTCAACGCCCGGGCGAAGCGGGACTACACGCGCTGGACCCCGGTGGCGCTGCTGCTGCTCGTCGGCTTTGTGCTCGCGTTCCCCGTGGTGGTCACGACGATCAGCGGGCCCAACCCGTACCACGGCAACGGCAACAGCCACGCGCTGCCGCAGCCGCTGAGTCTCGCGATCGTGTTCGTGCTCGTCGTGGGCGTCATGGCGGGGATCGGCCAGGCGGTCGCGCGGACCTTCGTCAGGTTCCAGCCGCTGAGCGCCTACCGGCTGGACATTCTCGGCAGCATCGCCGGGATCGCGGCGTTCTCGCTGCTGTCCTTCCTGGACCAGCCGCCGGCCACCTGGGGGGCGATCGCCGGCGTCGGCCTGGTGGTGCTGCTATTGCCGCGTCCCCGGGTGTGGCAGCTCGTCGCGGTGGCGGGCGTCGTCGCGCTGCTCGTCGTGGAGTCGCTGCTGCCCGGGCAGCTGTGGTCGCCCTACAACAAACTGACCATCCAGCACAAAAGCGTCGACAGCCAGCCCGCCATCTCCGTGAGCGCGAACAACATTCCCTACCAGACAGCCGTCACGCTCAGCGCGATGCGCCAGAGCCAGCCCTTCTACTTCTACCCGTACCGGCATGTCACCAAGGCCAGCCTGGGCAACGTGCTGATCATCGGCGCGGGGACGGGCAACGATGTCACCGTGGCGCTGTCGGAGGGCGCCAGGCACGTTGACGCCGTCGAGATCGACCCGCTGCTGCTGAACCAGGTTGGCCAGGAGCATCCAAGCCATCCCTACCAGAACAGCAAGGTCACCGAGCATGTCGGTGACGGGCGTGCCTTCCTGGAAGACACCAACCAGAAGTACAACCTGATCTTGTTCGCGCTGCCCGACTCGACGGCCGCGCTCGCCGGGCAGTCCGCCATCAGGCTGGAGAGTTTCCTGCTGACCGAGGAGGCCATCGCCGCGGCCAAGGCGCACCTCGCGCCGGGCGGTACGTTCGCGATGTACAACTACTACCAGCCGTTCCTGCTGCGCAGGTACGCGACAACACTCGAGGACGTGTACCACCAGACGCCCTGTACCGAACTGGAGCCCGGGAAACCGGGGGCCCGGGTGCTCGCCGTGCTCACCGTCCACCCGGGCGGACCGATAGCGAACTGCAGCACCTACTTCCACGGGGCCGCGCTCGCGCCCGCGACCGACGACCACCCGTTCCCTTACCTGGAAAACGCCAGCATCCCGGACAGCTTCCTGTGGATGCTCGCGGCCATCCTGCTCGGGTCGCTGGTGTTCGTGCGGCTCGGCGGCGGCCGCTTCAAGGGGATGCGGTTCTATGTCGACCTGGCATTCATGGGTGCCGCCTTCACGCTGCTCGAAACCAAGAACATCGTCCAGTTCGCATTGCTTTTCGGCACCACCTGGTTCGTGAACTCCCTTGTGTTCGCCGGGGTTCTGATCGCGGTGTACCTCGCGGTTGAGACCGCCAGGCACGTACGGCTGCCAAGGCCCACCGTGCTGTACGTCTTCCTCGTCGCGTCATTGGTGCTGGCGTGGCTGGTGCCCCAGGAGTCGCTGCTCTCCCTGCCCGTGGTCGCGCGCTTCTTCGCGGCCTGCGCCCTGGCCTTCGCACCGATATTTCTGGCGAACCTGGTGTTCTCGCAGCGGTTCTCGGACGTGGCGAACTCGGGGACGGCCTTCGCCGTCAACCTTCTCGGCGCGATGGTCGGCGGCGCGCTGGAATACCTGTCCCTGATCACCGGATATCATGTGCTGCTGATCGTGATCGGTGTGCTGTACGGGCTAGCCTTCGTGACCGGCCTGCGAGCCAGATCGGCACCAATAACCGGCTAGGGCTCTGCGGGGCGGCTACGCCATGCCCTCTTCTGGTGCTTCTGGTCCCTCCAGGAACTCCTCGGCTTCTTCCAGGAACTCCTCGGCGACCCTCAGCATCGAGATGTCACCGGGCTGCAGCCCCTCGGCGGACCCGGGCGGGCTGAGCGGGTTTATCTTCACGTACTTCGGCAGCTCGGGCTCGGACCAGATGACCTTCTGTCTGTCCTTGAACCACCGTTTGAACTTCACCATGCCGCGCAGCTACCCGCATTTTCCTCATTTATCGCAACTTCCGCGGAGGCCGTGACTGGCCGCTCGCATAACCGTCATGGTTGTCACGGCCGGTCGTCGCAGCTGACAGCGGGGTTGGCGGCGGCCGATACTGGTGACGTGCGGCAGGTGCTGTGCCCGGTGCTGGTGGGGCGGGACGAGGAGGCCCGTCACATCGAGGCTGCCCTGGCCGGGGCGGACGCGGGGAACGGCGCCGCGGTGCTTGTCACGGGGGAGGCTGGCATCGGCAAGTCGCGGCTGGTGCGCGAGGCGGCGCGGGCCGCCAGCGCCCAGGGGCTCGCCGTGCTGACCGGGCGGGCGGTGGCCGGCGATGTGCCGACGCCGTTCCGGCCCTTCGCCGAGGCGCTGGCGTCGGCTGGGCGCGCTGGTCGCCTTCCGGTCGGCCCGGAGCTCGACCCCTTCCGGCCCGCGCTGAGCCGGCTGATTCCCGAGTGGCGGCGGGCGCGTCAGGCGGCAGCCGACGACTCACTGGTGTTCTTGGGCGAGGCGCTTTTGCGGCTGCTGCGTTTTCTTTCGCCCGAGGCCGCGTGCCTGCTGATTCTTGAGGACCTGCACTGGGCTGACGGGGAGACGCTCGCGCTGGTGGAGTACCTGGCCGACAACGTCACAGCGGAACGGGTGCTGTGCCTGGGCACGCTGCGCGATGAGGACGGCGCTCAGGCTGCTGAGCTCGCCGCCGTGCTCGAGGCGCGCGGTTCCGCTGTCGTTCTGCCGCTGGACAGGCTGGGTGCGGCGGACACGGCTCGCATGGCGCGGGCGTGTGTGGGCGGTGCCGATCTGCCGGACGCGGTCCAGTCGCTGGTCGCGCAGCGGGCTGAGGGTCTGCCGTTCCTGATCGAGGAGGTGCTGGCCGGCCTGATCGGTGACGGGTCCCTGATCGAACGCGACGGCCGCTGGGACGCGACCGTGCTGAGCGGGCCACCGGTGCCGGCCACGTTCGCCGACGCGGTGCGCCGCCGGCTCACCGGGCTGGACGCGGATTCCCGCCGGGTCATCAGCGCCGCGGCGCTCCTGGGGCGCCGGTTCGACTGGGCGGTGCTCGGCTCGGTCACTGGCCTGCCGGACGACGCCGTCGTGACCGCCCTGCGGCAAGGGGTGAGCCTGCAGATCGTCGTCGCGGACGGTGACGGCTTCCGGTTCCGCCACGCGCTCACGCATGAGGCCGTGCTCGCCGGGCTGCTGCCGCCGGAGCGGGCACTGCTGGCCGGCCGGGCCCTAGCCGCGATCGACGTGGCGCACCCGGGCCTGCCGGGGATCTGGTGCACGCTGGCCGCCGAGCTCGCCGAAGGAGCGGGCGACTCGGCGCGGGCCGGCGCCCTGCTGCTCGAGGCCGGGCGGCGGCAGCTAGCCGTCGGCGCGCTGGCCAGCGCGGAGCACACGCTGATCCGTGCTCGCGCTCTCACCGGCCTCAACGATCCGCAGGGGTGTGGCCCGGTCGACGAGGCACTCACCGAGGTTTTCGCCCTGTCCGGGCAGGTAGACCGTGCGATCGAGACGGGCAGAACGCTCCTGGCCTCGCTACCCGGTCCGGCCGGTGCGTCCCGGGCGGGCCAGCTGCACCTTGGCATCGCCCGGGCGGCGATCGCGGGCGCCCGCTGGGCGGACGCGGCCGCCAGCGTTGACATCGCCCGCGGGTCGGCGGGAGCCGAGGCGGCCCAGGCAGACGCGTGTGCGGCGCAGGTCGCGATTGGCCGTGGTCAGCTGGCTGACGCGGACAAGCTCGCCCGGTCCGCGCTGGCCGCGGCCGAGGACAGCGGGCTTCCCGAAGTAGCCTGCGAGGCGCTGGAGGTCATCGGCCGGGTTGCCAGGCAACGCGACCTGGACGGAGCGGAACGAGCGTTCACGCGGGCCGCTGCCGTCGCCACGGCGCACGGCCTGCAGCTGTGGCAGGCACGGGCGCTCCATGAGCTCGGCACGATCGATCAGCTGAGGACCGAGAGCGTGGACCGGCTGGAGCAGGCACGGGACCTGGCCACAGCCCAGGGTGCGCTGGCGCTGACCGCGACGCTCGACCTGCAGATCGCGGCCGGGCTGAACAAGCAGTTCCGCGCCGGCGAGGCGCTGGAAGCGGCCCGGCGATGCGAGCAGGCGTCCCGCCGGTTCCGGCTGGGCACGCTCCCGATGGCGCTGATCTTCCAGGCCACCGCGCACGCCATTCGCGGCGAGCGCGATGCCATGGAAGCCAGCATCGCCGAGGCAACCTCGCTGAGCCCGGATGATCCGGACGTGCTGGGTTGCGCCTGGGGGCACTGCCGGGCCACGTTCTCGCTCCTGGCCGAAGACCTGGAGCAGGCCCATGCGCAGATGACCACCGGGGCCGGGTTCCTGCTGAGTTCCCCGGCCACGATCGCGCCACCGTTCCTCGGCATGTGGCCCCTGCTCGGAGCATTGCTGAACAAGCAGGCCGGATCCGCCATGGCCCGGGTCAGGGCCGCCCAGAGCACCCGGCACCTCGTGGTCGGCTCCCTGCTCGGATACGCCGGCGCGATCCGGGCGGGCCGCCGGGGCAGGCGTGACGAGGCCCGTGCCCTGTTCGCGGATACAGACGCGCGGATGGGACCGCTGGTCGCCTGGTACAGGCACTACGCCCGCCGGATCTGCGCGCAGGCCGCGCTGGCCGACGGGTGGGGCGAACCGGTGACCTGGTTGCGCGAGGCCACGGATTACTTCGCCGCCCGGGGCGACGACCGGGTGGCGGCGGCTTGCCGGAGCCTGCTGCGCGGGGCCGGGGCATCGGTGCCGCGGCGGCGGGCCGAGGGCCTGCGCGTGCCCGGCCGGCTGCGTGCCCTGGGGGTGACGGAACGGGAGACCGAGGTGCTCCGGCTGGCCGCTCAGGGCCTGGGCAACCGGGACATCGCCGAACGGATGTTCCTGTCGCCGCGCACCGTCGAGAAGCATATGGAGCGCCTGCTCGCCAAGACGGGACTGCGGCGGGATCAGTTGGCTACGTATTCCGCCGACCTGGATACGTGACCGGCGCCGCGCGAATTACGGGCGGCGTACCGATGTGACGGCCGCCAGCGGCGCGCCAGGATGCGGGCATGCGGGGGCATCAGTCCACTGGCTCCCGCCGCCAGGCAGCGATCGGAGGCGCCGATGAACACCGCACAAGCAACGCACCCGGCAACAGCAGCCCGGGACAGCGTGCTGGTAGACCCGGCCTGGCTGGAGGCGCGGCGTCATGATCCCGCGGTCCGGGTCGTCGAGGTCGACGCGAGCCGCGCCGCCTACGACAGCTGGCACATCGACGGCGCGGTGCTGTGGAACGTCTACGCCGACCTCAAGGACGGCGACTACCGCCTGGTCGGCACGTCGGCGGTGGCACGCTTGCTCACCCGGTCGGGAATCGGCCCGGACACAACCGTCGTGTTCTACGGCTACGCGCCGGCCATGGGTTTCTGGCTGGCGAAGCTCTACGGCCACGCGGACGCCAGGATCCTGAACTGCTCCCGCGACGCGTGGCGGGGTGACGGTCGCCCGGTCAGCTCCGCGGCGGCCGAGCCCGCCCCGTCCCGTTACGCCCTCGGCGAGCCAGACGCGCGGCTGCGCGCCGGTCACGAGACCGTCCGGGCCGCCATCGCCGACCCCGGCACCACCCTGCTCGACATTCGCACGATGGCCGAATACCGGGGCGAGCGGTTCTGGCCGTCCGGGGGCATGGAGCCCGGCGGCCGGGCGGGCCACATCCCTACGGCGATCCGCCGGCCCATCGAGGGCATCTACGACGACCGTGGCGCGTTCCGGGCCGACGCCGGCCTGCGCCGCGTGTTCTCCGGGCTGGACCTCGACGGCGACGGCCCGCTGATCACGTACTGCACGATCGGCGGTCGCGCCAGCACCGCCTGGTTTGTCCTGACTCATCTGCTCGGACGCGGAAATGTCCGCGTCTACGACGGGTCGTGGGCCGAATGGGGCCGCATGACCGACACGCCGGTGGACACGGCCTGATACACCAGGCACGGCCCGCCATCACTCGCGGAAACCGGAGAAATGGAGTAACCGACATGACAGGACTCATCCGCAAGAGCCTCGACTCGCCCGAGGAAGTCCGCAAGTTCGAGGCGGGCAGCGGCCACCTGGAGCTGGTGAACCTGGGCGCGGCACCGGTCGGCCGCGCCACCTTCCAGCCCGGCTGGCGCTGGTCCCTGCACGTCAAGCCGATCGCCAAGACCGACAGCTGCCAGGCCGCCCACACCGGCTACTTCGTGGCCGGCCGGATGAAGGTGGTCATGGACGATGGCGAGGAGATGGAGTACGGCCCCGGCGACTTCGCTGTCATGGCGCCAGGACACGACGCCTGGATCGTCGGCGACGAGCCATGCGTGGTCATCGACTGGCAGGGGTTCGCCGACTACGCCAAGCCATAGACCGGGTCACAAGCGGGGACCGGGCAGCCGCTGCCCCGGCCCCCGCTCCGGCGTCACTGCCTGGCGAGACCGTCGAGCGAGAAGCCGGCGATGCCGCGGTAGGCCGCCATCATCGCGGCGATCTCCCCGGCGCTGATGACGTCCTCCAGCCGGTCAAACGGCCGGTCGCCGGTCCGCTCGTACACCTCGCGCAGCAGCGCGTCCGGCGGGTTGCGCCGGTTGGCGAGCACGACCCGGGCGGTCGCCTCGCGGCGCTCGTCCTCGTAGGCCCGCAGCGCCGCGGCCGGCTCGCTGCCCGCGGCGGCAAGCCGGCTGGCCAGCGCCCGCGCGTCGAGGATGGCCTGCGCCGACCCGTTGGACCCGCGCGGGACCATCGGGTGCGCGGCGTCGCCGAGCAGGGTGAGGCGGCCGCTCGTCCACCAGGGCAGCGGGTCGGAGTCGACCATCGGGTACTCGAGCACCTCCTGCGCGTTCCTGAAGAGCGCGGGGACATCGAGCCAGTCGAACTGCCAGTCGGCGAAGTGGCCGATGAAGTCCGCCACGTGCCCGCGGCGAGTCCAGTCACGCTGCGCCCGTTCCGGGCCGTTGACCTCGGCCAGCCAGTTCACGAGCTGGTTGCCCGCCGCGTCGACCCGGTTCCGGATCGGGTAGGCCACCAGCTTGCCGGTGGCGAGCCAGCCCGCCCGCACCATGCTGGCGCCGCTGAGGAATGGCGGGTGCACGGTGGTGCCGCGCCACATCATGCAGCCGGTGTAGCGCGCACCGCTGTCCTGCGGATGCAGGTGCCGGCGGAGCGCGGAACCCGCCCCGTCGGCGCCAATCACCACATCGCCGGTGACCGCTGACCTCGCCTCGTCGCCGTGCTCCACGGTCACCACCGCCCGGCGGCTGTCCTGGGCGAAATCCACGGCGCGGTGGCCGAGCCGGATGACGTCGCCGCCGAGCCGGTCGCGCACCGCGTCCACCAGGATGCGCTGAAAGTCGCCGCGGTGGATGGAGAACTGCGGCCACGCGTAGCCGGCGGCGTGGCCGGCCGGCTCGCGGTAGATCAGCTGCCCGTGCCGGGTGTAGAACACCGATTCCCTGGTTGTCACGGCCGCCGCGCCGAGCGCGCCGAGCAGGCCGAGGCGGTCAAGCGCCTTGGCGGCATGCGGCAGCAGGTTGACGCCGACGCCGGCTTCCCGCAGCTCCGGGACGGCCTCGAGGATCTCACACGGCACCCCCGCCTCGTGCAGCTCGAGTGCCAGCGTGAGACCGCCGATCCCCGCGCCGACGATGATGACGTGCGGCTTACCCACGGGGCTCCTCCTGGATGACCGCGTCGCCAGGCCGGTGCAGCCAGGCCAGCATGTCCGCCGGGCCCAGGCGGGCGGCCCGCGCGTGGTAGTGGGCGAGCTCGGCGCCGGTGAGCAGTTCCCGGCCGGCCCCTGAGGTGCCGCGGCGGAAGAAAGCCGCGGTGCTCTTCAGGATCGTGCTGCGGCCGGTGATCCGCTCGGCCGAGGCGCGCATGCTGGCGAACGTGGCCGCTTCGACCAGCTCCGGCCAGGCAAGATCGGGAACCGCGATGTCCAGGCGGCGCGCGAGCTGGCGCATCTGCCCCTCGAGGTCGGCGGACAGGTCGGCGTAGTGCAGGAGCACGATGTTGGGCTCGGAACGCCGCCCCCAGGCGTCGGAGTCATGCCAGAACACGCCCCGGATGGAGTCCATCTGCTCGTGCGGGCTCGCCCCGTTGTCGATCCAGTCGAGCAGCCACTCCCTGACCGGCTTGCGGGGCCCGGCCGGCTGGGCGGGGACGGGCTGGCCTGTCGCTTCCTCGGTGAGCTGCCGCTGGCGCTCCCTGTTGATGTTCTCGCCCTGGTAGTACAGCGAAACCGCCGAGTCGAGCGGATGCCGGCCGACCACGATGTAGGTGGCGCGCGGATCGATGGGGATCCCGTCCAGCGGCGTGTGCGTCTTGATGAACCGGCGGTGCCGCTGCGCTTCGAGCCGCGCGACGACATCCTCGACCGGCCGGGTCAGCCGGTCCAGCCAGGGCGAATACCAGCCGACGGGCGCGGGCAGCTCCGGCTGCTGGAAGATCAGCAGCGCGCAGATCATCTGCACCCAGGTGGTGCCGGCCTTCGACCGCGTGCTGATCACGATGTCGCCGTCCCTGAACGGGAACCCCTGCCACCGGCCGCTGTCCTCGTCCGGAGACGTATACCTCACAAACTCCGACATCACGGGCCCGAGTCTAAACGCGCAGCGGGCAGGCTACATTCAGGGCTATGCCCAGCAGCGCGCGGCCTCTGGTCATGGCGGGCGGTCCCGTAAGCCCCGCACTCCCCGGGGTAACAAGATCACGTAAGTTCCGCGTGCGCGACGAGCCGCGCCGGGCCCATCCCCAGCACGCCGTGGCCTCACGATCGAAGCAAGTCCCGCGGTCTGACTGCTGGGACCATGGCACGGAGATCCTGGGGAGTTTTCCGCGATATTGACTGGGAACTCCCCGCGATCATGAAACCGGGAGTCATGTCTCGCGGAGACGGTGGCGTGGGCCCGCACGCGGGGCCTGCCACCTACCGGTACCCGCCAATACCCCAAGGCGCCGCCTCATCATCCTCTGGTCATGGCGGCGCTGCCCCGTAAGCCCCGCACTCCCCAGGGTTAACACGACCCAGTGCGCGGTTCATGATCATGAAAATTCCGGCTGGTGGCCGGGCGTGGCCCCGGGAACGCCGCACCTGCCGCCACGCCAGTCACCCCGGACGCGCGGGCAACCACACCGGGCCCATCCCCAACCTGCCGGTTGGGGAATCCCCGTTGCTTCGCCCTCACCCGTGCGGCAGTTCGCGCCAGGCGCGGACGGCGGTGACGAGTTCGGCGACGTCGCCGGGATTGCCGAGCGTGCGGCCGGTGCCCGCCTCGATGCGGCGGAGCCGGTAGCGGACGGTGTTGGG
>Ga0335075_10012249_pt1 | contig 12963 bp, 12 predicted proteins | sample Lox_Sample_24_FD_206723 | JGI IMG/M metagenome (GOLD analysis project Ga0335075, IMG submission 206723) | Soil microbial communities from Loxahatchee National Wildlife Refuge, Florida, United States - Lox_Sample_2.4 | ecosystem: Environmental > Terrestrial > Soil > Wetlands | place: USA... | reverse complement strand
TCGACCGGCAATCTCGACGTGTCGGTGCCGGTGCGCAGCTCGGACGGCGACGTCGCCTCACTCGGCGACACGTTCAACAACATGATCCTGGAGCTGAAGTCGCAGCGCAACGAACTGCTGACGGCGAAGGATGTGATCGACGAGCGGCGACGGTTTTCGGAAGCCGTGCTGTCCGGCGTCACGGCAGGCGTTATCGGTGTTGACCCTTCCGGCATCATCACGATCGTCAACCGTTCCACCGAAACGATGCTGTCGCTGCCGCAGGCAACAGCGGTTGGCAAAAACCTCTCCGTGGTGCTGCCACATATCGGCCGCGTCTTCGAGATCGGCAAGCAATCCGGCCGGCCGGTCTATCGCGAGCAGGTCACCTTCTATCGTGGCGGCGCGGAGCGCACCTTCAACGTCCAGATCACCATCGAGTCCGGCGAGGACGAATCGGACGAGAATTCCTATGTCGTCACGGTGGACGACATCACCGACCTCGTCGTCGCACAGCGCTCGACCGCGTGGGCGGATGTCGCACGGCGCATCGCGCATGAGATCAAGAACCCGCTGACGCCGATCCAGCTTTCCGCCGAGCGCATTCGCCGGCGTTACGGCAAAGTCATTACCGAAGACCGGGAGGTGTTCGACCAGTGCACCGACACGATCATCCGCCAGGTCGAGGATATCGGCCGCATGGTGGATGAGTTCTCCGCCTTCGCGCGCATGCCGAAACCCGACATGCAGGTGCTCGACGTGCGAGACCCGCTGAGGGAGGCCTCCTTCCTCGTCGAGGTCAGCAAGTCGGATATCGCGTTCGAACGCGATTTCGGCAGCGAGCCGTTGAAGGGAACGTTCGACAGCCGTCTCCTCGCGCAGGCCTTCGGCAACGTCATCAAGAATGCATCGGAGGCAATCGAGGCGGCGGAGCGCGAAAGCGGCGAACCCGGCGTCATCCGTATCGTGTGCAAGCGCGATGGCGAGGATATCCGCGTTGATGTGATCGACAACGGAAAGGGCCTGCCGCGCGAGAATCGCCAACGGCTGCTCGAGCCCTATATGACGACCCGCGCAAAAGGGACGGGCCTTGGCCTGGCGATCGTGAAGAAGATCATCGAGGACCATGGTGGCCGGTTGGAACTCCACGACGCACCGTCCGAGTTCCATGGCGGCCGTGGCGCAATGATTTCTATGTTCCTGCCGCCCACCGAGGCGGCGGAGGTGAAGCCGCGGGGCGAAAATGCCTCGGTGCAAGAAAGAGAAACTGAAAAGGTCGGTGATGGCGTCTGATATTCTGATCGTTGACGACGAGGAAGACATCCGTGAACTCGTTGCGGGTATTCTGAGCGACGAAGGGCACGAAACGCGTACTGCGCGTGACAGCGACACGGCGCTGGCCGCGATCGCGGATCGGGTGCCGCGGCTCGTCTTCCTCGACATCTGGCTGCAAGGTTCGAAGCTTGATGGCTTGGCGCTGCTCGATGAGATCAAGCAGATTCATCCGACCTTGCCGATCGTGATGATCTCCGGTCACGGCACGATCGAGACAGCGGTGTCTGCCATCCGCCGTGGTGCCTACGACTTTATCGAAAAGCCGTTCAAGGCGGACCGCCTGGTGCTGATCGCGGAGCGGGCGCTGGAAACGTCAAAACTTCGGCGCGAGGTATCCGACCTGAAGCAGCGCAGCGGCGAGAGCTTCGACCTGATCGGCATGTCGGCGGCGATGAACCAATTGCGCCAGACGATTGATCGTGTCGCGCCGACGAACAGCCGCGTGATGATCGTCGGCCCCTCAGGTTCAGGCAAAGAAATGGTGGCGCGCGCGATCCATGCCGCATCGGTCCGCAAAAGCGGCCCGTTCGTCAGCCTGAATGCAGCGACGATCACGCCCGAACGCATGGAGATCGAGCTGTTTGGAACGGAATCCAACGGGAGCGAACGCAAGGTCGGCGCGTTGGAGGAGGCGCATGGCGGCATCCTGTACCTCGACGAGGTGGCCGACATGCCGCGCGAGACGCAGGGAAAGATCCTGCGCGTGCTGGTCGACCAGCAATTCGAGCGTGTCGGCGGCACCAAACGCGTCAAGGTCGATGTGCGCATCATCTCCTCCACCGCGCAGAATCTCGAAGCGATGATCGCCGAAGGCGCGTTCCGCGAGGATCTCTATCATCGCCTGGCCGTGGTTCCGGTGATGGTCCCGGGACTCTCCGAGCGCCGCGAGGACATTCCGTATCTGGTCGATCACTTCATGCGCCAGATCGCGAAGCAGGCCGGCATCAAGATTCGGCGGATCGGAGACGATGCGCTGGCCGTACTGCAGGCGCATAACTGGCCAGGGAATCTTCGCCAGCTTCGCAACAACATCGAACGACTGATGATCCTTGCCCGCGGCGACGATCTCGATTCGCCGATCACCGCCGACCTGCTGCCGTCGGAGATCGGCGACGTGATGCCACGCGCGCCGAACCAGTCGGATCAGCACATCATGGCGCTGCCGCTGCGTGAAGCGCGCGAGTTGTTTGAGAAGGAATATCTCATTGCGCAGATCAACCGCTTCGGCGGCAACATCTCGCGCACGGCCGAATTCATTGGTATGGAACGCTCCGCGCTTCACAGAAAGCTGAAATCGCTCGGGGTGTAACGGCCAATGAAGGTCATCATTTGCGGGGCCGGCCAGGTCGGCTACGGCATTGCCGAGCGTCTCGCCGCCGAGCAGAACGACGTTTCCGTCATCGACACGTCGCCGGAGTTGATCAGATCGGTCCGCGACGCGCTCGACGTGCATGGCTTTGTCGGTCACGGCGCGCATCCGGATGTGCTGGAAGCCGCCGGCGCGCAGCAGGCGGACATGATCATCGCGGTGACGCTCTATGACGAGGTGAACATCGTTGCATGCGAGGTTGCGCACGCTCTCTTCAATGTGCCAACCAAGATCGCCCGCATCCGCGCACAGTCCTACCTCCGCCCGGAGTATCAGGACCTGTTTTCGCGCGCCAACATGCCGATCGACGTCACCATCTCACCGGAGCTCGAGGTCGCGGAGATGGTGCTTCGCCGCATCGCCATCCCTGGCGCGACCGACGTGGTGCGCTTCGCCGACGGCAAGATCATCATGGTGGCGATCGATTGCCTGGAAGACTGTCCGGTGATCAACACGCCGCTGTCGCAGCTCAGCGAGCTTTTTCCCGACCTGCCGTCGACGGTGGTCGGTGTTGCGCGCAACGGAAAACTGTTCATTCCGCATTCGGCCGACCAGCTTTTCGCCGGCGACCTCGCCTATGTGCTGACGACCAAGGAGCAGGTGCGGCGTACGCTCGGCCTGTTCGGTCATGAGGAGCAGGAGGCGAACCGGATCGTCATCGCCGGCGGCGGCAATATCGGCCTGCATGTCGCGCGAACGCTTGAGCAGCGGCAGAGCCGCCACCGGGTGAAGATGATCGAGAGCACGCGCGAGCGCGCCGTGGCGGTTGCCGACGAGCTGCGTAAGACGATCGTGCTCAATGGCAGCGCGCTCGACCAGAAGCTACTGCAGGAAGCTGACATCCAGGATGCCGATCTGATGGTGGCGCTGACCAACAATGATCAGGTCAATATCCTGTCGAGCGTGATGGCGAAGCGGCTCGGCTGCAAGGGCAATCTGGCGCTGATCAACAATCCGGCCTTCCACGACATTGCCGGCACGCTCGGCATAGATGCCTATGTAAACCCGCGCTCAGTTACAATTTCACGGGTTCTGCAGCATGTCAGGCGCGGCCGCATCCGCGCCGTCCACAGCGTGCACAAAGGGCTGGCCGAGGTGATCGAGGCGGAGGCGCTGGAAACGTCGCCGCTGGTTGGCTCGGCGCTGCGCGATGTCGATCTGCCGGACGGCATGCGCATCGGGGCGGTCTATCGCGACGGCGCCGTGCTGAAGCCGAGCGGCTCGCTAAAGATCAAGGCGAAAGACCGTGTCGTGATCTTCGCGCTTGCATCGGCGGTCAAACAGGTCGAGCAGATGTTCCGCGTCAGCCTCGAATTCTTCTGAGTCCTCCAGGAGCCCGCATGCCCCGCATCGCCTATGTCAACGGCCGCTACGTGCCTCACCGCGACGCCGCGGTTCACATCGAGGATCGTGGATATCAGTTCGCAGATGGCGTCTACGAGGTCTGCGAGGTGTCGCGCGGCAACATCATGGACATGACGCGCCATCTCGACCGGCTGAACCGCTCGCTGTCGGAACTCCGGATGGCATGGCCCATGAGTCGCAACACGCTGCAGATCGCCATGCGCGAGGTCGTGCGCCGAAACGGCGTCAGGGACGGTCTCGTCTATCTTCAGGTTACCCGTGGCGTGGCGCCCCGTGACCACGCCTTTCCGGCCTCGGCTCAGTCAGCGATCGTCATCACCGCGAAGCGCTCCGATCCAGCGGCGGCTGCCAAGCGTGCGGAAACCGGTGTGAAGGTGATCACCATGCCGGAAAACCGCTGGGAGCGCGTTGACATCAAGAGCACGGGTCTGCTGCCCAACGTCCTTGCAAAGCAACAGGCGAGGGAAGCCGGCGCTTACGAGGCCTGGTTCATCGATTCGGACGGCACGGTGAAGGAGGGCTCGTCTACCAATGCCTGGATCGTCACGAAGGACGGAAAGCTGGTCACCCGGCCGGCCGATTTCGGGATTTTGCGAGGCGTTACCCGCACGACGATCTTTGATTTGGCAAAAAAGCAGGGCCTGACCATCGAGGAGCGCAGTTTTAGCGTCGAAGAGGCCAAAAACGCGCGCGAATCCTTCATAACCGCGGCAACGACAGTGGTTATGCCTGTGGTGGAGATCGACGGGCAGCCGGTCGCCAACGGACATCCCGGTGGTATTGCGCTTTTGCTCAGAGAGTCATTTTTTGACGTTGCGGAAAAAACGCCGGTTTGATAACCGCTGGAGATGTAGGGGATTAAACAATACGCGCAATGCTTGTCGAACCTGACACGCGCCGTTGGCATGCGCTTGACATGAACCGATTAATTGGGCGCTACTAACCGCCAAGGGTTGGGGCGGCGAAAGAAAAAGAAAATGGCGGAAAAATCGCAGAATCTTCAGGACCTGTTCCTAAATTCAGTTCGGAAAAGCAAAAATCCACTGACAATCTTCCTTATTAACGGCGTCAAGCTGACGGGAGTAGTCACGTCTTTCGACAATTTCTGCGTGCTGCTCCGTCGCGACGGGCATTCGCAGCTCGTCTACAAGCACGCCATTTCCACCATCATGCCGAGCCAACCGGTTCAGATGTTCGATGGTGAGGAAAACGGCCGGGAAGCCTAGTTGAACGACGAAAAAGCCGGGACAAAGACCCGGCGCAGAAAATCGGCTTCGAACGAGGACGCCAGCCACTCGACCGGAAAGGTCGTGGTGGTGGTGCCCGTTTTGGCGCGCCCTGCTCGCCAGGATGAAGACAGCCCGCGGGGCCGCACCCGCCTCGCGCGCTCGCCGGAGGCGCGGCGCGAAGAGGCTGTGGGCTTGGCGTCAGCGATCGACCTCGAACCGGTGCACGCAGCGGTCGTCACTGTCGCCGAGCCCAAGCCGGCGACGCTGCTCGGCACCGGAAAGGTCAATGAACTTGCTGAAATCGTTCAGGAAACCGGCGCTGATCTGGTCTTCGTCGACCACCCGCTGACGCCGGTCCAGCAGCGCAACCTTGAAACCCAGTTCAAGGCGAAGGTGCTCGACCGCACCGGCATCATCCTGGAGATTTTCGGTCGCCGCGCCCACACCAAGGAAGGCGTGTTGCAGGTCGACCTCGCGCACCTCAACTACCAGAAAGGCCGGCTGGTTCGCAGCTGGACCCACCTGGAGCGCCAGCGCGGCGGTGCAGGCTTCCTGGGCGGTCCCGGCGAAACCCAGATCGAGGCCGACCGGCGCATGCTGCAGGACAAGATCCTGAAGCTGAAGCGGGAGCTTGAGACGGTGCGCCGCACCCGCGATCTCCATCGCGCCAAACGCAAGAAAGTACCGTTTTCGATCGTTGCGATCGTCGGCTACACGAATGCCGGCAAGTCGACGCTCTTCAACCGATTGACGAGCGCCGGCGTGCTCGCCGAGGATATGCTGTTCGCGACCCTCGATCCGACGCTGAGGCGCGTGCGGTTGCTGCATGGAACCGTCATCATCCTGTCCGACACGGTCGGCTTCATCTCCGACCTGCCGACACATCTCGTCGCGGCGTTCCGCGCCACGCTGGAAGAGGTCGTCGAAGCTGAGCTGATCATCCATCTGCGCGACATTTCCGATCCGGATACTGCCGCTCAAGCCGAGGATGTCGAGCGCATTCTCGGCGAGCTTGGGGTGAATGCATCCGATGCTGACCGCGTGATCGAGGTCTGGAACAAGATCGATCTGCTGGATGGGGGAAACCGCGAGCGGCTTCTGGCCGAGAGTGAGCGCGACGGCAAAGGGCCGCCGATCGCGATTTCCGCGATCACGGGCGAGGGACTCGACGCGCTGACCGCTCTCATCGAGCAGCGCGTCGGCGGCGAGCTGAAGGACGTCGACGTTGTGCTGGGTGTTGATCAGCTCCACCACATCGATTGGCTCTACCGGAATGGCGAGATCGTCAGCCGCGAGGATTTCGATGACGGCAAGGTCGAGCTGAAAATTCGCGCGCCGGCTGCGAAGAGGCGCGAAATCGAGGATCGGCTCGCACGGCGCGGCTGATCACTTCCGCTTGGCGGCCTGCCAGAGTTCTTCCATCTCCTCCAGTGACGCCCCTTCGAGACTGTCGCCACGCTCAACCAGCGCCTGCTCGACCTGGTGAAAGCGCGACCTGAACTTTTCATTGGTGCCGCGCAGCGCAGTCTCGGCGTCGATCTTCAAATGCCGGCCAAAATTCACGAGCGCGAACAATACGTCGCCGAATTCGTCTTGCATCTCGGCCAGGTCGTCGTTTTCCATTGCCGCTCGGAGTTCACCGATCTCCTCCTCGATCTTGTCGAGGATCGGCTTTGCTTCCTTCCAGTCGAAGCCCACTTTAGCGGCTTTCTCCTGCAATTTCAGCGCTCTGGTCAGGGCCGGATGGCTGACCGGCACGCCGTCAAGAAAGCCTTTGCCGTGATCTTCGGGCTCGAGGCCGCGCGCTAACCGCTCCTGGCGCTTCTCAGTCTTCTCCTCGGCTTTGATCCTGTCCCACATGCCCTTGGCGCTGCCTGCCGCGCGCGCATCGGCATCACCGAAGACGTGCGGGTGCCGGCGGATCATCTTTTTGGTGATCGCCTCGACGACGTCGCCAAAAGCGAATGCGCCCTGTTCCTCGGCCATGCGCGCATGGAACACGACCTGGAGCAACAGGTCGCCGAGTTCGTCTTTCAGGTCCGCCAGATCGTTGCGCGAGATCGCATCGGCAACCTCGTAGGCTTCTTCGAGCGTGTAGGGCGCGATGGTCGAAAAGTTCTGTTCCAGGTCCCATGGGCAGCCGGTCACCGGCGTGCGCAACGCGGCCATGATCTCGATGAGGCGAGAAATGTCTTTCGAGGGGCGCATGGGTGGATGCTACCGAACGGGCGGTCGGAGCGATACCGCGCCGAGTGCCGCGTCCACAGGCCTCAATGGTTCGAAACAGCGGCTTCCGCGAAGGTCGCCATGCCGGAATGGCAAGCCAGAGCGGAGCGCAGGATGTTGACCGCGAGGCAGGCGCCGGATGCCTCACCAAGACGCATGTTGAGATCGAGTAAGGGCTTGAGCGCCAGCTTTTCCAGCAATCGCCGGTGCGCGGCCTCCGCCGAAGCATGGGCAGCCAAAGCGTGCGCTAGGCCATCCTTCGAAAGCTTGGCCAGCGGAGCGACGGCCGCGGTGCAGACGAAGCCATCGATCAGGACAGGGATGGAGTGTTTGCGAGCGGCAAGCGTGGCACCGAACATGGCGGCAAGTTCACGTCCGCCGAGCGCCGCAAATACAACAAGAGGGTCACTAAGGCGCTTAGCATGGAGTGCGAGGGCCTCGTCTACAACGGCCGCTTTGCGGTTCAGACCAGCATCATCCACGCCCGTGCCACGGCCTACCCATTCCGCGCCCGTACCGCCGAAAAGCCCTGCAGCCACCGCCGCCGCAGCGGTGGTGTTGCCGATACCCATTTCTCCGAGGCAGAGCAGATCTGTGTCAGCCTGCACGGCATCGTAGCCGGTCGAGACAGCCGCCAGGAATTCGCCATCATCCATTGCCGGTCCGCTGGTGAAATCGCGCGTCGGTCGCTCGATCTCCAGCGGCACTACGGAAAGGGTGGCGCCGACCGATTTCGCGAGCTGGTTGATTGCCGCGCCGCCGGCTGCGAAATTCGCCACCATCTGACCCGTCACTTCGGCCGGGAATGCCGAAATGCCGCGCGCAGTAGCCCCGTGCGAGCCGGCAAAGACAATGACACGAACGGCATCCAGCACCGGAATCGGTTTCTTCTGCCAGCCCGCCAGCCAGATCGCGATGTCCTCGAGGCGTCCGAGACTGCCTTGTGGTTTGGTCAGCATGTTCTGGCGCGCCGTGGCAGCTTGGGCGGATGCGGTGTCGGGGGAAGGCAGGTCGCTGCAGGCGCGGCGCAGATCATCGAGAGACGCAAACTCGGTCATCGAAAGCTCCGGTGAAAGATCAGGCGAGGGTGGCGACAGCCACCAGAAGAAGAATGATTTCAGCGCCTTGCTGGACCGACCCCAGCACGTCGCCGGTGTGCCCACCGATCTGGCGTTCGCACAGTCTCTTCATCGCGACGAACCAGACGACGAGCGCGAATGCGGCGGCAAGCGCACCCCAGACGCCAAGACACACCAGCAGCACAAAGCCGCCGATGATGGCAGCGTAGAGCGCGGTGTCGCTACTGATTGTCCCGATGCCGGCCGCAAGCCCGGTCGGTTTTGCCGGTGAAACGAAATGCATGAAGATCGGGAAGAGCATGCGCGAACCAGCATGGGCGGCAAGCAGGCCGAAGAGCGCGATTTCCGGAGTGAGCAGCGCGGCCATTGCCGCCCAACGCAAGAGCAGCGTCATGATCAGGGCAACGACACCAAACGTGCCGTTGCGGCTGTCTTTCATGATTTCCAGCTTGCGCTCGCGCGTATTACCACCGCCGAACGCGTCGGTCATGTCGGCAACGCCATCTTCATGCAGGCAGCCAGTGACGCCGAGGATGATAGAAAGCGCGATTGCCGCGGAGATTGTCGGCGGTAGGCCAAAAGCGGCAGGTAGCCAGAAGAAGACCCAGCCGATCAGCCCGACGATGAGGCCGACGACCGGCGTCGCCCACTGGGCTTCGGCGAAATTCGTGTCTTCCTTGGCCAGGAACGAGATCGGCAGCCGTGTATAAAAAGCGATGCAGGCGGCAAAGCCGTCGATGGTCTTCTTCAAAAGAGAGTTCACGTCCATCGTCTCACCCCCGCGCGATGGCATGGAAGAACGTGCCTGAAACCAGACCGCGACGCCCTCCCGACGGGCCAATCGGCTGATTCTGCCCGTCGAAAATATCAGCGACAGGCTCGTCCCGGCCAGTATCGAGCGTCACTGCGTAGTGGAATTCGTGGCCGCGGACCGTTTCGCCTGCGACACCAAGCGGCCCATCGACCCGCAATCTCGCGCGGCGATAGCCCAGATTCATCTTGCGTTTGGCGAAGCTCGTCCGGTGGCCGAGCAGGCCAAGCATGGGATGTGTGACGCCTTCGGCATCTTCGATCGTCTCGCCGAGGACCATGTGGCCGCCACACTCGCCATGCACGGGGCGCGTCTCGGCGAACCTGTGCATGCCGGCGTGAAACTTGCGGGCAGCCGAGAGCCTGCCGCCATGCAGCTCGGGATAACCGCCGGGCAGCCAGCAGACATCGCAATCCAGGCGCGGCGCCTCGTCGGCAAGCGGCGAAAAAGGGACCAGTTCAGCCCCGGATCGCTGCCAGTGATCGGCGAGGTGCGGATAAACGAAGGAAAACGCCGCGTCGCGCGCAATCGCGATGCGTTGGCCGGGCGGCGGCAGTGCCGCGGACAGATCACCATCGCCTGGCGCCAGTGGCGTGGCGAGCGAGAGGATCGCCTCAAGGTCGAGCGATCTTTCCATCACGCCGGCGAGGTTCTCGATGAACTCTTCGAGCGCGGCATGTTCTTCGGCCTGGACAAGCCCGAGGTGGCGTTCGGGCAAGGTCATGTTGGGATCGCGCAGGATCGAACCCACGACTGGCAAACCGATCGCCTCGATGGCTTCGGACGCCAGTTTTCTGTGACGCTCGCTGCCGACACGATTGAGCACCACGCCGGCGATGCGCACGCCCGGATCGAAGGTCGCAAATCCCTTGGCGATTGCCGCCGCCGTCTGCGACTGGCCCGAAACATCGAGCACGAGCAGCACCGGCAGGCCGTAGAGCCTGGCGAGATCGGCTGCTGCGCCTGAGCGGCCGGCCTCGCCGGGAATGCCGTCGAACAGGCCCATGGCGCTCTCGACGACGACGAGATCGGCGTCCGCCGCGGCGTTGCCGGCAAGGCCGTTGAGCAGGCGCGGCGGCATCGCCCAGCTATCGAGATTGACGCCGAGATGTCCGGTTGCAGCGGCGTGGAAACCGGGATCGATGTAGTCGGGTCCTGACTTCGCGCCACGCACCTCTAGGCCGCGCCTGGCAAAGGCGCGCATCAAACCGATCGCGACGCTCGTCTTGCCGGAACCCGAGCGCGCCGCGCCGACGATGAAACCTTTTGCCGTCATGCCGATTTCGACGCCGGCAAAGCGCCGAGCAGCTCGGCTCGCATCGAGACGATGTCGCCGACCACGATGAGGGCCGGGGAGATGAAGCCCGCAGCCTTCGCCTCTTCGGCGACAGCCGAAAGCGTGGAGACGAGGACGCGCTCGTTCGGCGTCGTCGCCGCCATGATGATGGCGACCGGCGTCGAGGCGGCGAGACCGCCGGCGAGCAGCGCGGCGGCGATTTTCTCCAGATTTTTCAACCCCATGTAGACGACGATGGGTTGTCCGGTTTTTGCCAAGGCAGCCCAGTCGAGGTCCTCCTCTGTGCCCGCGGCGTGACCCGTTGCCAGGATCACCGCTTTGTTCAGGCCGCGCATTGTCGCGGGAATGCCGGCATTGGCGAGCGCGCCAAAGGCCGAGGTGACGCCCGGCATGATACGGAACGGGATGCCGGCCTGCGCCAGCGCCAGTGCCTCTTCGCCGCCGCGGCCGAAAATGTACGGATCGCCACCCTTTAGCCGAAGGACGCGCTTGTTCTTGCGGGCTAGGTGCACCAGCAGCGCCGTGATGTCGTCCTGACGGGCAGATTCCTGGCCGCCACGTTTGCCGACAAAATGCTGTTCGGCATCCTCACGCGCGGCCGAGAGCACACTCGGGTCGACCAGCGCATCATAGACGACGGCATCGGCCTGCGAGAGGGCGGAAATGACGTCGAGCGTGATCGAGCCGCGATCACCCGGCCCCGCGCCGGCAAGCCAGACATGCCCCGGCTCGAAGCGCTTGAGTTCCGGCTGGAGCCGGGAAATGGCCTCAGCGAGACTCATGACAAACCCTTTTCGCCGTGACCCGGCGTAGCCGGCGTCCTATAGGTCGGCGCATGGACGATGAAAAGTCGGAGTTGCGACGCGGTTGGACGACCGGCACGTGCGCGGCGGCTGCCGCCAAGGCTGCCTGTCGTGCCCTGCTGTCCGGCGAGTTTCCCGACCCGGTGGAGGTAACGCTGCCGGGCGGCCAGCGGCCTGCCTTCGTACTCGCCCAGTGGAACCTCGGCGACGGCTTTGCCAGCGCAGGCATCGTCAAGGACGCGGGTGATGATCCTGACGTCACACATGGCGCACTGATCGTGAGCACCGTGCGTCGCGGACAGCCAGGTTCGGGCGTAACGTTCAAAGCAGGCGAGGGCGTTGGCACCGTGACGCGGCCCGGCTTGCCGATGCCGCCTGGCGAGCCGGCGATCAATCCGGTGCCGCGCAGGATGATCGCGCAGGCAATCGCCGAAATTGCCGGCGAGGGCGCTGACGTCGAAGTTGAGGTGTCTGTCGCCGACGGCGCGGAGATCGCCAAGAAAACGCTGAACGGCCGGCTTGGCATCCTGGGTGGCATCTCGATCCTCGGCACGACCGGGATCGTCATTCCGTACTCCTGCTCGGCGTGGATCCATTCGATCCATCGCGGCATCGATGTCGCAATCGGCGCCGGGTTGACCCATGTCGCGGGAGCGACCGGCTCCGCCTCCGAGGCGGCCGCGCAGAAGCATCACGGTCTGCCCGAGGTCGCGCTGATCGACATGGGTGATTTTGTCGGCGGCATGCTCAAATATATCCGCGCGCATCCGGTCAAGCGCGTCACCGTCGCCGGTGGTGTGGCGAAGATGACGAAACTCGCGCAAGGGATGCTCGATCTCCACTCGAAGCGCGGTGCGGCGGATCTCGAGGCGCTTGCCGCGGTTGCCGAGCGCGCCGGCGGTGGCGCTGAGCTTGCCGAAAAGATCCGCCATGCGAACATGGTCGCGGACGCGTTCAACATCGCCGGCGCGGCCGGCGTGCCGCTCGGAGACGCTGTCGCGAAGGATGCGTGGAAAACCGCGGCCGGTGTGCTGCGCAATCCGAACGTCGAGCTGGAGATTCTCGTCTTCGACCGCGAAGGCACGTTGCTCGGGCAGTCGGGATTCATGCCGGGCGATCATGAGTTTCGCCCTCTGAAACGACGCTGATAACCGGCATCGTAAAGCGCGCTTTCCCGTAGCACATCCGCGGAGAGCGAGCGCCCGACAAAGACGATCGCCGTCCGCTCGATCGGATCGCTCGCGACAATGTCTTCGATCGTCGCGAGCGTGCCACGCACGATACGTTCGTTCGGCCATGAGGCGTTGGCCACGATCGAAACTGGGCAATCTGCACCGTAAAGCGGCGTGAGTTCCGCAACAATCTTGTCCAGCGCGTGGATCGCAAGATGGATCGCCAGCGTTGCGCCTGTCGCGCCGAACGCCTGCAATGTTTCGCGGTCGGGCATAGGCGAAGCTCGACCTGAAACGC
>Ga0335075_10012247_pt1 | contig 12964 bp, 10 predicted proteins | sample Lox_Sample_24_FD_206723 | JGI IMG/M metagenome (GOLD analysis project Ga0335075, IMG submission 206723) | Soil microbial communities from Loxahatchee National Wildlife Refuge, Florida, United States - Lox_Sample_2.4 | ecosystem: Environmental > Terrestrial > Soil > Wetlands | place: USA... | reverse complement strand
TGACGCTGCGGCGGCTTGGAAGCAAAAAGAGATTAAAAGAATCGGCTACTATACCTAGCCTCATAGCGGCTTGAAAACACTGTTTTTCGCGGGAAATCTTTTCGGACGGCTTCTAAGCTCGCCGAGCACATGAAGCGCACGGCCCGCCAGCCGGAGCTGATTCCGAAAGATGGCGATGTGCATGCTGTGCTGGAATTCTGCCTCCAGCCGCGTGATGTGCAACCAACGAAGAAGTAGTACGTCGCCGCTTGCCCCTACAGATCGCTGCGCCTGTAGCGCAAGCTGTTAGCCCGACACGCCAGCAAGGGACAGAGCGAAAAGCCCTCGCTGGCGCGTCGGGCTAACGAACGGGGTTGCACTATTAGCGCAGCGATCAGTAGCAGCTGGCGGGTACAACCGCCGGGACAAGCCCGGCGGCTCGCCTTGAGCCAAGCGAGCGGCGGGGTTTATCCCCGCCGCCCTCACCGCTGACACACCTCCCGCAAGGAAGGATCCCTGCTCACGGAGCTTCCATGCCGTCGTAATCGAGCTGAATGACCTCGCCGGCGTGGACTTTCACGCGCTTGATCTTGGTGACAGTCTTGCCGTCCTGCTCGACCGTGACCTTGCAGTCATAGAAGTAATCCTTACCTCGCTCCAGCGGCGGTGTGAAAAACGTGGGGTTCACCGCGGGCACGGGGATTTCCGTCTTGTTGACCACGAAGGTGGCCCCGGACGGGACCTGCACGGTGATCGTGGCTCGCGCCGTGGAAGGCACCACGCGCGTCGAAGGCACAGCCAACGGTACGGCCGTGTAGGTCATTTCCTCCTGCTGGAGAAGGCGAACGTCGCGACGAATCTCGTCCAGCTTTTCATCCGTGATCTTTTCCCTCAGCCCGGCGATGACCAGTTTTAATTCCTCGATCCGGGCGTCATTCTGTTCGACGCGCAGCTCCTCGACCGACTTTTTCAGGTCGCGGATATCCGCATAAATATCCCCTGCCGGCGCCGCCCCGCCTGTCGCCAAAACCGATGCCAAAACGATGCTGTACATGTCTTGCCCCTCCTCATCGGAAACCCAAAAGTCCGTTCCCCCACCAATCGCGGCGCCTTTGCACAAATTCGCGTGGGAAGCGGACGCCCAAACGCATGCGTCCCGTCTGAGCCGCGACCGTAAGGGAGCAGTTGTTTGCACCGCTCTCTTACGGTCGCGGCTCGGATAGTCCGTCCGTGCGGCCGGCGAGGCTCCGCAGCTCTCCGCGAACTGTTGAAAAGGCAATTCGTGTACCGAGACAGAATACCCTCGGCCCGAAAACGACAGGACCGCGCGAACGCCGCATTCAGCCCGCTCGGCGTTCGCGCGGCGACGACAAGTTAGCGTTCCGTGAGGCTTCGCGTCGCGAGATCCTCGAACGAGACCCGGACGCGCTCTCCGGATCGGAAGAAGACGCGCTGGGTTTGGGAAATCGGCCGCCCATCGCGCATCACCTCGGCTTTGAGGAGGTAAGAATACTTTTTCCCTGGCTCAAGCACCGGCGTATCGAAGATGCGCGTCTCCGATGTTAAGGGGCAATCGACGCCGTGGACGGTCAGCCGAGCGTCTACGGGCAAGCGGACGGTGATATGGGCCGGAGCCGCCGCCCTGCGTCCCGTGGAGGTCCAGCCTCCTCCCGCCGGCCCCAGATCCTTGTAGGCGAGGCGGACGACCTCGCCGGCGCGGATCGACAGATGCTTGACGCGATTGATGTTCTTGCCGTAGCGAACGACAGCTGCCTCGATTTTCACGTCGTATTCCTGGCCTGGCCGCAGCGCCGGTGTCAGGAACACGCTGGCTGCGTCGATCCGCCTTTCATTGACGAAGACGAGGGCATCGGCCGGCATTTCCAGCAGGACCTCTCCCTTCCCCGGCTCGGGAGGCGGCAGCTCCGGACGCGGTACGGCCGGCGGCACACCAGGCCGCACGGGCTTGGGCGGCAGCCGGCGTTTCAAGTCGTCAATGGCTTGACGAAGCTCGTCGATTTTCTGTTCGGTGGCCTTGAGCCTCAGCTCCGCGGCGGTCTGAGTCAAGGCTTCGACGCGGAGCTTGGTTTGTTCCTTTTTCAGTGCCTCAATCGAGGTTTTCAGCTCCTGAATCGCCTGGGTCACCTCGGTCGAGCCGCCAGCTTGCCCTGCCGAGCCGCCAGCTTGCCCTGCCGAGCCGCCGGCACGGCGAGCGGCGCTGCCTCCACCTCCCCCGGAAGTCCCCCCGTTGCAGCCGCCGCTGGCTTGATAAACCACTCCGCCGCCACAGCCGCCGCAGCCGTAACAACCTCCACCACAACCGTAACAGCCCCAGCAGCCCCCGTAACAACCACCCCAGCGGCCACCATAGCAGCCGCCCCAGCCGCCATAGCAGCCGCCGTAACAACCACCCCAGCCATAGCAGCCGCCGTAGCAGCCGCGACATCCGCCGCGACGGCCGAAGTCCGGCACCTCATTCCCCGTGGTCAGAATCGCTGCCAATACAATGGTGTACATCGCCTGAACCTCCTCTCTGCGAGCCCCGCGAGCGACGGCAGCATTGCAGAAGCCCCCGGCAGAAACCGGTCGAGCCTGCCTTCAACCTACGTAATGTCAATTTGGGCGTCAAAGGTAAAATGGATAATTCCCATCAGCTTGACGGTTTGGGAAGGAGCCTCAAGAAACAAATCGCTTGGAGCGCAAGAACTCACTCGCTGGACAAAGGAGATTCCGCGTCCCAATGTGGGCAATATGGGAAGCTAGTTTCATGCCAAAGCCGTAGCTATGACGAGCGGATCAACGAAGGGGATGCGAATCAGAGGCTCAGGTGTTCGTACGCATACGCCAGGCTCTTGCGCACGTTTTCCTCCTCGATGGCGAGCTGCTCCTTCGCTCCTTTCCCGCTGATGCGCGGCAGCGAGTGTTTCGGCTTGCGCTTGCGGACCATCGCCAACGTGCGGGCGAGATCGCGGCCTGACGCGGTGGCGGTCGCCCAGTATTTCTCTGTCAGACACGGTACGCGCAGCGGATCGCGCGTAATCATCTCCAGATTGAAGCGAATCCCCGGCCGCGCTTCGCGGAGAACCGCGATCGATTTCCGCAAATCGAGAAATCCTTCTCCCAGCGGCACCTCGGCGAGCAAGAAACCGTCCTCGTACTCGGCGACGGCCATGTCTTTCAAATGGACCGTGAAGGCGCGCGGAGCCAGCGTCCGCACCACTTCCAACGGATCTTCCAGCAGCGCGATGCTGTTGCCGGTATCGACGCAGACGCCGACGTGCCGGCTGCCGAGGCGGCGCAGCAGCTCCATCAGCTCCTCGGCGCGATAATCCTTGTGGTTCTCGATCGCCAGTAACAGATCGTGTTTGGCGACAATCGGCTCGGCGAGCCTGACGGACAGCTCGGCCTGCTCGCGAGCGCGGCGAAAATGCTCGGCGCGGGTGAATTGCTCGTAGCGGCGTCCGCCCATCAGCACGGTACGCAGCACCTTCACTCCGGCCTCGCGGGCGCAGCGCGCTTCCGCCGTGAAACGCTCCGTCTCGGCGCGATCTTTCGGCAAACGGATTGTGCCTTCCAGGTCCATGCCGTAGGCTTCGAGCTTCTTGCGCAGCCGGGCAAGATAATCCTTGTCGCGCGTGCCGAGGCCGATCTGTACACCGCCGGCTCCCAGCTCGTGACAATGTTCGAGGAAGGTCAGCGGATCGTGAAACCCCGTCTTGCCCGCGGCTCGATCGGCCGACAGCCGCAGCGCGTAGGAATACTGCACGATGCCCAGGCGCTTGCGCCGATCCGCGTCGGCAAGCACGGAAGTAAAGGGCATCGCCGCCGCAGCGGCGAGGAATTGTCGGCGGTTTTTATTCATGTGCTCGTCGCCGTCCACGGGCTGAGGGCAATTCTCGTTGGGGGATGTATTGGTCGGTCGGAAACCGTGGGACTATTCTAGCGGTCGCAAGGACACAAAGCGACGCTGCCAACGATCGATCTCGCTGCACTCGCCCCCTCGGTGCGCCCTTTGCCTTTCCCACCCTTCCTTACTTACAATACCCTCATCGTTGCCTGCCTTCGTCATTGCCTGCCGAGGAACCGCACGGTGTCCACCGAGCGAATCAACGAATATCTGACGCAATTCAGCCAAACGCGCAGCCTCATGCTCGATCAGCTGCGCCGCGTCGTCGTCGGCCAGAGCGAGGTCATCGAGCAAATCCTGGCGGCCATCTTCACGCGCGGCCATTGCCTGCTCGTCGGCGTGCCCGGACTGGCCAAAACGCTCATGGTCAGCTCGATCAGCCAGATTCTCGACGTGTCGTTCAAGCGCATCCAGTTTACGCCCGACCTGATGCCGTCGGACATCACCGGCACGATGGTCCTCGACGAACGCGAGCCAGGAAAGCGCGACTTCCGCTTCGTCAAGGGACCGATCTTCGCCAACATCGTGTTGGCCGACGAGATCAATCGCACACCGCCCAAGACGCAGGCTGCCCTGCTGCAAGCCATGCAGGAACGGGAAGTCACCGCCGGCCAGGATACCTACAAGCTGCCCGAGCCGTTCTTCGTCATCGCCACGCAGAACCCCATCGAGCAGGAAGGCACCTATCCGCTGCCCGAAGCGCAGCTCGATCGCTTCATGTTCACCATCCGCGTGGACTATCCGTCGCTGGAGGAAGAGAAACGCATTCTGTCGATGACCAGCAAGAGCGAGGCGGTCGAGCTGACGAAGGTGCTGTCGAGCAAGGCCATCAGCAATTTGCAAAAGCTGATCCTCGGCGTGCCCGTGGGCGATTACGTGCTGGACTACATCGCTCGTTTGGTGCGGGCGACGCGGCCCTCGGATCCAACGGCACCGGAATTTATCAAGAAGATGGTCGATTACGGCGCCGGCCCGCGCGCCGGCCAGTTTTTACGTGACGGCGGCAAGGCGCTGGCGGCGATGGACGGCCGATTCAGCGTCGCCATCGACGACGTCAAGAAGGTGGCCATCCCCGTGCTGCGTCATCGCATCAGCACGAATTTCCAGGCCCAGGCCGAGGGCAAAAAGAGCGAAGACCTCATCCAGCAGCTGCTGGCGGCCATCGGCGAGCCGGAGGTCGGCAAGTACGAGAAGCGCCGGCGTTGACGATTCCCTCTCTCCCCGCTGGAGAGAGGGGACAGTAGATTACCTGCCGTGAAGCATACTGTTCGTCCCTACCATCCCGCCGCGACCGTTTTGGAGTTAGCTCATGTCCACATGCTTGAAATGGTTCCTGGCAGCCGGCGGTCTCCTCGCCGCGCTGCTCCTCGCCCGCCCTGCAACGTCTCCCCTACTGGCAGGCGAGAAGGATGCTCCCCCTTCGCCCAAGATCGGTGAGGGCACCATGAGCAGCGATTTCGAGTGGCAGGTGCCGCGCGAACGCTGGAAGATCCCCTTCAAGGACGAGCAGCCCATTCTTTTCGTCAATCGCAATCAAGCGGCCGACGCCTGGGACAAGCTGCCGCACTTCTGGAACGAGACGACCGAGAAGGCGGTCGATCCCCGGACGGGCGAGGCGGTAATGCGCAAGGCGGTGAAAATCAAGGTGCCGCTCGGCCTGACCGTCAATCCGCCGGTGCCGGCCGAGAACGCCATGACCGTCGCCAAGTGGAAGCTCGGCAAGCAGCTTTACTTCAGCGATATCCTGTCCTCGGACGGCACCATCTCCTGCTCGTCCTGCCACGATCCCAAGCGCGGCTACACGGATCAATCGCCGGTTTCGACGGGCATTCGCGGTCTCAAGGGCGGCATGAGCGCGCCGACGGTGTTCAATTCGTCCTACAACGTGTTGCAGTTCTGGGACGGCCGGGCCTTCTCGCTGGAAGATCAGGCTCAGGGACCAGTCCAGAACCCGGTCGAGATGTTCTCCGGCGAGGGCCACGCCTGGAACAGCGCCGTGCTGCGCGTGCGCCAGGATCCGAAGTATATCAAACAATTCCGCTCCATTTTCGGCACCGATCCGACGCGCGACGGCATCGCCAAGGCCATCGCTACCTACGAGCGAACGGTGCTGTCGGGCAATTCGATCCACGATCGCGCCGACCTGGCCATGCGCGTCCGCGCCGAGGACGAGGGCACCGGGAAATTCGAGATCAAGGCGAAGGATTACGAAACGGTCCTGAGGGCGGCCTTCGACGCCAAGGACGAGCCGGCGCTGGGCGCGCTGGGGCTGAACGTGCAGAAAGACCGGCAGAAGGTCGCGGAAACGGCCAAAAGCATCAACAACGGTCGGGCGCTGTTTTTCGGCAAGGCACGCTGCAACAGCTGTCACGCCGGCGACAACTTCACCGACAATCAGTTCCACAACCTCGGCGTTGCCGTCAAGGACGGCCAGCTGCCGGCCAATGCTCTGGGCCGCTTCGCCTCGCAGCCGACTGGCCACAAGAGCTTCGACCTGCTTGGCGCTTTCAAGACGCCAACGCTGCGCCATCTGCTCGGTACCGCGCCCTACATGCACATCGGCAGCGAGCGGACGCTGGAGGAAGTCGTGGACTTCTACGACCGCGGCGGCAACGCCAACGAATTTCTCGACAGCAAGATGCGCGATTTCGAGGCTGAGAAAGCATACCTGCTGAGCCAGCAGAACCACACGTCGTACAAAGGTCCGGAGATCAAGCTGTTCGGCAAGGACCAAAAGCCGATTGTGCCACTCAAGCTCAATCTGATGCCGCAAGAGAAGCGCGATCTGGTGCTGTTTTTGCGTGCATTGCAGGGCGATCCCGCCGCTCCGATCGTCGCCGATCGCCGCAAAATGCCGGAATGAGTTTATCGGCCGCTTGCGGCTTAGCGCTAAGCCGCAAGCGGCCAAAGTATCCGGTCGATCACGATGACACCCTGGTATCGTATCTTCGCCGCTAGTTCCGCCATGCCCATGCCGGAGGCCATACGGGAGTTTCTGGCCAACCGCTATCCCTCCGTTTCCGCCTCGTTCGCCGCGGATGACTCCGGCTGGTATCAGGCCGATCTACTTGTCGATGGCATATCTCTTCAGCTCGAACGTTATCTCGCCGACGAGCCAGGTATCCGCGCCGAGCTGAACAGCTGGGCCGCCTGGCTGGAGACGCGCGAGGACGCTCCCGAACACGTCCGCTTGATGGAACGCATGATCCAGACAGCCCAGCTCTTCACCCTGCAAAGCAAGGAGGAATCGGCGCATGCGGAGAGTGTGTGCCTCGCGTTGTGTCGTTTTCTCGCCGAGACGACGGCGGGGGTGTATCAAATCGATGAGCGAGGCTTCTTCGCCGCCGATGGCCGTTTGCTGGTCGGCGAATAAGCGTCTCAATCCCCTACTGCCATTGGACGCGGAAAAAAATCGATGGAAAACCTCGCCAGCGAGGAATGAAGAGTAGTAGGAGCGTCAACGAGGTCAAGGAGGATGCGGGATGGCCAACCATCGAATCGAGCCGATTATCCGGCACCTTCGCACGACGTTACTGCGTCGCGACGAAGCGAGACTGAGCGACGGTCACTATCTGCAACGTTTCATCGCCGACCACGACGCGGCGGCGTTCGAGGCGTTGGTGCGGCGTCATGGCCGTATGGTTCTCGCTGTCTGTCGCCGCATCCTCGGCAGCTCGCACGACGCCGACGATTGCTTTCAGGCGACGTTCTTGGTCCTGGTCCGCAAAGCCGCCTCCATCTCGCCGCCGGAGAAGGTCGGCAATTGGTTGTATGGCGTTGCCCAGATGACCGCCGTTCGGGTCAAGTCGGCCAACGCCAAGCGGCGACGCCGCGAGAAGCCGGTGTCCCGGCTTCCCGATCGTGAAGACATGCACTCTCCTCTCGGCGACGATTGGCAAACCCTGCTCGACGAGGAGCTGGCCCGTCTGCCCGACAAGTACCGGACGCCGATCGTCTTGTGCGACTTGGAAGGCCGGCCACGCAAGGAAGTCGCCGGCCAGCTTGGGATTCCCGAAGGCACGTTGTCGAGCCGACTGACGACCGCGCGGCGGCTGTTGGGCAAACGGCTCGCTCAACGGGGTCTGGCCGTTTCGGCTGCCTTGTTGGAGGCGACCTTGTCGGGGCAGACGGCGTCGGCATGTCTGCCGGCATGTCTGGTTAGTTCCACGGTCAAGGCTGCTCTCCTCGTTGCCGCGGGACAAACAACAACCGCGGGCATCGTCTCGTTGAAGGCGGCGGCCCTCATGGAAGGAGTCTTGCAAACCATGTTGTGGACGAAAATCAAAATGGCTACGGCGACGGCGCTTCTGGTGGCCTTCGTCGCCGGCGGGGCCGGGTTGCTTTACCAGATCCGGGCCGAGGAGCCGAGGCAAACATCGGGCACCTTCCCGCGAGCGTCCCGTGAACCGAAACAGCCGGCTGCGGGGAACAAGCAGGCAACCATCCCCCGACCGAACCGGCCGAAAGCGACCGCCGCGAAACCGGAGGCGGTCTCATGGGAAATGAAAATCGAGCAGAACCCACAGGACTATAACCGGCTTTTCGAGGATCTGCTGGACGCGCTGGACGATTTCTTCGAGATCGCCTACGCCAATCGCTACGAGGGGCGCATTGAAACGAAGCCTCAGCCGCTGCTGCGCCTCCCCATTCTCCTTCGCCGTCGGGCAATAGTTACCATTGTTACCGCGGACCAGGGCGGTTATGTCGTGAGTCTTCATGTGCCGCTGGAAGTGAACGAGCAGGTGGGCAAACGCGACAAGAAAAAGCCGAGTGAAGTTCCTCCGGAAACGCAATGGGACCAGATTGGCCGCGATAACATGTTGGAGCAAGTCATTATGCGACGAGTGCTTGAACGAGATCGACGGAAGCCAGCGGCGGAGCTGCGGAAACAGCAAGCGAAGGAGGAAAAGATAAGCCCTGACGCTCGCCCAGCCATGCCAGCAACCCCGGCGGAGCTGCGGAAACAGCAAGCGAAGGAGGAAAAGCCCGACCGTGACCTGCGCGGCGGGGACCGTTCCAACCGTATCTTGCTCAAGAATGTTCACCTGGATACGGTTGATCCCGACTGGAGGAAGATTTCCTTCGTTACTCTCGAGAACGGACCGACTAATATCTTCAACGTATCGGTGGCGCGCGATGCGAAAATCAAGGTCAAAGGTGGAAACACCTTCGCCCATCTGAAAATCGGCATGCGCGTTAATCTCGAATTGCGTGTGCGGGACAATCGACTCGTCGTTACGGAAATTCGACAAGAGGGGCTCTCGACGCGATGAGGAATCGGCACAAGCGGAGAGCGCCTGCGTCGTGGTCGTGTCGATGCCGAGTCGCCGCAGCCCATCTGCGATCGCGTGGGCTACGTGTTCATCCAGGTGGAAGCGGATCGTCTGCGGCATCTTGCTCCGCCAACCTTTCCTGGAGCTTGGACGGCTTCGCCTTGGCCCTTAGGTCAGCAACCAGCTTCTCTTCGTTTTCGATGTCCTGATGAATCTCGCCCTGATGCGACCAGTAGTAGGCCAGGGCGGCGTGGACCTGAGCCATCGTCAGGTGGGGATACTCGGCCACTACCTGGGCCGGGGGCATCCCCATGCGTTCGACCCAGGTGTAAACGTGCTTGACCTTGATGCGCGTGCCAGCGACACGCGGTTGCCCACTACAGACGCCGGGGGTCTTCACAATGTAATCCGCCAGGTTGGGGACGGGAGTCCCACCAGCGGTGCTTGAAGTTGTCATACTTTCATTTATACCCGTCCGGCTTTGGTCCAGGAAGAGCGGCCCCTACGTCGAGCAAGTAAAAGTGGGAGGGAGGGTCTCAATCCCAAGCGTGTGCAGCTTGCAGCGGCGCCAGCCGACAATCCCGATATAATGCCGGCATGAGCAATGCCGAGAAGTATTTGCAGCCGCGCGTCATCCGCCAGGTCGCTCGCCTCGACCTGCGGGCGAAATTCATTGTCGAAGGCTTCCTCTCCGGCCTGCACGCCAGTCCCTTTCAGGGCTTCAGCGTCGAATTCTCCGAGCATCGCAAGTACGTTCCCGGCGACGACCTGAAAGACCTCGACTGGAATGTTTACGCTAAAACAGACAAGTATTATCTCAAAAAATTCCAGGCCGAGACGAACGTCACCGGCTACCTGGTCATGGACCTCAGCGCCTCGATGGCGTGGACGCATCGGCAGGAGCTGACCAAGTTCGAGTATGCGATCTGCCTGGCGGCGGCGCTGGGCTATCTGATGATCCATCAGCAAGACCCGGTCGGCCTGGTGACGTTCGACACGCGCATCCAGACCAGTCTGCCGCCGCGCAGCAAGCGGGCGCAGCTGGGCACCATCCTGTCGGTGCTGGCCAACTTGAAGCCGTCCGGCGAGACGGCCGTGGCCCCCGCGCTGCACCAGCTGGCCAGCATGATCCGCAGCAAAAGCCTGGTGATGATTTTCAGCGACCTGCTGACCGATCCTGAGCCGGTGCTGCAAAGCCTGCATCATCTGCGCCATCGCGGCAACGAGATCATTCTGTTTCACATTCTCGATGAGGCCGAGGTGCATTTTCCCTTCGAGGGTCTGATCGAGTTCGAGGACGTGGAATCGCCGGACAAGCTGGTGCTCGACGCCAAGGGCATGCGCGGTGATTATTTGCAAGCGGTCGCCGCGTTTCAGGAACATTACCGCGAGGAATGCGCCAAGGCCAATATCGATTACGTGCCCATCGATACAAGTGTGAGCTTTGACAAGGCGCTGCTGGAGTATCTGGTACAGAGACAGCGGCGGTTTTGAGTGCCGTGTTGCAAATCCCGGCCCGCGAGCACGCCGCAACTGAGGGAGTCCTCTTGAACAGGTGCGGCGATTCGGTTGGCTTCAGCGTGTGGCATCGCGCAGCCATTGCAGCTCGCGCTTCATCGCCGCGAGCGGTTCGGCGGCGGCAGCGTCGCGTGCCAGGTTGTGGATCTCATGAGGATCCTTTTGTAAGTCGTACAATTCGTCCCAGTCGCCGTTCTCCGTGTAGTGGATGTACTTCCAACGCACGCTCCGGACCGCTTGCCACGACGGCACCTTCGGCGCGACCTTTTCCAGGAAATACTCGGTCAGTACCGCCGATCTCCCCGCCGCCGCGGGGTCGCGAAACAGCGGCACCAGCGACTGGCCGTGCTTTGGCGTCACCGACTTGACGCCGGCAATCTCAAGGATCGTCGGCGCCAGATCGACATTCACCGTGAGACGGTCGCAAACCATCCCCGGCTTGATCAGGGCCGGATAACGCACGAGCAAAGGAACGCGCACGCTTTCGTCATAGGCCCAGCGCTTGGCGTCCATCTGGCCATGCTCGCCCATCAGGTAGCCATTGTCCGAGGTGTAGCAAATGAACGTGCGGTCGAGCTGCCCCGTCCGCTCAAGGGCGTTGAGCAGCCGGCCGACGCCTTCATCGATCGCGGTCAAGCAACGCAGCTGGTCGCGCACCACGCTGGCCGGGTCGCTGCCGCGGCCGCGACGCGGCTCAGCCGGCTCGGGCGCAACGCCCTCCAGCTCGTACCACGCCTTCCGTGTGGGCCGGCGCTGCATCACGGGCTTACTCGCAAGATCGTCCGCCGGCGGCTTCGGCGGCCGGAAATGATAGTCGGTGTAGAGCTTCTCATGCCGCGGCGCCGGCAGGTAGGGCACATGCACCGCCTTGTGGGCCACGACCAAGCAGAACGGCTTCTTCCGCGGCCGGCGAACGAAATCGACCGCCTGCTGGTTCAGGTAGTCGGTCATGTAGCCGTCGAGCTGGCGGACCACGCCGTCGTCGTTGACGACGCTATCCAGGTACACGCCCTGCCCTCGGAAGCTGAGCCAACGATCGAACCCCGGGCGCCGGCTGTCATCGCCGCCCATGTGCCATTTGCCGAGGAACGCCGTCTCGTACCCCTTCTCGCGGAGCCGCCGCGGGAAGGTCATGAGCGTATGGCTGATGATATCCAGCCCCACCCGGTCATTGTTGGTGACGCCGTGCCGATGGGCATACAGGCCCGTCAGGTAGCAAGCCCGGCTCGGCGAGCAAAGCGGCGTGGCATCGAAGAAATTGCGGAACAACATGCCCTCGCGGCCGAGCCGGTCAATGTGGGGTGTTTTGAGCACCGGATGGCCTGTGCAGCCGAGCATGTCGTACCGCTGGTCGTCGGTGACGATCACCACGAAGTTCGGCCGCACGGCCTCAGCCGCTTGGCCGATGTGGGTCAAGAACACGGCGAGGATGACAACGGCCAGCAGAGTGGAGCTCTTGATCATGTGTATTCCGTAAATTGCGGACGATCGTTGGCGTTGCCGTGAGAGAGCCGGCTTGCCCTGATGCCGGACCGGCCTATGCACGGCTTATCGAGATTGACTCTATCCGACACTACAGAGGATGCAAGGACAATCTTGCCACGGAAAACCGCCATGCGTTACCCCAGCATCGATGAATCCTTCCAATGCCTTCACGCCGGCAGCCGGTCCCTCGGCGAAATTGCCAGCGCCGGCAAGTAGATCGTCATCGGCACGAATGGCGGGAACCAGATCCCTGCCCTCGAAAGCACGCAAGCGGAGGCATGGTATCGAGCGACCTTGCAGGTCGCCGAGGCGGGCATGCGGCCGGAGACGCCGAAAGAGGAGTTACGACTTCACCGAGGAACAGGCGAGAGCCTTGCTGGCGAGCTGCCCGAAGGGCTGTGTGCTGGTCAGCCATTCGCCGCCCAAAGGCGCCGTCGATGTCGATTCGCGGGGCCGCAGCCTGGGCAGCGAGGCCGTCCTTCGGCTGGAGCCGCTGCCGCTCGTCTGCGGCCACATCCACGCCTGCGCGGGGCACCAGGCTCGACTGGGATGCTCGCCGGTCGTCAACGCCGGGCCGGCCGGAGACGAATGGGACCTGTGAGCCGCTTTGTTCTGATCGATTGGGCCACGAATACGCTATAACCAGGCTATGCCAAGAGTTGCTATCCGGCGTTTGTAAGCATTCGGTAAACCGGTCTGTCCTGGATCTCCTCTGTCCTGCGCGCACTCTCTCCCTGGTCGGGGCGGCTACACGACGGGTTCCTGCGATTGGCGACAGCTTGGCTCAAGACGGCCTACGATG
>Ga0335075_10012246_pt1 | contig 12964 bp, 11 predicted proteins | sample Lox_Sample_24_FD_206723 | JGI IMG/M metagenome (GOLD analysis project Ga0335075, IMG submission 206723) | Soil microbial communities from Loxahatchee National Wildlife Refuge, Florida, United States - Lox_Sample_2.4 | ecosystem: Environmental > Terrestrial > Soil > Wetlands | place: USA... | reverse complement strand
TAGGTGAACGAATCGTAGTTGTCCAAAACAAAAATCATGACCCGTGCTTCCCGCTCTCTCTTGTTTCAGTGTAGCGCGCGGAGCGGCCGCCGCTGCAGCCGGCTGGGGAAACAAGACCGCTCCCGGCCGGCCCGTGAATTTACCCCGCCGCCGGTGCTATGCTGTTGTCCATACCGGGAGGTTCGCCTCATGAAGCTCTCTCGTCTTCTGGTCCTGTTCGCCGCCGCTTCCATTTGCCTGGCGCAAGACATTGCAAAGCCGCCGGTTGTGGTCTATCGGGCAACCCCCTCGTCCAAGCCCCTGCTCATCCCCGACCAGGAGTGGTCGGCGATGCAGAAGATGTCGAAAGAGCAGTTTCAGCAGAAAATCCAGGAACTGACCGACCGCATGAACCAGGTCGGCTGCCCGGTGGTGCTCACCAGCGCCCAGATGACCGGCTATCTCATGCTCCTCAAAGACTCGCCCGGCTCCTCCGGCACATCAACGAATCCCGGCGACGGCCCCGGAATCGACCTCGGCTTCCGCAATGCCAGCGGAAAGCAGATTCGCTCCATCGCCCTGGATGCGGAGTTTCTGGCCAAGCGGACGATCTACGACCTGCAGGCGGAAAAGATTGAAATTCACCTCACCGCCGAAGGCACCCGGAACGTCGACAACGCACTCGATCACCTCCGCCACCTGCCCCTCCCGCAGCGAACCCATCCGGTGGTCCTCAATCACCTCCAGCTCGAGCAGGTCACGTTCATCGACGGCTCGGTCTGGATGCCCGTGCGTGACGACTCCTGCGGCTTCTCCCCGGGCGTCGAGACCCAGATCGTCGCTCGCTAGTATTCTCAATCTGAACTCCGCGCCGATACTCAGCGCCGGGAAGCCTCGCCTGTGCCCTCGAACCCATGCCCGAGGAAATGACAGTCCGCTCCGCGCTGAAGCAGGCCGCAGCCCGGCTCAAGGCCTCTCCCGCCGCCGGCCGCGATGCCGAGCTGCTGCTCATGCGCGCCCTCGGCAAAGACCGCGCCTGGCTCCTCACCCATCCCGAGGATCCGCTCCCGCCCCAGGAACTCGCCCAGTACCAGGGCTGGATCGCGCGCCGCGCCTCGCATGAGCCCATCCAGTACATCCTCGGCGAGCAGGAATTCTTCGGCCTCGCCTTCCGCGTGACCCCCGATGTGCTCATCCCGCGCCCCGAAACCGAGCACCTGGTCGAAGCCGCGCTCGCCCGCCTGCCCCGGAACGCGCCCCTCCGCATCGCCGACGTCGGCGCCGGCTCCGGAGCGATCGCCGTCACCCTGGCCCACGCCCTGCCCCAGGCGAAGATCGTTGCCCTCGACATCTCGCCGGCGGCTCTGGCCATCGCCGCCAGCAACTCCCAAAGGCACGGCGTCCACCATCGCATCGAGCTCCGCGAGTCCGATCTGCTGCAGGCCGCGCGCGGCCAGCTCTACGACGCCATCGTCTCCAACCCGCCCTACGTGCCCACGGGCGAGGAGCTGGAGAGACAGGTCCGCGACTACGAGCCCGCTTCCGCGCTCTACGCCGGCGAATCCGGCCTCGACATCTATCGCCGCCTCATCCCCCAGGCCAAAGAACTCCTCCAGCCCCGGGGCTGGCTGCTGATGGAAATCGGCCACGGCCAGCGCCACGCCCTCGCCGCGCTCTTAGCCGAGTGGAACGGCGTCGAGTTCATCGATGATCTGCAGGGCATCCCGCGCGTGGCCTGTGCCCGCCGGCCATCGCCGGAAGAATGACGCAGGAAAAGATAACCTGCCTCCTGCCCGCGCTGCACTCTTGGCTTCTGCTCTGGGCCTCTATCTGCCGCGCCGTGAAGCGGACTGCCGCACGCGCTGCAGCTCCCGGTAGAGCTCGCTCTTCGCCATCCCGCGCTCTTTCGCGATGCGCTTCAGTGCGTCCATCTCGTCCAGCCCTTCGCTCTGCTCGAGCTCGGCCATCCGTTCCAGCAGCGGAACACCGCTCTGCGCTCCGGAGCCGCCCGGCTGCGCATCGATCAGCAGCACCATCTCGCCGCGGACGCGGTCCCGCTCCTTCAGCTGCGCGAGCACCTCCTCCGCCGTGCCGCGCACAAACTCCTCGTGCACCTTGGTGAGCTCGCGGGCCACAACCACGCGGCACGACGCGCCCCACACCGACCCCACATCCGCCAGCGTCTCCAGAATCCGATGCGGCGCCTCGTACAGCACCAGCGTCAACGGCTCGCTCAGGCCCGCGCGCAGAGTCTGCAGCCTCTGCTGCCGCGCATTCATCTTCGCCGGCAGAAAGCCCTCGAAGAGAAATCGCTGCGTGTCCAGTCCCGAGGCCACCAGCGCATTCAGCGCCGCGTTGGCGCCCGGCACCGGATACACCGCAATGCCCGCGGCGATGGCCGCCTGCGCCAGGTGCGTTCCCGGATCGGAGATCCCCGGCATGCCCGCATCGGAGACCACCGCAATCCGCCCGCCCGTCCGCAGCGCCTCCACCAGCTCCACCGCCCGCTCCGCCTCGTTGTGCTCATGCAGGCTGAGAGTCGGCGTAGAAATTCCGTAGTAGTTCAGCAGCTTCTGCGTCTGGCGCGTGTCTTCGCAGGCAATGCGGTCGGCGGATTTGAGCACCCGCAGCGCCCGCAGCGTAATGTCTTCCAGGTTGCCGATCGGCGTTGCGACAAGATAAAGGCCGGGAGCGAGCGGGCGGCCGGAAGAATCCTCTTCTTGCTCCGCCATCTTCAGCTGGTTTCCCGCTCGAAGCGCCGGTGCTCGGCCAGCAGTCCCATGCTGTTGCTGAGGTTCTGCCACGTCACGATGCCCACAATCCGCCCCGCCTGCGCAATCGGCACCAGCGACATGCGGCCGCCCGCGATGCGCCGGATCATCAGCCCCAGCGAGTCTTCCGGCTCCGCCACCTGAAAGGTGCGCGACATGATCGACTGCACATAGCCGTTGCCCTCGTCCCGCAGCGCCTGCAGAATACCCTGCTTCGAAACCACGCCCACCAGGTTCGCGCCGCGCACCACCGGGAACTCGTCCTGCAGGCTGTGAATCGCCTTGTAGAGCGCGTCAGACAGCGTGTCGGAAGGCGACATGGTCGCGAACTCGGTGAGCATCACGTCCTTCATCCGCACCGTCTCGACCACCGACTGAAACATCACGCCCTGGTCCTCCAGCTGCGCGCCGATAAAGATGAAAAAGCCGCCCATGATCAGCCACGGACTCAGCCCCGCGGCCAGCCCGGTGTTCGGCAGCGCCAGCAGCGCCAGCCCGGCGATCATGGCCAGCAGGCCAAAGCCCTGGCCCAGTCCCGATGCGGCCTTGGTGGCCTGCGCCTGGCCGCGCGTCCGCGCCATGTTGCCGCGCAGAATTCGCCCCATGTCCAGCGGATACGCCGGCAGCAGGTTCAAAAGCCCCAGCATCGCGCTCAGCCACACCGTCGACCGCATCAGGTGCGTCGGTGTGATCCACGGCTTGGCGGTCAGCGGAACTCCCGGAGTCGAGCCGGCAATGATGCCCGCAATCACCGCCGCAAACACCAGGTTCGCACTCGGCCCGGTCATCGCCAGCAGCGCCTGGATGCGGCTATCGGTCGCTCGCTCCGCGCTCTCCGGATTGGCATAGGAAAACAGGCCGCCAATGGGCAGCAGAAGAATGCTGCGCAGCTGCAGGCCGTGATACGCAGCCAGAATCAGCCGCGCGATCTCGCGCACAAACACCGCCATCAGCAGCAGCAGCCAGAGCATCAGCCCGCGCCACGCCGCAACTCCGGCCACACTCGTCGAGAGCAGACAGAAGGCAAGCAGCAACAGAAAGAACGTGTGGATGCGCAGATCCACTCCAAACCATCTTCCCAACGGGAATGACCACCCTCGCATCGTTCCGTGTCCTTACCTTTCCGCTGTCGACTATTGTAGAGGGTCGAAGGATGCCCCACATCCCGCTTCTGAGCTGAGTGCGGACAAGAAAGCAAGGGCGAAGCAACCAAAGGGAGCGAAGCAGCCACGAACCGCGCGCCAGCGCCGAGGGCCTGGACGGCCAGTCCGGACGGCCAGTCCTGGCTTAAGATCAGAGATCGATGCGTGTGATTGCCGGAATCTATCGTTCGCGCCCGCTGGCCGCGCCTCCGGGCCGCGATACCCGGCCCACCAGCGACCGGCTGCGCGAGACGCTCTTCAACGTGCTTGCCCCGCGCATCGAGGGCGCGGTCTTCCTCGATCTCTATGCCGGTTCAGGAGCCGTGGGCATTGAAGCCCTCAGCCGCGGCGCCGCCGAGGTTATCTTTGCCGAGAACGCCGGGCCGGCGCTCCAGGCCATCCGCCGGAATCTCGCATCGCTGGGCATCAAGGGGAACTATGCTCTGGAGGCTCGCAGCGCCGCGGCTGCGCTCCGGCGTCTTGCCGCGGCCGGTCGCACCGCCGGCATCGTCTTCCTCGATCCGCCCTACGTCGGCGCCGGCGAATACGAGCACACGCTGTCGCTGCTGGGCGGCGAGTGCGCCTCGCTGCTCTCCCCCGATGCCATCGTCATCGCCGAGCACATCAGGAAATATGCTCTGCCGGAGCGTCTTGGGTCTCTCCATCGCTATCGCTTGCTCCAGCAGGGAGACGCGGCGCTGAGCTTCTACCGCTGCGGCGAAGCATCGTAGCCGCCGGTCAGATGCGCTCGCCGGTGCGAAGGTCGATGACGAAGGGAACGTCGGCATCGGTGAGCAGGTCCCAGCCTGTCCCATGCAGCGTGTCGGCTGCGATGCGTGTCACGCTGAGGCCCTCCGAGGAGAGCCGCGCCGTCTGCCAGGCTTTGCCCTCGGCGTCCCAGGCCAGCAGCGAGTGGTGGCCGGCAAACAGCAGCAGCCGCTGCTGCCGCAGCGCGCGTACTTCGAGCACCGGACGATACTCCACCTGCGTAAACCGCTCCGGCGCGATGGTGTCGATCATGTACGCATATCCCCCCGACACCGCGCAAATCCAATCCGGATGCGGGCAGCTCCAGATGCCGCTCGGCGCCGCCGGATCGGCAAAGCCCAGCGCGCAGGTGGCAAGAAAGGGCTCGCCTTTCGCGGGCCGAACCAACACCTCCATCGCCCCGCGCTCCACTTCTTCGGCTCGTTGGGGATATACAAATGCGCGCTTGGGCAGGATCAGCGGGCGCTGCGGCAGAATCTCCGCACTCCAGGTGCGCGCAAAGGTCAGGTCGAGGCTGGGATTTTTTTTCATCGCGGTTGAAAGCATAAGATCCAGTTCCGCTGTTCGGCCGTATCGGGAACAGGGCATCCTCGGGCTTCTTCCACAAGGGAGAGAGCGCTGGCGGAGCTCCAGCCCAAGGCGTGCAATATCGACGCGGCGGTTATCGTGGCCCTGCCGATACATGCTCGGCAGTGAATACCAACCCGTTGGCCCTTGTGAATGTCATCAGCGAGAATTTGTATAAATTCTCGAAATTCTCGCGCATCCTCCGGTACGGTCCGGTCAGGAATTGAAAACCATCGGAAAGATATGCCGAGCTGTTCCGCGACAGCTTTCTCGTTCGCAAGGCCCAATTCTCGCGACTCTTCCGAAGTCAGCATCGAAACGAGAACATCGATGCCGTGTTGCCTCATTTTTGAAACGTCGTCCTCTAGCCAATCCCCTCCGCGCGGGCGAGAGACGATTGCCAACTTCGGCTGGTTCTCATGTTGGATCCAATAGATATCTTTCATCGCTGGAGAGACTCAGCTCGGACCGTCCGAGGGATTGTTGAATCTGGATAGTCAATCGAGCTTATCAAGCCCGCACTTCTACCGGCGGGAAAAATGCTCCCAGCCGCCCGATTCCAGCGCGATCGCATTGCCGTCCGGGCGCCGCAGCACCACCCGCGGCTGCCGCCCCTTGCGCGTCTTGATCTGGCCGATCGGATGCAAGCGCACCCCCGCAATTCGCCGCGGAATCTGCGTCCACTTCGGGGCTGTAAACAGCAGCTCGTAGTCTTCGCCTCCGTGCAGCGCCAGGGCCAGCGCCGAGGGCACCCATCCATCCTGCTCGGCCCGCATCGCCAGCGGATGAATCGGGATCGCTCCGGCATCGAGCTCCGCCGCCACACTCGACTCCTCGCACACGTGGGTCAAGTCCGTCGAAAGCCCATCGCTCAGATCGATCGCGGCGTGGATTCTCCGCGTCGACGCCAGCTTCTGCGCGGCCTCGATCCGCGGAGCGGGATAGAGGTGAGGATGCTCCGCCGAGGCTTTGTTCAGTCCCGCATATTTCGCCGGATTCCGCCCCACAGCCAGCAGCTCCGCCGCCGCACCGCCCAGCTCGCCGGTCACGTAGATCACATCACCCGCGCGCCCCCCCGAGCGCAGCAGCGCATGGCCGCGCCGCACCGAGCCCACCAGCACAATGTCCGCCGCGGCCAGTCCCGACTGCTTGCGTCCCCGCGCGTCGAATGCCGGAGACTGCGCCGTATCGCCTCCCGCCAGAGGAACCCCGCTCCTCTCCGCCAGCGCCAGCAGCCCGTCGAGAAAGCGGTCCAGCCAGCTCCCGCCGTCTTCCCTGAGGGTGAGCTCGCTGGGAAGCGCCAACGACAGGAATGCTCCCAGCGGACGCGCGCCCATCGCCGCCAGGTCGCTGAGCCCGCGCGCCAGGCAGCGGTGCCCGGCAGATTCCGGCGGATGCCAGTCCCGCCGGAAGTGAACCTGTTCGAGCGACAGGTCGGTCGTCACCACCACCTCGTGCCCCTTCGGCGGCCGCAGGATCGCGCAGTCGTCGCCGATGCCCAGCCGCAGGCTGCCCGCGCCGCGCGCCGCGCGCTGCCGGATCGAGGCGATCAGCGCCCGCTCGCCTCCCTCCGGGGACGAAGAGGCCGCCCGCCGGGTCTCTATTGAAATCACGGAAGCATCCGCCTTCGAATCTTCGAGCTGACAGGTGTCATAACAATCGCCATCAGCATAGCGCAAGCCGCTGGAGTCGATACATCGGAATTGAATGAGGGAGGATGATGTTTGGAATGAATATCTTACACTCAAAAAGCCGACCGCCGGCACTTCCCGGCAAAAAACAAAAAGAGCAGACAGAAATCCAACTAACGGTTGACCCGGCCGAGGGTAACTGTTAGTTTCGACAAAAGATCAGGAAAATTTGCGGAGTTACAACTCCCGCCGAGCACGGTACGTCTGCCTATAAGAGCGTTCCCGACGAAAATGGTTTCCTGAAAAATGAAGCAAATCTGATTTATTTGCGAGTCGCAATTGCGCAGACGTTACTACATTATTTTCGTCGCCTCCGAAGAGAACGGTAAACTCCGCAAGATCCCGGTCCCTCTGCATTACGCCTACGTCTTTGTGGCCGCGGCCATTGTCGGCGCATTCACCATCACGGGAATGGCCGGCTCCTACAGCCGGATGCTGCTCAAGACCGCCAGCTTCAACCAGATCCGCTCCCAGCACGAAGCCCTCCGCAAGGACTATCAGCAGCTCGAAGAAGTCGCCCACGAAAAAGAGGTCCAGGCCGCTTCGCTCGGATCGCTCGCCAACGAGGTCAGCGCCCTTTACGGGCTCAAGCAGAACCGGCTCGCCCGCAGCGCCGCGGCTGCCACCGCGCCGCCGGTCTCCGTCGATACCAACGGCGACTTCACTGACGCAGCCTACACCGCCAGCCTCGATCAGCTAGCCTCGCTCCGCACCACCGCGCTCTCCGGTCGCCTCTCCCGGGCCTTTGAGATCGGTCTTTCTCCCAACAGCGCCGGCGGCGCCAACTGGCTCAACATGGCCGATGCCCCCTCGCTGTGGCCGGTCGTCGGTCCCATCACCAGCTCCTTCGGCGAGCGTGAAGATCCCTTCAACGGAGAAGGCGCTTTCCACGCCGGCATCGATATCTCTTCCACCTTCGGCCAGCCGGTTCGCGCCGCCGCCGACGGAGTCGTGGTCACCGCCGGGCTGGCCAGCGGCTACGGCCGCGAGATCCTCATCGACCACGGCAACGGCATTCAGACCCTCTACGGCCATCTCTCCGGATTCGCCATCACCCCCGGCGAGCAGGTGAAGGAAGGCCAGATCATCGGCTACGTGGGAACCAGCGGCCGCAGCACCGGTCCCCATCTCCACTACGAAGTCCGCATCCGCAACACCCCCGTGAACCCGCACAAATACCTGCGCGAGACCATGGACCAGCTGGCCAGCTCCACGACCGCCGCCAATCACGCCGGAAGCTAGCCTCCGCTCTCAACCGCCCGCTCCGCGCCTTGATCGAACTCACCCTGCAAGACCCCGCTGTCACCCCGCGGCTATAAGCAACGTTCATCATCAATTGATGATCCTGTGATCCACGGGCACCGCACTGCTCTGGATAATTCGGGCTGCCGCGCCGATAAGGCATAACCAGGCCGGCAGATGAGAGGAGTTCAACATGTCCAAGGAAGCAGCCCATCATCACGAGCAGGCGGCCAAGCATCATGAACACGCTGCCAACCACCACCACGAAGCGGCCAAGCACCACGAGGCCGGCGAGCATGAGAAAGCCGCTCACCACGCGCACCTGGCGCACGGCCACCACGCGCATGCAACCGATCACGCCGAGCACGCCGCCAAGCAGCACATAGAAGCACACGGCGCCAAGTAGACTCCTGCCCAGCACAAAGGCAAGTCCTCGCGGCCTCATTCCGCATTTTGCCTTTGTGCCGTGCTCTTTGTCCCTGCGCCGGCAGAAGACGCAGCGTCCGCAGGCTGGCACTCCCCGGATCCCCCGCCGGCCTTTCATCATTCCGTAACAACGCGTCTGTTAGCGTGGACGCGAAAGTTGAATGACAACCCATCCGGGTGGCGCGCATCCGCGCCCCAACTGAGAAAAAGAGGGTGTCTCATGGCTGTTGATCGCGTGGTTGCTTATCCGGCGGGGCGTGTAAGGGCGCTGATTGCCGGGATTGCGTTGCTGTCCTTGGCAGCGGTGTGTGCGGCGGCCGTCAAGGTCTCCGAAACCGGATCCACCCTCATCTATCCGCTCTTCAATGCCTGGGTCGCAGCCTACGTCAAGGTCGATCCCGGGGTGCAGATGACCGCCGGAGCCACCGGCTCGGAAGCCGGGATTGAGCAGGTCATCGCCCGGCAGGTGCAGATCGGCACATCGGACGCCTACATGTCCGATGTCCAGGCGACGGCGAATCCCAGCATCCTCAATATCCCCCTCTGCATCTCGGCGCAGACCGTCGACGTGAATCTGCCCGGGCTGCAGGGCTCGGTGCTGAAACTCAGCGGACCGGTGCTCGCGGACATCTACTCGGGCAAGATTCGCACCTGGGACGCGGCTCAAATCGCGGCCATCAACCCCGGCCTGCAACTGCCGCACCACGCCATCGTTCCCGTGCGGCGCGCCGAAGGCTCCGGCGATACCTTCATCTTCACGCAATTCCTCACCTTCACCACCCAGACCGAGGACGAGAACACCAAGACCTGGGGCGACACCATCGGCTACGGCACTACGGTAGCCTGGCCATCGGTGCCCGGAGTCCTCACCGCCACCGGCAACCAGGGCATGGTGCAGACCCTGGCCCGGACGCCGTACTCGGTAGGCTACGTGGGCGCAAGCTTTGAGGATGCCGCGAAATCGGCCGGGCTGATCGCCGCCATGCTCCAGAACCAGAGCGGAAATTTTCTCCTCCCGACCACTGCCACCGTCACCGCCGCAGCCGCCGCGCTCACCCCGCGAACTCCTCCCGATGAGCGCCTCACGCTGGTCTTCGCCCCCGGCGCCGATTCCTATCCGCTCATCAACTACGAGTACGCCGTGGTCTCGGAAAAGCAGCCCAGCCCGCAGGTCGCCGCGGCCATCAGCAGTTTCCTGCTGTGGAGCATCTCTCCGCAGGGCGGCAACGCCGCCGGCTTCCTCGCGCCGGTGCATTTCATCGCCCTGCCCACGGCCATCCGTGCGCGCAGTGAAATACAGATCGCCAGGATTCAATAGGCCCCAGGACTCACAGGCCAGGGTAAGCCGGGTCGTCCTTACCCAATCGCGGACCTGATCTTCGGCCCATCATAAGAAGCAAAATGTGGAGGGAAAATGTCGAGCCTTGAGAATGCGGTGCCGGGCGCGCCCCGCACCGTGCAGGATTACATCGATGAGCGGCCTATCTGGCCCGACGGCACACCCATCCCCTCCTTCCCCATGACCTCGATGCAGCGGCGCATCTGGATGCTGGCCGCCGCCGGAAAGCTCTTCGAGGGCTTCGTGGTCTTCATGACCGGCGTCGCCCTGCCGCTCATCGCCCGCGAATTTCAGATCGCTCCCGCCCAGCGCGGCTTCGTCACCGCCGCCACTCTGGGCGGCATTCTCATCGGAGCCGTCGGGCTGGGCAGCCTCTCCGATTACTTCGGCCGCAAGTCGATGTTCATCGTCGAGATGATCATCTTCACCGCCTTCCTCGGCGCCGCCGTCTTCTGCACCAGCTTCATCTCCCTGGTCTTCTGTCTCTTCGGACTCGGCATCGCCCTGGGCTGCGACTACCCCACCGCGCACATGATCATCTCGGAAAACATTCCCAGCACCAGCCGCGGCCGCCTGGTCCTGGGCATGTTCGCCTTTCAGGCCATCGGAGCTCTCACCGGCACCGCTGTCGGCTACGCCGTGCTGGTCGCCGTGCCCAACCTCAGCGCCTGGCGCTGGATGTTTGCCACCGCCGTCGTCCCCGCCCTGCTGGTCACCATCGGCCGCTTTTATGTCACCGAAAGCGCCAACTGGCTGCACACCCGCGGCGCCATCGAGCGCGCCCAGGACGCCACCCGCCGCCTGTTGAACCGCAAGCCGCAGTATCCGCAAAACATCGTGCTCGCCCCGCAGCTCGCCGGCGGCGGCAGCGAGCACGGCGGCGGCTCCTTCCTCTCCCTCTTCAACAAGCGCTACCGCCGCGCCACCATCCTGGCTTCCGTGCCCTGGTTCCTCCAGGACCTCAGCACCTACGGCATCGGCATCTTCACCCCCACCATCCTGGCCGCCGCTCTCGGCCACAAGGCCGAGCACGTCCGCAGCATGAGCGATCTGATCTCCAACGCCACCATGGCCGCCAAGGGCGACGCCATGATCACCGTCCTGCTCATCGTCGGCATCGCCTTTGCCGTCATGCTCGCCGACAAGCTGGGACGCATCTGGCTCCAGGTCTTCGGCTTCATCGGCTGCGCCGTAGGCCTGTTTCTCGCCTCGCTCTCGGTCGACACCAGCGGCAGCCTCAAAATCCTCCTCATCTTCACCGGCTTCATGCTCTTCAACTTCATGACCAACGTCGGGCCCAACGCCCAGACCTATCTGCTCTCCGGCGAGGTATTTCCCACCGCCATCCGCGGCAAGGGCGCGGGCTTCGCAGCCGCCTTCGCCAAAATCGGCGCGGTCGCCACCGCCTTTCTGTTTCCCATCCTGCTCACCACCATCGGCACCCGCTGGCTGCTCTACGGCCTGGTCCTTTCCTCCATCCTCGGCGCCATCGTCACCTGGCTCTATCGAATCGAGACCACCGGCGTCAACCTCGACCACATCGGCGAGACCGAAGCCGAGATCAAGGAATCCAGGGCCGTCGCTTAAACGCAGCCCGGCTCGAAGCCGGTCGCGCTCAAGCCCGGGAATTCACTCCCGCCGCGCCAAACACAAAGGCCGCCTTTCGGGGCGGCCTTGAGGAGCCCACGGGCATCTACTGCCCCGCGTAGCTCACGTGCCAGATCGATCCCGACCCGTCGTCGGTCACAAACAGCGATCCGTCTTCGCCTACAGCCACTCCCACCGGCCGTCCCCAGACCTTGCCGTCCTCGGTCGTGAAGCCGGTGAGGAAGTCCTCGAATTCGCCGGCCGCCTTGCCGTCCCGCATCGGAACCATGATGACCTCATAGCCGGCGCGCTTGGCCTTGTTCCACGATCCATGCTCGGCGGCGAAGGCGTTTCCCTTGTATTCGGCAGGGAACTGCGAGCCCTCGTAGAACGTCATCTCGAGCGAAGCAAAGTGCGGCTGCAGCAGCACATCCGGCGTGATCACCTTGTCCTTCAGCTCCGGATGCTTGCCCTCATGCCGCGGGTCCTGGTTGCCGCCCATGTAGTACCAGGGCCAGCCGTAAAATCCGCCCTCCTGCACGTGTGTGATGTAATCGGGCACCAGGTTGTCGCCCAGCATGTCGCGCTCGTTGGTCGAGCACCACAGCTGGCCGGTGGTGGGATTGATCGCCTCGCCCACGCAGTTGCGGATGCCCGACGCGTAGACCTTCACAAACTTGCCCTTGGGCGTGAACTCCAGCACATCGGCGCGGTGAAACTCCTCCGGGTGCGTGTCGGGATCGTCCACATTCGAATGCGAGCCCACGGAGACGAACATCCGCTTGCCGTCCTTCGAGAAGACGATGTCCCGGGTCCAGTGGCCGCCGCCGCGCAGGCGTCCGCCGCCCGGCAGGTCGGCCAGCTTCTCCGCCGGCCCGGTCGCCTTCAGGTCGCCGTTCTTATAAGGAAAGCGCACCACCGAATCGGTGTTGCCGATATACACCCACTTCGGATTGTCCCCCAGCGGATAGAAGGCGATCCCGAAAGGCTGGCTCAGGTTCTCGGCGAAGGTCGAAACCTCCTTCGGCTTGCCATCGGCATCGACGCCGCGAAAAACCATGACCTTGTTTTCATAGCTGAGGGCCACAAACAGGTCGCCGTTCGGAGCCTTGCGGATCAGCCGCGGCTGATTCAAACCCGTGTAGTAGAGGCTTACCTTGAACCCGGGAAGAGTCTGCGGCATCGCCCCCTCGGGCCGCTTCACCATCTCCGCGCCATTGTCCACGCCCTTGGTGGCGTAGGGCGCCGGCAGGTCGCCGACAGTGATTTTATGCACCGTCCCCGGCGACTCCTTCGAGTAATCGGTGAATGCGTCCTGCCCGGTGAGAACCTTACCGGACGTGTCCTGGGCGTGCAGCGGATGAGCGGGGCAGAGCAGCATTCCGAGTACGGCCGACGCAATGGCTGCGGTCGGCGCGGTCGGCAGACGGCGAAGCAGGTGACTCCTCGGCA
>Ga0335075_10012245_pt1 | contig 12964 bp, 13 predicted proteins | sample Lox_Sample_24_FD_206723 | JGI IMG/M metagenome (GOLD analysis project Ga0335075, IMG submission 206723) | Soil microbial communities from Loxahatchee National Wildlife Refuge, Florida, United States - Lox_Sample_2.4 | ecosystem: Environmental > Terrestrial > Soil > Wetlands | place: USA... | reverse complement strand
CAAACTACGAGTGATTACCAGACGTTCCTACGGTTTTCGCACCTGCAACGCGATGCAAATCGCCATGTATCACACGCTTGCACGACTTCCAGAACCGGAAACTACCCACAGATTCTGCTGACGAGGCCGTGAGTTAAGTGATGCCGATGCTGGATAAGTTAACTACTGAGTGCCCGAAAAGTGTCAGCGGAATGAAATAGGGGAGGGGCTACGATGACGCACCGGCAGAATCAGCCTCAATCTGTGATTAACGCCGCAGCCGACTGGCAAAGAGACGTCATGCGGACGCCGATCGGTCTTATCCCGTCTATCCGACGCGGAAGAGATTTGGATTGGGGACCAACTGGCCCGGGTAGATGTACAACCGGAGCCCTCTCTCAGCCCTGAGGCGCAGGCTTTCCAGTCCCTGGTCGAGCGCACAGGGGTTCGGGTGGCGACTCAGGCACACGGGCGACTCCCAATCGGTCGATTGATTATCATTTATCCGGCCGTTCCGCTCACTCCTCTCGCAGCACCTCCAGGGGCTTCTGCCCCAGAACCCGCCAACTGGCAATCCACCCTGTCGCAACGGCGAGCACGGCGGTTGCCGCCACGGCGGCCAGCGAGCCCGGCAGGTCGTGGTGGAAGGTCACGTCCATGCGGTGCAGCAGAATGCGCGTAAGCAGGTTGGCAAACACCACACCGACCGCACCGGCCAGCAGCCCCAGCACGGTGAACTCCACGCTGAAGACCGCCGCGATGCGCCGCCGCGTCGCACCGAGAGTCTTCAGCACCACGACCTCGCGGATGCGGCGAAAGCGCGTGCCGGCCACGCTGGAGGCCAGGATGATCAGCCCGGCCAGAATGGAAAAGGTCGCAAGAAAACGGATGACCAGCGTGATCTGATTGACCACGCCCTGGATGGTCTCCACGATATCGGCGATGTTGATAACGGTGACGGTAGGATACGCCGCGAAGAGGGCGCGCTCGATGTCCGGAATCGAATCCGGCCGGGCGTGGATGTCACCGTACCAGACGACCGGCTGGCCGGCGAGCAGCGCCTCCGGCATGACGAACTCGCTCCGCGCGAAGGCATGTTCGCCGGTGACTTTGTAGATCGCCGCCACTTTGACCGTGATGCTCCTCTGCCCGTCAACGAAGGTCAGCGGCGTGCCAATCTTCAGATGCAGGCGCTCGGCTACCCCGTCGACCACTGCCAGGTCGGCTTCCTGACTTCCGCTGGTCCACCACTTCCCTTCTGCGACCTTCGTGCCTGCCGGAACGGTTCCCGACCACGAGAGATCCGCCGAGCGCAACAGGCGTTTCGGATAATTCTTCAGCTTCAGCTGATCCACAGGCGTGCCGTCGATCGACTCCACGCGCGCCGCGACGACGGGGATCGTTTCCAGCCCCTGCGCCACACCGGACTGCTTCTTCAGGAGCGCGCGAATTCCCGGCAGCTCGTCCGTGCTCATGTCGATGAGAAAGACATTCGGCGTTTCCGGCTTCACGTCCTCCTGCAGCGAAGCGATCACCGAGCGCTGCATAAGGAAGACGCTGAGGATGAGCATTACGCCGGCGCCCAGCGCCGCCAGCACAGCGGCCGACTGATTGCCGGGCCGGTAGAGATTCGCCAGGCCGTGGCGCAGCGCGGAATGCAAATGTAATCGCGTGCGCGACAGAAACGCGCGCAGCCCGCGCAGCACCGCCGCTGACAGGCCGAGCAGAACAGCCAGCGCACCAGCCAGGCAGATGGCAAACCACTTGCCCACCACGGCGGAATCCGCCAGCCCCGTTGCGATGCCCCCCAGACCAGCCAGAATCACCACAATCGACGCAATCTGCAGCTTCTGCTCGCGCAGCCATCCGCGCCAGCCGCCGCCATTACCGCTCTCCACGGTCCTGCGCAGTACGAGAATCGGCCGAACCCTGCGCACATCGAGCAGCGGAGGCAGGCAGAACAGCACCGTGGTCAGAACGCCCGTACCCAGCGCAGCCAGCACCGGATCGAGCGGCAGCCGGATGGCCGGCCGGAGCGGCAACAGCTTGCCCAGTACCACGGGCAGTAAATATTCGACGCCCACTCCCAGCCCGATGCCGACGAGCGCTCCGGCTACGCCCAAAAACAGCGTCTGCAACAGATAGATCCGCAGAATGTCCGCCGACCGCGCGCCGATCGACTTCATGATTGCCAGAATCTCGATGCGCTGCTGCAGATGCGCGCGCATGGCCATGGCTACGCCGATGGCGCCGAGCACCATGGCCACCAGACAGATGAGGCTCAACAGCCCGGTGGCGTGGTCCAGGCCGCGCGTCAGTTCCGGACTCGCCTCGCGAAAGTCTGTTACCTGCGCATCGGGCAGAATCTTCTCCACCTCGGACTTCAGCTGATCCACGGCTTGTTTGTCTGCAATCGCGAACAGATACCGCTCCGTCGCGCGGCTGCCCGGCTCGACCAAGCCGGTCGCCTCCAGCGCCTGGCGCGTGATCATCACGCGCGGGCCCAACCCCACGCCGGCGGTCAGCCGGTCCGGCTCTTTTTCGATTACTGCAGCAATCCGAAACCATTGGTCGCCGACCTTCAGTTCGTCGCCCACCTTCGCGCGCAGGCGCACCAGCAGGTTGTCATCCACAACCGCTGTTTGATTGGTGAGCGCGTCGCGCAGACTCGGGCCGCCGCTCTGCGCCGCGCCGCCCGCGTGCCGGGACAGGACCACGGCGCCGTAGAACGGGTACTTGTCGGGATTCACCGCCTTCAGCGAGACCAGCAGCGGGATGGGATCGCCCTTCACCATGGCCATGGACAGCATCTCGGTGGTGACGGTCTCGCGCACGCCCTGGGCCCCGAGTGCCTGCAACTGCTGCGACTCCTGCGGTGTCGGCTGCCGGAACATGCGCGCCGAGACGTCGGCGGCCAGGATGCTCCGTGCCTGCTCCAGCAGTGCCCGCGAGAATGACTCGCTGAAGCCGCGCACCCCCGTCAGCGCGGCGACGCCCACCGCGACGGACAGCAGAACGAAAAGGAACTTCGCCTTGCCCGCGCGCAGCTCCCGCCACGCGATGCGTGCGGCCGTGGACCAGGGAAGCGCCGGTTTATGTTTCGCCCCGCCAGCCATTCAGTTCGAACCTTCCACCACTGCACCATCGTTGCGTACGGGATCGGCGCCGCAGGCGTGTTCGCCCATCTGGCCAGCATCATCAGCCACGATCAGCCCGTCCCGCAGATGAATCCTCCGGTCCGCCCGCTCCGCGATCTGCGCATCATGCGTGACCAGCACCAGTGTGGTGCCCGACTCACGCCGGCGCTCCATCAGCAGTTCGAGGACGTGCTGGCCGTTCTGTGAGTCCAGATTCCCCGTCGGCTCATCGGCCAGCACGACAGGCGGTTCGAGGACAAAGGCTCGCGCCAGCGCCACGCGCTGCTGCTCGCCGCCGGAAAGCTGCACCGGATAATGATGGAGCCGGTCCCTCAGCCCCACCGTCTCCAGCAAGGCCTCAGCGCGCCCGCGTGCGTCGCCGGGCGCATTCAGCTCATACGGCAGCATTACGTTTTCGAGCGCCGTCAGCGTGGGGATCAACTGGTAGGACTGAAAGACGAAGCCGATCCGGCGTCCGCGCACTTCCGCCAGCCTGTCTTCTTCGAGTCGCCCGATCGAAACGCCATCCAGAATGACCTCGCCCTCGGTGGGCGAATCCAGCCCGGCCAGCAGCCCCAGCAGCGTGCTCTTGCCGCTGCCGCTGGCGCCCATGATGGCGGCAAACTGCCCCTTCGGGATGGTCAGGTCGATGCCGCGCAGAATCTCCACGGTCCGCGCGCCGTTCCGTATGGACTTCTTCAGCCCCCGCACCTCGATCATCGAAGCTCCCGGTTCTTCCATTGCTAGACTAATGCTGTGTCCGGACGACTTGCGACCGCTGTCGCCACGCTTCTTGCGCTTTCACTTCTCCCTTTCAGTCTTCACGCTCGTACGCACCATCCGCGTCCCGTGATCGACTGCTTCGGCGACAGTATCACGGCGGGTTACGGCGTCGCTCCGGGCAAGGCGTACCCGGACGATCTGCAATCGGACCTGGATGGGCTTGGCTATCATTACCGCGTGGTGAATTCCGGCATCAGCGGCAACACTACCAAAGACGGAGTAAGCCGGCTGAAAGACGTGCTGCGGCTGCATCCCGCTGTCGTGCTGGTGGAATTTGGCGGCAACGACGGCCTGCGCGGCATCCCCATCGCGGACACGCGGCGGAATCTGGACACCATTGTTTCCACGCTGCTGCAGGCGGGCAGCAAGGTAGTTCTGCTCGGCATCACGCTGCCGCCCAATTACGGCCCCGATTACATTCGGCAATTCAATGCGACCTTTCCCCTCGTCGCCGCTCGTTATCACATCCCGGTAATCGCCGACATCTATCAAACCGTGTATGAGGTGCCGAACGCCATTCAATCCGACGGCATCCACCCCACCGCCACAGGGGCGGAGATTTTGGCCCATAACTTTGTGCCGGTGCTGAGGCCCCTGCTGCACAGGCGGTGAATTCCCCCGGGTGCCCCACAACCTGGCTTGAGCGAGTCGCAAATCCCAGCCTGAACCGTCCCGGCGAAGGGGGTCGCCCCTGCGGCCGGCACTCAGAGCAGCACGACGACGGGCTGAAAGAGGGTTCCCGCCACGCGCTTGCCGATGGCGGCCAGCTCTCGTTGCCCGGCGAAAATCTTCACGCGTGCTGCGCCTGAGTATTCCGGCAGATTGACCTGCATGCCGTTACGCAGGCGCCCCAATGTCGCGTCGTCTGCCGTCACCGCCGGCATTTCCGGCAGCAGCGTGCGTGGATGCAGCATGCGCGCTTCCAGCTGGCTGGGTGTACCATTGGAACCTGCCTCTGGCCTGAGAAAGACGCGCGAAGCGCCTCCGCCTGGATCGCCAGTCCCCAGGCGCTCGACCTCCTCGAGCGTCAGCGCATCGTCCAGCGTGAACGGCCCGGCGGCCGTCCTGCGCAGGCTGGCCAGATGCGCTCCGCAGCCCAGCCGCTGCCCCATCTCATGCGCGATCGAGCGCACATAGCCGCCCGCGGAAATCCGCATGGCGAAGCGCGCTGTGTCGCCGTCCACGCTCTCAATGGTAAAGGCGTCGACGCGAATCCGCGCGGGCTTCAGTTCTGGCGTCTTGCCTTCCCGCGCCAGCTTATACGCGGGCTTGCCCGCGGCTTTCTTCGCGGAATACGGCGGCGGCATTTGCTCGATGTCGCCCAGATATCGCGCCGCCTCAGACCTGACTTCTTCCAGGCCAAAATGGACAGGGGCGCCGCCGGCAGCAGCCCCGTCGGCGTCGTAAGTATCCGTGGCGAAGCCGAAGCGGATTGTGCCGGTGTAGCTCTTCTCGCTCGTGTTCAGAAACTGCGCGAGGCGCGTGTATTTTCCCAGCAGCAGCGGAAGCACGCCCGTCGCCATCGGATCCAGCGTCCCCAGATGCCCGACGGACTGCTCACCCGTCGCGCGGCGCACTCGCGCCACCACATCATGCGAGGTCATCCCACCAGGTTTGTCGATGATCAGGAGCCCGTTCACTCCTGTAACGATAACCGTTCTCAAGACAGCAGCAAATGCTCCGCCGGGCTAACGAAGTGCAAAGTCCGCCCTCGGAGCGGAGGTCGAATCGGATGCCTGCGCAGCTACCACCACCGAAGCCGCTGCGAGAATCAGGACGGAAAGAAATATTGGCCGAATCATTCTCGGCAGTGTATCCCCGACACTTGCCATTCGCCATGAAAAATATCGTCGCCCCTCACAGTTGCGACGCCGCCCGCTCCCGAATCAGCGACAGGAATTCATTGCGCGTGTTCTGCTTCTGGAAGACGCCCAGCATCGCCGAGGTAACGGTCGACGAGTTCTGCTTTTCCACGCCGCGCATCATCATGCACAGGTGGCGCGCCTCCACCACCACCCCCACGCCCTGCGGGTGAATCGCCTCCTGGATGGCCTCGGCGATTTGCCGCGTGAGCCGCTCCTGCACCTGCAATCGGCGCGCAAACACCTCCACCAGGCGCGGCATTTTGCTCAGCCCGATCACCTTGCCGTCCGGAATATAGGCGATATGCACCTTGCCGAAGAAGGGCAACATATGATGCTCGCAGAGCGAGTACATCTCGATGTCCTTGACAATGACCATCTCGTCGTAGGCCACGTCGAACATCGCCGCCTGCAGAATGGCGCCTGCGTCCTGACTGTACCCCTTGGTCAGGAACTCGATAGCCTTCTCCATCCTCTCCGGCGTGCGCTCCAGGCCGTCCCGCGTGGGGTCAGCGTCGTAGCGGCGGAGGATCTCCCGGTAGATATCCTGCGTGGGGACGCCTTCGAGGCCGGTCCTCCCGACGATCGCCGAGTCCAACGTCTCCCGATTCGGCATCTCCGTCGTCTTCAGCGTTGCTCTTGCCATCGAAGCTCCCCTCCCGACTGCCCCTCGTCAGCCTCACACTGCCCCGCCCCGCAGGGCGGGACGCGCAGGGCGCGGTCGCCTGGTCGGCCAGTCCTCAAAGTGTCTCAAAGAAATTCTTCCCCGTCTCTTCCACGCGCACTTTCAGGCTCAGATCGCCGCGCAGGGCTTCGCGGAGGCGCTTTTCAATCTCAATACACAGATTCTCCGTGGTGGGCACGCGATTCCGAAAAGCATCGAGCGTATTCAGGTTTTGATGGTCGAAGGGTTCCAGCACTTCGCGCGCGACGCAGCCATCCAGCTCCGCCAGATCGCACACCATTCCCGTGGCCTGATCGATGTCGCCGCCCACCAGCACTTCCACGGTGTAATTATGCCCGTGGCCGTGAGGATTGGCGCACTTGCCGTAGACCTCGCGATTTTGCCCATCGGTAAGCGACGGCGCGTGCAGCCGATGCGACGCGCTCAGCCGATACCTTCGCCCGAAATAGGCTCTCATTCCGTTCTCTCTCCGGCAATCACCTGGGTGCCGGGTGCCCCGCTCCTGTCGCTGCTGTTGCGACAGGGTGGGCTCGGCTACTCGCCTCTGTACTCCGCGAACAAATCCGGCATCTCGTACACCCGCACCCGATGCAGCTTCGCCCCTTCGATTTTCCCTTCGAGCCGGCGCCAGATGGCCGCCGCGATGTTCTCCGTCGTTGGAATCGCTGCCCGGAATTCCGGAACCTCCAGGTTCAGGTGCCGGTGGTCGTAAGCCGCCAGCACTTCCTGCTCGATCGTATCCTTCAGCCGCTTCAGGTCCACCACAAACCCGGTTACAGGATCGGGCTCGCCCGCCACCGTCACTTCCAGCGTGTAATTGTGCCCGTGCCCGTTACGATTCGCGCATTTTCCGAAGACGCGCGCATTTTCCTCCGGACTCCACGCCGGATTCCAGTAGTAGTGAGACGCCGAAAACTCCGCCTTCCTCGTCAGCAGGATCATCTGCACCCTATTCCCGAACCGCCACTACTCTGCCCTTCCACTCTACCCTGCGCAGCAACTTCCCCCGAAACCAGCTCTGCCACAGCATCGCCGCGTACAGCGGAACGCCCAGCGGCGCCCACACATAGTCGCGGAAGCCGAAATTCGACCGGGCCACGCGGCGATAGAAGCCCCACAGCGCCCGCAGCCACACAATCCCCAGTGCCGCGACGCCCATTTCCCGATAGAGCGCCCTGCCCGGATCGCTCCGATAGATCAGATCGCTGGTCGCGAAAAACCACATCAGCAGCGGAAGCACCGCCAGCACCGCCAGTTGCAGCAGCCGCATCCCTGCCAGCGCCGGCGCGTTCCCAAACAGGAGCGCCAGATTCTTCGTCCAGCCCTGCCACATCGCGCTGAAGCTCCGGTACATCCGCGCTGACACCTGCTCGGGCGCGTAGCGGAAGCGCAGGCCGAGGCGCCGATGCTTGGCAATCCTCGCCAGCTCCACATCCTCCAGAATCGCGCCCTTCACTGCGGCATGCCCGCCGATCCTCTCGTACGCGTCCCGTCGCACCAGCAGGAACTGACCGTTCGCCGCCGCCACGTAGCTTCCCGGATCATTCACCTTCGCCGGCGAATAGGTCGCTGCCAGGTCTCCATAGATCAGCGGCATCAGCGCACGCTGCGCCAGCCCCTTCACCAGCTGCCGCGGCGAATACGACAGCATCCCCACGCCGTGCCGTTCCGCTTCGGCGATGGCGCGCTGTGCCGACCCCGGCTCGTGCACAGTGTCCGCGTCGGTAAACAACAGCCACTCCCCGCGCGATACCTGCGCACCCGTCCAGGCTGCGTTGGCCTTGCCGGTCCAGTCCCGCGGGGGAGGGCCGGCGTCCACCACCCTCACTCCGGCAAAGCTCTCCGCAATGGTCCGCGTCCCGTCGGTCGAGCCGTCGTTCACCAGCAGGATTTCCCAGTCGGAGCCCAGTTCCCACCCCTGCTCCCGCTGTCGCAGCAGGGACCACAGGCAGTCGCCGACGCAGTCTTCCTCGTTACGGGCGGGGATAATTACGGAGAGATGCAGGGGCGATCGGGCGTCCACGGGTCGGGCTCCCTACTATTATAGAAACGTGCTCAGCCGCAGCTCCTCCGTCCCGACCGCCCAGACAGCGCCTCTGCGCCGCTGCCCTGGCCGCCGGTTCTTCGCCCGCGCGCTCTGCTCCCTGCTCCCTGTCGCCTGCTGCCTCGCGCTCTGCTCGTGCAATCGCACACCCCATCCCGGCTCTATCGGCGATCGCGCGCCCGGCTTCGTCGTCCATGACGGAACGCAAACGGTCAGCCTGAACCAGTACCACGGCAGGATCGTTGTTCTCAATTTCTGGGCCAGCTGGTGCGCTCCCTGCCTGGAGGAATTTCCTTCCCTCGTTCAGCTCCAGAAGGACATGCCGAACGTGGTCGTCCTCGCCGTCGCTTTCGACACCGACGAACCCTCCTACCGCCAATATCTCGTCGACAACAACCTGAGCGGCATCGTCACCATCAACGACATCACCAATCACGCCAGCGACGCCTTTGGGACCTATCGTCCGCCCGAAAGCTACATCATCGACCGCAAAGGCATTATCCGCCGCAAAGTCGTCGGCCCCATCGACTGGACCGACCCCGAAATGCTCGACTACCTCAAACACCTTTGATCAACAGTCGGTTGCGACGCATGTTCGCAGTCCTGCGGTGCACAAAATCTCCAGGCGCGGAGTCGAAGCACCACCCGAGCCGCAGGTTGTCTTTACGCTGGCGCTCCGGACGCGACGGAAATCGGTCGCCCGGCGGCCGATAAGGATTCCGAGTGGTGGCTGAGGTGCAGATTCGCTCCCCGTCCCCGAGGTCGCTGGTCTCTGATCACTGATCTCTGACAGCAGACCCCACCTTAAACCGGACCCAACACCTCGCCCACCATCTCCACCCCGCGCCGAAACTCCTGTTCGATCGGCAGCAGGCTCACTACCAGCCAGCCATCGCCGCTGAAGCCGAAAAAGTACCCCGGATGGACGCTCACCCCGTGCTCCACCAGCCGCACCACCAGATCCTCATCGCTGCTCAGCGCCGGGACCCGCACCACCACATACCACCCCGCCTCCACCTTCAGCCGCGATATCGCCGGATGCGCCGCGATCGCCGCATCGAGCGCGCGCAAATTCGCCGCCGTCCGCGCACGAATCTGCTCCTGCATCGAGTTCGCGCCCTCCAGCCACGCGGGCAGCGCGCACTGCACAGGAGTATTCATGGAGAGAAACGTATCGGCCACAACTTCCAGGCGATCCAGAGCCTGCGCGATCGCTCGCTCCGGCCCGAACACCGCAATCCACGCGGCCTTCATCTGCGGCAAAGCCCCAATTTTGCTGATTCCGCTCAACACGAAGGTCAACGCCGGATGACCACCCGTGGCAAAACTTTCACCGCGTTCGCCCTCCATCCAGGAGTCCAGGAACACCTCATCCACGATCAGCGCCAGCCCGTGCTCCTCACAGATCCGCTCCAGCTCCCGGCGCTCGCGGGTCCAGTGTCCCGTGGGATTGTTGGGATGCACCACTGCAATGGCTCGCGTCCGCTCCGTCACGCGCGCGCGCAATCCCTCAGGATCGATTTGCCAGCCGTCGTGGTACAGCAGCGGATATGGCACCAGCCGCACGTCCTCGATCTGCGCGAGAAAATCGAACAGGGGGTAGCTGGGCTGCGCGATCAGCACCTCGTCCCCGGCATCGCACAGCAGCCGAAAGACCCAGCTATACGCCTCGCTGGTGCTGGTGGTGAGGAAGATCTGCTCAGGCGCAACGGGTCTGCGATGCTGCCCATAGTAACGGCAGACCGCCTCGCGCGCGCTGCGCATCCCGCGCGGTTCGGGATCGTACGTCATTGACCGCGGGTCGCTCAGCGCCGCAAGAATCGCCGCCTGGTCGTAGCGGAAGCCGCACTGCGTGGGATTTGAGGCGGTCAGATTGATGAGCGGCCTGCCCGAGGCACGTCGCTCGCGCAGCGCCCGCGCCAACCGCGTCTCCCGCAAATCCCACGCCGTCCTCGCCGAAAATTTCACGCCCCCATCTTTTCACATCGCGAACATCGTCCCGGCTTGCGGCCCGGTGTAGATTGGGTCATGGAAACTGTTGCCTTCCCGCTCCAGTCCAGCTTCGTTCATTCCTTCGCTCATGAGTGGATCGATGCCTGGAACAGTCACGATCTGGAGCGAATCCTCTCGCACTACTCCGCTGATGTCACGCTTATCTCTCCAGTTGCGCTGCAGCGACTGGGCAACAGCACGGTCCAGGGCAAAACCGCCCTCCGCGGCTACTTCCGGGGCGGCCTAGAAAAATACCCGGACTTCCGCTTCGATCCTGGCGACGTGTTCTGGGGCGTGGATACCGTGGCACTCCTGTACTCCAGCAGCTTCCGTACCGCCCGAACTGTCGAGGTCATGCAGCTCTCGTCTTCCGGACTTGTCTTCCGTGTCTGGGCCAACTACGACGAGTAGTTACCGGATGTCAGGTCGCTACACCCTGCTCCGCCAAACCCTATACCCTGTCTCTGATGCCCATTCGCTCCGTCATTTTCGATTATGGAGAGGTCCTGTGCACGCCGGACCCCGACGCGTACCGGCAACTGCTCGCCCTGACTGGCCTGGATGCCGCGGCCTTCGACCGCTGCTACTGGGCCGATCGCCGCGACTACGACCTCGGCCTCTTCGACGGCCGCGGTTATTGGACGCGATTCGCCGAGCGCGCGGGCATCCGCCTGACACCGGACAAGCTCGCCGCCCTAGTCGAGAGCGATGTGCTCCTGTGGACCCACCTGTCCGAGCCCATGCTCGCCTGGGTCGCCGCTCTCCAGGATGCCGGCATGGCCACCGCGATTCTCTCCAACATGGTCTCCGACGTCCTGCGCTACATGCGCCAGGAATTTGCCTGGCTGCGTCACTTCACACAGCTCACCTGGTCCTGCGAGCTGGGCATTGTCAAACCCGATCCTGCGATCTATCTCTATACTTGCGAGCAGCTCAGCGTGGCTCCGGCCGACGCGCTCTTCCTTGACGACAAGCCGGAGAACGTCCGCGGTGCCGAACAGGCAGGCCTGTCCGCACTCCGGTTCACCAGTATCGAGCAACTCCGCGCAGACCTCGCGGCCCGTGGCTGGCCCCAGAACCTCCCGCAACCTGGCGCGGACGAAGTTCCGCTCCCCGCCTGATGCCTGCATCTGGCGCCCAGGCGCTTACCCGAAAGGATAGCGTTCATGTATCGGGTCACGTTACCGGCCTGGACGAGGTCGCATTGAAACGACAAGGGTTAACGAGGGGGTATGGCGACTCAGTTGAACAAGGTTGAGTAAACAACGTTGAGCCGGAGTTCATAGCTTCCGCTCCGTGCTTCCGCCCGTCCGGACATTCAGGGGATTTCCCGTGCCCCTTTTCAGCCGGTTATCCGGCTTTACGCGTGCCGTTCCTTCGCTGACGGATTCTATTGCTGGTCCAGCCGGACCCCTCGCGACCGCGGCAGATACCCCATCTTGACCCCGGGGTCTCCGCCAGCCTCCGATAACCCCCTCAAAAAGTGAGATTTCTCCTGCCGGTTCAGATACTTACGAGAATAGCGCTCAGCAAGCGGCAGCAAGCCCCAGTAAGCGCCAGTGGCGAAAAGTAGTGACAAAAATGAATACACTGGATGCACCGGAAATGGTGCGTATATGTACGCAAAGTGCGTTTATAATTACGCATTATGCGTAGATCGGCCGCACTCGACGCGTTGTTCCCCACCATTCGGGGGGAAGTCCTGTCCACAGCTCTGATCGAGCCGGACCGCTGGTGGTTCCTAACCGAACTGGCCGAACACCTCGGGGTGACGCCCTCCAGCCTCCAGCGGGAACTCGAATCGCTGGCGCACGCGGGGCTGCTCCAGCGCCGAAAGGACGGCCGACGAACCTACTTCAGGGCAAACGCCGCTTCCCCTGTCTTCCCGGAGTTGCGCGATCTGGTCGAAAAGACGACGGGCATCATTCCCGTGCTGCGCGATACCCTGAAGGACTTCGGGGATCGCATCGAACTGGCGCTCGTCTACGGCTCCATGGCTCGGGGGCGGGAGCACTCCGCGAGCGATGTGGATCTCATGGTTGTGGGAAAGCTCCGCCAGATCGATCTGGTATTGACGCTGCGGAAGCTCGAAGGGCGCTTCAGGCGCGAAATCAATGTCACGCTCTTTTCCCCCGAAGAATTCCGCCGCAAGCGTTCGGAGGAGGACCACTTCATCTCGACTGTTCTGAAGGGGAAAACCATCATCCTGAAAGGCGCGCTCAATGAGCTGGAAGAAACTCCTGCAGGAACATAAAGCCCATCACCACAGAACGAGTCCTCAGGAAATAACCGAGCTGCGGCGGTTGATCGCGCGCGATCTCGCCGATGCCGCGATTCCCGAACTGTCCGAAGACCGCCGCTTTGCGACCGCCTACAACGCGGCTTTGCAGACGGCAAAAATGGCCATCGCCTGTGCCGGCTACCGCATCGCCAGCGTACCGGGACACCACCGCCTCACGTTCGAGGGGGCAAAGCTGGCGCT
>Ga0335075_10012243_pt1 | contig 12965 bp, 14 predicted proteins | sample Lox_Sample_24_FD_206723 | JGI IMG/M metagenome (GOLD analysis project Ga0335075, IMG submission 206723) | Soil microbial communities from Loxahatchee National Wildlife Refuge, Florida, United States - Lox_Sample_2.4 | ecosystem: Environmental > Terrestrial > Soil > Wetlands | place: USA... | reverse complement strand
TCGCGCAGCGCACAATTCGGATCGGTGTTGAGCATGCTGGCGCCGCCACTGCGGATGCCGGGGGCGAGAGCGGCGCGGGCACGCGAGGTCGGCTCCACTAGCAGCCGATCGCCCGGAGCAGTGGCCAGCCGCTGGAAAAGCGAATCGCTGGTGACGCGCTGACTCTGGGCGAACAACAGCAGTGTTCCGGGGCGCGTTGCGTTTTCCGCGTCGGCGACGCTAGTGGCGACTACAACGGTGACACCGCGGTCTTGCAGCAGCGTGACCAGCGCGTGCGCGCCATCTGGTCCGGTCGAGGCCGGATCCATTTTTCCTCCCGGACGCGGTGCGGTCAGATAAGTGCTGGCCGCGGCGACAACGCAGACCGCGGCCAGGATGAGTAGCACCCAACGCCACGGCCACCGTCGGCGCACCGGGATGGCCTGGTCGATGACGGTCACCGGACCGGCGCCCATGCGTCGACGGTGACGGGATGATTTAGTCCGGGTCGACCGGCGGCCGAGCGGAATCGCAAGTGGTCGTCGAGTTCGACAATCATTCGGTAGGCGGCAGGTGTACCCGGTCTTTCCCCATAGGTGACGTCGTTGAAGGCAGTTGCCGCTTGGGATAATTCGGCCGTCAGGTGCGGTATGCGTACGCCGGCGTCGTGGGCCAGCTCGTTGGCGGTGCGGCCCGGAGCCGGGTCCAATATCCGAGACTCCTCGAGACCGCGGGCCACCGCGCGCAGCCTATGTCGGATCGCCGCACTCCAATTACTCTCGGCAGCAAAGCGTTCCGCAATCGCGCGATGCTGGTCAGCGGTGAGCTGACCGGTATCGAAGAGCTGGTAGTCGCCGCCGTGATGTGTGCGGATGGTGCGCTTGGCGATGCGGACGGCGACCACTATTGCGATGATCAGCAAGGTGAACAGGACGCTGAGGGTGAACCATCCGCCCGGTAGCGCAGATCCGTTGTCGATGAGGCGGAAGAGCAGGTCGTGGAACCACTCGTGCAGCCGCTGGGTCAGTGGCCCCTTGGCATAGATCGGCTTGTCGAGTTCACGTTGGGCGGCCTGGTGTGCGGTGTCGCGGTCGACGTCGGTAGCGGGCATGCTCGGCTTGTCCCTACCTCTGCCGCGTGAGCCAAAGATAGTCGGTGGAGGCCGCCGGCTGCATGGGCCAAGGACCGCCGCGGGCGCCGGTCTGCAATACCAGATCGAACGCCTCGGCGCGGATCCGACGGTCTGTGTAAAGCAAGGCAACGACGCCGGCGCTGAAGGGAGCGGTAATGATTCGGCCGATCGCCGATCCGACCGCCCCAACTGTGGCGCCGACCAGCGCCGAGCCGCTGGCTCCGACCAGCAAGTGACCGACGAAGTTGAACGGAGCCGCGATCGCACCGGCGATCAGCACGACCACCACCCAGGTCAAGACCCGAATGCCGAGCACTCGCCAAAAACTGTTGCGGACCAACGTAAATGATCGTGTGATCGCGTCGATCACCGGCAGCCGCTCCAGCACGATCAGCACCGGCGCGAACGATAGCACCGTGTAGAGGTAGACCACCGCCGCGATCGAGGCCAGCACCACAGGCAAGGCGACGAGCGCGGCCGCCGCTGCGCTGCCGGCGGCGCCTACCGCTGCGACGAGCAGCCCCACCAGCCCGCAAAGAATGACCAGCCCGACAGATTCCACCGCCACCAGCCCGATCAATGCGGGCAGCCGTCCACGAAGCCTGGCCCATGTTTCACCAGGACCGATTGTTGAACCGAACACCGCGCGGCCCACGATGACCGTGAGCATGCCGCTGAGCAGGACGCCGGCCAGCCAGCCGACCAGGCCGGTGAGCGCCACTGACAGCAGCCAGACGGCCACGTCACCTCCGCTGAGTTCGTCGGGCGGTGCAGTACTCAGCCGGCTCGCAGCAGCCAGGGGTCCGACGGCGGCGACCAATGTGATGATCTGCGTGCTCACTACGACGGTCGCGGTCAGCCCCAAGGTGGCCTTCATGTTGGTCCGGATATAGGCGGCTGCGCCGTTGAAGATGTCACTGAGACTCAACGGCCGCAGCGGGATGATCCCCGGGGCGCGTGTTCCAGAACCGTGCGGTGGGCCACTGCCATAGCCCGACGGCATGGCATAAGCCGGCGCGGGCGGGTAGGCCGGCGGCGGGTAGGCAACGTAGCCCGGCGGCGGGTAGCCCGGTGGCGGGTAAGCCGGATACCCCGGCGGTGGGTAGGCGGGAGGACCGTAACCGAGCGGGGGGTATTCCGGATATTCCGGGTAATCGGGCGGCGGCGCACTCACCCGGCAGAGCCATCGTCGCCGACGCGGATCATGGCTCCATACTGTCGAGCACCGGATCATTTCTCAACGTCCACTCAAATGGGGTGTGGCGCGTAGCGTCTCTAGCTATGGCAGAACTCAAGTCCCGGCTGCGGGCAGATCTGACTGGTGCGATGAAGGCGCAGGACAAGTTGCGTACCGCGACGCTGCGCATGCTGCTGGCCGCCCTCCAGACCGAGGAAGTCTCCGGCAAAGAGGCGCGGGAACTCTCCGACGACGAGGTGCTCAAGGTGTTGGCCAGGGAGTCCAGAAAGCGCGGCGAAGCCGCCGAGATCTACACCCAAAACGGTCGCGGGGAGCTCGCGGCCAACGAGCACGCCGAAGCGCGGGTCATTGACGAGTACCTGCCGACCCCGTTCACCGAAGCCGAGGTGGCCGACGTGGCCGACACCGCCATCGCGCAGGTGGCTGAACAGTTGGGCGAGCGGCCGGGCATGAAGCAGATGGGGTTGGTGATGAAGGCCGCCACCGCACTGGCGGCCGGCAAGGCCGACGGGGCCCGTCTCTCCGCGGCGGTCAGGGACCGCCTCTGACCAGAGTCGTTTGCTCCGGCCAAGCAGGGGTACCCAATGCGGTATGACACGGTTTGGCTATACCCTGATGACGGAACAAAACGGCCCGAAAGACCTTGTCCGCTATGCTATTTCGGCTGAACACCGAGGTTTCGACTTCGAGGTCAGCAGTGACCACTTTTCGCCGTGGCTGGCATCGCAAGGTCATGCGCCTAACGCCTGGGCGGTGCTGGGAGCGGTCGCACAAGTCACCGAACGAGTAGATCTCTACACGTACGTGACCTGCCCGACCATGCGCTATCACCCGGTGATCGTCGCGCAGCAGGCGGCGACTGTGCAGATCCTCGCCGATGGCCGGTTCACCCTGGGACTCGGCAGCGGCGAGAACCTCAACGAGCATGTGGTCGGCAAAGGCTGGCCTGCCATCACCCAACGGCAGGACATGCTGCGGGAGGCGATGGAGATCATCCGCGCGCTGTTCGGCGGTGGTCTGGTCGACTGGCGCGGTGACTACTACCAGGTGGACTCCGCGCGGTTGTGGGATTTGCCCGATGTCCCAGTCGGCCTCGCGGTGGCGATGGGTGGGAAGAAGGCCATCGACAAATTTGCCACCCTCGCCGACCACTTGGTCGCGGTCCAACCTGATGCAGACCTCGTGCGGGCCTGGCTGACGGCGCTGCAGGGCACCGGCATCGCCGGTGGAGGCCGGGTCGTCGGGCAGATACCAATCTGTTGGGACCCCAACCGCGACGTCGCCATCGAACGTGCCCATGACCAGTTCCGCTGGTTCGGTGGCGGCTGGAAAGTGAACGCCGACCTGCCGACACCGGCCGGTTTTGCCGGCGCGACGCAATTCGTGCGCCCCGAGGACGTCGCGGAAAGCATTCCCTGCGGCCCGGATCTGGATGCGATTGTCGGCGCGGTGCGCCCCTATTGGGAGGCCGGCTTCACCGACATCGCGCTGCTGCAAATCGGCGGTGACACACAAGACCTCTTCCTCAAGGAGGTTGCTGAGCCCTTGCTGGCCGCGCTGCGATCCGCAGCCGGGAACGATAACGGCAAGCAGCGATGAGTAAATCGGCCGCACCCGCCACAGCCAGGCTGGCCAAGGGCCTCGGGGCCGCCAGCCTGGGCCTTGGACTCGGTGAACTCTTGGCGCCGGCGAAAGTCGCAGCGTTAGCCGGTTTGGACCACAGCGACCGATCCCGACCTGTTATCAGGGTGCTCGGGCTCCGCGAATGCGCGCATGCCGCAGCCCTGCTTTTCGGACCGAGCAGGCTGGTCTGGACCAGGGTCGCTGGCGACGCGCTGGATCTGGCGCTCCTAGTTGGGGCGCACGCCAACAGCGGACCCGGGCGCCGCCGTCGGGGTGCGACCTCGGCTGTCGCTCTTGCCGGCATTGCCGCGGTCGACCTCTACACTGCGTTGCGCGCCACCGGCAGCGGCGGTCGCCACACTAACGGGTCGCCGCATCGCAGCTTGCGCGCCGCGGTTACGGTGCGCCGTTCACCGGAGGACGTCTACCGGTTTTGGCGTGAGCTGGAAAACCTGCCGTCGTTCATGCATCACCTTCAGTCGGTCACCCAGTCCGGTGATCGTTCGCATTGGGTCGCGAATGTCCCGATCGGACGGTCCATCGGGTGGGACGCGCAGATCACCGACGACGAACCCGACAAGCGGATTGTGTGGCAATCGTTATCTGGATCAGCCGTAGAGCACAGCGGCAGTGTCGAATTCACGCCCACCGTGGACGCCCTGGGCACCGAGGTGCGGGTCACAATGAGCTATCGGCTGCCGGGCGGGGCACTCGGCAAAGCGGCTGCGACGGCGTTCGGCGAGTCACCGGAACAACAAGTCCACGACGACCTTCGCCGGTTCAAACAAATCGTGGAGACCGGCCAGGTCATGCGATCCGCTGGATCCCCGCATGGAACTGCCGCCTATCGGCAGATGCATCAGCAGCCCGCGCAACCAACTTCCGGCGAGAAAGAAGCGAAACGATGAAAGCGACTGTCTGGGCGGGACGCAACAGCGTCGAGGTGCAGTCGGTTCCCGACCCGACGATCGTCAACGACCGCGACGCCATCGTGCGGATCACCTCCACCGCAATCTGTGGCTCCGATCTTCATATCTACGACGGCTACATTCCCACCGTCAAGCACGGTGACATACTCGGCCACGAGTTCATGGGCGAGGTAGTCGAAGTCGGCAAGGCAGTCACCAACTTGGCCGTCGGCGACCGGGTGGTGGTGCCGTTTCCGATTGCCTGCGGCGCCTGTTCGGCGTGTGAGCGCGACCTTTTTTCGCTGTGCGAAAACTCCAACCCGAACGCCGGCATCGCCGAGAAATTCATGGGACATTCGCCGGCCGGATTGTTCGGTTACTCGCACATGCTCGGCGGATTCGCAGGCGGGCAAGCAGAATACGCGCGGGTTCCCTTTGCCGATATAGGCCCACTGAAGATCGAAGGCGACCTCAGCGACGAACAAGTGCTGTTTCTGTCCGATATCCTGCCGACGGGCTACATGGGCGCCGAGATGTGTGATATCAAGCCAGGCGATGTCGTCGCGGTCTGGGGAGTCGGGCCGGTGGGCCTGTTCTCGGTACTCAGCGCTTTCTTGCTTGGCGCTTCCAAGGTCATTGCGATCGACCGGGTGCCCTACCGGCTCGAGCTGGCTGCTGAGAAGGGTGCAATACCAATCAACTTCGCCAACACATCGGTGCTCGAAGAGCTGAGCCACCTCACCGGCGGCCGGGGACCGGATCATTGCATCGACGCGGTCGGCATGGAGGCCCGCAACGGATCGACCGTCGTGGACGCCTACGACCGGGTCAAACAGGCGGCTCGGTTGGAGACCGAACGGCCCCACGCTCTGCGGGAAGCCGCAATGAGTTGCCGCAATGGCGGCACCATCTCGATCGTCGGTGTCTACGGCGGCTTGATGGACAAATTTCCGATCGGAGCGGTCATGAACCGATCGCTGACGATCAAAACCGGCCAGTGCCACGTACAGCGGTACATGCGCCCCTTGCTTGAACGCATCCGCAACGGTGACATCGACCCAACCTTCCTGATCAGCCACCGGCTGCAGCTAGACGATGCTCCGCGCGGTTACGAAATCTTCAAACACAAACAGGACAACTGCACCAAAGTCATCCTCAATCCGTAAAGGAGTACCTAAATGCCAAACTCATTGCAAGGCAAGAAGGTAGCCATCTTGGCCGCCGACGGTGTGGAAAAAGTCGAGCTCGAGCAGCCGCGCGAAGCGCTGAGCGAGGAAGGCGCGCAGGTCCAATTGCTATCGCTGAACACCGGGGAGATCCAAGCGCGTAATCACGATCTAGAGCCGGCTGGCACATTCAGCGTCGATCGCTCCGTGTCAGACGCAACGGTCGACGAGTTCGACGCGTTGGTACTGCCCGGTGGCACGGTGAATCCGGACAAGCTCCGACTCGATGAATCTGCCGTCGCATTCGTGCGCGAGTTCATCAATAGCGGAAAGGTGGTCGCTGCCATCTGTCACGGGCCGTTGACGCTGGTGGAGGCCGGCGTGGTCGCGGGTCGAAAGCTGACTTCTTATCCAAGTATTCGCACCGATTTACGCAACGCCGGTGCCAGAGTTCTCGACGAGGAAGTCGTCGTCGACGGGAACTTGGTGACCAGCCGATCACCGTCTGACCTGCCGGCGTTCTGCTCCGCCGTTGTCGAGCAACTCTCCCATGCGCCGGCGCGCACCTGACCCCTTCGCTCGCAAATCTGGTTTCGAGGCCGTGAATTTTGGGCATGAGTTAGCTCAAGCCGTAACCCCTCGCGGCAATCACGACCTCGGAAGGCCGAAGTGACCATCGCTTACCCCGCGCCGTATGACTCGCTGAATATCAACGGTGTTTATCCGCCTCAACATGATTCGCAATTGCTGATCGACGTGCTCGAAAAGACTGAGCTGGCTCAGAATCGGCGGGTGCTGGACCTCTGTACTGGTAGCGGTGTCGTCGCGATCGCCGCGGCCGAGTTGGGCGCAGCCAGCGTGACCGCATTCGATATCTGCCCACATGCAGTGCGGTGTTCGCGGGGTAACGCCGTCCATGCGAGAGTCGACGTCGAAGTTCGCGAGGGATCGTTCTCTGGCGCTTTGGATTACGCACCGTTCGATATCATCGTGTCCAATCCGCCTTATGTGCCCACTCCACCGGCCGGTGACACCGAGGTGATCCCGATGACCGCGGGCCCGCCGTGGGCCTGGAATGCGGGTGTCGACGGACGATTGGTGCTGGATCCGTTGTGCGGCTCGGCGAGTGGCTTGCTGGACTACGGAGGCTCCTTGCTGCTGGTGCAGTCAACCTTGTCCGGTGTCGAAAAGTCGCTGAATGCCTTGCGCGAAACTGGTCTGGATGCCGAAGTCATTTCCTCTCAATGGGTTCCGTTCGGACCCGTTCTGTCGGCGCGGGTCGGATGGCTGGAAGCCACTGGCCAGATTCAAAAAGGCTGCAGAGCAGAGGAATTGGTGGTGATTCGGGCGGATAAGCGATGACCAAACGGGTTCGGGTGCAAGTGATACCCAGCGGTCCGGTGTTGGTATCCGGCCCCGTGCGCATCGAGACGCCCGACGGCGGCATCGTGGAATCCGACCGATTCATGGTGGCTATCTGCACCTGTCGGCGCAGTAAGAACTACCCGCTGTGTGACACCAGCCATCGACGCTGCCGGCCCGCTCGGACCCGTTCAAGCCAGCGGCCGTCGTAACGACGTCTGTCCGGCCTTCCACGCCGCCATGATGGCATCGGCAAGCCGGTCTTCGACGACGGCGTGCGCGCGAATACCAAACACCACATCGGCATTCAGCTGCGGTTCATGCGCGACGAGGTCGCCCACCACGTCGACGCGTACCACCTGCTCGTGTACCGCGTCGGCCTCGACGTGCTCGCGATAGAACGCGGCGCACTCCTGCGGAGCAGCTAGCCGCTGCAGCGCCTCGACCAACCGGCGCGAGCCCGGCGACGAGGTGATCTCGGTTGACGCGAAATGCCCGACGGCCGCTCCGCGCAACCGTCGGTGCAAGCCGAACAGCGACATCAGGTTCACCACTGCCAGCGATTCAGCGGGGACCGCGTCGAGGTAAGCGAGATAGCTCGAATCCAGACCCGCGGCGGTCAACAAGTCCGCGAACAGCTGCTGGTGGACGTGCGGGCCGCGCCCGGCTCCGTATTCGTCGAATTCGACCGCGACAAAGGACGCTTTGGCCTGACCGGTCAGCCGTGGAATGGCCCAGGCGTGCGGGTCGCCTTCTTTGAGGTGGTAGAGCGAGCGGTGCACAAAGTACTCACGCATCTGCTCCCACGTCCCACTGTCGCGAAGCCAATACGACGGACCGGCCCCGTCGGCGGATTCGATTGAGAGGGCATCCATTTCGGCTTCAGCGGTTTGGTCGGGTTCGATGTGGCCGACGTCGCGGAGTACCCCGGCCAGAAAAGCCCGCTCCAATTGCCCACGTAGGTGCAGTAAACCGGGATTCCATTCCCAGGTGGGGTCGACTCCGGCGAATCCTCGGTAGTGCAGTTCGTAGCACATGTAGAGGGCCAGCTGCAGATCGAGGCCGTAGGGATCGGAGTCGCGCACCGAGGCGCCGATGCGAGTCAGTTGATCGCGGGGTGCCGGTTCGGTGAGGCTGCGCCGGACCGCCATCGACAGCGGCCCGTACGGAGCGGGCAGCTGAGGTTCGGCCATCGTTCTCACGTGAGTCACGCAGCGGTTTACCCGCGGATCCTCACCTGTCAAACGCTCGCCGGCAAGCTACCCCGAGTCGCTGTTCTGCCAGTCGCAGCCGGTCAGCTCGACCGACAATTCCCACAAGCGACGCGCCATCACGGCGTCACGAGCCTTCTTGCGCAGCCTGGTCACCGTCGGTCTACCCCACTGGCTGAAGCGCGGCGCGAGATAGCTGCCGCTGGGCAGATCGGTGGTCACCGCCTGAATGGTGGACCGCGCGCCGGTAGCTGCGCTGTGCGCCGGAAACCGGCGGATGGTGTGTTCCCGCATCCAGGGCAGCACGCCGGTGGTGTCCCGGGTGATATCGGTGTCCGTCGCACCTGGATCGGTCATGTACGTCCGCACGCCCCGGCGTGCCAACTCGCCGCTGAAGAGCATGACGGCCAGCTTGGATTCCCCGTAGGCCGCCCACTTCGAGTACGTGCGGGCCTGCCAGTTCAAGTCGTCGATGTGCAGGCGGCTCAGCGCATAGGCCGAGCTGACCACCGAAATTACCCGGTCTTTGATCTTGTCGCCGAGCAGGCACGTCAACGCGAAATGGCCGAGGTAGTTGGTGCCCATGTGCGCCTCGAAGCCGTCCGCAGTGCGGGTCAGCGGCAGACCCAGCACGCCGGCGTTGTTGATCAACACGTCAACGCCGTCCACCGAGCTGGCGAACTTTCGCACGCTTGCCAGATCGGCGAGGTCGAGGTGGGCTGTCTCAACGTCGCCGGTCATGGTGGCGGCGGCTTGCTCGGCTTTCGGCATGGTGCGGCAGGCGATCAAAACGCTGTGACCGCTGGCGGCGAGCGCCGCGGCGGTCGCCTTGCCGACGCCGCTGTTGCCGCCCGTGACGATGACCCTCACCCGGGCATCATCCGATGTTTCTTGCAGTCGTGCAGCGGATTTGGGCCAAGCCACGGCTCTCGACTGCTAGGTTGCCGACTGGCTATCTTGCGGGTTACCGATCGGCAATCCGCCAAGGGGACTACCGAGAGCGGGAGCGCCGACCGACGGGGTTCACCACTCCGAAAGCATCGGAACGTTCCTCGATGTCCACGATTGGCAGCAGTCCACAGCGGTGCTGAGTCGGTGAGCTCGTTTAATCGCCACTTTCGAGACCACGGTAAAGCGGATTTCCGAGCGGCCCGAGGTCGTGTACTTCGAGATTGAAGAACAACACGTCCAAATCGACGTGCCCGCCTGGTGAACTCGATGACGGTGTTCGAGTTCGACGCTTACGCAAAGATTCGCCGCCTCACCCGCCTTGCAACAGCCGCGGTGACGGGACTGCCGGAGGCCCTTATTCTGCTGAGCAACTCCGAATAACGATAAGTCCGCTGCTCAGCTGTGGTGAAACCGATGTCAAGGCGAATCGGGGAACAGGTGAGGCGAGCCATTTTTGATAACTATTTTCTGTTTCCGGGTACTTCCAGCTCGCCGTCGGGTTACTGTCCTCAAATTCCGCACTTGTTGCGCATGATGACAGTCGACCGTAGGGGGCTCCGATGGTTTTAAGATCTCGTATCGTTTGGACTGGGCTGGGTGCCGCTGCTGCGGCCGCGTTGATCCCGCTGGCGTTGGCGCACGCCGATGACGAAGTTAGCGACGCCGGCGGCCTTACCTTGGTGAAAGCTGGCCCAGACGTGCCCAACACGGCACTCGGCCCCGACGGGTATGTGGGGGACCAGCCGCTTTTCACCGAGTGGCAGCAGGACCAACCGACCAATGTGGAAATAGATGGATCGACCGCCGGCAGCTACGACGTGTCCGAAACTGATTACGCAACCCCATTGACTGACGAGTCGATCTATGACTTCGGCGCAGCCACTGGTGGTGGTACCGACCCGGGTGGCCTGGCGGATGCGACGGTAACCGATTTCGCGCTCGACCCCAGCTTCAACGCCGCCACCGAGCAGGCGCCGCCGACCGACGTCACCGCCGCGCTCGACAACCTCAACGTGACGTTAGGCAGCGGTCTCCAGGAAGATGTCCTCACCACGGCCACGGGTACCAACTATTGGGTGTACGACCCAGGGGTTGGCTCAGCTGACTGGTTTGCAGCACCCGGCTCTACCGACCCTACCGAGCTGTTTAGTGCGCTGCCTGACTCGTCAGCGGCACTGGCGGCCGTTGAGGGTCTGTCCAGCCTATTGCCGCCCGACGTGTGGTTCCCCGGCATCTGAAGTGGCCGAGCTGGTGGCTACTCCGTAGGAGGTCACCGGGGTGGGACCGAACGGCGCAACCAATGACCCACGTGCTTAGCTTTGAATCGCTACACACTGGTCGGGGTGGCGGGATTCGAACCCACGGCCTCTTCGTCCCGAACGAAGCGCGCTACCAAGCTGCGCCACACCCCGCTTGAAGCCACGACAGCCTATCGCACCGACCCGCCGAGTCGCCAAAGCGGACCGCCGTGCTTTTCGTCGACACCCGGGCCGGCCGATGCTGCGTAGATCACATCAGGTTTAACGAGGGATTTACGCCACGGTCCGGCGTGGAATAGGCGGGATGTCGGCGGCATTAAATAAAATAATTGCTGCATGACTGGTGCACGGGAAGCGAGAGAATCATGACGGTGTTAGGCGCCGTGGTGTTCGGCGGATTCCTGGTCCTCGGAGTGCTTTGGCTGCTGCTTACCGCTCCCGGCAGCGACGTCGACGGGGCCTGGGATCAATCCCAGTTGCCCGAGCGTTCGAATTCGGTCAGGGCCGCCGCCGGCGCGGAAATGTTCAGCTCTTGGGCCTTGACCCACTCGTCGCAGAAATAGGTCTCGGCGTAGCGGTCCCCGCTGTCGGCTAACAGCGTGACCACCGAACCGCTGCGGCCATCGGCGACCATTTCAGCGAGCAGGCCGAAAGCTCCCCACAAATTGGTGCCGGTTGACGCACCCACCCGACGGTTCAGCACGGCGCTGGCATGCCGGGCGGCCGCAATCGACGCGGCATCGGGAACCGACACCATCCGGTCGACCACCTCGGGCATAAAAGACGGCTCGACTCGTGGCCGACCAATACCCTCGATCCTTGATGATGCAGAAATGACGATGTCGTAACGAGATTCGGCGTAGGCCGGATAAAATGCGGAGTTCTCCGGATCGACCACGCATAGCCGGGTGGCATGTCGCCGATAGCGGATGTAGCGGCCGATCGTGGCGCTGGTTCCCCCGGTGCCCGCCCCGACCACGATCCAATCCGGAACCGGATGCTTCTCGTCGCGCATCTGGACGAATATCGACTCCGCGATGTTGTTGTTGCCGCGCCAATCGGTGGCTCGTTCGGCGTTGGTGAACTGATCCAGGTAGTGCCCGCCGGTCTCCTTGGCAAGGCGTTCAGCTTCGGCGTAGATGTCGCCGGAGCTCTGTACGAAATGGCAACGGCCGCCCTGCGATTTGATCAATGCGACCTTGGATGCACTGGTCGACGCGGGCATCACCGCGATGAACGGAAGGCGCAACAGCGCAGCGAAGTACGCTTCCGACACAGCCGTAGATCCGGACGACGCCTCGACCACCGTGGTGTCCTCGCCGATCCAGCCGTTACACAGCGCATAGAGGAACAGCGAGCGCGCCAACCGATGCTTGAGGCTGCCGGTGATGTGCGTCGTCTCGTCTTTGAGATAGAGCTCGATACCGGCGTTGTCAGACCAGGCCGACGGCAGCGGATACCGCAGCAGATGAGTGTCGGCACTGCGATGCGCGTCAGCCTCGATCAGTCGGATCGCATTGCTGATCCAGCCGCGTGGTCCGCTACGAACGGCGACCCGCGCCGGTGGACTCAACGCGCCGAATACGTTGGCTGAGACCGGCCCCGATCGCTGTATGAATCGCGGCCGCCGATCGGCGCCGCGATCAATGTCAGCAGGGTCGCTTCGGGCCTGCAGCAGAACCGCACCGGCGCAAACGGCGAAGTGCCGATCCCGGCGGACACATGCAATCGCGTGGTGGCACCCCACCGCGACGGGCCCTTCGCGCGGGACCGGTCCAGACCCGAATTGGTCACCAGGGCTCCAAAGAACGGCAAGCACAGCTGTCCGCCGTGGGTGTGGCCGGCCATCACCAACTGGTAGCCGTCGGCGGCGAAGCGGTCCAGCACGCGCGGTTCCGGCGAATGGGTCAGCCCCAGCCGCAGGTCGGCAGCCGGGCTGGCCGGCCCCGCGATTGCGTCGTAGCGGTCCCGCGCGATGTGCGGGTCGTCCACGCCTGCGGCCGCGATGTGTAATCCCGCCACCTCGAACTCGCGGCGGTTGTGGGTGAGGTCCAACCAGCCGCGCTCGGTGAATGCCGCCCGCAGATCCTGCCAGGGCAGCGGCTGACCGTGCACGCGATGCCTCGGGTCCGTCACATAGTTCAGCGGGTTCTTCAGGCGAGGTCCGAAGTAATCG
>Ga0335075_10012242_pt1 | contig 12966 bp, 9 predicted proteins | sample Lox_Sample_24_FD_206723 | JGI IMG/M metagenome (GOLD analysis project Ga0335075, IMG submission 206723) | Soil microbial communities from Loxahatchee National Wildlife Refuge, Florida, United States - Lox_Sample_2.4 | ecosystem: Environmental > Terrestrial > Soil > Wetlands | place: USA: Florida... | reverse complement strand
GAGGCACGGCGCGCATCAGGCTAGTCTGCCCTCAGGACCTGCGTCTGGCGCTCTGCCAGGACGGGTGCCGCTCGCTTACCGCAGGATTGCACAGGGAGCCGTTGTGACCGCCGTCAGCACAGAGCCCGCCCCTTCCGTGTCGGCTGGCAAGGGGTCAGCTGGCAAGGGGTCAGCCGGCCGGGCGGCAGGGGCCGACGGCTATACCGCGCGCCACCTCACGGTCCTCGAGGGTCTGGACGCCGTCCGGAAGCGACCCGGCATGTACATCGGCTCCACCGATGGCCGGGGCCTGGCTCAGTGCCTGGGCGAGATATTCGACAATGCCGTGGACGAAGCCCTGGCAGGGGCCTGCAGCGAGATCGAGGTCATCCTGCACGCGGACGGCTCCGCCGAAGTCCGGGACAACGGCCGCGGCATACCGGTCGACAACGAGCCGAAGACTGGCCTGCCCGGCGTCGAGCTGATCATGACCCGGCTGCACGCGGGCGGCAAGTTCGGCGGTGGCTCCTACACGGCCTCGGGCGGGTTGCACGGCGTCGGGGCTTCAGTGGTCAACGCTCTGTCCGGCCGGCTCGACGTCTGGGTGGAAAAGGCTGGTTACGAGTGGACTATGAGCTTCCGCCGTGGCGTGCCTGGCCAGTTCTCCGGGGACGGGCCCGACGCGGCCTTCAGGCCCGCCTCAGGGCTGCACAAGGGCCGTAAGGTAGCCAAGACGGCGAGTGGCACCAGGATCCGGTTCTGGCCAGACCGGCAGATCTTCGTGCCCGGAGCCGACTGGTCGTCGTCCTGGCTGGCACAGCAGGCCAGGCAGACTGCGTACCTGGTACCTGGCCTGGCCATCCGGATCGCGGACGAGCGCCCCATCCGCAACCAAGCAACGGCAGACCAGAGGGACGAAGCGTCCGCGGACGATGCCGCAGCAGACGGCGGCCAGCAAGTCCGGTCCGCTGAGTTCCGGTTCGATGGCGGTATCAGCGAGTTCTGCGCCCACCTGTCGGCCGGAGATCCGGTCACTGACGTGCTCAGGATCACCGGCAGCGGCCTGTTCACCGAGACCATCCCGGTACTCGACGACGCCGGCCATCTGACCCCGACGGAGGTGGAACGGCAGCTGGATGTGGACGTCGCGGTGCGCTGGGACACCGGCTACGACAGCACCGTCCGGTCGTTCGTGAACGTGATCGAGACTGCCAAGGGCGGGACGCACGTCACCGGCTTCGAGCGCGCCATCGTGCGGACGCTCAACGATCAGCTGAAGGCCGCGAGGCTGCTGAAGGCCGGGGAAGACCCGGTGACGAAGGAAGACATTCTCGAGGGCCTGACGGCAGTAGTCTCCGCGCGGTTGCCCGAGCCGCAGTTCGAGGGCCAGACCAAGGAGGTGCTCGGCACTCCCGCGGCCTCGAAGATCGTCGCCCAGGTCGTCTCAACCGAGCTCGGAAACTTCCTTGAGGGCCGGGTCCGCGGCAGCAAGAAGCAGGCGCGCGACGTGCTTGAGAAGGTTATCGCTGCCGCCAAGACGCGGATCGCGGCTCGCGAGCACCGGGAGAACCAGCGCCGCAAGTCCGCCCTGGCCACTTCGGCCCTGCCGGCAAAGCTAGTCGACTGCCGGTCGGCCGACGACCGTAGCGAGCTGTTCATCGTGGAGGGCGACTCGGCGCTCGGGACCGCGAAGAACGCGAGGAACTCCGAGTTCCAGGCACTGCTGCCGATCCGGGGCAAGATCCTCAACGTGCAGAAGGCCTCGCTCGCCGACATGCTGAAGAACGCCGAATGCGCGGCCATCATCCAGGTCCTGGGAGCTGGCTCTGGCAACGCGTTCGACCTCGACTCGGCTCGTTACCAGCGGGTCATCTTCATGGCGGACGCGGACGTTGACGGCGCGCACATCCGCACGCTGCTGCTGACCCTGTTCCACCGCTACATGCGGCCGATGGTCGAAGCGGGCCGGGTGTTCGCTGCGGTGCCGCCGTTGCACCGGATCGAGCTGACTAACCCCCGCAAGGGCCAGCAGCGCTATATCTACACCTACAGCGACGCCCAGCTGCAGCGCACGCTGCTGGAGCTGGAGCGCAAGGGTCAGCGGTTCAAAGAGCCGCCGCAGCGCTACAAGGGCCTGGGCGAGATGGATGCGCACCAGCTGGCCGAGACCACGATGGACCCGAGGCACCGGATCCTGCGCCGCATCAGGATCGAGGACACCGGGGCCGCTGAGAACATGTTCGACCTGCTCATGGGCAGCGAGGTGGGGCCGCGGCGGGAGTTCATCGCCGATCACGCAACCGAGCTCGACCCGTCCCGCATCGACGCCTGACGCTACCGCCGCGCCGCCGTGCGTCGGGCCGGCCTGTCAGGCCGCGTTCCAGCCGGGCGGCAGAGCTGGCGGCGAAAGCCAGCTAGCCGGCGGCTTCCAGACGGGCCAGGCCTCGTCTGTGAACGGTGGCTCCCACCGGGTCACGCGTCCGATCACCTCGGCTAGCTCAGTCCTGACCCGCGCGGCAGCCGCCGCGGAGATGTGGCTGTCAGCCACGGCGCGCTCGAAGTCGGCTGCGTCCTTAAGGTGCCAGGCGCGGTCAGAAGTCACGACGAGATCGATGACAAGGTCATCAATGTCGAATCCGTCTGGCCTGCGCATTGCCGGGGTCTGGAAATTGACGTACCAGCAGTCGAACCTGCCGTTCGCGTCGAACTCAATGTCGACGGCGTGCCAGGCGCCTGGCGTGATCAACTGCAGGAAGCTGCCGCCCGCCCAGACCACGTCGGTCAGCACCCAGTCGCTGAAATCGTGCACTTTGCCGCCGTCGGCGGTCCGGGCCGACTTGAAGGCCGTGCCCGGCGCCGAGTACAGCACGGTTAACTCCGGCCGGTCGCTGACGACGCGCACCGGCATAGCGTGCATGACACGGCTGTTGCGGATCCGCCGGTGTACCAGGACCTCGCCGCGCTGAAAGTAGCCCCGGCCAGAGGCTGACGTCGTCAGGTCCATGGCGTCGGCAGAAAACCTTTCTCGGTCATGGCGCGGCGGTCCCGCCGACAGCCGCCAGCGGCTGCCGTACCTGCTCCCCGGAGCCATCGCGGCGGCCCGCCGCTGGTGGCAGGTCGACCGGCGAGCCAGCCTCGGTCGCGCCGCGGGCCGGCCCTGGCCCGGCCCAGGCGAGGACCAGTACATCCTCGCCCTTGAGGAAGCGGTGGCAGCGCACGCCGCCGGTGGCGCGGCCCTTCGGCGGGAACTCAGCGAACGGGGTGACCTTGACGGTTCCCGCCCGCGCGCCTGGCAGGGCTCCTGCCGCGCCCGCCACGGTAACCACGACCGGCCCGGAAACAGGGCCATCCGACGCGGCGTCCTGCACGCCGGCCGCCGGGTCAACAGCGCCGAACCAGATGACATGAGCCCGCTGCGCGAGCCGGATGCCTGCCATGCCGCCGGCAGCCCGGCCCTGCGGTCGCACCGAAGATGCCGGGAACCGCAGCAGCTGCGCGTCGCTGGTAATGAACGTCAGCTCGAAGTCCTCGTCAGCCAGCTGGACGGCGCCGACCACCCGGTCACCGTCCTTCAGCGTGATGACCTCGAAGTCGGCAGCATTCTGCGGGTAGTCAGGCGTGACGCGCTTCACCACGCCCTGGGCGGTGCCGAGCGCGAGCCCGGCGCCGGCCGCGTCTGCCGCGACCAGCCCGACGACGGTCTCGCCAGGCTGGGTCGTGATGAACTCGCTGAGCGGGGCGCCGCCAGACAGGGCAGGCGAGTGCGCGCTCGGCGGCAGCGCGGGCAACTCAAGCACGCTCAGCCGGATCAACCGCCCGGCCGAGGTCACCACGCCGACGCTGCCACGCGCGGTCGAGCTCACCGAGGACACGATCACGTCGTGGGCTGCTCGCTGGCCCAGGCCGCCTGAGCCGGTCGTCCGGCGCGAGTGCGGGCTGCCCCGTTCCCCGTTGTTATCGTCGGCCGGCAGGGCCTCCTGCGCGGCTGCAGAGGGCTGCGCGGCCGTGCGCGCCAGCAGGCCAGCCGAGGACAGCAGCACGGTGCACGGCTCGTCGGCCACCTCGAGTGACGCGGCGGATGCCCTCGGCGCCGCCCCGGTGCCCTCCAGCAGCACGGTGCGCCGCGGGGTGGCGAACTTATCGCTCACATCAGCGAGCTCGGAGCTGACCAGCTCACGCAGCCGCTGTTCGGAGTTCAGGATCGCGCTCAGCTCGGTGATCTCGGCCTGGAGTGTTTCCCGCTCACGCTCGAGCTCCAGCTTGTCGTAGCGGGTCAGCCTGCGCAGCGGGGTATCGAGGATGTACTGCGCCTGGATCTCAGTTAGGTCGAAGACCGATATCAGCCGCTCCCTGGCGGCCGCCGCGTCGTCACTGGTCCTGATGACCTGGATGACCTCGTCGATGTTGAGTAGCGCGATCAGCAAGCCGTCGACGAGGTGCTGGCGGGCCTGCCGCTTGGCGCGGCGGAACTCGCACCGCCGTCGCACCACGTCGATGCGGAAGTCGACGTAGATCTGCAGCAGGTCCCGCAGCCCGAGCACGCGGGGCCGGCCGTCCACCAGCGCCACGTTGTTGATGCCGAACGTCTCCTCCATCGGCGTCAGCCGGTACAGCTCTTCCAGCACCGCCTCGGGAACGAACCCGGACCGCACCTCGATGACAAGGCGCAGGCCGTTGTTCATGTCGGTCAGGTCGATGATGTCGGACACCCCGTTGAGCTTCCGTGCCTGCACCAGCTCCCGGATCCGCAATTTGACCCGCTCCGGGCCGACCCCGTAGGGCAGCTCGGTCACCACGATGCCCATCCGGCGCGGGGTGAGCTTCTCGATCCTGGCCGTGGCCCTGGTGCGGAAGATCCCGCGCCCGGTCTCGTAGGCTTCCCTGATGCCGCTGAGACCGACGATCTTGCCGCCAGTCGGCAGGTCGGGGCCGGGCACGAACCGCATGAGCGTCTCGAGGTCGGCGTCGGGGTTGGCGATCAGGTGCCGGGCGGCGGCGACGACCTCGCCAAGGTTGTGCGGCGCCATGTTCGTCGCCATCCCGACGGCAATACCGGAAGCACCGTTGACCAGAAGGTTCGGGAACGCGGCGGGGAGGACCTCAGGTTGCGTCTGCGAGCCGTCGTAGTTGTCGATGAAGTCGACGGTGTCCTCGTCGAGCGAGTTGGTCATCTCCAGCGCCGCCGCGGCCATCCGTGCCTCGGTGTACCGCATCGCGGCGGGGGAATCGTCCGGCGAGCCGAAGTTGCCGTGGCCATCGACCAGCGGCAACCGCATCGACCAGGGCTGGTGCAGCCGGACTAGCGCGTCGTAGATGGCGCTGTCGCCGTGCGGGTGCAGGCGGCCCATGACCTCGCCGACCACCCGGGCGCACTTGACGTGCGCGCGATCGGGCCGCAGGCCCATCTCGCTCATCTGGTACAGGATCCGGCGCTGGACTGGCTTGAGCCCGTCCCTGGCGTCGGGCAGCGCGCGCTGGTAAATCACCGAGTAGGCGTACTCGAGATAGCTGCCGCGCATCTCATCGGTGACGTCGATGTCAACGATGTTTTCTTCGAACTCGGCGTCCTCGAAGCTGCCGGTGGCGGAACCGCCGTTCCCGGTGCCGCCGCGGCCGCGGCCTGCGCCGGATGAGGTCGTGGTGGTGCGTCTAGCCATGCCGCCATTCTGCCGTCCCGGCCGAGATGCTGCGCGCGCCGCGCCGTTCGCCCGTAGACGCGCTTAGCATCGATTCGTGCGGTCACGTACCGGGCATAACACCGGCTAAGGTCGCTCAGGAACGCTCGAACGGATGCCAAGTCGCGGTGAGCCTGCATGCGGCAGCGACTCTGACCGGAATCAGGTGGCTGAGAAGCCGCCGTCCACCCGGATCACCTGGCCCGTGACGTAGTCGCTGGCTTTGCTCGCCAGGAATACCGCGGCCCCGGCGAAGTCGGCGGGGGTCCCGTTGCGGCCGACCATCGTCCTGGCCGCCAGCGCCGCCAGCCGGGCCGGGTCGGCCGAGACCTCAGCCGTGAGCGGTGTCACGACGAAACCAGGGCAGATCGCGTTGCAGCACACCCCGCGGCGCGCCCAGGCTTCCGACTGCGACCTGGTCAGAGATGCGACGCCGCCCTTGGCTACCCCGTAAGCGCCGCTGTTGCCGAACGCGCGGTCCGCCTGCTGTGAGGTGATGTTGATGATCCGGCCCCAGCCGCGCTCGGCCATTTGCGGGCCGAACTGCTGGCCCAGCAGGAACGGGGCCGTCAGGTTCACCGCCATCAGCTCGTCGAACGCGTCGGCAGTGAGATCAGCAAGCGGCGGCCGCAGGTTCAGTCCCGCGCTGTTGACCAGGATGTCCGGCGGCCCGAACGGATTGCTCGCCTGCCCGGCCGCCCAGCCCACGACCTCCCGGTCGCCGAGATCGGCACTCACGGTCGAGACGCGGCAGCCCGCCTGCGTCAGCTCGTCAGCGGCGGCCCGCAAGTTCGCATGGTCCCTGGCGATAATCACCACGGCCGCGCCCGCCTGCCCGAGCGCGAGCGCGATGCCGCGGCCGATCCCGGAACTCCCGCCGGTGACGACGGCCACGCGATCGCGCAGCGAGAACAGCTGATCGAGGTATGAGTTCATGGTCCTAACTTCGTTTCAAGCCGGGAACGCACAGTGCTCGGAGGCGGTAGCGAATCTCGCCGGTCAGTACGGGCTCATCAGCACGAGTGCCACCAGGCTACTGATGAGGTCGCGGTGAACCGCTGGGGCGCCGTTGCCCTGATGGCCCTTCATCGCGCGGCCAAGATCAGTTACAGTCGAACAGACGCATGATCAGATGTCCGGACCCGGGCAGGACAGGCAATGCATCTGCGGTTGTGGGCGATAGGGGCGGGCCTCTTAGCAGTGCTCGCAGTTCCGGCCACCGCGCAGGCAAGCGTCGGGGTCGGCATTCAGGCTGGCCCGGTCCGGCTGGCCGGCTCGGCTCATCCCGGTGGCAGCTACGCGTTGCCCGACGTGTTAGTCGTCAACACCGGGACTGGCCCGGAGTCGGTCAGTCTCAGCATCGACCGGGTGTCCGACGGCAGCGGCCGGACCGTGCCGCCGTCCTGGGTACACGCGGGTGGCGCGGTGACGCTCGACGCCAGGCAGTCGGCTCGTGTCCCGCTGCAACTGGCCGTGCCGGAGAACGCAAGGCCTGGCCGGTACTTCAGCGATGTGCTGGTCAAGGCCGGCGCGCCGAACTCGGCTAGCGGCGCGAGCTTCGACGCCGGCGCGGCGACGCAACTGGCGTTCACCGTCGTGCCAGGGCCGGTGTCCGCTCCGTGGTTCAGTGTGCCCATCTGGGTGCTTCCCGGCATCGGCGTGGTGCTGCTGATTGGCGCATCCGCGTGCCTGATGCGGCGGCTTGGCTTGCGGGTCCAGGTCGACCGCGAGCCGGCTGGCGCCAGGTCGCAGGCGTTGCGCCGGCGCGGCCTCGCCCGACTGGCAGTGCCGGTCGTGCTGATCGCGCTGGCCGGCTGCGGGACCGCGGCGGCGCCGCAGGGCTCCAGCAACGGCGCGACTATCAAGCTCACCCTGCACACCGTGTCTGACGTGCGCTCGGCGGTAGTCAGTCCGAGCAGCGGGACGTTCACCAACTGCTACGGCGGCAGCGCCCGCGACCACACGCCGTCGACCAGCAAGTTGCTCGGCTTCCCGAACGGCAGGTGCTCGTTCTATCCGATCAGCATCACCAATGACGGTATCCCGGCGCACATCGAGGTCTTTGCGTCCAACGCATCGGCGAGCGATGGAGACGGTCTGTGGACGCTGTGCAACGCGGGTGAGCATCCCGCAGTCACCTGCACTGATGTGTCCAAGAAGCCGGGTCTCAATCAGTTCCTGCTGGCGAACTCCAACCGGACAGGGACGACGTACTCGGCCGGGCTGACCGGCAATCTCAGCTGCGATCACGTATTCAATCAGTCGCATGGCTGCTGGGCCGGGCATGGCGCTCAGCAACTGGAGAGCATCAAGATCACCGGTCCATCGCAGACAACCGACACATCGACCACGTGGACGATGACGGTTACCTGGTTCGCGGTGCCGGGGAAGTCCTGACCGGCTAGCGGATCTGGGTCTCACGCAATGAGCTTTTGCACCAAGTGCGGTCGCCAGTTGACTGCTGGCGTGAGATTCTGCACCGGTTGCGGAGCCGTGGTGCCGCAGCCGGTGCCTGCGCCGCCTGCACCATCCGGCCAGGCGGACGTCTATGTCCCGCCGGTCCGGTCATCGGCAGGGCAGCCCGGCGCTGATGCCAGGCCTGAGGAAGCCGGCCGAGTTCCCGGCCCGCCAGCACGAGACATCACTGTCTTCCCGCGACGTCGCTTCGACGGCCAGCGGGCAACGGTCGCGCTCGTGGTAGCAGCGGTGCTTGTCGCGGGCGGGATCATCGCCGGATTCCAGCTAGCCGGCCATCATGGCCAGCCACGGGCCGCCGGTCACGCTGTCACCAGCCAGCAGCGTCGCAGTTCCGCGCCACCACAGACAGCGTCATTAACTCCGGTCGCAAGCTCGTCGGCATCGCCGACGCCGTCGGAGTCTGGGTCGGCACCGGCATCATCGCCGTCTGCACCGTCAGCTCACGCCACCACGGTCGCGATCGGATCGCTGGCGGCCGGGCAGCCGCACGCGGCCAGGGTTGCTGCGTTCTTGTCGAGATATTTTGCCGCGATCAAGCACCGCAATTACGCTGCCTATGCCGCTCTCTTCGCGGCTAATGCCGTGCCGAGTACGACTGCAAGGCAGTTCAGGAATGGCTACCGGTCCACCAGGGACTCGGGTGCGGTCCTCGTTAACCTCTCGGCAAGCGCGGCAGGCCTGGTTGCGTCGGTAACTTTTCGCAGTCACCAGGATCCGGCCGCAAGTGCCACGCACACGTCGTGCACGTTGTGGGGCGTCGCCTTCTACCTTCAGCCAGAGGGCAACTCCTACCTGATCGGTCCGCCGCCGGCTGGCTATCACGCGTCGTACCACCCCTGTCCGTGACCGCCCCGCCACGGCAGTAGCGCAGGGCGTGCTCTTAGGCTGCCGGGGAGAGACCAGCCAGGGAGGTCACGGTGGAGCATCGCCCGGTGCTGTATGTGGTTGCTTCGGGCGCGGCGCCCGCTCGCGAATTGCCCGCGCTGATCGCCGAGCTGACTAGCGAGTGGGACACCTGTGTCGTCACCACGCCGGAGGGCTCACGGTTCTTCGAGGCCGGCCGGATCGCCGAGATGACGGGCCATCCAGTGCGCACCAGTTTCAAGGACCCGGACGCACCCGACGTCCTGCCGCCCGCCACCGCGTTCGCGGCAGTGCCGGCTACTTTCAACACGATCAACAAGTGGGCTGCCGGGATCAGCGACACCCTGGCGCTCGGGCTGCTGAACGAGGCGATCGGTCTCGGCCTGCCTATTGTCACCGTGCCCTGGCCGAACGCCGCCCTCGCCAGGCACCCGGCTTTCGGCCGGAGCGTCAGCACGCTGCGGGGGTGCGGTATCCGCGTCATCTTCGACCCGGAAGCCCTGCCTGACGACGACAAGCCCGGGCAGGCGAGCTTCCCCTGGGACCAGCTGCGAGGCGAGCTCACGCGCATCCGCGCCGAGATCTCGCCAGCGGGACCTAACCCGAGCTGGTAGCTGAGCACGTCGATGACGGGCTGGTATCCGAGCCGCTGGTAGACCGAGTTGGCGACCACGTTGCTGACGTTGGCGCTGAGCACGCACCGCGACCCGCGCGCGAGTACGTCTGCGGACAGCGCGGCCACGCCCGCGCTCGCATAGCCGCGCCTTCGCAGCTCCGGCGGGGTGTTGACGGCCTGGATCCGCGACACCCCGGCCACCGCGTCAGTGCGGGCGGCCATGGACACCGGGCCGTCGTCGTCCCAGATCCAGACGTCCCCGGCTGCCAGCCGACGCGTCACGAAGATCGCGGCCGGATCGGTGCCGGCCCAGCCTGCGCCGGGCTCGAACCCCGGCAGCCAGGACAGCAGCAGCCCCAGGTCGGCCTCGGCCGCAGGGCGCTGCGAGCCGTCCACGCCATCCGGAAACCGCACGTTCCGGACCTCGTAGACCCGCTCCGCCGACATCGGTACCGCGGTGATCTTGCGCAGCCGCCCCCACACCTTGGCGAAGTGGGCAGCTGTCCGGGCCGGGCCGGACACGCCGGGCGGCGCGACGCCGTCAGCATCGATGGCGTCCGCGATGGCCTCAACAAGCTCTGCGGGCATCGGCGCCACGGCGACAGGGCCATCCGCAGGCTGCTGCACGGCAACTCCGGCCGGGACCCCGTCAGCCAGCCCGATCCAGTACCGGCCGGGCTCGCGGTAGCGAATCGCATCCGCCAGCTTGGTTCCAACCACGTTGTGCCCTACCGGGTCACCGGCTAGCAAGTCACCGGCCTCGTCGATCACCAGCCGCGGATCAGGGCAGACTCGAACCGAAATGCTCATCGGTCGAAGAGGGTACAGGGTGCCCGGCTTGCCGGCGGGCGGTGTTCCTGGCAGACTCCGCTGATGCCTTCCCAGCCGACGACGTGCGCCGAAGATGTCATCGATCAGCCGGCCAGGGTGCAGTTCGAGGTGTTTCTCGACGAGCACCGCCACGCACTTACCAGTTGCCTGGACGGGCTGACGGAGGAGCAGGCGCGCCGGTCCCTGGTGCCGTCCAGGACCACGCTGCTTGGCTTGGTCAAGCACGCGACCGTCGTCGAGAAGGTCTGGTTTGACGAGGCCATTACCTGCCGGTCGCGTGCCGAGATCGGCATTCCGGCCACGCCTGACGAGTCGTTCATCCTCGCTGACGACGACACCATCTCGGCGGTCCAGCGAGCCCACCGCGCGGCATGTGAGTCATCGCGCCGCGCCGCGTCCGCCCTCGGGCTTGACGACATCGTCCGCGGCAACCGGCGCGGCCCGCTCCCGCTGCGCTGGGTGTACCTGCATATGCTGCGCGAGCTGGCCCAGCACTGCGGTCACGCGGACATTCTGCGTGAGCAGATCCTCGGCGGCTAGCGCACCCGTGCCGCCCGCCGGACGGATGATCAGTTGACCGCGGCTAGAGCAGTGGCCGGGCGCCGACCAGGCTCAGAGCGCTAGCGGCTAGCCGGCAGCCGCCGGCCAGTGCCTCGTGGGCAGGCTTCTTGTCGAGCCAGGCTGGCAGGAATCCGGCGACGAAGGCGTCCCCCGCCCCGGTGCCATCCACGACACGCTCAACCGGAGGTGCACTGACCCGGATCGGCTCCGGCCGCCCGCCGGCGTACATCATTGCCCCGTCAGCGCCGAGCTTCATCACCACATGCGGGTACCAGGCATTAAGCACTCTGGCCGCCTGGCTCGGGTCGTCCCGGCCGGTCAGCACCTTGCCCTGGTCCGCGTTGACGAAGAGCAGGGTCGCGCCGTTAGTGAGCTGCAGGAACGGCTCGGCGCCCACGCGGCCGAGCGGGGCCGAGGACGCACCGTCCACCGAGATGGTCATGCCCGCGTGATGGGCGTGGCTCATCGCCGCCAGCACGGCGTTGCGGGAGCCCGAGTTCAACAGCGTGTACCCGGAGACATGCAGATGGCTGCCGGGCGTGAACAGGTCCTTGGGCAAGTCGTCGGGCGACAGCGCAGCATTGGCGCCGGGGTCGGACAGCATCGTGTGATCGCCCTTGTGGGTGATCATTACGACGCACGTGCCGGTCGGCCGCTCCGGGTCCATGACGAGCCGGGCGTCGACGCCGTAGCCCATCAGTTCCATGTCCCTGTTCCGCCCGGCGATGTCTGCGCCGCGACGGCCGACGAAGGCGACCTCAGCGCCGTCCACGGCTAGCCAGGCGGCGATGTTCGCGCCGGATCCGCCGCCGTGCATGCTCACCGTGGCCGGAGTGTCGCTGCCCCTGGCCAGGGGTGCGGTCGCGTGCGCGACCGTATCCGTCATCAGGTCACCAACGACGACAACGCGCGTCAATGTCGTCACCACCTTGATCAACAGGCCGCGTCGGGACTGGCGGGGTAGGCGTCCCGATCGGAGCTAGCGCTTAGAACTTAACAGCTTCGGGTACCCATATCGCGCCGTTCCCGGTCCGAAGCTGTGGCCAGGGCTGATTGCGCTCAGCCTGAGAGGGTTGTCACGCGCCCGGCCACGACCAGCAGATTCACTTCTGACTCAGCGGCGAGCCGCTGGTTTAGCCAGCCTAGCTGATCCCGGAAAGTCCGGCCTGCCGGATAGGGCGGCACTAGCCCCGAGCCGACCTCGTCGGTGACCGCCACGACCGTTGCCGCCGTCTGCCGCCAGGCGTCGACCAGATCGTCGATGCGCGTGGCGAGGAGCTCGGCTGCGGCACCGGCGCCCGGCGGATCAGCCGCCCAGATGCCGACTTCGTCCATCACCGCGGCTAGCCAGGTCCCGACGCCGTCGATCAGTACCGCTCCCTTCTCCTGACGCAACGCCCTGGCGATGTCCAGCGTCTCGATCGTCCGCCACCACGACGGCCGGCGGGCCTGATGCCTGCCGACGCGCTCGGCCCATTCGGCGTCTGGTTCACCGTCCGGGCCGGTCCAGACCCCGGTCGGCGCGCCATCGGGCTGGCCGCTCGAGGCAGTGCCGTGTCCGGCAGTGCCATGTCTGGTAGTGGCGAGGGCCGCGGCGGGCTGAGTAGCAGCGGCACGGGAAGCCCCTGCTGACGCCGCCCAGGGACCTGCTGCCAGGTAGGTCACCGAGGGCTCCGCGGCCAGCCGAAGCTCAGCCTCGGTCGATTTACCGGACCTGGCGCCGCCGAGAATGAGGGTCCGGTGCGGCCCGGTGGCGGCGGTGCTTGGTGCCGGGATCACCGTCGGCAGGCCAGGGGCCGGGCTGGTGACGAGTTGCCCGTCCTCGCAGACCGTGGCGCGCCACAGTTCGCAGCGCCTGGCCAGTTCCTGCTCAGAACTGATCCGGTGGTCCGCATACAGCGCCGCGACCACGGTATGGGGCAGGATCAGCCCGGCAGCGCGGAGCTTGCCGAGCTGGGCCGG